>Ga0114903_1000383_pt1 | contig 26600 bp, 23 predicted proteins | sample MalvirDeepMed_s2_FD_87289 | JGI IMG/M metagenome (GOLD analysis project Ga0114903, IMG submission 87289) | Marine viral communities from the Global Malaspina Expedition - Malaspina viral metaG DeepMed_s2 | ecosystem: Environmental > Aquatic > Marine > Oceanic | place: Mediterranean Sea... | reverse complement strand
CGGCATTCCCGCACATGAAGAAGCGGTCGCCGCCGACGATCACGGGTCCGAGGCGGTCTCCGGTCAGGACGATGCTGGCGAGGGCGTCGTAGAAGCGGCCGAGGAGCTGGCCGAGGGCGAGCCCGCCGCCGCGCTGGCGGACGTAACCGAGCCCACCGCCGATATCGACGCAGGCGAGGATACCCATGGCGACGTGATGGCCGGCGGTTGGGAAGAAGGGGCGATCTACATGTCGCCCGACAACCACGTTATGGACGAGGCGCACCACGCCCCTGTCTGGGTCAAGGTCAGCCCGTTCGTCGCGATGCTTCTGGGCTTCCTGACGGCCTTCCAGATGTACATTCGCCGCCCCGATACTCCGGGCAAGTTCGCCGACGCGATGCAGCCGCTTTACGCGTTCCTCCTGAACAAGTGGTATTTCGACGAGATCTACGATGCGATCTTCGTGCGCCCCACGAAATGGCTGGGGGGCTTCCTGTGGAAGCGCGGCGACGGGTCGGTGATCGACGGCGGTATCAACGGGCTGGCGATGGGAGTGATCCCGTTCCTGACCCGCCTCGCGGGCCGGGCCCAGTCGGGATACATCTTCCACTATGCCTTCGCGATGGTGCTTGCGATTGCGGTTCTGCTCACCTGGATGACGCTCGGAGGGGCGCAGTAACATGGACAGCCTGATCTCCATCGTCGTCTTCATTCCGCTTCTGGCGGCCGTCATCCTGGCGCTGTTCCTGCGCGGTGACGACGAGGCGGCGAACCGTAACGCGAAGTGGCTGGCCCTTCTGGCCACGGCGGCATCCTTTGTCCTTTCGCTTCTGATCCTCGCCCAGTTCGAGCCGGGCGCGGGCTTTCAGATGGTCGAGGAGTACGAGTGGATCGGCGGCCTGACCTACAAGGTCGGTGTGGACGGGATCAGCGTGCTTTTCGTCATGCTGACAACGTTCCTGATGCCGCTGGTGATCTTGTCGGCATGGGAGGTGAAGACCCGGGTCAAGGAATACATGATCGCGTTCCTCGTGTTGGAAACGCTGATGCTGGGCGTGTTCGTGGCATTGGACCTGATCTTGTTCTACCTGTTCTTCGAGGGTGGATTGATCCCGATGTTCCTGATCATCGGCATCTGGGGCGGGACGAACCGGATTTATGCCGCGTTCAAGTTCTTTCTCTATACCTTCCTCGGCTCCGTTCTGATGCTGGTTGCGATGTTGGGCATGTATGTTGATGCCGGAACGACCGATATTCCGGCGCTTCTGGCCCATGAATTCAGCTATGGCACGGTCAGTCTGGCCGGGGTGCAGGTCGTCGGCGGGTTGCAGACCCTGCTGTGGCTGGCGTTCTTTGCGTCCTTTGCGGTCAAGATGCCGATGTGGCCCGTTCACACCTGGTTGCCCGACGCGCACGTTCAGGCGCCGACCGCAGGTTCGGTGGTTCTGGCCGCAATCCTTCTGAAACTCGGCGGATACGGGTTCATCCGCTTCAGCCTGCCGATGTTCCCCGTCGCGTCTGAAATGCTGTCGCCGATGGTGCTTTGGCTCTCGGCCATCGCGATCGTCTACACCAGCCTGGTGGCGCTTGCGCAGCAAGATATGAAGAAGCTGATCGCCTATTCCTCGGTCGCGCATATGGGCTACGTTACCGCTGGCATCTTTTCGGCGAACCAGCAGGGACTGGACGGGGCGATCTTCCAGATGATCAGCCACGGCTTCATCTCGGGTGGGCTTTTCCTGTGCGTTGGCGTGATCTACGACCGCATGCACACCCGCGACATCGACGCCTATGGCGGCCTTGTGAACCGCATGCCGGCCTACGCCTTGATCTTCATGCTGTTCACGATGGCCAATGTCGGCTTGCCGGGGACCAGTGGGTTCGTAGGCGAGTTCCTGACACTGATGGGCATGTTCCAGGCCAATACCTGGGTTGCCCTCGTCGCCACGAGTGGTGTGATCCTGTCGGCCGCCTATGGCCTGTGGCTCTATCGCCGGGTCGTGATGGGCGATCTGATCAAGGAGAGCCTGCGCAGCATCAAGGATCTCACACCGCGCGAGAAGTGGGTGTTTGCGCCGCTGGCCGTCATGACGATCCTGCTGGGCGTCTATCCCAGCCTCGTCACCGATATCGTCGGGCCCTCCGTCGCGGGGTTGCTCGACACTTATGAAACGGCCTTGGACGAGGCCGGTCTGATGACCGGCAACGCCGTCGCCGAAGCCGCACATTGAGGGTCAAGCGATGATCGCACACGACTTCTCCGTCCTCCTGCCCGAGATTCTGCTGTCGCTGTTCGCGATGGGTGCGCTTCTCGTTGGCGTTTATACCGGCAAGGACCGCCTTGCGCCGATGCTGGTCTGGGTGACCAGCGGCGTGCTGGTCCTGTTGGCGTTTTGGGTTGGCGTGTCCGGCCCCGCCAATCAAACGGCGTTCGGCGGACTGTTCATCGACGACGCTTTCGCGCGGTTCGCCAAGGTCATGATCCTCATTTCGGCCGCCGTCGTCCTGCTGATGAGCCAAGGCTACATGGAGCGGCGCGGCATCCTGCGCTTCGAATACCCGCTTCTGGTCGCCTTGGCAGTGGTCGGGATGATGGTCATGGTCTCGTCCGGCAACCTGATGACGCTTTACATGGGGCTCGAGCTGCAATCGCTGGCGCTTTACGTCGTCGCGTCGCTCCGGCGGGATTCGATCAAGTCGACCGAAGCTGGCCTGAAGTATTTCGTTCTGGGCGCGCTTTCGTCGGGGCTGTTGCTCTATGGCGCATCGCTGACCTACGGCTTTGCCGGCACAACGTCCTTCACCGGCATCATTCAGGCCGCACAGGGCGAGACGCCGCTGGGTCTGCTGTTCGGGCTGGTCTTCATCTCCTCCGGGCTGGCGTTCAAGGTGTCGGCCGCGCCGTTTCACATGTGGACGCCGGACGTCTACGAAGGGGCGCCCACGCCCGTGACCGCATTCTTCGCAACTGCGCCCAAGGTCGCAGCGATGGGCCTGTTCGCCCGTGTGGTTCATGACGCTTTCGGTGGTGTGACGGGCGACTGGCAGCAGATCGTGGCCGCCCTGTCGCTGGCATCCATGTTCCTTGGTGCAGTGGCCGCAATCGGTCAGAACGACATCAAGCGGCTGATGGCCTACTCTTCGATCAACCACATGGGCTTCGCGCTGATGGGGCTGGCCGCCGGAACGGCCTTCGGAGTCGAGGCGATGCTGGTCTATATGGCGATCTACGTCACCATGAACATCGGCACCTTCGCCTTCATTCTGTCGATGGAAAAGAACGGCCAGCCGGTCGTGTCGATCGCGGCGCTCAGCAACTTCAGCCGGGTCGAACCCACCAAGGCGCTGGCCATGCTGGTTCTCATGTTCTCCATGGCGGGGGTTCCGCCTCTGGTTGGGTTCTTCGGGAAATACTACGTGCTGACCGCCGCGGTGGATGCGGGGCTCGGCTGGCTTGCCGTGCTGGGCGTCATCGCGTCGGCCATTGCGGCGTACTATTACCTCAGGATCGTCTACCTGATGTATTTTGGGGAAGAGACAGACGGTCTGGATGGGGGCACGCATCCGGTCCTGTGGGGGGTTCTGGTAGTCTCGGCGTTGATCATGGTGGTTGGCGTGGTCAATCTGTTCGGTGTCGACGGGGCGGCGGCGGTCGCGGCGCAAACCCTTGTCGATTGAGGCCGGTTGGCCCCAGGCTTACGGTCGGATTGTCCGTGACAGTGTCGAAAGCACGAATGCCGAGGCCATCCGCCTAGCCCCGACCCTGACGCAGCCGACCTGGATCCTGTCGCATCACCAAACCGCCGCGCGCGGTCGGTCGGGGCGAGAATGGGCCAGCCCGAAGGGGAACTTCGCCGCCACGCTAGTCATGAAGCCCACTGGTACGGCGGGCTGGGCCTCCCTTCGGTCCTTCATGGCCGCCAATGCCGTGTTCGAGACTTTGGCCCTACACGTCCGGCGATCCCGCCTTTCCCTGAAATGGCCGAACGACGTGCTTCTGGACAACGGCAAGGTCGCGGGCATTCTTCTGGAAAGTGCGTCATTGGGCGACCGTATCGAATGGCTGGCCATCGGGATCGGGGTGAACCTTTCGCATACACCCGGCGGCGTGCGCGATGCAGCGTTCCCGCCCGTGGCCGTCGGCGAAGCCATCGACGTCGAGACGTTCCTGACCGAGCTTGCCGGGTTCTATGCGACGGAAGAAGCCATACTGACGGAATTCGGTTTTACCCCCATACGCGAAAAATGGCTGCGCCATGCCGCCCGTCTTGGTGAGGTGATCACGGCCCGCACCCAGACGGACGAGATCACAGGCCGGTTCGAGACGGTGAACGAAGCCGGGCATCTCGTTCTCTCGACCCCCCACGGAGAGCGCCGGATCGCTGCCGCAGACGTTTACTTCTAGGAGGCATCGCATGCTTCTTGCCATCGACGTGGGCAATACGAACACGGTCTTCGCACTGTGGAACGGGTCGGAGTTTCTGTCGACCTGGCGAACCGCGACAGAGGTGCAGCGGACGGCCGATCAATACTATGTCTGGCTGTCCACACTGATGAGCTTGCGTGGCCTGTCCGACGTGATTGTCGACGAGGTCATCGTATCCTCGACGGTGCCGCGCGTGGTCTTCAACCTACGCGTCCTGTGCAATCGCTATTTCGACTGCCGCCCCCTGGTCGTCGGCAAACCTGACTGCGCGCTGCCGGTCGAGGCACGGGTCGATCCGGGCACGCAGGTCGGTCCCGACCGGCTGGTCAATACGGTGGCCGGACATGATCTGCACGGCGGCGATCTGATCGTCGTGGACTACGGCACCGCAACGACCTTCGACGTGGTCGATACCGATGGGGCCTATGTTGGCGGGGTCATTGCCCCGGGGGTGAACCTGTCTCTGCAGGCCCTGCACGAGGCTGCGGCAGCATTGCCACTTGTGGACGTGACGATGCCGCCCCAAGTAATCGGCAAGAATACCGTGGATTGCATGCAGTCGGGCGTGTTCTGGGGATATGTCGGCCTCGTCGGTGAGATCGTCCGTCGCATCAAGGAAGAGCGCGGACGCCCCACGAAGGTCATAGGAACGGGCGGGCTGGCGCCTCTTTTCCAGCAAGGGGACACGTTGTTCGACGTGTTCGAGGATAATCTGACGATGCACGGGCTGACCGTGATCCATCGATACAACAAGGACTTGCAAGAATAATGGCATCCGAACGACTGATCTACCTGCCCCTTGGGGGGGCAGGCGAAATCGGCATGAACTGCTACGTCTATGGCTATGGCAAACCGGGGCACGAGCGCCTGATCGTTGTCGACCTGGGGGTGACGTTCCCCGACATGGACACGACCCCGGGCGTCGATCTGATCATGCCCGACATCTCGTGGCTGGCCGCGCGGAAGGACCGCGTCGACGCCATCTTCATTACCCATGCGCACGAAGACCACGTTGGCGCCATAGGGCACCTGTGGGACAAGCTGGATGCGCCGGTCTACGCGCGCGCGTTCACCTCGATCCACGCCCGGCGCAAGATGGAGGAGCAGGGGCGCAACCCCGACAAGGTGCAGACCATGCAGCCCTGGCCGGAGTCGCGCCAGATCGGGCCTTTCACGGTCGGATTCCTGCCGGTGTCGCACTCGATCCCCGAATCCTCGTCCATGGTCATCGACACGCCAGAGGGGCGGGTGATCCACACGGGCGACTTCAAGATCGATTATCAGCCAGGTGTGGGCGAAGCGTTCGACCGTGACCTCTGGACCGAGGTGGCGAAAGACGGCGTGAAGGCGCTGATCTGCGATTCCACCAACGTCTTCAATCATCACGAGGGGCGGTCGGAATCGACCGTCGGCCCCGAGATCCGGCGCTTCGTGTCGGAACAGCCCGGCATGGTCGTGGCGACGACCTTCGCCTCTAACGTGGCGCGGGTGCGCACGTTGGCGCAGGCCGGCGCGGATGCCGGACGGTCGGTGTGCCTTCTGGGTCGCGCGATGCGCCGCATGATCGAGGCCTCGACTGAAGCGGGGGTCCTCCACGACTTTCCCTCCGTGGTCAGTCCCGAAGACGCATCGAACATCCCGCGCGAAAACCTGATGCTTATCGTGACCGGCTCGCAGGGCGAACGGCGGGCGGCGTCGGCGCAGTTGGCACGGGGCAAGTACCTTGGGCTTTCGATGGACGAGGGGGATACTTTCCTGTTCTCATCCAAGACGATCCCCGGAAACGAACGCGGCGTGATCGAGATCATGAATGCATTCTCGGAAAAGGGCGTGGACGTTCAGGACGACGATGGCGGGCGCTATCACGTCTCGGGCCATGCGAACCGGCCCGATCTGATCGCGATGCAGCAGCTCGTCAATCCGCAGGTCGTGATCCCCATGCATGGCGAGCATCGGCATCTGCGCGAACATGCGAAACTGGCCGAAAGTATGAACCGTATCGGGTTTCTGGCCCCGAACGGGACCTGCGTCTCGTTGTCGGGAAACAAGCCAGAGGTCGTCGAATTCGTCGAGACCGGGCGCACCTATATCGATGGATCGGTGCAGATCGGCGCGATGGACGGCGTTGTGCGCGACCGCATCCGGATGGCGCTGAACGGCCACGTGATCGTGTCCCTGATCTTGGACGAGGACGATTCCCCGCTGGGTGAGCCTTGGGTCGACCTGAAAGGCCTACCGGAGGTCGGAAACTCAGGCAGCCCACTGAGCGAGATCATGGAGGCCGATCTGGATCAGGCGCTTCAGCGTGCCAATGACCGAACGATCATGGATGACGACAAGCTGGACGAACTTCTGCGTCGTGTCGCCCGTCAGACTGCGAACCAGGAGATCGGCCGTAAACCCGAGGTGACCGTAGTCGTCAGTCGTCTGAGTTAAGGGTTTGGGTTGGCAGACGAGGTCTGACCTCGTCTGCCGTTGCCAACTTTCGCCATTCAAACGGCAGAATGCTCCTGCCCGTGAACTGAAGCCCCGCTTCGTGGGAGCAATGCCAGCGGATCGACACGTTGAACGGCCGGTGGCCCGACACTGACAGTCTGGCCGGCCCTGGTCTTAGGGCATCGGTCCATATCCCCGGAACCCGCAGGCGGGCGCCCGTGGGGGACAGATCCAAGATGCGCCCGCTGATAGCATGGCCACCGATAAAAACGACGGCCGGAAGATTAACGGGCGCGCGCGCCGCACTTCGGCGGTCTGCGGTATAGGATTGATCGGGCAGCATTTCGGCGATCCACAATGGCTCGCCTCATGATACCCCGTCAGGCTTGCGGAAAGATTGAGAGATCAAACTCGAAGTAAATGCCGGTCATTCTCCGCTGCAAAGGTACACCGCGCCGCCGATGGCGACGACGCTGACGGCAGCGGCCCCGGCAACGGCCGGCGCCGCCAGAGCGGCGGTCATAGCCGTCGATGCGCCTGTCCCGAGGGTACCCAGGATCGAGGCTGCGGAGCCAGACAGGATCGCCGCGCCGGACGCATGGATGACGGCGTCGGTCCGGCTTTGATCCTCGCCACGGCCGATAACGAGATCGGCAGCCGTGCCGGCCACACCGCCCGCCCCGTCACGGGCCGCATTGACCAGGTCGCACGTGGTGGCGGTGCAGCGACCGCGATAGTCACGCGCGCCCGGGACCAGCAGGAAGCCCGCCTCGGGATCGTTGGCCAGACAGTATCCGTCGATCTGCGCCTCCGGCACCTCCGACGCGAGGAAGGCGATCAACGTCTGGCTATCGCAAACTGGTTCGCGGCCACGGAGGCGGTCGATTCCGCCCGTCGGCCACCGGCGGAGACTTTCGCGCAGCCCCGGCCGATCCGCATCGACGGTGTCCCGATCGATCAGGATTTCGGTGTCATTGACTTCAGCGCGGCAGAAATCTTCGGCCAGCGCCGGCGTTCCCATCAGAAGGAGGGAGAGAAAGAAATATCGCATGATTATCACTGTATCATCCGGCCGAAGCCGGACAATACGCGATCGCGTGAATGGCCGGGGTCAGGACGCCAGCCGCTCCTCGAAGCTTTTTTCGATGAAGCTGGGTAGATGATCGCCCATGCCGATGACGTCCCTGTCGCGATTGTTATCCCGTCCGCCTTGGCGGGATCCCCGACCGCGCTGGGGTTTCGGCTTTTCGTCCTTCGCGGGGGCATTGGCGGCCGGTTCAGCGTCCGCCTGCTTGACCGGCTCGACATCTTGCGCAGGCTCGGCCACATTGGCGGGTTCAACCTCTTTGCTGCGGCGGCGGGAGGACCGTCTTTCGGGTTTGGGCGTTCCGGCCTCTTCCTCGTTCTTGGCAGGAGCCTCAGCGTGCGCCTCTAGCTCAACGCGCGGAATAGGCTTGCCCAGAAGACGTTCCACATCCTCGAGATTCTTCTCGTCGGACGGTTGGCATATGGTGATCGCCTTGCCCTCGCGCCCTGCGCGGCCCGTCCGGCCGATTCGGTGAACATAGTCCTCGGCATGTCCGGGAACGTCGAAATTAAACACGTGGCTGACCGACGGCACGTCGAGACCACGAGCGGCGACGTCAGAGGCGACGAGGATCCGCAACTCGCCCCCGCGGAACCCGTCAAGGGTCCGCGTCCGTTGCGACTGGTCGAGGTCGCCATGAATGGGCGCAGCGTCGTAGCCGTATTTCTTCAGGGATTTGGAAACAGTATCCACATCAGTCTTTCGGTTGCAGAACACGATGGCATTGGTCAGCTTGTCGCCCTCGCGGTCGATCAGTTCGCGCAGAGCACGCCTCTTTTCCGAAGCCGCCCGATCGCGCCGGGACGGTTTGAATTCCAGCACGGCCTGCGCGATCGTCTCCGAAGCGGTGGCTTGGCGGGCAACCTCGACCCGGTGGGGGCTGGACAGGAAAGTGTTCGTGATACGCTCGATCTCGGGCGCCATGGTGGCCGAGAAGAACAGCGTCTGCCGCGTGAAGGGGACCAGCGAGAAGATGCGTTCGATATCGGGGATGAACCCCATGTCGAGCATCCGGTCAGCCTCGTCCACCACCATGATCTTCACGTCGGTCAGCAGAAGCTTTCCACGCTCGAAATGGTCAAGAAGCCGGCCCGGGGTGGCGATCAGGACGTCGACGCCCTTGTCGATCAGCTGATCCTGCTCCTTGAACGACACGCCGCCGATCAGCAGCGCCTTCGTCAGCTTCACGTGCTTGGCATAGGTGTCGAAGTTCTCGGCCACCTGTGCGGCAAGTTCACGTGTCGGGGCAAGCACCAGGGACCGCGGCATGCGGGCTTTCGCACGCCCCCGGGCCAGATGCGTGATCATCGGAAGCGTGAACGAGGCCGTTTTACCGGTTCCGGTCTGGGCGATGCCCAGAACGTCCCGCCCCTCAAGCGCCGCCGGGATGGCCTGTGCCTGGATCGGGGTGGGCGTTTCATAGCCCGCTTCTTCGATGGCTTTCTGGACCTTGGGGCCCAGCTTCAAATCGCTGAATTTCGTCATGTACGTCCGGAATAGAGGTGGTGGATCACCACAGTCACGGGACGTAATTTGCACGCCCCATCGATCGGCACGCGCGCATCGCGGACCGAGGTTTCTCTAACGTGGGAGGAGGCAAAGGTCAATTCAACGCTTTCGCCGCGGTGTCGACCGAATTCGCTAGGGTGATCACCCCTGCGCCGCTTCGATCCGGGCGCGCAGGAACGGGTGCTCGAACGTGGTGGCGTCGACCTCGCGCAGGGCGTCGGTTAGGGCAGGGCGGTCGTCGCCCTCGATCCTGTCGATTACCTCGGCGCCTGAGGCGGTCATCAGATCGGTCAGCGGCCCGGCGCCGATCTCGGCGGCGCTGTCCGGGGCGGCGTCGAGCATGGCCAAGACCGTATCGAGCGCCAGATCGGGCGCGCTGCGACAGAGGTGGTGGAACAGGTCCAGCGTCCAGAGGTTTGTCTCATCCGTGTCCGGCCTCGCCATGGCATCCAGCATGCGCCGGGCAAGGCGGTCGACCGGTAGGTCCCCCTCGGGCAGGGCATCCGTATCCGCGGGCAGATCCAGCGCCGCGGCGACCGTGGCGCGCGGGATCACGTCATCATTTCCTTGGTGGCCGACAGGGTCAGGTCGGGATGGTCCCGCTCCACCCGGTCGATGTCCCATTGCAGCCGCGTCAGGTAGACCAGGTCGTCATCGTTGTCGCGCGCCATGTGGCCCTTGTTGGCCTGGGCGAACGCCTCGACCTTGTCTTTGGGCCCATGCACCCAGCGCGCGGAGGAGAATTGGGATGGTTCGAACCGGACGGGCAGGCCGTATTCCATCTCGATCCGACTGGCCAGAACCTCGAACTGAAGCGCGCCGACGACGCCGACGATAAAGCCTGCGCCCAGCATTGGCTTGAAGACCTTGGCCGCGCCTTCCTCGGCGAATTGCATCAGCGCCTTGTCCAGGTGCTTTGCCTTCATCGGGTCGCCCGCGCGGCAATTCTGCAGAAGCTCGGGCGCGAAGGACGGGATGCCTTGCACGCGCAGCGCTTCACCCTCGGTCAGCGTATCGCCGATGCGGAGCTGGCCGTGGTTCGGGATGCCCATGATGTCGCCGGCCCAGGCTTCCTCGGCCAGTTCGCGGTCCGAGGCGAGGAACAGAACCGGGTTCGACACCGCCATAGGCTTCTTGGTGCGCACATGGGTCAGCTTCATGCCGCGCTTGAAATGCCCCGAGGCGAGACGCACGAAGGCCACCCGGTCGCGGTGCTTGGGGTCCATGTTGGCTTGCACCTTGAAAACGAAGCCCGAGACCTTGTTCTCATCTGGCGCGATCTGACGGGGCGAGGCCTTCTGCGGCTGCGGTTGGGGCCCGAATCGACCGATCCCTTCCATCAGCTCTTTCACGCCAAAGGAATTTATCGCGCTGCCGAACCAGATCGGGGTCAGCGTGCCGTCGAGAAGGGATTGCGCGTCGAAGGCAGGCATCAGCTCGCGCGCCATCTCGACCTCTTCGCGCAGCTTTTCCAGCATGTGCGCCGGGATGTGTTCTTCCATCTTCGGATCGTCCAGGCCGTTCAGCCGGATCGACTCGGCCACGCGATTGCGGTCGGCGCGGTCCAATAACTCCAGCCGGTCGTTCAGCATATCGTAGCAGCCGAGGAAATCACGCCCGACCCCGATGGGCCACGAAGCGGGCGTCACGTCGATCGCCAGGTTCTCCTGGATTTCGTCGATGATCTCGAACACGTCGCGGCTTTCGCGGTCCATCTTGTTGCAGAAGGTCAGGATCGGCAGGTCGCGCAGGCGGCAGACCTCGAACAGCTTCTGCGTCTGGCTTTCGACGCCCTTGGCGCCGTCGATCACCATGACCGCCGCGTCAACGGCCGTCAGGGTGCGATAGGTGTCCTCGGAAAAGTCGCTGTGGCCCGGCGTGTCCACCAAGTTGAACCGATAGTCGCCAAAATCGAACGACATGGCCGAAGCCGAGACCGAGATGCCGCGATCCTTCTCCATCTGCATGAAATCCGATCGGGTCCGTCGTGCCTCACCCTTGGCGCGCACCTGCCCGGCCATCTGGATGGCGCCACCGAACAGCAGGAACTTTTCGGTCAGCGTGGTCTTGCCCGCATCCGGGTGAGAGATGATCGCAAAAGTGCGACGGCGCGCGATCTCGGGCGGCAGCGGGGCGGCGTTGTGGGAACGGTCGAGCATGAGCGGCGATATAGGCGCGGCATGGGCCGGGCGCAATCGCGCAGTAAAGCGGCCGGGTCCCTCAGCCCACGCTGGCCTGCCGGAACAGGTCGGCGGCGACGCGGGCATCGACCTGGGCTTCGCGAAGCTCCATGACACGACGCGGTGCGTCGCGAGTCAGGTTCCGCGAGATATCCTCTGGCAAGGCTGCCCTAGTGGTATCATCGACCAGAAGGGTCTCGGCTGCGATCCCTTCAGCATAGATGATTTCGTGCCGGTCGAACAGCATCTGGAAATAGTCCACGAAGCCGCCGGAGGTCCGCGTCACCGTGGTTCCGTTCAGCAGGTATTTCGCTTTGACCAGCACCTCGCGCCGCCCTGCGCCCAGCCGATCCTGTCGCTGATAGACGAACAAACGGTGGTTCGGGCTGACCACAAGGTCAGACGCATTGTTCAGCGTTCCCTCGGCGATGCGGATCGGGGCGAAAGCGCCCAGGGCGCGCACAGTCTGGCGCCCGATCCAGCGGATCTGCTGCACCCCGTGATCGCGTGTCAGAACGCGGTCGCCCACGTTTAGCCCCTCGACCGGAATCTGCGCGCCGTTGGCCATGGTGATCCGCGTGCCGCGCGTGAAAGAGACGCATGCGGTCTCGGCAAAGCGGGTCCGGGCGGCGCGCCGGTCGATCGACACGATGGCATAGTCGGTGCGCTGCTGCATCTCGGCCAGCGGGAAGATATGGATATGGGCAATGGTCTCGCCGTCGCCCCCTAGTTCGACAAGGATCAGCGCCTCGACCACGGTGCCGTCAGGGGACATGAAGGTCACGCAGCAATCCAAATGCACTTCGGCTCCGACATTGCCCGCTTCGGTCTGGCGGGCGATGCGCAGCGACGGTGCGCCCGGCTGGGCGCAGACCGACAGGCGGCATCGCTCGGAGAAGGGAGAAAGCTGATACACGTCGCCCGCAATCAGATCTTCGGCAATCGTCAGGGGATCGCCAAGGTTCGCGCCGTCCACGGCCGTGAAAGCGCACGCGGGATAGACAGGCAGGCTTTGCGCCGGCCCCGGATCAGAGCGGTGTTCGATCGACATGGCAGCCCTCGTTCTCGCGACGGCGACGCAGGTTCCCCGCGACCTTCCCCAAGGCGCGGCGGGCATCGGACCGTCATTCAATATTCCTAGAACGTTTCGTAAAATTTGGCAATGTTCCTCGCTATTTGGAACCTCATATCGGGGGCGGGCTGGCCAACGCAGCTATGCAGCATGAACTGTTGCGAATTCGATAACGGTCCTCATGACCTCGACGGTACGTGAAACCCCCGCTAGGGTTCGCCGAAACGGATCGAGGAGGGCAGAATGGATCTGGGCATCAAGGGAAAGCGGGCGCTGGTGACAGCATCGTCAAAGGGGCTGGGACTGGGCTGTGCCCGCGCGCTGGCGGCCGAGGGGGTGGACCTGGTGATGAACGCCCGCGGCGCCGACGCCCTGCAGGAGGCCGCCGAGGCCATCCGCAGCGAGTTCGGCGTTTCCGTGACAGAAGTTGCGGGCGACATCACGACCGAGGACGCACGGTCGCGGGTCCTCGACCTGGCGGACCATCCCGACATCCTTGTGACCAACGCGGGCGGTCCGCCGCCGGGCATGTGGACGGACTGGAACCGCGACGACTTCATCAAGGCGCTCGATGCGAACATGCTGACCCCGATCGCCCTCATGAAAGCCTGTGTGCCGACGATGATGGAACGGGGCTGGGGCCGGGTGGTCAATATCACCTCGCAATCGGTCAAGTCGCCGATCCCCGTTCTGGGACTGTCGAACTCGGCCCGCGCCGGCCTGACCGGCTACGTCGCCGGGACGGCGCGGCAAGTGGCGTCCGCGGGCGTGACGATCAACAACCTTCTGCCGGGCATTCACGATACCGACCGGGCGACCGCGCTGGATACGGGCGTGTCGAAGGAAAAGGGGATCGACCTGTCCGAGGCCCGCGCCGGCCGCGAGGCGACCATCCCCGCGCGCCGCTATGGCACCGCGGCGGAATTCGGGGCGGCCTGCGCGTTCCTTTGCTCGCAGCATGCGGGCTTCATCGTGGGGCAGAATGTGCTCCTGGACGGCGGGGCCGTGAACCTATCGATGTGATGCGCTTGAACCGGGGGGGCGGGGCTGCTAGCTGCGGCCCCGACCGTTCCTGTCGGGATTTCCCATGACGCCTTCCGCCCCGCGGCTGGAGATCGAGCATTTGACCTGCGCCTTCGACGGCCAGCAGGTCGTGCGCAACGTGTCCTTATCCGTGGGGGCCGGCGACGTCCTGTGTCTTCTCGGGCCGTCCGGCTGCGGCAAGTCGACCACCCTGCGCGCCATCGCCGGTGTCGAGTCGCCGCAATCGGGCAAGATTCGCATCGACGGGACCGAAGTCCTGGGCCCGACGACCTTCGTGCCCCCGGAAAAGCGCGGCGTCGGCCTGATCTTCCAGGACTTCGCGCTGTTCCCGCACCTGTCGGTGGCCGACAACATCGCGTTCGGGTTGAAGGGGACGAAGGCCGCCAAGCGCGACCGCGTCCGCGAGCTTCTGGATCGTGTCCGAATGGGCCGGTATATCGACGCTTGGCCGCATGAGCTGTCGGGCGGGGAGCAGCAGCGCGTGGCGTTGGCCCGTGCGGTCGCGCCGCGCCCTCAGGTCATGCTGATGGACGAGCCGTTCTCGGGGCTCGACAACCGTTTGCGCGACGGCATCCGGGACGAGACCCTGAGCGTTTTGAAAGAGGAAGGCACGGCTGTCCTTCTGGTTACACACGAGCCCGAGGAGGCCATGCGCATGGCTGACGAGATCGCGCTGATGCGCCGCGGGGACATCGTCCAGATGGGCGCGCCCTACAATATCTACAACAATCCCGCGGACCGGGCCGCGGCGGCATTTTTCAGCGATATCAACGTGATTGAGGGTGAGGTTAATGGAGCCCTGACGGATACGCCGTTCGGCCAGTTCCTGGCCCCCGGCGTCCCCGACGGGACAGAGGTCGACATCGTCATCCGCCCACAGCACGTGCGCATCGATTTCGATCGGGCAGGCCGCGGTCCGAACCCGACGCCGCAGGACGGCACGCCTGCGCGCGCGGTTGTCACCCGATCGCGGTTCATCGGCAAGGAAAGCCTTGTCGAGTTCCGTCTGGATGCCGGCGGGGTCATGTCGGCCACGGTGCCTTCGGTCTTTTTGCCCAAGCCCGGCACGCCCATGTGGCTGGCGATCCGCCGGGACCGCTGCTTCGTCTTCCCCCGTCAGTAGGGCCAGTCCGTAGGTCCTGTCAGTAACTCAAGTCGACGATCACAGGATAATGGTCGCTGGGCCATTCGCCTTGGAACTGCCGTCGCAAGACCACCGGCTCGGCCGCGATGGCGGCATTGGCGACGGCGACGTGGTCGATGGCGCCGAACAGGTGCAGCCCGCGGTCGAAGTGATAGGTTGTTCCTGTCACCGGCGCGAAGGTCAGTCCCGCGTCTTGCAGCATTCTGATCGGCGCCATTCCCCGCACGGCATTGATGTCGCCTGCCAGGATCACTGTATCCCCCGCCTCGATCAGGGGGGCCACCCGGTCGACGATCAACCGTGTGCCGCCATCGCGGTTCACCCGGCTGAACGCATCCAGATGCACATTCGTGACATGCACGCTGTTCCCTGTGTTGCGATCCTCGAACCGGGCCCAGGACGCGAACGCCGGATACGAGCCGTCGAAGCTGCGCGAATAGATCACGTCCGGCGTGGGAGAGAAGAAATACCAGCCCTCATCCTGAAGCCGCAGACGGTCGGGGCGATAGAAGATCGGCTGGGTCGAGGGGAAGTCGCGCCAGTTGCCCACCGCGGCGACCCGGAAATCCGGGTGTTGCGCCAACAACCAGTCGCGGGCCAGATTGATGCCGCCGTCAGAGCCGCGGCGAAAGCTCTCCATTTCCTGGAACGCGATCACATGCGCGTTCAGCGCACCGACTGCGTCGGCCATGGGGCCTTTGCGCACCTCCCAATCGGCGCGCGACCAGTCGCCCGATGCGGCGTTCAGGTCGATGTAATGGACGTTGTAGCTTGCCACGCGCAGCACGTCCGGGGCAGGGGGCGGGACGGTTTCGGGACCACGGGCACAGGCCGCCAGAAGGATCAGGGCAAGAAACAGGCGCATGGGCCGACAGTGATGGCGACGGCATCTCCTGTCCAGCGGGGTTTCAGGAGGGCGGGTTGTCGTCGAACCGATCGCTGAGCGCGCGTGCCTGATCCCCCGCCGGGTCGTCGTACTGTCCGCTCTTCAGGGTCCAGAGGAACGCGCCCAGCCCGGCCAGCCCTAGCGTGACGGAAACCGGGATCAGAATGGCCAGAACGTTCATCGCATCCGCCTCATCGCGTTGGCCGATACTGTCAGGGATGAGGTCGACATGGCAAGTGCCGCAAGGACGGGCGAGGCCAGCCCCAACAGCGCCACGGGGATCGAGACAGCGTTGTAAGCTGCGGCCAGCCCGATGTTCTGCCGCATGCGCGCTGCGGATTGGCGTGCCGTCCGCAAGGCCTTGACGACCCCGGGCAAACCGCCCGACAGCAGCACCACATCCGATGCACTGCGCGCAGCATCCAGCCCGGATCCGGGGGCGATCCCGGCATGGGCGACGGCAAGGCACCCGGTGTCGTTCAGTCCGTCGCCTACCATCAGAACCTTCCGCCCCTGTCGTGCCGCATCCTCGACCCAGGCAACCTTCTGCTCGGGCGTCATCCCGGCCTCCGCGCGGTCGATATCCAGGGTTGCGGCGATCCGGGCTACAGCCGATGCCGTATCGCCCGACAGAAGCGCGACCTCGTACCCGTCGCTGCGCAGTGTCGCGATGGTGTCTGCCGCTTCGTCGCGCAGCGTTTCACGGGTGGTGAAGGGGACTGGCGGCGCATCCCCAAGCCGGAGCCAGACGGCGGCATCGCCCTTCGCGCCAATCCACTCTTTTCGACCCAGCCGTACGGGTCGTCCGCCAAGAAGGCCTTCGACGCCTTGTCCTGCCTTTTCGGCTGGGTGGTCCGGCACACGTGGTTCAATCCCGCGCTCTTTGGCTGCCGCGACGATAGCGCGCGAGACCGGGTGGTTCGAGGATTGGGCCAACCCGGCGGCCACGGCCAGATCGACGGGATTGGGCATTCCTTCCAGAACAGGCGTGCCGGACGTCAGCGTTCCTGTCTTGTCAAACACCACCAAATCCACTTCGGACAGGCGTTCGAGCGCGGTCCGCGACGTCACCAGAAGGCCCGCGCGGAACAGCCGTCCCGTCGCAATGGTCGACACGGCCGGGATCGCCAGACCCAGCGCGCAAGGGCACGTGATCACAAGGACCGAGATCGCGACATCCAGCGACCGCCACCCGTCCCCCGTGGCCCACAGCCACGCCACGAAAGCCCCCGCGCCCAGAAGATGCACGGCAGGGGCATAAATGCGCGCTGCCCTGTCAGCCAACCCGGTGTAGCGGGTGCGCTGCGTCTCGGCGGTGGCGACGAGCTCGGCCATGCGGGCCAGCCCGGTCTCGCGTCCGGCACGATCAACGCGTACCTCCAGCGCGCCGGTCAGGCAGGTCTCTCCCGCCGCGACGGAATCCCCCACGCCCGCGCTTTCGGGCGCGCTCTCGCCGGTCAGGGCGGATCGATCCAGATCCGTGCGCCCCGACAGGATCGTGCCGTCCGCCGGAATGCGGTCGCCCGGTCGCACCCGGATCAGATCGCCCGCGGCAAGGTTGTCAGCGTCCACGATACGCTCGGTCCCGCCTTCGATCAGCAGGGCCTGCGGTGCTTCCAACGCGGCAAGCTCGGCCGCCGCGGACCGGGCCGAAGCGCGCCCCGCCCGGTCGAGGTAGCGCCCCACCAATAGGAAAAACGTCAGCGCAAGCGCCGCGTCGAACCAACCCGACTGGTCCCCGAACCCCAAAGCGGTCGCAAGGGACACAGCCGTGGCAAGCATGATCGCAAGCGAGATCGGAACGTCCATGTTCAGCCGCCCGCCGCGCAACGCCCCGAGGGCCGAGGCGAAGAAGGGGCGGGCGGAATAGGCGACTGCGGGCAGGGCGATGGCGGCGGAAATCAGGTGGAACAGTTTCTCCGTCGCGCCGGCCGCGCCGGACCAGACCGCGACGGACAGAAGCATCACGTTCATCATAGCAAAGCCAGCGACGCCGATGCGCATCAGAAGATCACGTGCGGCGCGCTCCTCTCCGCCCATGCGCGCGGCGTCCAGCCGTTGGGCCCGGTGGCCTGCCTGCGCAAGCGTTTCGACCAGATCGGTCGCGGCAAGGCCCGGCGCGCTGACGAACACCCGCTTCAGCGTCAGGTTGACCCGCGCCTCCTGCACGCCAGAACGTGCCATCAGCGCCGTCTCGACCCCCGCGATGCAGCCCGCGCAATGAATGTCGGGCAGGTGCAAAACATGGGTCGGCGCCCGATCGCCCGGGGCCGCCTGCGGGGGCGGCATCCCGGCGCAGGCGGGGCAGGCCATGCTCATCGCGGCACCTCGAACAGCACGCGCTGCTCGAACGCGGTGCCGTCGGCGGCCGTTGCCACGATATCCAGACGCCAGACCCCGGGATCCAGATCGAGAGCCGCCCCGCCCTCAGCGTCCAGGGTCAGCGGGCGGTCGTCCCGCGCCTCGGTCGGCCGCTCGATATGCAATGCCAGGGTGGCCACGTCAGCGGGGCCGCCATCGGGGCCGGTCAGGTCCAGCGACAGGCGGCCTTCCCCATAGGCCACATCGGCGGTCCATCCCAGTGCCTGTTGTGCAGCGCGGCGCGCGTCGAAGGACTGGCTGGCGACGTAGGAGTTCGCGACCTCGAGCCCGGGAAAGGTGCGTACGGCCTGTGTGGCAAGGGTCAGGTTCACGCCGATGATTATGCCGAAGCCGGTCACGAACATCGCGGCCACGTGCTTTCCGGTCAGTGCGGTCATTGCGTTCCCTTTCCGTTGAAGACCGTGTCGACATGGGCTCGTTCGCCCCCTTCCAGATCGACCACCCACAGCCGAAGCTCGGTCCGATCCTCTGCGGCGGCTTCGGAACCCGGGGGCGCGGTCAGATAGACCCGCGTCAGTTGCTGCGTGTCGGCCGGGACAGTAAGCGTGTTGCCCGGCTGCCCCTCGATCTGAAGCGTCAGGTCCGGACCGAGGGACGGCGACAGCAGGAACTGCCGCGCCTCGCCATGCTTGTTGAGCAGCCGCACGTCATAGACGTTTCGCACGCTGCCGTCCGAGAGCGCCACGTATGTGGGGTTGCGGATCGGGGAGACCGTCATCTCGATATCGGGGCGGACGAACAGGGCAACGACCAGCAGGATGCCCACCAAGGACCAAAGCCCGGTATAGAGGAAGTTGCGCGGGCGCATGGCGTGGCGCCAGGCCGGGATGGGCGCGCCACCCGCCGCCTCGCGCGGGGCATCCGAAAGGGCGACGTAGTCGATGAGGCCTCGCGGTTGGCCGATCTTGGCCATCACCTGGTCGCAGGCGTCGATGCACAGCGCGCAGGTGATGCAGGCCATCTGCTGCCCGTCGCGGATGTCGATCCCCATAGGGCAGACGTTGACGCAGGCATTGCAGTCGATGCAGTCGCCGGGACCTGCGATCGACGCCGGCGCGGGCGCTGCGCCGACGATCTTCGTGTCCCGCACCCCCGGCATCGGGATCAGCGGACTGCGCCCGCCGATTTGCGGCCCGGTCACGCGCAGGTCGGACGCGGCCTCCCGGCGACGCAAACCCTTTCCGCGCGGCTCTCCCCGCCAGTCCCGATAGGCGACGGTCAGCGTGCCTTCATCCATCATGGCGCCCTGGATGCGCGGCCAGGGGCACATGTAGATGCATATCTGCTCGCGCATGAAGCCGCCGAAGATGAAGGTCGTGGCGGTCAGGATGGCGATTGTCATGTAGGCCACGCCGGGGGCCTGGAACGCGACCAGATCGCGCGCCAGCGTTGGGGCGTCGGTAAAGTAGAAAACCCATGCCCCACCTGTCGCCAAGGCGATCAGCAGCCAGATCGTCCACGTCGTGCCCAAAAGCGTTGCCTTTCGCGGGGACATCGGCGCGTTGCGCAGGCGCATTCGTGCGTTGCGGTCCCCCTGCACCCAGCGCTCGACCATCAGGAAAAGGTCGGTCCACACCGTCTGCGGGCAGGCATAGCCGCACCAGACCCGCCCCAGCGCGGCCGTGAACAGGAACAGTCCCAAACCTGCCATGACCAGCAACCCCGCGACGAAATAGAATTCGTGGGGCCAGATCTCGATCCAGAAGAAATAGAATCGCCGGTTCGCCAGATCGACCAGAACCGCCTGGTCGGGCAGGTTCGGGCCCCGATCCCACCGAAGCCACGGCGTGATGTAGTAGACCGCGAGCGTCAGGCCCATGATCCACCATTTCAGGTTGCGGTAAAAGCCGGAGACGCGGCGCGGGAAAATCGGCACGCGCGCGGCATAGAGGGATGTCGAATGCTCGGACATGAGGGGGGGTCTTTCCTGTTCGCAGTCTCTCCCTAAGGCGCGTCGGGGGCTGCTTCCTTGACATGGATCAACATGTGGCAGCCTGACGCAGTTGGGGCGGCGGCCCCTCCCGACCGCCGCCCCGAGGCGACCCGCGCCAAACGCGCGAACAGATGCGCTTGGGCCGCCTATTCGATGTTGTCGTTCTCTCCCACTTGGGTCTCACCACCGCCCAGGCCGTGAACATACGTGGCCACGGCGCGCACCTCGGCTTCGGTCAGGCGGCCGCCCCATGGCGGCATTACGCCGAACGGTCCTTCCGTTATCACCTCGGTCAGCTGGTCGTCCGAATTGCCGTAAAGCCAGATCGCGTCCGTCAGGTTGGGCGCCCCCAGGAACCTGTCGCCTTGCGCGTCCAGGCCGTGGCAGGACGAACAGTTCATGTCGAACAGCTCTCCGCCCGGACCTGCCAGCGGATCCTGCCCCTCGGGCAGGGACTGGACGTGGGCGACGAGGGTGGCGATCTCCTCCTCGGTCAGCATCTCGCCAAAGGCCGGCATCTGGCTGTACCGCGCGTCCGGGTCGACTTCGTTGCGGATGCCGTGGCGCACCGTATAGGCGATGTCCTCCAGCGTGCCGCCCCACAGCCATGCATCGTCCAGCAGGTTGGGATAACCCAACGCCCCCGCCGCGCCCGAGCCGTGGCATTGCGAACAGTTGGTCCGGAAGACCGCAGCGCCCGCGTTCGTCGCGAAGGACAGAAGCTCGGGGTTCAGGCTGACGGCGGCCAGGTCGACCTCGGTCAGCGAGGCGCGCATGTCGGCCTGAGCGGCGTCGACGGCCGCGATCTCGGCCGCGACGTCGCCACGTTGCGACCACCCCAGAACGCCGCCGGTCGCGCCGTTGATCAGCGGGATCGCGGGATAGAGGATCATGTAGACGACCGAGAAGGCAACCGTTCCATAGAAGGTCCACAGCCACCAACGGGGCAGGGGGTTGTTCAGCTCTTCGATGCCGTCCCATTCGTGGCCGGTCGTTTCGGTTCCGGTCACATCGTCGATGCGGCGCTTGCTCATTTCAGGTCCTCCAGGGTCCGGGCGCAGCTGCAATCGAGGCAGGCGTTGGAGCACCCCGCGAGATGGGGCGGCTCGCGGAACGGCGCCATCGCGGCGTCGTCGTGCAATGCCCGGCTGCCGGGGCGGAATGCCCACAGGCAGCAGCCGATGAAGAAGACGGTCATCGCCAGAAGCACCCAGCTGTCTGCGATTTCGCGCAGGATGGTGTATGTGTCGTGCATGATCGGCGCCTTCCTTAGCGGCTTGCGTCAGCGGTGAAGGTCGAAAAATCGACCAGCGTGCCGAGCATCTGGAGATAGGCGATCAGCGCGTCCATCTCGGTCAGCTCTTCGCGGCCGTCGAAGTTGCGGACCTGCGCGCCGGGATAGCGTTCCAGAAGCCCGTCGATGTCCCCGAACGGATCGACCTGCACCCGGAAATCGGCTTGGGCGGTTTCGATCATCTCCTCGGTGTAAGGCACGCCGACAAGCGCGTGGGTCTCGAGCAACTCGTCGACATGCTCGCCGTCGATCCGGGTTCGGGCAAGGTAGTCGTACTTGGGCATGACGCTTTCGGGGACCACCGATTGCGGGTCGGCGAAGTGATCCACGTGCCACTCGTCCGAGTATCGCCCCCCGACGCGGGCCAGGTCCGGCCCGGTGCGTTTGGACCCCCACTGGAACGGGTGGTCGTACATCGACTCGGCGGCGAGGCTGTAATGCCCGTAGCGCTCGACCTCGTCCCGCATGGGGCGGATCATCTGGCTGTGGCAGACATAGCAGCCCTCGCGGATGTAGATGTCGCGCCCGGCCAGTTCGAGGGGCGAGTAGGGACGCACCCCCTCGACCTCCTCGATCGTGTTCTCCAGCCAGAACAGCGGCGCGATCTCGACGATGCCGCCGATTGTGACGACCAGGAAGGACGTGACCAGAAGCAGCGTGGCGTTGCGTTCCAGGATCGCGTGCTTGTCGATGAACTTCGAATGGTGCGGAAGCTCGTTCGGTACGCCCGTATCGCCGGGTTGCGTCACCTTCGGGTCGTTCTCGGGCCCGGGGATTTTCTCGTTATCGTTGCTCATGAGGTCACTCCGCGGGAACTTGGGCGGTGGCGGGACGGGACTGCGGGCTGCGGATGGTCATCCACATGTTCCAGACCATGATCAGCCCACCGGCGAGGTAGAGGACACCGCCCAGGCCGCGCACCACGTACATCGGGAACTTGGCGGCAACGGTGTCGGCGAAGGAGTTGACGAGGAAGCCGTTGGCATCGACCTCGCGCCACATCAGGCCTTCCATGATGCCGGTCACCCACATCGAGGCCGCGTAGAAGACGATTCCGATCGTCGCGAGCCAGAAATGCGCGTTGATCGCCCCCATCGAGTACATCTGCTGGCGACCCCACAGCTTCGGCGTCAGGTAATAGAGGCAGCCGAAGGTGATCAGCCCGTTCCAGCCGAGCGCGCCGGAGTGGACGTGGCCGATGGTCCAGTCGGTGTAGTGTGACAGCGAGTTCACCGCGCGGATCGACATCATCGGGCCTTCGAAGGTCGACATGCCGTAGAAGGCGAGGGAGGCCACGAACATCCGGATGATCGGGTCGGTGCGGATCTTGTCCCACGCGCCTTCCAGCGTCATCAGGCCGTTGATCATGCCGCCCCAGCTGGGCATCCACAGCATGACCGAGAACACCATCCCCAGCGTCGCGGCCCAGTCGGGCAGGGCGGTATAGTGCAGGTGGTGCGGACCGGCCCAGATATAGAGGAAGATCAGCGCCCAGAAGTGGATGATCGACAGCTTGTAGCTGTAGATCGGGCGGCCGGCCTGCTTGGGGACGAAGTAGTACATCATCCCCAGGAACCCGGCCGTCAAGAAGAAGCCCACCGCGTTGTGGCCGTACCACCACTGGGTCATGGCATCCTGCACGCCCGCGAAGACCTGCACGGACTTGCTGCCCCAGATGCTGACCGGGATCGACAGGTTGTTGACCACATGCAGCATCGCGACGGTCACGATGAAGGCCAGGAAGAACCAGTTGGCGACGTAGATGTGTCGCTCGCGCCGCTTGATGATCGTGCCAAGGTAGACGGCAAGATAGACCAGCCACACGATGGTCAGCCAGATGTCGACGTACCACTCGGGCTCGGCGTATTCTTTCGACTGCGTGGCGCCCAACAGATAGCCTGTCGCGGCCAGCACGATGAACAATTGGTAGCCCCAGAACACGAACCACGCTGCGTTTCCGCCCCAGAGGCGTGCGGCACTGGTGCGCTGAACCACGTAGAACGACGTCGCGATCAGGGCGTTGCCGCCGAAGGCGAAGATGACCGCGCTGGTATGCAGCGGGCGCAGGCGGCCGAAATTGGCGAATCCTTCGGACCAGTCGAAGTTCAACACCGGGAAGGCCAGCTGGAAGGCGATGAAGGTGCCCACCAGGAAGCCTGCGATACCCCAAAAGGCAGTTGCGATGACGCCTGCGCGGATAGGGCCGTCCATATACTCGCCCGCGTGGGCGATCTGGCGCGGCTCGTCCACGTGGCGCAGTTCCCACAGGAACAGCCCCCCCGCGACGAGCATGATGATGACGGCGTGCGTGCTGTAGGCAAGATCTCGCCCCCAATCCGCGGCAATCGCCGCCAACAGCGCGATCAGCGCCAGCACGAAGAGCTTTGCATACTCCATCTTATCTCCTGCGAAACGGTCCTGCCCCTTGTCGGCACGGATGGACCTCTCGCACGGCGGCGTGAGCCCTCGCCTTGACATGGATCAAGGATCACACGCGGATCTCGTGTCTTCATGGCGCCATATTCGGGGCGAATGCCCTTTTCGGGCCAATGCCCCATGACGGAGGACCGACCATGACCCCCAAGACGATCTCGACCATCGCCACACCCTCGGGGCACGATGCGCTGGAAGGCGCGATTTCCTGCGCCGGTCGGTGGTCGGCGCATCTCGACGTGATGTGTGTCGCGGAACGGCGGCTGGACGTCAGTGCACTTTCAGGCTCGGCTATGGCAATTGGCGGTCCGATCCTGGTGGATGTCCCGATCGACGACCTCGAAGGGCTAGAGGCGCGCGTGCGCAGCCGGCTCGGCGCGCAGTCCTTCCCGTGGTCCATCGACATCCCGAACTCTGCGGTCGATATCAGCCGGCTTTTCGCGTCCGACGCGCGGTTCGCGGATCTTGTCGTCCTGCCCCAAGCCGCAAGCGCCGAGATCGACATCGACGGCCTGATTGAAACGGTGCTGCATATCGCCCGGGTGCCCATCCTGACGGTGCCCGAAGGAATCGACCCGGGTTTCGAGAGGATCATGTTGGCTTGGGACGGAAGCGAGGTCGCGCTGGCGGCGATCCGTGCCGCCTTGCCGATCCTGGGGGATGCGAAAGAGGTGCAGATCGTCTGCGTCGATCCCGCGGCCGACAGCGCCGGGCGCGGGGTGGCCGTGATGCTGGATCGCCACGGCGTGGCCGCCTCCGTCGTCGCGCTGCCGAGGGCGAACCGCCGGATCGCCGATGTCTTGTGCGCCTATGGCCGGGAAAACGGGATGGATCTGTGCGTGATGGGCGCTTTCGGACACCGCGGCCTGCGCGAGATGCTGCTGGGCGGCGTCACGCGCGCGATGCTGGAACAGACAGGTCTGACGTTGCTGCTCGCCCGCTAGGTCAGACGATCAGACCGCCATCGTCATCTTCTCCGGCCTCGATGGCCAGCCTCTCGAAGTCGGGAATGCGAATGTCACGGTTAGACGAGGTCTCGATCACGCCATCGCGGCGCAAGGCCGAGACCTGGCGGCTCGTCGTCTCCAGCGTCAGGCCCAGATGGTCGGCCATCGCCTCGCGAGACAGGGGCAGGTGGATCATCACGCCCGATCCGGCATTGCGCTTGCCTTGGACGCTGGCGAGGCGGCGCGCGAGGCTAACGAGGAAGGCCGCCACCTTCTCGCGCGCGGTAAGCCGGCCCAGGACGACGGACCAGTCCCGCGCGGCGTCCAGCTCGTCCAGCGTCATCGTCAGCAGGCGGTTGGCGATATGGGGGGTGGTCTGAACAAGACGCTCGAACTCAACGCGCTCGAACCGGCAAAGCTTCACTTCCGTCAGCGACTCGACGTCATAGGCCGATGTGGTACGGCCCGGGCGTCCGATGAAGTCCGACGGAAGAAGAAGACCGACAGTCTGCCGTCGCCCATCCTCGAGCGTCTTCGACATCGTCGCGCAGCCTTCGACGATCGAGCTGAAATGCGTCAGCGGCATTCCCGCATCCGACAGCCGCGCGCCGGCCGGATAGACCTTGTAGCTTTTCAGCCGTTCAAGCGTCGCAAGCTCGTCGGAATCGCACTGGGCGCACACGGCGTTGTGGCGGATAGGGCAGTTGCCGCAGGCGACGAGGGGCGTGAACTTGGACATGCAACCGGGATAACAGCGCCCCGCCGTTTCTTCAATCGGAATGCCCTCAGGTCACCGGGTACGGCGGGCGGCCTGAACCGCCCGCCGGTCGGTCACTTCGTGCGCAGGATCGACGTGCCCGCATAGCGCGCGGTCTCGCCCAGCAACTCCTCGATCCGGATCAGCTGGTTGTACTTCGCAAGCCTGTCCGACCGCGACAGCGAGCCGGTCTTGATCTGCCCGCAATTCGTCGCGACGGCGAGGTCGGCGATGGTCGCGTCCTCGGTCTCGCCCGAGCGGTGGGACATCACGTTGGTATAGCGGGCGCGATGGGCCATATCGACGGCCTTCAGCGTCTCGGACAGGGTGCCGATCTGGTTGACCTTAACCAGCATCGAGTTTGCGCAGCCCTTCGCGATTCCATCGGCCAGACGCTTGGGGTTGGTGACGAACAGGTCGTCGCCCACAAGCTGAACCCGGTCGCCAAGACGGTCGGTGAGCATCTTCCAGCCGTCCCAGTCATCCTCGGAACAGCCGTCCTCGATCGACAGGATCGGGTACTCGTCGCAGAGCTTCTCAAGGTAGTCGACGTTCTGCGCGGACGACAGCGACGCGCCTTCGCCCTTCATCTCGTAGCTGTCGCCTTGGTAATACTCGGTCGCGGCGCAATCCAGGGCCAGCATGATGTCCTCGCCCGGCGTGTACCCGGCCTTTTCGACGGACCTCATAATGAAATCAAGTGCATCCCGGGTGGACTTGATGTCGGGCGCGAAGCCTCCCTCGTCCCCGATCCCGGTGGACAGACCGGCCGCCGACAGCTCCTTTTTCAGGGTATGGAAAACCTCGGCGCCCATCCGCACGGCCTCGCGGATATTCGGGGCCGAAACCGGCATGATCATGAATTCCTGAATGTCGATCGGATTGTCCGCATGCTCGCCGCCGTTGATGATGTTCATCATCGGAACGGGCAGGGTGCGCGCCGAGGTGCCGCCGACATAGCGAAACAGCGGCTGCATTGTGAAGGCGGCCGCAGCCTTGGCGGCCGCAAGGCTGACGCCCAGGATCGCATTTGCGCCCAGCCGACCCTTGTTGTCGGTCCCGTCCATCTCGATCATCAGGGCGTCGAT
>Ga0114903_1000382_pt1 | contig 26736 bp, 28 predicted proteins | sample MalvirDeepMed_s2_FD_87289 | JGI IMG/M metagenome (GOLD analysis project Ga0114903, IMG submission 87289) | Marine viral communities from the Global Malaspina Expedition - Malaspina viral metaG DeepMed_s2 | ecosystem: Environmental > Aquatic > Marine > Oceanic | place: Mediterranean Sea... | reverse complement strand
GTTGTCCAGAACCAGGCGAACGGCACGCTCGCGCACTTCGGGGGAATACTTGTTCGTCGTCTTGCTCATGATGCTCCGTCCTACTCACGAGTTGGAGCCTCCGGCAAACCCGGCGCGGTTCAAAGATCCCACGAAGGGCGGTCCGGGCGCGCCGGTTGAGCCGCGGATCGGTGCCATCTGACGCGTCCCGGAGTTCCTCGATCCAGTCAGCCTCGTTGTCGGTGACCACGGCCGCAAAGATATTGACCACGGCCGCGCGAGTGGTCTCGAAGCCGGCCTGCTCCAGTGCCAGGACAAACAGGTGCTTCGGATCCGCCTCAAGCGCCTTAGCCTGGCCGGAACGCGGTCCAGCGCGAGCTTCGCACTTCCGGACTTGATCATCGAAATCATGTTCACATTGCGGAAGCCCGCCTCTAACGCGATGTCGCGTTGCGCCTTTTTCGGCGCCAAGTCCAGGATCCGGCGATCAACGAATTTTGCGAGCCGGGAGTGTTCGTGAGGGTGGCCTTTCAGCGGCATGATCTGCGTCTCCTGAGTGTGCAGCAGTGTGTTCTGATGCTTGCGTTATTGCTGCGGAGACGACGGATTTGACGCAGAAAGTTGCGGGACTTACTTGGAAAATGCGAGACGGATCATCCGCTGCCAGTGGGTCACCTGGCGCCAGATATAGACAGCGGACCTGGCCTTCATCCGACAGGGTCCTCTATCGAAATGCCTCACCCCTCGCGCAACAACTCTTTCTCCGCCAACGCAAGCCGTGAGTGCCTGTGAAGGAAATCGCCTGTCTAAGCAGACAGGCATCCCGAGCGGGTGCAGACCAGCCGGAGCACATTTCAGCTTGAGGCCCTCGGCGCGCGCGCCCTGTGAGCCATCTGTTCGATCCCGGGAAGGTCATAGAAATGGTTGGTGACGGCAGGGATGTTGTCGTTGCGGTGAACTGACTTCAATCTTTTTCGGCGAGAGGTCTTTTCGCGCCATGTAGCGGTTTGTCTGGTGCGGCGGCATGTCCTGCAATCGCATACGAGGGGAGTGCATCAACAAGACGGGCCATGGCTTGCAAGGTCGCATGCCCATAACCGTCGGCGGCCCTTTGTTTCAAAACAGCATGGTCGGAAATCGCATCAATGATCCGATCCGACAGGCCCAACTCCATGGCAACGGTCCGGAAGCGGTGGCGCCAGGCATGATTGGGCGCGACCTTCGCCGGCACCAAGCCACTGGCACGGAGCCAATCGGACACGCGACCCGAAGTCATCCTCGCGCGGTTCAAGCTTTGGATTCCATCCTTGGTGCGATAGAAGAGGGGCCCGGACGGTGCCTGGGCCACGAAGTCAAGAAAACCCAGCTCCACAATCTGCCGGTGAAGTGGCACGTCACGGTATTCGGATGTCTTTACCGTTCCGGCGTCCGGTGTGATCTTGATGACATGAATGCCGGCGTCCTGAAAGACATCCTGCTTGCGAAGTTGAGACATTTCCGTAACGCGGGCGCCTGTGTAGGCGCACAGAAGCGGGATCCAGCGCTTCGCTGCCGTTGTCTCCGGAAATTCCGGTGATGCACGTCCGGCAAGAGGTTTGGGAACATTGGATACAGAGAAGCTCAGGATGCGTTCGGCCTCCTCGAGCGTGTAGCCTTTGGGGCGCGTCTTTACCTGTTTGGGAACCTCCTGCCGGACAGCTTTCGCAGGGTTCTCCGTGAGGCGGTCTTCCCTGACGGCCCAGCTGAAAATGGTCCGTATTGCAGCCGGGTAGACATCGTTCACTGTTTTGGGCGACAGGCGCTGCATCAGAGTGTCACGCCATGCCATCAGGTCCTGCTTGGAAACGCGCCTGGCATCATTATGGCCCAAATGCTTGTGCAGATCTTTGATCACCGGCGTCCAGCGACGTTCGGACTCTCGGCCACGGCCCAACTGGTTTCGCGAGGCAATATAGTCGGCGAACAGGCCACGCAGCGAAACCGGCGGCAAAGCCTCTGCCTCGGGTTCTGCGTCTCGCAGGATGGGATAAGACGGCTGGCCCGAGTAATCCCCGTTGTCCCGCTCGTATACCCTATTGAGGGCCTCATACTCCGAGATGCACATTGCGCGTGCCAAATCCCGCCACTCTCGGCTTCCAAAGGCTGCAGTCGTGTTGCCCCGGAACTGGAAGTGCTGGATCCGATGGCCAACCAGGTCCTCGAGTTCCTGGTCATTCAGCTTTCCCGCAATGCCGTTCCGGAGATCTTCTGCGTAGCCGTCGTCGATCCCCATTCTGGCATAAGCGGCCAAGCTGTTGCGGCCCTCGTCATCCTGCGCGAGGCGCGCCTGATAGCTGCGCATCGCGATCTGGCCGATGCTCAAAGGGTATCGTCCCGGTAGCGCTTGTGCGCCCTCGGCATCCGCCAGCTTTAGCTCTGCGAGCGCGATTTGATGCATCAACTCCGCCAGAGCGACGGGATGCCTGCGTGTGGCACTGCGGCGATCCGCTCCGAGTGGTTGGCGCAATTCCGTGCGGCCGTCAAAATACGGCCGAAGCTTCACGGGGATGACAAGGCGCGCGAAGAAGCGACCGTCACGATACAGAAGATACTTGATCTTGCCAGACATCACCGCGCCGTTTTGTAACGAGAATTGTAACGACAGAATGTGAAACAAGCCCTGTTTGCAAGGGGATCGTGTCATTTCAGGAGGTTAGTATGGTGCTGTGAGAGAGGATTGAAATCACTTACGTATCACATTTGATACACATGTAAGTATTTGAAAAGAAACATAAAATCAGACGTTTTAATTTTTTTGTGTATAGCAAAAGATACACATCTTGATACACATGATACGGGTAATTTTGGGCGATATTATACTTGCCGTACCCGGCGGAACGGGGGTAGGCTGAGATGATTTTCAGCAACAACTTCCAAGGAGCTTCCGGGATGGCGTCTAACGAGGTTTACCTTGATGCATTGATACCGCGCGAGGACTTCGCAACATTGAGCGGCCCTTCCACCGGCAGTTCGATGTCTTCGATTAGCCTATCGACGCTTTCAGATGACTTTTTTGTATCGAGCCTGAGAAAGCCAGATTTTCAGAGAGAAACGGCGAACTGGAACCCTCAAAAAGTTGTCGACCTAGTTGAGGCCTTCTTGGATGGGGACTTGGTGCCCGCAGTAATACTATGGCGCTCAGGTCAGTTCGTCTTTGTAATTGACGGCGCTCATAGGTTGAGCGCAATGCTGGCATGGATATATGATGACTACGGCGATAAGCGCCGTTCGCGTGAATTCCTTGAGAACCAAATACCAAACGAACAGCTAGATATAGCTGAAAAAACACGCGCCTTAATAAACGAGCGTGTAGGCTCTTACGCTTCCTACAAGGAAGCTGCCAAAGCACCAAACTATGCAGATGAAAAAATAAAGAACAGGCTGGGCGCGCTGGCTGCAAATTCTTTTGTTGTCCAATGGGTCCCAGCCGAAAACGCAGAAGGCGCCGAAAACTCTTTCTTTAAGATCAATCAGGCGCCGACACCAGTCAACCCGATAGAGAAAAGAATTCTCCGAGCGCGCGCTTCTGCGAATGCAATAACAACAAGAGCCATTAATAGAAGTGGATCGGGGCACAAGTATTGGGGGCACTTTAGTGAAGATACCCAAAAAGAAATAGAACGGCTTGGAAAGGATATTAATAAGATCCTATATACTCCAGCAATGCCGGGAAAGGTTGTAAGGTCGGCGGACGTCCCAATAGGCGGTCAAGGATATAGCACTCTGCCGTTTCTTTTTGAGTTTGTAAACGTAATTAATGATATTAGCGCCAGCAAACGCACGGACCCCGAAGACCCGGATGGAAAAGAGTCTATTTCCATGCTGAAACGAGTTAAATCCTCCCTAGAGCTGATCTCCACTGATCGGCCTAAGTCTCTTGGCCTTCATCCGCTAGTATATTTTTACACCCGTGGCGGCGCTTTTCAGCCAAACACTTTTTTGGCAGTCGTCCAATTCGTTAGAGGTCTTGAAAGTTCGAACAGCCTTGATGATTTCATTCGAGTAAGAAGGAATTTTGAAGATTTTCTTCTTGGCCACAAAGAAGCGTTTACTTTGTTGGTCAAAAATCTGGGCTCGGGAGCAAGAAGTAGACCTGCAATTGAAAGGTTTTTGGGGTACGTATTCGGCAAGCTAAAAGAGGGCAAATCTATATCAGAAATCGTTCGCGACGCACCGGCAGAAAACGCCAAGTACTCATTCTTATCTGATCCCCCGCCATCGCGAGGTTCTGGTAAAAGCAGATCGTTTAACGCCGGGACTAAATCCTTCGCGTTTGTGCAAGAGCTTCAAAAGAATGGCGTCAGATGTGGGATATGTAACGGATTAATGCATTCAAATTCTACAAGCGTCGATCACATCAAGAGGAAAAACGAAGATGGTGACGCCCGCCCATCAAACGCCCAAATTACCCATCCATATTGCAACACTGGCTTCAAAGGCTAATCGTTCTTTTTTTGAGAGCGAGATGCAACATTATGCATCGCCTTTTCGAACCTTTCATCGCCTTCGGTGGGGCTTAGCTCGCCAGCGTCCTCCATTTCCTTTACTTTTTGGAGGAACCGCTTGTATTGCTCTGGATCGCTTTCTGACTTCTTTGCCATCACGCACCAATCGTTTCATAGGTGAGCCGCTTGCCGACGATGCCAGCAAGGGCGATGTCTGCCCGCATCGCGTCGCTGACTTCCTTGGCGACGCGGTGGTTGTAGCGGAAATCAAACTCGGCTGCCTTGCGGTGCAAGTGTTGCTTGCCGCAGTGCTGATAGATGCCGCGCATGCCGCGCTTGAAGATGCTGTAGAAGCCTTCGACGGTGTTGGTGTGAACGTCGCCGCGCCCGTACTCGCCGTCGGCATGGCGAACAAAATCGTGCTCTGCCGTCACGTCCTTAGCCATCAACTTGTACTGGCGGTATTCGTCGGTGATCATACGCGCTTCGCGGGCCATGTTCTCGGCGACAACCTTTGCCATGGTGTCCTTCTTGAGGTCATCTATCACGACGGACTTTGCGCTCTTGGTGTCGCGGTCCACAAGGGTCATGACCTTCATCTTGTGAGCGCCACCACGTGCGGTCTTACTCTTGATGACACCAGGCTCTTTGCCGATGAAAGTCTCGTCAATCTCGACAGACCCGCCACCCACGCCGAACGGCCCGTTATCGGAACGCATCGCCTCACGGATGCGGTGCGACATGAACCAAGCAGTTTTCAGAGTCATGCCAAGGGTGCGATGCAGTTGGTTGCTGCTAATGCCCTTCTTGCTGGCGCACATCAGGTAGATCGCCTGAAGCCAAATGTGCATCGGCACATGGCTGCTTTCGAAGATAGTGCTAACCTTCACGGTGAAGGGCTTGCGGCACTTGTAGCACTTGTACGCGCCGATCCGGGTGGACTTGCCGCCCATCTTGGATACGCGCTCGCGCTCGCCGCACTTCGGGCAAGTTGCGCCATGCGGCCAGACCCGAGCCTCTACGTAATCGTATGCGGCTTGCTCATCGTGGAACTCTTTGCGGGACAGGATCGACATGGCTTTTTCCTCTTCTCACCAACCAATATAGGGGATCGAAGTGGGTACGGCAAGTATAATATCGCCCATGAAAGGCGTTTATCAGCACTGCGGCAAGCAACACTTGCACCGCTATGCGGCGGAGTTCGATTTCCGGTATAACCATCGTCAGGGAAATGGTAAGGATGATGCGGAGCCTGGCGCGCTGGCAGTGATGGGGGCAGCGGGAAAACGGCTGGCCTATCAATCAGCTCATCAGTAAACTCAAGAAATAATCGTAAAGCTCGAGAGAGGTCGAGCTTTACGATTCTTGCGCAAGGGGTTTGGTTTGGGAGAACAGTTAAATTTCTTCTCAAAGCTCGATAATCCGACGCTAGAACAGCTTCTAACGCCGGACCAAATCTATGAATCCAATGATGTCGGCTTGCTGCTGAAGCTGGGTGAAGATCATCGCCTTGACTATAAGTCGGCCCGTAGACAGCCAAAAGACTTTGCCAAAGAACTCTCAGCGTTCGGCAACGGACCCTCTCATTTTGGCGGAGTAATTGCGGCGGGAGTTGAGAATGACGGTACAATAACAGGTTGCAAGTTTCTTGATGAGAGCGGGCTGCAAAGGCTTGAAGCTTTCGGCTCAACTCATTGCTCGAGTGGTCGGTTTGAGTCCCGTAGGGTGCCCTGCAAGAATTCAAAGGGCGAAGATGATTTTCTTATCTTTTGCAGGGTATTCTATGTTCCAGATCGGCTGGTCGCTCTGAATGACGGCACAGCGTTCCATAGAGTTTCCCATGAGACAAAGAAGCTGGATGACGATGCAAAGAACGAACTTCGGGTTGCCAAGGGTGAAAGGTCTTTTGAGCAAGAGGTTAGCCGTCTAAAATACCCGGATGATTTTCATGTTGATCGAGTCAGATCATTTTGTGCCAGTATTCGGAAGGAGTCCGGTCTGCGTGCAGACATCTCTGACGAACAAATTCTAGAAAACAAGATGCTAGGACACCGCACAGACAGCGGTTTCGCGGCATCTAACGCTATGGTTCTTCTCTTTGCCAAGCAGCCTCAGCGAGATATGCCGGGCGCATACATTAGAGTCCTCAGATTTGAAGGAACCGAACAGAAGTCTGGAAAGAACTTCAATGTTATTCAGGATCGCACGTTTGAAGGGACAGTGGTAGATCAAATTCACAACTGCGCCGCCTTTATTGGCGCTAACTTAAGAGAGTTCACTCACTTCGAGAATGGACATTTCGAGTCACGACCCGAGTATCCTGATGACGCTTGGTATGAGCTTCTTGTTAATGCGGTGGCTCACAGGTCGTACCAGTACCGAAACGCCAACATATTTGTTCGGGTTTTTGACGATAGAATTGAATTTGATAGTCCTGGCGGGTTCATGCCTCAAGTTACCCCGGCGACAATCTTCACGATGCACCGACCTCGAAATAGACAGCTTATGTTTGCGCTGAAAGAATTTGGAGAGGTAAAGTGTATGAACGAAGGCACAAAGCGTGTAAGAGATGAAATGGTTGAGGCACACCTGCCTGAGCCTGTTTTCCGCCCAACAACAGAGGATAACACCGGGGTATTAGCAATCCTATCGAACGACATCGCTAATAGGCAGAATTCTCTAGATAGTGAGGCGTACCGAATACTCGGCGAAGCTCTGAGCATGTCCCTAAGTCCCGATGAGCGGAAGATAGTTAACTACGTTATTGAGCATAAGACAATCAACGTGAGTGAGGCCCTGCGAATAATGAGTACGAACATTTGGCATACGGCAAAGGGGGCGCTTAACAGGCTTGAAAGGCGTGGTATTCTGGATTTTTACTCTACCAAAGAGCGTGATCCTAGAGCCCATTATCGCTTAGCAAGGCAGAGTAGAAATGTTTGACGACAAAAAATCCCAACTAGAACGCTTCAAGGAAGCCGCCCGTCAGCTAGAGACGGACGACGATGAAGAGCGGTTCAACGAGAAGCTTCGGAGGTTGGCGAAGCAGATGCCAGATGAAAAACGCGATGACTAGATCGCAACGCGTGCGGAGAAACCCATGAAAATCGAATATAAAGAAAACTCCGGATACCAGATACTTCCTGATAGGATCGTTCAATGTCGACCAATCACTTCCCAGAAAAAGGAAGGGTGGCGAGCCCAAATTTGCTACGCTGATGATCCTAGCTAGACAGCCTAGCAGGTGATAACCCTACCTTTGCCGCCGCGCTTTTTCGGCCCTGCTGAACAGATACTCTTAAGAGAAAAAAGCGTCAGTTTGATTGCCAAAGAACTTCATATTTTCTTCGATGCAACATCGGACTTATTACGAAAAATGACAGGGCATCAATTGGACGCCGGGAAGTGTTTTAAGGATAAAGATAAAAAAGCTGTATCATTAATGTCACGAGGTGTACATTTGCTATTCGGAAAGTGTCAAAAAAGGTGCAACAGCATCCAACGCGGTGAGTTTTTCCGCTAGCATAAGCGATGCTCCGTATTTTGCTTCCGTTGGGTCCTCTCCATCTAGTCTCCCCGCGCAGATACGTCTAATCTCCGAGTTTATACCTGCTCGACGAGCAGCGTCAGTCCAAGAATGACGCAGCGAGTGGAATGACACATGTTGGTTCGCCAGGCCAATCTGTCCGATTACTTCGCGTACAAATCGTGTCCCATAGGTTTCAGTGTATCGCCCACGACCTGATTGGCGAATTTCGATTAAATTGCGTAATTTTTCTTTATTGTCGAAGTGAGAAACCGTGAATAACATATTTGCGTTTGATGCAAGCCGGCGCTCAACAAACTCCCTAAATCCAAAACTGAGGACTGCTGAGGGCACAGGAAGAGTGCGAAGACTGTGGAAGTTTTTTACTTTTTGCCCTTCGCGCTCGTCAGTTATTATAAGCACAAGGTATTCTGCTCTTTCCTGAACGTCATTGATGTGTAGTTGGCCAATTTCCTCGCGGCGTGCGCCGGTGTAAGCCCCTAGTATGGGCGCCCAGTAGTCTATTGTGTCTGGGTGGTAATTCGAGGTGCAGAAATCTATCATCTCAAGTATTTTGCGGGGGGGGATTGACTTTCTTCTTCTCGAATTGATGTATGAAAACTTTCTTTTTTCAAGGTTCACCTGAAATCCCTCAAAGGGATCTGTTATTATTATTCCCATTTGGTTCTTGGCGTATTGCATGATTCTCTTAATATGGTCGATTCGTGTTTTTCGAATTTTTACGCCCATAGTCTCTAGATTTTCAATTTTTGCCAATAAGATCGCCTGTCGAATGCTTAAGTTGGAGACTTGTCTTATTTTTGTGGTAGGAAGGCCTTTGAGCGCTTCAGAGAACTCTGCGAGATGCTTCCGGTTAAAGCTTGTCACGGGTAAATTCCCATGTAGTTCAATCCATCGCCTAACGGAATACTCGATGGACTTTTCGAACTGTACACTGAATGACGAATTCATCTTAAGAATTTCCGAGACTTCAAGGATGTTGAAGGTCTTCTCCAGGCGTTCAGATTTTTTTCTCGATTCAAAGTATTTATTAGTCTTTCTGATGCGCTTGAAGCTTTCGTCTAGGTGCTCTTTTATGAATTCTTCTTTATTCATGGTTTCTTGAGTTTGGGCGCGAAATCGGCTTTTTTTTGGTGATCGCTTGCCGCGGTACTTAATTTAGTTGTGCCTAGGTTTACGTTGTTAACATCCTCAATTAATAAGTTTTCTGAATTATTTATTCTAGGCTTGTGGGCTTCTCCAGATTTGTCTAACTCGCGAATTTGTTTGCCTAGTAGCTGTTTCTCTAACGCCTGATCGTGAAGTCGATCGGCCTGCGCGCTCAACAAATTCTTTATTTTCTCAACTCTGATGCGTGCAACTTCTGGATCAGAAGTCTTCAGAGACATCCTGATCATGATTATTGGATGGTAAAGATATCTGATTGATTTGGGAACTCGAATTTGTGATTGGTATATCCCATTTCGCAATGTGGTATACTTTACCTTCGAATTTACGGTCATGTCTTTATCGCATTTTTTTGTGAATTTATCGATTGATATATATTGCAAAAAATTTTTGCCGGTGTCAAATTTCGTCATGCAATTTTTTAGGAAATGTAATGGCTTTGATTTATCCATATTTCTAGTGAATTGTTTTTTTTGTTTAATTTTCAGGTATCTTCAGTAAAAAAAATTTTATCTTTTGCAGGTATGCGGCCCTTCCGGCTTAGGCGAGGCCATTTTAGATTTTCGCGCTATGGGTGCGCTGGTCCCCTTTGACGCCAGCAGAATGCACATTTTTGTCTGTCAAATTGCACGGGTTCGGTAGTTGGCATGTTCGTAAGACGGGACTTGTTGTTGCTTAAAGGGAGTAGCAATTTGAGGCTGTGAAGGGGCATGCCTTCAGGCTTGGACCAGCTTGCTGGTGTGGCGAATTCTGTGGCTGTTAGAGAGTAAGAACTAAGGGTTCGATTGTTATGGCGGAAAATTCGCTAAGTAATTGATTTTATTGAAAAAAATGGTGCTGTGGGAGAGGATTGAACTCTCGACCTCACCCTTACCAAGGGTGTGCTCTACCACTGAGCTACCACAGCACCGGGCACCTTGCGGTGTGGGCGGCTGATTAGACGCAAATCCGAAGCGGTGCAAGCGCAATCTGGACGGTTTTTCCTCCCTGCGTTAGAGAGGGCGCATGGAGCAGAAACCGGGTGCCCCCAAATCCCCGCGCGAGACGCGCGAAGACCGCCTGAAGGCGGCGCTCAAGGCCAATCTCGCGCGCCGCAAGGCGCAGGCGCGCGCGAAAAAGGCCGGCGCCGCGGGCAGGGACGCCGCCCGGGACGAAACCCGCTAAGGGTCAGAGCAAAGGACAGCCAGAATGGATTCGATCGTCGTCACCGGGAACGGGCCTCTTCACGGGCAGATTCCCATCGCCGGGGCCAAGAACGCCTGTCTCACCCTGATGCCGGCGACGCTGCTGAGCGAGGAGCCGCTGACGCTGACCAACGCGCCGCGGCTGTCGGACATCCGAACCATGACCAGCCTGCTGCAGTCGCTCGGCGCCGAGGTCCAGAGCCTTCAGGACGGCCAGGTGCTGGCGATGTCGAGCCACGACATCCACAACCACACCGCCGATTACGACATCGTCCGCAAGATGCGCGCCTCGATCCTGGTGCTGGGGCCGATGCTGGCGCGCGACGGCCATGCGGTGGTGTCGCTGCCCGGTGGCTGCGCCATCGGCGCGCGGCCCGTGGACCTGCACCTGCGCGCGCTCGAAGCAATGGGGGCAGAGCTCGACCTGCGCGACGGGTACGTGCACGCCAAGGCGCCTTCGGGCGGGCTGCGCGGCGGCGTGGTGGAGTTTCCGCTGGTCTCGGTCGGAGCCACGGAAAACGCGCTGATGGCGGCGACCCTGGCGCGCGGCACGACGATTCTCAAACGCGCGGCGCGCGAACCAGAGATCGTCGACCTGGCCGATTGCCTGCGCAAGATGGGCGCGCAGATCGAGGGCGACGGCACCGACACGATCACGGTACAGGGCGTCGACCGGCTGGGCGGGGCGACGCACCGCGTGGTGACCGACCGGATCGAGCTGGGCACCTACATGCTGGCCCCGGCGATCTGCGGCGGCGAGGTGGAGCTGCTGGGCGGCCGTATCGACCTGGTCGGCGCCTTCTGCGAAAAGCTCGACGCCGCGGGAATCTCGGTCGCCGAAACCGAAAACGGGCTGACCGTCGCCCGCAAGAATGGCCAAATCCGCGCCGTCGATGTCATCACCGAACCCTTCCCGGGCTTTCCCACCGATCTGCAGGCGCAGATGATGGCGCTGCTCTGCACCGCCGAAGGCACCTCGGTGCTCGAGGAAAAGATCTTCGAGAACCGCTTCATGCACGCGCCGGAGTTGATGCGCATGGGGGCCAGGATCGACGTTCACGGCGGCCATGCGACGGTCACCGGGGTCGATCGGCTCCGTGGCGCACCGGTGATGGCGACCGACCTGCGCGCCAGCGTTTCGCTGATCTTGGCGGGCCTCGCAGCCGAAGGCGAGACGGTGGTCAACCGGGTCTACCACCTCGACCGCGGTTATGAACACGTGGTGCGCAAGCTCTCGGGCGTCGGTGCCAAGATCGAAAGGATCAAGGGCCAATGACCGAAGACGCCCGCTTCGAAGACGGTGCCGCGCGGCCGCTGCACCTCGGCGCCATGGACACCGACGACCTCGCGGTGCTGTCGGCGCTGGCGCAGGATGCGGTGTTCCCGGTCACCGAAATGACCTGGCAGCGCTCGCGCCGCCGCTTTGCCCTGCTGCTGAACCGCCTGCGCCGCGAGGAAAGGGCGCCGGGCGGACCCGAGCGGGTGCAGTCGGTGCTGGTCATCGACAATGTGCTCAAGGTTGAAAGCCAGGGGGTGGACCGCGCGGACACCGACACGATCCTGTCGCTGCTCTCGGTGGATTTCGAGCCAGGCCCCGACGCCACCGGCCACGTGCTGCTGACGCTCGCCGGCGACGGCGTGATCCGCGCCGAGGTCGAAGCGCTGGAACTGACGCTCAAGGACGTGACCCGCCCCTATCTCGCCCCCTCCGGCAAGACGCCACAGCATCCGGACTGAACCGGTCCGCGCGCCCCTGCGGAAAACGTCGACTGTCCCGACGTGCCGGCGATCGCAGGAACCGCGCTGCCGGCCGTCGTCGTCCCGGCACCGGCCTGCCCGCGCCGACGCAGAACACCTACGCAAAGCGACGCGCGCCCCTTCTTCGGTTCTCAATAAACTCGGAGAGCGCGAGAGGCTGGCCTCTCGCATCGCCCATACGGGCGATCCCTGCCGGTCGTCCGGCACCGTCGATCCGCGCCGCGCAGACTTGAGGCTTGGCCCACCCGCCTATATGGACGCCTCAGACCAGAAAGAGGCCCGAAACCATGCCCGTCTTCCTCGATACAACGCAGCCCGATTTCGACAGCGCCTTCACCCGTCTGCTGGGCGCCAAGCGCGAGGACAGCCCGGACGTGGACGACGCCGTGGCGGCGATCATCGCCGACGTGCGCGCCCGCGGCGATGCGGCGGTTCTCGATCTGACGGCGAAGTTCGATCGGCTCACGCTCACCGCCGAGACCATGGCCGTTTCCGCCGCCGAAATGGAGGCCGAGATCGCCAAGGTCCCGGACGCGGACCGCGCGGCACTGGAACTGGCCGCGGAGCGCATCCGCGCCTACCACGCCCGCCAACTGCCCCAAGACGCCGAATGGACCGACGACACCGGCGCGACGCTGGGCTGGCGCTGGACACCGGTGGGGGCGGCGGGGCTCTACGTGCCGGGCGGGCTGGCCAGCTACCCGTCCTCGGTGCTGATGAACGCGATCCCCGCCAAGGTCGCGGGCGTGCCGCGGCTCTGCATCACCGTGCCGACGCCGGACGGGGTGGTGAACCCGCTGGTCCTGCTGGCCGCCCGGATCGCCGGGGTGGACGAGATCTACCGCATCGGCGGTGCGCAGGCGATCGCGGCCCTGGCCTACGGCACCGACACCATCGCCCCGGTGGACAAGATCACCGGGCCGGGCAATGCCTATGTCGCGGCGGCCAAGCGCCGGGTCTTCGGCCGCGTCGGCATCGACATGATCGCGGGCCCGTCCGAGATCCTGGTGATCGCCGACGGCGACACCGACCCGGACTGGATCGCGCTCGACCTGATGAGTCAGGCCGAACACGACGAAAGCGCGCAATCGATCCTGATCACCACAGATGCGGCTTTCGGCCGGGCGGTGGCAAAGGCGGTGGAAACGCGGCTCGGGACGCTGCAACGCCGCGCCATCGCCGGCGCCAGCTGGCGCGACTTCGGTGCCGTCATCACCGTGCGCGACCTTGACGAGGCGGCGGCGCTGTCGAACCGGGTCGCGCCCGAACACCTCGAGCTTTGCGTCACCGACCCGCTGGCGCTGTCGCAGAAGATCACCCATGCCGGAGCGATCTTTCTCGGCCAGTGGACGCCAGAGGCCATCGGCGACTATGTCGGCGGGCCGAACCACGTGCTGCCCACGGCGCGCTCGGCGCGGTTCTCGTCCGGCCTGTCGGTGCTCGATTTCGTCAAGCGCACGACGCTGGCGCGGATGACGCCGGAAAGCCTGCGCGCCATCGGCCCCGCGGCGGAGCGTCTCGCCGCCTCCGAAAGCCTCGAGGCGCACGGATTGTCGGTGACGGCGCGGCTGCGCAAGCTCAACGGCTGAGCGCAGGGGGCGGTGGGTTGCAAATCCATCCTACGCCGCGCCGCGGGCCACCGCGCCCTTCGGGTCATTGCCGCGCGGCAGCGAAGCGGGTAGCGTCGGCGCCGGAGGATGCCAGCAGACAGAGGTCCGTCCATGAGCCGCATCGCGCATATCGAACTGGATGACGCAGGTCTTCCGCCGCCCACGCCCGAGATCGAACAGGAACGCCGCGTTGCGATGTTCGACCTGATGGAGCAGAATTCCTTCGTCCTGCCGGACCGCGAGGGCCGCGATGTGCCGCCCGGGCCCTACCGCGTCGGCCTGTCGATCCGCGACAAGCGGCTGGTCTTCGACATTGCCACCGAAGCCCATGAAAAAGCGGCGGAATTCCACCTCTCGCTGTCGCCCTTCCGGCAGGTGGTCAAGGATTACTTCCAGATCTGCACAAGCTATTTCGACGCGGTCAAGACGCTCGCCCCGAGCCAGATCGAGACCATCGACATGGCCCGCCGCGGCATCCACAACGAAGGCGCGCGCATCCTGCAGGAACGGCTCGAAGGCAAGGCCGAGGTCGACGAGGACACCGCCCGGCGGCTCTTCACGCTGATCTGCGTGCTGCATTTCGGGGGCTGAGCGTGCCGCAGACCCTGCCGCAATCGGTTCTGTTCTGCTGCGACCACAACGCCGTGCGCTCGCCTATGGCCGAGGGCATCATGAAAAAGCTCTACGGCTTCGACACCTACGTGCAGTCGGTGGGCGTGCTCAACGATCTCGAGATCGACGGCTTCGCCATCGCCGCCTGCCAGGAGATCGGCGTGGAACTGTCGCGCCACCGGTCCCGCAATTTCGAGGATCTCGAACAGATGGGCGAGGCGCTGTCGGGCTTCGACCTGATCGTCGCCATGTCGCCGGCCTCGCAGAAACAGGCACTGGACCAGACGCGGATGTTCCACCTCAGCGTGGAATACTGGCCGATCATGGACCCCACGGGCCTGGGCGAGACCCGCGAGGCCAAGCTCAACGCCTACCGCCAGACACGCGACCAGATATACGATCAACTCAAGGGAAAATGGGGACAGTGAATGTCTAAGGCCACGCTCACGCGCTATTTCGACGCTTTCAACCGCAAGGACACCGAGGCGATGCTCGACTGCCTGTCCGAAGATGTGGCGCATTACGTCAACGAGGGCGAGGTGCGTATGGGGCGCGAGAACTTCCGCGCCTTCTGCGCCCACATGGCGCGCTGCTACGACGAGAAACTGACCGAGCTGGTGATTTTCGAGGCCGAGGACGGCAACCGGGGCGCGGCCGAATTCATGGTGAACGGCACCTATCTCGAAACCGACGAGGGCTTTCCGCCGGCACGCAGCCAGACCTATCGCCTGCCGGCGGGGTCTTTCTTTTCGCTGGCAGACGGCAAGATTACCCGGGTGGTGACCTATTACAACCTCGCCGACTGGATCAAGCAGGTGTCGTGATGCGGACTGAGGTTCTGACCGGACCCGCGCTTGACAGGGCGCTCGACGACGTGGCGCGGCTGCGGATGGCGGTGTTTGCAAAGTGGCCGTATCTCTACGACGGCGATCTCGATTACGAACGCCGCTACCTGCAAACCTACCGCGACAGCGAAAACGCCATTCTGGTCGGCGCCTTCGACGGCGACACGCTTGTCGGCGCATCGACCGGCGCGCCGCTCGAAGACCACGCCGAGGATTTCGCTGCCGCCTTCGACGGCACCGGTCTTGCGCTGAACGAAGTGTTCTACTGCGCGGAATCGGTGCTGCTGCCCGAATACCGCGGCCAGGGGGTCGGCGTGCGCTTCTTCGACCTGCGCGAGGCCCATGCCCGCACCCTGGGCCGACGCTATTCCGCCTTCTGTGGCGTCCTGCGCCCCGCCGATCATCCGCTGCGCCCCGCCGATTACGTGCCGCTCGACGCCTTCTGGCGCAAGCGCGGCTACGAGAAACTCGACGGCGCCGTAGCGCAGTTCCGCTGGAAAGACCACGATCAGCCCCAAGAAACCGACCACCCGCTGCAATTCTGGATCAAGACGCTGGGGCCGGATGCGACCTGATCGCGCGTCCGACCGGCCTTGACCAGTACCGACACCGCAATGATAGCCTTCCGGCAAAAGGCTCCGATCCCCTTCATCTTGCCAATAAACCTCCACGGGGGTCTGGGGGTGTGAAACCCCCAGGTCCGACGCTGACCACAGGACGCGACGCATGAAACTCGCCACCGCCGCCTATCCCATGGATTTCCTCGACAGTTTCGACGCCTACGCGGCAAAGCTGACCGCCTGGGTGGCCGACGGCGCGGCCAATGGTGCGGAGCTTCTGGTGTTTCCCGAATACGGCGCCATGGAACTGGCGACATTGAAGGGGCGCGCGGCGGCGGGCGATCTCGAGGCCTCGTTGCATGCCGTGTCCGAGATGATCCTGCGGGCCGATGCCCTTCATGCCGACCTCGCGCAGCGCTACGACGTGCACATCCTCGCCGCTTCCGGTCCGGTCTTCGATCCGGAGATCGGCACCCGCCCCGTGAACCGCGCGCGGCTCTTCACGCCGACGGGCGCTATGGGCGTTCAGGACAAGCAGATCATGACCCGGTTCGAGCGCGAGGAGTGGAACGTGGTGCCCGGCGGTCCGCTGCGGCTCTTCGACACCAGCCTCGGGCGGATCGCTGTGCTGATCTGCTACGACAGCGAATATCCCCTTCTGGGGCGGGCGCTGAGGGAGGCGGACCTCGTGCTCGTGCCCTCCTGCACCGAGGCGCTGGCGGGCTACTGGCGGGTCCGAATCGGGTCGATGGCGCGGGCGCTGGAGCAGCAATGCGTGACCGTCATGGCCTCGACCGTGGGCGCCTGCGACTGGTCCTACGCGGTTGACACCAACACCGGCGCGGGTGGCGTCTTCGGCCCGCCCGACCGCGGCTTTCCCCCCACGGGCGTCATCGCCGAGGGCGTGCTGAACCAGCCCGGCTGGACCTATGCCACGGTCGACATGACGACCGTCGCCCAGGTCCGTGCCGATGGCGTGGTGTTGAACCGGACGCACTGGGCCGATCAGGCGGGCCGCGATGCGGCCCCCGAGCCACAGCGCCTGCGCTGAATTGCACCTTGAAAAGCTTGCGCAATGGCCTCATATCCTAGCGCGATCCGCCTGTGGGCGGAATCGGTTAACAAGGAGAGACCATGGCCAAGGAAGATACGCTCGAATTTCCCGGTGTCGTGAAGGAACTCCTGCCTAACGCGACGTTTCGGGTCGAGCTTGAAAATGGCCATGAGATCATCGCGCATACGGCAGGCAAGATGCGCAAGAACCGCATCCGCGTCCTCGCAGGCGACAAGGTACAGGTCGAGATGACCCCGTACGATCTGACCAAGGGCCGGATCAACTATCGCTTTAAGTAGGCCGCGCTCCGCGCGGCCCGTGGGGCAAGCGTCTCGCTATGCGGGGCGCGGCCAACACTCGTTTCAAGTCTGGGTGCCCGAAACATGACAACCGGACCCGAACGCCCCCGCCTGATCCTCGGCTCCGGTAGCCCGCGCCGCCGCGAATTGCTGGCCCAGCTGGGCATCGGCGCCGACGACATCCGCCCCCCCGACATCGACGAGACCCCGGAGAAGGCAGAATTGCCGCGCCCCTATTGCATCCGCATGGCCCGCGAAAAGGCTTGGGCGGTTCAGGCCGGTGACGACGACATCGTGCTGAGCGCCGACACCACCGTGGCGCTGGGCCGCCGCATCCTCGGCAAGCCTGCCGATGCGGGCGAGGCGGCGGCGTTTCTCACTGCACTTTCCGGCCGCCGTCACCGGGTCGTCACCGCCGTCGCGGTGCGGCGCGGCGACCGAATCTGGGAGCGCGACGTGGTCACCGCGGTGAAGATGAAGCCGCTGTCGAACGCGGAGCTGAACGCCTACCTCGCCTCCGAGGACTGGCGCGGCAAGGCCGGCGGCTACGGCATCCAGGGGCCCGCTGGTGCGTTCATTCCCTGGATCAACGGCAGTTTCACCGCCGTCGTGGGCCTGCCGCTTCTGGAGACCGCGCATCTGTTGCAAGCGGCGGGTTATCCCGTCTGGAAGGAGGCCCGATGAAAGGCCGCACCATCGCGCTCGATCACCTGAACGGGGCCGAAGCGGCCGCCCTCATGGTCGATGGGCAGTTGCAGGACCTGCTGATCGACAGCGACCTGCCGCGCCCGGGCACGATCTACCGCGCCATCGCCGAACGCCCCATGAAGGGGCAGGGCGGGGTGTTCCTCCGCAGCCCCGACGGCCCCTGTTACCTGCGCCAGATCAAGGGCGTGTCGCCGGGGCAGGCGCTGCTGGTGCAGGTCACCGGCTATGCCGAACCCGGCAAGGCGATCCCGGTGACGCCGAAGATCCTCTTCAAGAGCCGCTACGCCATCGTCACCCCCGACGCCCCCGGCCTCAACGTGTCGCGCAGCATCAAGGACGAGGCCCTGCGCGACCGGCTGCTGGAACTTGCGCATGATACGATGACCGGCGAGGGCGGGCTGATCCTGCGCTCGTCCTGCGCTGCCGCCGAGGCCGACGCCATCGCCGAGGATATCGCCGCCATGGCAGATCTTGCCGCGCAGGTCATGGCGGATGCCTCCGGCGACGCCGAAACCCTGGTCGAAGGCGACGGCCCGCATGCGCTGGCCTGGCGCGAATGGACCGATCCGGCCGAGATCGACACCGCCTCGGGCAGTTTCGAGACCCACGGCGTCCTCGATGCGCTGGAGGCGCTGCGCAGCGATACCGTACCGCTGGGCGGCGGCGCCTCGATGCATGTGGAGCCGACCCGCGCGATGGTCGCGGTGGATGTGAACACCGGCGGCGACACCTCGCCGGCGGCGGGGCTCAAGGCCAACATGGCCGCCCTGCGCGACCTGCCGCGGCAGTTGCGCCTGCGCGGCCTTGGCGGCCAGATCACCATCGACCCGGCGCCCAGTCCGAAGAAGGACCGCAAGCAGATCGAGGGCGTGCTGCGCGCCGCCCTGCGCGCCGACACGGTCGAGACGGTGCTGGTGGGCTGGACGCCCATGGGCAACCTCGAACTGCAGCGCAAACGCGACCGGATCGCCCTGACGGAGGTGCTGCCATGACCTGCCCGATCTGCGCCAAGGAGACCGACCCGGCCTACCGGCCGTTTTGTTCCAAGCGCTGTGCCGATATCGACCTGGCGAAGTGGCTGAGCGGCTCCTACGCGATCCCGTCCGAAGAGCCCGAGGATATTGAGGAAGCGCTCAATGCGGCGCTGAACGAGGCCGATCCGCCGGAGAAGCCGCACTGAACGCGGTGATGAGCGCGGTGGAATGCCTGCGGCATACGAGAGACGCTGTCTCTCGTGCTCTCTGGAGGTTTATCGGCAAGATGAAGCCGGGTCGGGCGGTGAGCGCGGTCCGGTGGTTCGAGCGAAGTTGTCGATGCCTGCGCAGTGCCGGTCGGCTGTGCTGTCCCGAACCGCGGAGCGAAGGCGCGGTCAGTAGGTGGTGGCGGCGCGGGCCGCCTGATCGTACTGGCCGGACATCAGGCGCAGAAGGGCGGCGAGGCGGGTGACCTGTTCGGCTTCGACGCCCAGCTCTCCGACCGCGCCCAACAGCAGCGAATCGCGAATCTCGCGGTAGCGCTGGCAGGCGGCGGCGCCGGCCTCGGTCGCGGCGACGGTCTTTTCCTTGCCCTGCCGGCCCTCGGCCACCAGGCCGGCGCGCGACAGTTTCTTGACCGCGTAGTTCACCAGATGCGTGTCCTCGATGTTGAGCACCAGGCACAGGTCCGACAGCCGCTTCGGCCGGTCGCGGTGGTAGACCGAATGCAGCACCAGCACCTCGAGCGCGGTGAGGCCGGGGTACCCGGCGGTGGCCATGCAGCGCACCACCCAGCGCTGGAAGGCGTTATGCGCCAGCGTCAGGCCGAATTCGAACTCCGAGATCTCGGGAAAGTTGCCCTGCGCGAGGTGCGCCGAGGACACCACCGGACCCAAATCATCCTGTTTCATAAGCATATCCTGCGCTGTTCCGATATTTTGTCAATAATTTGTTGACGAAATGCGTGAATAGCCAAGAATGAGGGCATGGAATCAGCGACCGGCAAGAGGAATGGCATGACCCGACCCCCGCATGTAGTCGTGATCGGCGCCGGGATCGTCGGGGTTTCGACCGCGATCTGGCTGCGGCGCTTCGGCGCCGAAGTCACGTTGGTCGACCGGGGCGCGCCGGGGCAGGGGACCTCCTTTGGCAACGGCGGGGTGCTTGCCGCCTGCGCGGTGCTGCCGGTGACCGGGCCGGGGCTCTTGCGGCAGGCGCCGCGGATGCTGCTCGATCCGGGCAAGCCGTTGTTCCTGCGCTGGTCTTATCTGCCGAAGCTGCTGCCCTGGCTGCTGAAATACCTGAGCCATGCCAATGACAAGGACACGCGGCGGCTGGCGGAGGCGCTGGCGCCGATCGTGGCGGACAGTGTCGAGCAGCACATGGCGCTGACCGAGGGGCTGGGCGCCCGCCGCTACGTGACGCCGAGCGATTACGTCTATGCGTTCCGGGACCGCAGGATATTCGACGCCGATGCCTACGGTTGGGCGCTGCGCCGAGCGGCGGGGTTCGATCCACAGCTTCTGGAAGGCGCGGCGGTGCAGGAATACGAACCGGCGCTCGGGCCGGATATCCGTTGCCTGGCGGTGCTGAAGGATCATGGCCATGTGCGCGATCCTGGGGGGTATGTCACGGCGCTGGCTGAGGATTTCGTTGCCATGGGCGGGCAGATCCGGCGCGCGGAGGTGCGGGACGTGACGTTGGAGGACGGGCGGATCGCTTCGGTGCTGACCTCCGACGGCCCGCTGGCCTGCGACCGGGCGGTGATCACCGCCGGGGCCTGGTCGGGGCCGTTGCTGAAGAAGCTGGGACTGAAAGTGCCGCTGGAATCCGAACGCGGCTATCATATCCTCTACGAAGACGCGGCCGGTGGGCCGCGCGTGCCGGTAATGATCGACGCCGGGAAATTCGTGGCGACGCCGATGGAGGCGGGTCTGCGCTGCGCGGGGATCCTCGAATTCGGCGGGCTCGAGGCGGGGCCGACCCGGGCGCCGCTGCGGATGCTGCGCGCCAAGGTGCGCGCGGCGCTGCCCGGGTTGCAGGCGACGCGCGAGGTGGAGTGGATGGGGCATCGGCCGGCCACCTCGGACAGCCTGCCGCTGATCGGGGAGATCGGGCAGACCGGCGTCTTTGCCGGGCTTGGCCATCATCACATCGGCCTCACGGCCGGGCCCAAGACGGGCCGCCTTCTGGCGGGGCTGATCACGCAGCGTCCGTCCAATACCGACCTGACCCCGTACCAACCGGGGCGCTTTTCCTGAGTTCAACCAAAACATCACCAACGGGAGATAACGACATGACTTATATCGGAAAAACAATCACCGGACTGGCGTGCACCACGGCGCTGACGACACCCGCCTGGGCGGAAACATGGGACATGCCCATGGCCTATTCGGCGAGCAACTTCCATTCCGCCACCGGCGCGGAATTCGCCGAATGCGTGACCACCAGCACCATGGGCGAGATCGAGATCGTCACCCATCCGGGCGGGTCGCTCTTTGCCGGCGCCGACATCAAGCGAGCGATCCAGACCGGCCAAGTGCCGATCGGCGAACGCCTTCTGTCGGGCCATGCCAATGAAAACGCCGTCTTCGGGTTCGATTCGGTGCCGTTCCTGTCGCCCAGTTTCGACGATCATGCGAGGCTTTGGGAGGCGGCGCAGCCGGAGATCGAAAAGGTTCTGGAAGAGCAGAACCTGCACCTGCTCTATTCCGTGCCGTGGCCGCCGCAGGGGCTCTATTTCGACCGCGAGATCACGTCGGTCGACGACATGGCGGGCATCAAGTTCCGGTCCTACAACAACGCCACGGCGCGGCTTGGCGAGCTCACGGGCATGGCGCCGGTGACCATCGAGGCGGCGGAGCTGAGCCAGGCCTTTGCCACCGGCGTGGCGGAATCGATGATCTCGTCGGGCGCCACCGGCTACGACCAGAAGGTCTGGGAATCGCTGTCGCATTTCTACCAAGTCGATGCCTGGCTGCCGCGTAACTACATCATGGTGAATGCCGACACATGGGAGGGAACCTCGGACGCCAGCAAGGCGGTGATCGAGGGTTGTGCGGCGCTGGCGGAATATGCGGGGCTCTACCGGGCCAAGGAATACACCAACTTCACCTACGAGGGCCTGCGCGATGGCGGCATGACCGTGACCCCGCCGTCCGAGGAGCTGATGTCGGGGCTGCGCGAGGTCGGCGAGACCATGACCCAGGAATGGCTGGAACAGGCCGGCGAGGCCGGGCAGGCCATCGTCGACGCCTACAACCAGTAATGCGCCAAGGGCGGTCCGGGACGTCCGGGCCGCTCGAAAGAACGCACGGAGGCGATCATGGCACGACTGATCCGGCGCGGGCTCGACGCGCTTTACCTGGCCGCCGGGGTCGGCGCGGCGCTCTGCCTGATCGCCATCCTCGTGCTGATCGTGGCGCAGATGCTGGCGCGCTGGACCGGCACGACCTTTCCGGGCGCCTCGGCCTATGCGGGCTATGCCATGGCGGCGGCGTCGTTCCTGGCCTTTGCCAATGCGCTCAATCGCGGCGCGCACATCCGAGTGTCGATCCTGCTCAACGCGGTGCCGGCGCGGATGCGCTGGGCGCTGGAGGTCTGGTGCTTCGGCCTGGCCGCGGCCATCGCGTGGTATTTCACCTATTACGCCTACTGGTTCACCTACTGGTCGTGGAAATTCAACGAGGTGTCGCAGTCGCAGGACGCGACGCCGCTCTGGATCCCGCAGTCGGTCATGGTCCTCGGCGGCGGCATCCTGGCGCTCGCGCTCACCGATCACCTGCTGCACGTCCTGATCAAGGGCGATCACCGGATCACCCGCGATCTGGTCGACCAGAGCATGGGAGAGTGACATGACCGAGCTTTACGCCATCTTGCTCTTCCTCTTCGTGCTGTTCCTGCTTCTGGGCACCGGCGTCTGGGTGGGCCTCGCGCTCATGGGCGTGGCCTGGGTGGGGATGGAGCTTTTCACCTCGCGGCCCGTGGGCGATGCCATGGTCACGACGATCTGGGCGTCGTCCAGCAGCTGGACGCTCACCGCTTTGCCGCTGTTCATCTGGATGGGCGAGATTCTGTTCCGCACGCGCCTGTCCGAGGACATGTTCCGCGGCCTGTCGCCCTGGCTCGCACGGCTGCCGGGCGGGCTGGTGCACACCAACATCGTCGGCTGCACGGTCTTTGCCGCCGTGTCGGGGTCTTCGGCGGCGACGTTGTCGACGGTGGGCAAGATGTCGATCCCCGAACTGCGCGCGCGCAACTATCCCGAACGGCTGATCATCGGCACGCTGGCGGGCGCGGCGACGCTGGGCCTGATGATCCCGCCCTCGCTCGCGCTCATCGTCTACGGCGTCACGGTCAACGAATCCATTACCGCGCTGTTCTTTGCGGGCGTCGTGCCCGGCCTCGTGCTGGCGCTGATGTTCATGGGCTACGTCGTGATCTATTCGGGCGTGTCGAAGAACTGGGCGCCGGTCATCGAGACCGGCATGAGCTTCGTGGACAAGCTGCGCAATTCGCGCTTTCTGCTGCCGGTGATCTGCCTGATCGTGGTGGTCATCGGGTCGATGTACCTTGGTTTCGCCACCGCGACCGAGGCGGCCGCCTTCGGCGTCATCGGCGCGCTGCTGCTGGCGGCGGGGCAGGGATCGCTTAGCTGGTCGACCTTTTCCGCATCGCTCATGGGCGCCACCCGCACCAGCGCCATGATCGCGCTGATCCTCGCGGGGGCGGCCTTTCTCAAGCTGTCGATGGGCTTTACCGGCCTGCCGCGGGCGCTGGCGGACCTGATCGCGGACATGGAGTTGAGCCGCTTCCAGCTGCTGATGGCGCTGCTGGTTTTCTATATCGTGCTGGGCATGTTCCTCGATGGCATCAGTTCGGTGGTGCTGACCATGGCGGTGGTCGAACCGATGGTGCGCGAGGCCGGCATCGACCTGATCTGGTTCGGTATCTTCGTCGTGGTGGTGGTCGAGATGGCGCAGATCACGCCGCCCATCGGCTTCAACCTTTTCGTGCTGCAGGGCATGACCGATCACGAGATGGGCTACATCACCCGCGCGGCGCTGCCGATGTTCCTGATCATGATCGTCATGGTCTTCGTTCTGATCTGGGTGCCGGACCTGGCGCTGTGGCTGCCCGAAACGATCCGGGACGCGCGATGACCGAAGTCACCTACCCGATCCTGCGGACGGCGGGCATCGACGGGATGCTGGTCACCTTCGGCGGCGCCCTGTCAGAGCCCGCGAACCGCGCAGCACTGGCCTTTCGCGCGGCTGTGGATGGCGAGAGCTGGGACGGGGTGGAGGAGACCTCGACCTCTCTGGTTTCGACCTTCCTGCGGTTCGATCCGCTGCATCTGGGTCATTCCGATTTGCAAAGCCGCCTGCGGGAGCTTTTGCAAAGCCGCGACTGGAGCCGCGCCGACCTGCCTGAGGGGCGGCGGTTTTTCCGTATCCCCACGGTCTACGGCACCGACCTTGCGCCGCAACTGGACGAGGCGGCCGAGGTGGCGGGGCTCAGCCGCGCCGAGGCGATCCGCACCCTGTCGGAGGCGCGGGTCCGGGCGCTGGCCATCGGATTTGCCCCCGGTCAGCCCTACCTGGGCGAACTGCCCGAAGCCTGGGACATCCCGCGCCAGCAGAACCTGACCCCTACGGTACCCAAGGGCGCGCTGGTGGTGGCGATCCGGCAGCTGGTGCTGTTTTCCGTGACCACGCCCACCGGCTGGCGGCACGTGGGCCAGACCGCGTTCCGCCTGTTCCGTCCCGACAGCGACACGCCTTTCGTGCTGCGCCCCGGCGACGAGGTGCAATTCGTCGAGACGCCGCCCGAGCAACTGGCCAACATGGAGAAGGACCCCGATGGCGGCGCGGAATGGGAGAGAATCCCGTGAGCGCCGAGCTGATCGTCCAAGAGGCGGGACCGAGCCTCACCGTGCAGGACCGGGGCCGGACCGGATATCTCGCCATGGGTCTGTCCCGCGGCGGGGCGGCGGACACGCTGGCGCTGGCCGAGGGCGCGGCGCTGTTGCGGCAGTCGCCCGATCTAGCGGTCATCGAGATGGCCGGGATGGGCGGGCGGTTCGAGGCGACGCAGGACATCCGCATCGCGCTCACCGGCGCGCCCATGCGGGCCAGCATTGACGGGGCGCCGCTGCGCTGGAACGCCAGCCACCTGTTGCCGCGCGGGGCGGAGCTGAAGATCGGCGCGGTGACACGGGGCTCTTACGGCTACCTGCACCTGGGCGGCGGCGTGGACCTGCCCGAACGGCTGGGCGCGCGGGCAACCCAGATGACCGCCGGGTTGGGCCAGCCGCTGGACGCCGGCACGCGGCTGCCGGTGGGCGAGGACCCGCGCGACGACACCGGCTGGCTGCTGCCGGTGGACGACCGCTGCGCCGGCGGGCGGCTGCGTGTCGTCCCGAGCCTGCAGACCGAGCTTTTTCCGAAGGACCAGCTCGACCGCTTTGAAAACGTGGAATTTTCTCGCGATGCCCGCGCCAACCGCATGGGGGTGAAGGTCACGCAGGACGGCCCGGGCTTTGCGGTGGACGGGGGTCTCAGCGTGCTGTCTGAGGTGATCCTGCCCGGCGACATCCAGGTCACCGGCGACGGCGCGCCCTTCATCCTGATGGCGGAATGCCAGACCACCGGCGGCTATCCCCGCATCGGCACCGTCATCCCCGCCGATCTGCCGCGCGTGGCGCAGGCGCCGCAGGGCGCGCCGCTGCGGTTCAGCTTCGTCACGCTGGACGAGGCGGTGGCCGCGCAACGGGCCTACCTGAACCACTGCGCGGAGCTGGGCAAACGCCTGCAACCGCTGGTGCGCGATCCCGCCGACATCCCCGACCTGCTGTCCTACCAGCTGATCGGCGGCGTGACGGCTGGCCGCGATCTTGACACGGAAAAGGAGAGACCATGAGCGATACCGTCGATCTGAACGCCGATATGGGGGAAAGCTTCGGCCCCTGGGTGATGGGGCAGGACGCAGAGTTGCTCGAAGTCATCACCTCGGCGAATGTCGCCTGTGGCTTTCACGCCAGCGATCCGGACGTGATGGCGCGGACGATGCGGCTGGCGGTGGACCACGGCACCGGCATCGGCGCCCATCCCGGCTTTCCCGATCTCCAGGGGTTCGGCCGCCGCCGGATGGACCTGACCCGCGACAGCCTCCGCAACCTGGTGATGTACCAGCTGGGCGCGGCCCGGGCGATGGCGGCGGCGGCGGGCGGCACGGTGCGGCACCTGAAACTGCACGGCGCGCTGGCCAACATGGCCTCTGAGGATGCGGAGATGGCGCGCGCCTGCTACGAGGGCGCGCTGGCGGTCGATCCCGAGATCATCGTCATGGTCCTTGCCGCAACGGCCCAGCAAGAGGCGGTCGAGGCACTGGGTTGCCGCTGGGCCGGAGAGATCTTCGCTGACCGCGCCTATAACGACGACGCGACGCTTGTGGACCGCAGCCTGCCGGGGGCGGTGATCCACGATCCGGAGCTGGCAGGCAAGCGCATGGTCGAGATGGTAAAGGCCGGGGCGATCATCACCGAAAGCGGACAGCACATTCCGGCCGCAGTAGACACGATCTGCCTGCATGGCGACGGCAAGACCGCGCTTGAAATCGCCCGGTCCGTGCGCGATGCGCTGACCGGCGCGGGCGTGGCGCTGAAACGGTTCGCGGGCCGTCAGGGCCGGATCAGCAGCACCTGAACGTCCGCCACGTTGGTGCCGGTCGCTTCGGTCAAGAGCAGGTCGCCGGCGGCCGCGAGCGCGGCATAGCTGTCGTTGTTCTCCAGCAACGCCTGCGCATCCTGCCCGGCGGCGGCGATGCGCGCGGCGGTGCCCGCGTCGACCACACCGCCCGCCGCGTCGGTCGGCCCGTCGCGCCCGTCGGTGCCACCTGAGAGGAACAGCCAGTCCTGTGCGGTTTCGGGCGCCCCGAGCGCCACGCGCAGCGCC
>Ga0114903_1000379_pt1 | contig 26800 bp, 24 predicted proteins | sample MalvirDeepMed_s2_FD_87289 | JGI IMG/M metagenome (GOLD analysis project Ga0114903, IMG submission 87289) | Marine viral communities from the Global Malaspina Expedition - Malaspina viral metaG DeepMed_s2 | ecosystem: Environmental > Aquatic > Marine > Oceanic | place: Mediterranean Sea... | reverse complement strand
CGCCTGCATGCAGGCGATCGCGCACGGGGAAACGGTGACATACGGCGATATCGCGCGGCACCTGGGCGTGCCGGCACAGGCGGTGGGCCAGGCCTGCGGGCGCAATCCGATCCCGATCCTGATCCCCTGTCACCGGGTTCTGGGCGCACGCGGCCTTGGCGGGTTCTCCGCCCGCGGCGGGGTCGAAACCAAGGTCTGGCTGCTGCGCCACGAAGGTGCCGCCGGGCTGCTGATCTGAGGCTGCGCCGGAGAATCGCCCGTTGGGCGATACGAGAGGCGCCGTCCGATGCGCTGGCGCATCGGCGCAGAAGTATCGCCCTCCGGGCGATACGAGAGACGCTGTCTCTCGTGCTCTCTGGAGTTTATCGGCAAGATGAAGAAGGGGCGCTTGCCGATGCGCGGCGCGCCGCTTTGACGGCGGCGAGGGCGCGGCCGATCAGACCCGGCGCGGATCGCGGGGATAGGTGCCGAGGATTTCCAGCATGTCGGTGAAATAGCCCAGCTCGTCCAGCGCCAGTTTCACCGGCGGATCCTCGGGGTGGCCCTCGATATCGGCGTAGAACTGTGTCGCGGTGAAGGAACCGCCGACCATGTAGCTTTCGAGCTTGGTCATGTTGACGCCGTTGGTGGCGAAGCCGCCCATCGCCTTGTAGAGCGCCGCGGGAATGTTGCGCACCTGGAAGACGAAGCTGGTGATCATGCCGTGATCGCCGCGGCGCGCCATGTCGGCCTGGCGCGACATGATGAGAAAGCGGGTGGTGTTGTTGCCCTCGTCCTCGATATGGCGCGCGAGCACCTCGAGCCCGTAGATGTCGCCTGCGAGTTCCGACGCCAGCGCCGCGCGCGCGGGGTTTCCGGCCTCGGCCACCGCCTTGGCCGAACCGGCGGTGTCGGCGCCGGTGATGCGCTGGATCCCGTGTTCCGTCAGGAACTTGCGGCACTGGCCCAGCAGCACCGTGTGGCTCATCGCCTCGGTGATCTGCGGCAGGGTCGCGCCCGGCAGCGCCAGCAGGTTGATATGCACCCGCACGAAAGCCTCGTCGACGATGTGCAGCCCCGACTGCGGCAGCAGCGAATGGATGTCGGCGACGCGGCCGTAGGTGGAATTCTCGACCGGCAGCATGGCGAGGTCGGCCTCGGCGTTGCGCACCGCGTCGATCGCATCCTCGAAGGTGCGGCAGGGCAGCGCGTCGAAATCGGGGCGGGCTTCGCGGCAGGCCTGGTGCGAATAGGCCCCGAGTTCGCCCTGGAAGGCTATGGCTCGCGTCATCTGGGTCGGGCTCCGGGTCGGGGATGGGCGTTTGGTCGCGGCTTCTACACCTTGCCATGCGCGAGGGGAAGCAATAGATACCGGCGCAACGTCACGAGACTCCATACGACAATCACGGATAGGCCCATGCTTGACACGATGACTTTCACCAAGATTCTCGGCGGTTTCTGCGGCACGCTGCTGATCTTCCTGATGGGCAAATGGGCGGCGGAGACGATCTATCACGTGGGGGCCGGCGGCCACGGCGAAGAGGTGACGCAGGCCTATGTCATCGACACCGGGTCCGAGGACGAAGGCGGCTCCGAAGAAGCGCCCGCTGATTTCGAGACCGTCTTCGCCTCTGCCGATGCCGGTGCCGGCGAGCGGGTCTTCGGCAAGTGCCGCGCCTGTCACAAGCTCGACGGCAGCGACGCTGTGGGTCCGCACCTGAACGGCGTCGTTGGCCGTGACGTGGGCTCTGCCTCGGGCTTCGGTTATTCCGGTGCGCTGAGCGAGGCGGCGGACGTCTGGACGCCGGAAAACCTGAACGCCTTCCTGGAAAACCCGCGCGGCTATGCGCCGGGTACCACCATGAGCTTCAACGGTCTGCCGTCGGTCGAGGATCGCGCCAACCTGATTGCCTACCTGGACAGCACCGAAGGCTGAGCTTTGCCACAGCGCACCGGATCGAGGCCGCAGCCCGCGCTGCGGCCTTTTTTCGTGCGCTCGCGCGGAATTGCGATGAGGTTACATAATCGCAACTTGAATGTGGATGCGCGCGGACCATAGCTTATCTGGAACCATGTCCCGCATCTTCGGAGGAGCTTCATGCAGACCACGACCGCCCGGGCCCGGACCCGCGCAGCCGACACCCGCCCCCGCGCCGCCATCCTGACCGCGCTCATGGCGCTGTCCGTCGCGGTCCTGGCCACCGTCGCCGCGGCGCAGGACGACGTCATCGAGGCGCATGGCGTGTCGACCTTCGGAGAGTTGAAATACGGCCCCGATTTCGAGCATTGGGACTACGTGAACCCCGATGCGCCCAAGGGCGGCGAATTTTCGACCTGGGCCTTCGGCACCTTCGACAGCGTGACGCCCTACATCCTCAAGGGCAATGCCGCGGCGCTGTCGACGATCTTTTACGACAGCCTGCTGACCGGAAACCTGGACGAGCCGGATTCGATGTACGGGCTGGTGGCGCACACGGTCGAATATCCCGAAAACCGCGAATGGGTGATCTTCCGCATGCGGCCCGAGGCGACGTTCCGCGACGGCACGCCGGTCACCGCAGAGGACGTGGTGTTCTCCTACGAGACGCTGATCGAGAAGGGCCGCCCGTCCTTCAAGGTGTCGCTCAAGGATTTCCAGTCGGTGGAGGCGCTGGACACCCACAGCGTCAAGTTCACCTTCAACCCCGAAGGTCCGCTGCGCGAGCTGTTGATGACGGCGGGCGGACTGCCGATCTTTTCCAAGGCCTATTACGATGAGGTCGATTTCACCGAATCGAGCCTAGAGGCGCCGATGGGATCGGGCCCCTACGAGTTGGCGAGTGTCGAACCGGGGCGCACCGTGGCTTACCAGCGCCGCGACGATTACTGGGCCAGGGACCTGCCGGTGGCCCGCGGCACCAACAATTTCGACACGATCAAGATCGAGTATTTCGCCGATTACACCACCGCCTTCGAGGCGTTCAAGGGCGGCGCCTACCTCTTCCGCGAGGAATACCAGTCCAAGATCTGGGCCACCGGGTACGAATTCCCAGCGGTCGAGAGCGGCGCGGTGAAGATCGAGACGCTGGACGACGGGCGCCCGGCGGGCACGCAGGGATTCTGGTTCAACCTGCGCCGCGAGAAGTTCCAGGATCCGCGCGTGCGCGAGGCGCTGGGGATGGCGTTCAACTTCGAATGGGCGAACGAGTCACTCTTCTACGGCTCCTACGAGCGCACCGACAGTTTCTGGGAGAACTCCGAGACATTGCAGGCCAGCGGCATGCCGTCGGAGGCGGAACTGGCGCTGCTCGAACCGCTGCGCGACCAGATCCCCGAGACGGTCTTTACCGAAGAGGCGTTTTCGCCCGAACCGCAAAGCGCGTCGGACCTCGGCGACCGCAGCGCGCTGCGCCGGGCCAGCCGCCTGCTTGAAGAGGCGGGCTGGGTCGTCGGCGACGACGGGCTGCGCCGCAAGGACGGGCAGACGCTTCTGGTGGTGATCCTGAACGACGCGCCGGGCTTCGACCGGATCATCAACCCCTACGTGGACAACCTGCGCCGCCTGGGCGTCGATGCCTCGATGAACCGGGTCGATGCGGCCGAGGCGCAGGAACGCGAGAAACGCTTCGACTACGATGTCGTGATCCAGCGTTTTGCCATGTCCTCCACCCCCGGCGACGAGCTGCGGTCGATCTTCGGGTCGGAAACCGCGAATGTCGAAGGCTCGGCCAACGTCGCGGGAATCGACAATCCGGCGGTGGATACGCTGGTGAACCACGTGGCCACGGCGCAAAGCCGCGAAGAGCTGATCACCGCGGTGCATGCGCTCGACCGGGTGCTGCGGGCGATGCATGTCTGGGTGCCGCAATGGTACAAGGGCGAGCACACGATCGCCTATTTCGATGTCTTCGACCGGCCCTATGACGACACGCCGCCGCCTTATGCCATGGGCGAGCTGTCGATCTGGTGGTACAACGCCGAAAAGGCGCAGGCGCTTCGGGACGCGGGCGCGCTGTAAGACCGCCGACACCGGGCAGGACCAAAGACCATGGGCGCGTATATCCTCAGACGGCTGTTGCTGATCATTCCCACGCTGCTGGGCATCATGATCATCAACTTCACCCTCGTGCAGTTCGTGCCCGGGGGGCCGATCGAACAGATCCTCGCCCAGATCGAGGGCGAAGGCGACGTTTTCGCGGGCTTCGCCGGCGGCGGCGGAGAAGTGGCAGGTGCCGCCGAGGAAGGCGCGGGGCGCCGCGGCCTGCCGCCCGAGTTCATCGCCGAGCTGGAACAGGAATTCGGGTTCGACAAGCCACCGCTCGAGCGGTTCCTCAACATGCTCTGGAATTACATGCGGCTCGACTTCGGCGAGAGCTATTTCCGGTCGGTGTCGGTGATCGACCTCGTTCTGGAAAAGATGCCGGTGTCTATATCGCTGGGCCTCTGGTCGACTCTCATCGCCTACCTCGTGTCGATCCCGCTGGGCATCCGCAAGGCGGTGAAGGACGGGACCAGCTTCGACACCTGGACAAGCGGCGCGATCATCGTGGCCTACGCGATCCCCGGCTTTCTCTTCGCGATCCTGCTGCTGGTGCTGTTCGCGGGCGGGTCCTATTACCAGATCTTCCCGCTTCGGGGTCTCACCTCGGACAACTGGGACCAGCTAAGCTGGGGCGGCAAGATCCTCGACTATTTCTGGCACATCACCTTGCCGGTCGTGGCCTCGACCATCTCGGCCTTTGCGACGCTGACCTTGCTGACCAAGAACAGCTTTCTCGACGAGATCAAGAAGCAGTACGTGATCACTGCGCGGGCCAAGGGGCTGGACGAGAGCCGCGTGCTCTATGGCCACATCTTCCGCAATGCCATGCTGATCGTGATCGCGGGGTTTCCGGCGGTCTTCATCGGGGTGTTCTTTTCCGGATCGCTCATCATCGAGACGATCTTTTCGCTCGACGGCCTGGGGCGGCTGGGGTTCGAGGCGGCGGTGGCGCGCGACTATCCGGTGATCTTCGGCACGTTGTTCATCTTCGGCCTCATCGGGCTCGTGGTCGGCATCCTGTCGGACCTGATGTACGTCCTGGTCGATCCGCGCATCGACTTTGAGAAACGGGAGGGCTGAGCCATGTCCGCCGACCCGAACCCCGGACAGGTGACGCCCGAACCGATGCCCGGCAAGCCCGTGGCGCCTGAGCCGCCGCGCGGGCGTTTCGCGCTGTCGCCGCTGAACCAGCGCCGCTGGCGCAATTTCAAGCGCAACCGCCGCGCCTACTGGTCGCTGTGGATCTTCGCCATCCTTTTTGGCCTGTCGCTGTTCGCCGAGTTCATCGCCAACGACAAGCCGATCCTCGTCAACTATCGCGGCGAGTATTTCACCCCGATCTTCAACTTCTACCCCGAGACCGCCTTTGGCGGCGATTTCCGCACCGAAGCCGCCTATCGCGACCCCGAGGTGCAGTGCCTGATCAAGTCCGGCGGGCAGGTGAACTGCTTTGACGAACCCGCCGAAATTCTCATCGCCATCCAGGACGGCACCTATGGCGCTGGCGTGGACGATTTCGTCGAGGGCTGGATGCTCTGGCCGGTGGTGCGCTATTCCTACACGACGCCGGTTGACCGACCGGGTGCGGCCCCCCTGCCCCCCAATTCGCAGAACTGGCTGGGCACCGACGACACCAAGCGCGACGTGGTGGCGCGGGTGATCTACGGGTTCCGCCTGTCGATCCTCTTCACCCTGATCGTGACGGTGCTCAGCTCGGTCATCGGCATCGTCGCGGGGGCCATCCAGGGCTATTTCGGCGGCTGGATCGACCTGATCTTCCAGCGCATCATCGAGATCTGGACCTCGACCCCGTCGCTTTACGTCATCATCATCCTCTTCGCGATCCTCGGGCGAAGTTTCTGGCTTTTGGTCTTCCTCACGGTGCTCTTCGGCTGGGTGGCGCTCGTGGGCGTGGTGCGGGCGGAGTTCCTGCGCGCGCGCAACCTCGAATACGTACGCGCGGCAAAGGCCTTGGGCGTCTCGAACATGCGCATCATGTTCCGCCACATGCTGCCCAACGCCATGGTCGCCACGGTGACGATGCTGCCCTTCATCGTGACCGGCACGATCTCGACGCTTGCGGGGCTGGATTTCCTGGGCTTTGGCCTGCCGTCCTCGGCGCCGTCCCTGGGCGAGCTGACGTTGCAGGCGAAACAGAACCTGCAAGCGCCGTGGCTCGCGTTCACCGCCTTCACGGTCTTCGCAGTGATGTTGTCGCTTCTGGTCTTCATCTTCGAGGGCGTGCGCGACGCCTTCGATCCCAGAAAGACGTTTTCGTGAGCGGTTTGGTGCGTCGGTCGATAGCGCCCGCCCGGCATCGCCGGGCAGCCCCCGACCGCCACCCCGGGCGGGGGCTTCACCCCCACCTGCGGTCAGGGACTGACCGGCACCCTTGCGGCAATTCCTCGAGCGCGACACAATCAAAGGCCCAGCCATGACCGCGATCCTCGACGTAAAGGACCTCAAGGTCAGCTTCACCCAGGACGGCGCCACCACTCAGGCGGTGCGCGGCGTGTCCTTCACCGTGGGCCGCGGCGAAACCGTCGCGCTGGTGGGCGAGTCTGGCTCTGGCAAATCGGTCACGGCGCTGTCGACCGTGTCGCTGCTGGGCGGATCGGCCGAGGTCAGCGGCTCCGTCACCTACGACGGCCAGCAGATGATCGGCGCCAACGACGCGCTGCTGCGCAAGGTGCGCGGCAACGACATCAGCTTCATCTTCCAGGAGCCGATGACCTCGCTCAACCCGCTGCACACGCTGGAAAAGCAGTTGTCGGAGAGCCTCGCCCTGCACCAGGGGCTGACCGGCGACGCGGCGCGGGCGCGCATCCTCGAACTCTTGACCCGCGTCGGCATCCGCGAGCCGGAATCGCGCCTTGGCGCCTACCCGCACCAGCTGTCTGGCGGGCAGCGCCAGCGGGTGATGATCGCCATGGCACTGGCCAACGGGCCGGAGCTGCTGATCGCGGACGAACCCACGACGGCGCTCGACGTGACGATCCAGGCGCAGATCCTCGACCTTCTGGGTGAACTCAAGGCCGCCGAGGACATGAGCCTGCTCTTCATCACCCACGACCTTGGCATCGTGCGCAAGATCGCCGACCGGGTCTGCGTGATGCAATCGGGCGAGATCGTCGAACAGGGTCCGACCAAGCAGATCTTCGACGCGCCGCAGCACCCCTACACCCAGATGCTGCTGAGCGCCGAGTCCACCGGCACGCCCGACCCGGTGCCAGACAGCGCTGTCGAGGTGGCGGCGACGGAGAACCTCAAGATCTGGTTTCCGATCCAGAAAGGGTTTCTGAAACGCACCGTCGGCTACGTGAAGGCCGTGAACGACGCATCGATCAACGTGCGCGAAGGCGAGACAGTCGGCATCGTCGGAGAGTCGGGGTCCGGCAAGACGACGCTGGCGCTGGCGATCATGCGGCTGATCCAGTCTGAGGGCGGCATCACCTACCGCGGTCACGACGTGCGCGCCTGGTCGACCAAGCAGCTGCGCCGGCTGCGGTCGGAAATGCAGATCGTCTTCCAGGACCCGTTCGGCTCTCTCTCGCCGCGCATGACCTGCGAACAGATCATCGCCGAGGGGCTGGGCGTGCACGGCGCGCCGGACGGACGGCCACACCGCGAGCTTGTGGCCGAGGTGATGACCGAAGTGGGCCTCGACCCGATGACCATGCACCGCTACCCGCATGAATTCTCGGGCGGGCAGCGCCAGCGCATCGCCATCGCCCGCGCCATGGTGCTGCGCCCGCGGCTGGTGGTGCTGGACGAACCCACCTCGGCGCTGGACATGACGGTGCAGGTGCAGATCGTGAACCTGCTGCGCGACCTGCAGCGCAAGTACAACCTCGCCTACCTCTTTATCAGCCACGACCTGAAGGTCGTCCGCGCCATGAGCCACAAGGTCATCGTGATGAAACAGGGCGACGTGGTCGAATACGGCACCGCCGAGCAGATCTTCGACGCGCCGGGCACCGAGTACACCCGCACCCTGCTCGAAGCGGCCTTCGCCGTCCCGTCCTGACTGGCCCAAGGCCGCTGTCAGATCGCGGCGGAGTGACCGGCGCGGCTCAGGTCATAGGCGTCGAAATGCCGGGCGATCAGGCGCACCAGCGGACGCATCTCCTCCGGCACAGCGAGGCCCGCGTCGCTCACCAGCAGCTTGCCTTCGAAGGCCGCCGCGGCGCTGCGGAACAGCGCGAAAAGCTCCGTCTCGGTCACGTCGAACGCCGACAAGATCTCGGCCGCGTCGATGCGCAGATCGCACATCACCGCCTCGATCAGTCTTGCGCGCATCCGGTCCTCGCCGGCGAAGACATGGCCCCGCGTCACCGGAAATTTGCCCGCGCGCACGGCAGCGACATAGGCCGAGGTCGCGGGCGCGTTCTGCGCGTAGCCAAGCGGAAATCGCGAAATCGCCGAGGCGCCCAGCCCCACCAGAACCGGTGCTGTGTCGTCGGTGTAGCCCTGGAAATTCCGCCGCAGCTTGCCGGTCCGCTGCGCGATCTCGAGCCCGTCGCCAGGCCGGGCAAAATGGTCGATGCCGATCTGGCGATAGCCGTCCCAGAGGAAGAGGCGCCGGGCTGTCTCGTCCAGGTCCAACCGCGCTTCGGGTCCGGGCAGCGCCTCGGTCGGGATCATCTGCTGGCGCCGGGCCACCCAGGGCACATGCGCATAGCCGTAAAGCGCCACCCGGTCCGGGGCGAAGGACAACAGTTTCTGCACCGTTTCGGTGATCCGTGCCCGGCTCTGGTGCGGCAGTCCGTAAAGGATATCGGCGTTGAGGCTGGCGATGCCCGCGTCGCGCACCATCTCGACCGCGCGGTGCGTGACCTCGAAGCTCTGGCTGCGGCCGATGGCGCCCTGCACCTCGGGGTCGAAATCCTGCACGCCGATCGACGCGCGGGTCATGCCCGCCGCCTGCAACGCCTCGGCCCGCGCCCGGTCGATTTCGTTGGGATCGATCTCGACCGAGAATTCGGCCCCCGGCGCGAAGGCCGCCACCTCTTGCACCGCGCCGGCAAGGTCGCGGATCATCTCTGGCGTCAGAAGCGTCGGCGTGCCCCCACCCCAGTGCATGCGGGAAAGCGTCACGCCCCGCGGCAGATGCCGCCGCAGCAATGCAAGTTCGGCCTTGAGCGTCTCGAGATAGGCCGCCACCGGCGACGCGGTCGCGGTGCCCTGTGTCCGGCAGGCGCAGAACCAGCACAGCCTCCGGCAGAAGGGGATGTGCAGGTAAAGCGAGATCTGGCCGCCTTCGGGGATCGCCTCGATCCAGCGGACCAGGCGGCCCGCATCCACCCCGCCGCCGAACTGCGGCGCGGTGGGATAGCTGGTGTAGCGCGGCACGCGCGCATCGAAAAGTCCCAACCGGGAAAGTTGTGTTCTGTCCATCATGCGATTACGTATGGAAGACAACGCGCCGCCTGACTTTGACCCAGATCAAGAGCGTTCCCCGATGATCCGCACCCAAGCACTCACGTTCACGCAGGATTGCAACGACTGCCCGATCCGCCACCGCGCGGTCTGCGCGCGCTGCGAGACGGACGAACTCGCGCGGCTGGAAGAGATCAAGTATTACCGCCGTTTCGAGGCCGGGCAGAGCGTGGTCTGGTCCGGCGACCGGATGGATTTCCTCGGCTCCGTCGTCAACGGCGTCGCCACGCTCACCCAGACCATGGAAGACGGGCGCACGCAGATGGTGGGCCTGCTGCTGCCGTCGGATTTCGTCGGCCGACCGGGCCGGGTCGAAGCCGCCTATGACGTCACCGCCACCACCGACCTGGTGATGTGCTGTTTCCGCCGCGCGCCGTTCGAGCGGATGATGCACGAAACGCCGCATATCGCGCAGCGATTGCTCGAGATGACGCTGGACGAACTCGACGCCGCGCGCGAATGGATGCTGGTGCTGGGACGCAAGACAGCGCGCGAAAAGATCGCCTCGCTGCTGGCGATCATCGCCCGGCGCAACGCCCTTGTCGGCACCGCCGACGATCACGCCGTGACGCTGGAACTGCCGCTGACCCGCGAAGCGATGGCCGACTACCTGGGCCTGACGCTCGAGACGGTGAGCCGCCAGATCTCGGCGCTCAAGCGCGACGGCGTGATCGTGCTCACCGGCAAGCGCCATGTCGCCGTGCCCGATCTGGTCCGCCTGATGGCCGAGGCCGGCGACGACACCGACGGTGGCCTGCCGGCCTGAACGGCACCTTCTGGTCGGCCGTTATCCGGTGGACGCCGCGCGCCCCGCGGCCTACCCTCTGCCCGTTCCGAACACAGGCTCCGACAGGTACCGCATGACCGACGCCCCGAAATACCAGGTTCTCGCCCGCAAGTACCGTCCCGAGACCTTTGCCGATCTCGTCGGCCAGGATGCCATGGTCCGCACGCTCAAGAACGCGTTCAAAGCCGACCGGATCGCGCAGGCCTTCATCATGACCGGCATCCGTGGCACCGGGAAAACCACCACGGCGCGGATCATCGCCAAGGGCATCAACTGCATCGGCCCCGACGGCAATGGCGGCCCGACCACCGATCCCTGCGGCGTATGCGAACACTGCACGGCGATCATGGAAGGCCGCCATGTCGACGTGATGGAGATGGACGCCGCCAGCCGCACCGGCATCAACGACATCCGCGAGATCATCGATTCGGTGCATTACCGCGCGGCCTCGGCGCGCTACAAGATCTACATCATCGACGAGGTGCACATGCTGTCGACGCAGGCCTTCAACGGCCTGCTCAAGACACTGGAAGAACCGCCGGCGCATGTGAAGTTCATCTTCGCCACCACCGAAATCCGCAAGGTGCCGGTCACCGTGCTGTCGCGCTGCCAGAGGTTCGACCTGCGCCGCATCGAACCAGAGGTCATGGTCGACCTGCTGCGCCGCATCGCCACGGCCGAGGCGGCCCAGATCAGCGACGACGCGCTGGCGCTCATCACCCGCGCCGCCGAAGGCTCGGCGCGCGACGCGACCTCGCTGCTCGACCAGGCGATCAGCCACGGCGCAGGAGAGACGACCGCCGAGCAGGTCCGCGCCATGCTGGGCCTGGCGGACCGCGGCCGGGTCCTGGACCTTTTCGAGCTGATCATGAAGGGCGACGCCGCCGGCGCGCTGACCGAGCTGTCGGGGCAGTATGCGGAGGGCGCCGACCCGATGGCGGTGCTGCGCGACCTGGCCGAGGTGACGCACTGGATCTCCGTGGTCAAGATCACGCCCGAAGCCGCCGAGGACCCGACCATCGGCCCGGACGAACGCACCCGCGGCCAGGCCATGGCGCAAGGTCTCGGGATGCGGCCGCTGACCCGCATGTGGCAGATGCTGCTCAAGGCGCTGGACGAGGTGGCGGGCGCGCCCAACGCGATGATGGCCGCCGAAATGGCCGTGATCCGGCTGACCCATGTGGCCGAGCTGCCGTCGCCGGAGGAACTGGTACGCAAGCTGCAGGACGTGCCACCGCCGCCGCCGCCCGGTTCCGGCGGCGGCCACGGCCGGCAGGATGCGGCGGGGCCGGTCGCCCAGGTGACCCATGCCTCGGGCAGCGCAAGCCACGGCGCCGGCCCGACGGCGTCCGGCGGCGGCGCCCCGGTGCAGGCCGTGGCCACGGACCAGGCGCTGGCGCGCTACCCGAGCTTCGACCACGTGGTCGAGGTCATCCGTGCCAACCGCGACGTGAAACTGCTGGTCGAGGTCGAAACCGGCCTGCGCCTCGCCGCCTACCAGCCCGGACGGATCGAGTTCACCCCCACCGACACCGCGCCGCAGGACCTGGCCGCGCGGCTGGGATCGGCCTTGCAACGCTGGACCGGCAACCGCTGGGCGGTGAGCATCGTGAACGGCTGCGATGCCGCCACCATCGCCGAAAAGCGCGACGCCGCCGCCCTGGCCCTGCGTGCCGAGGCCGAAGAGCATCCGCTGGTCAAGGCCGCCCGCGCCGCTTTTCCCTCCGCCACCATCAGCGCCATCCGCACGCCCGAAGCCGCCGCCGCCGAAGCCGAGGCCGACGCCCTTCCGGAGGTCGAAGACGAATGGGACCCGTTTGAAGACGGTTGATGTGCCCCGCACATCAACCGGGCGGGACAAAGCGAAAAACCAACCGGTTTTTTGCGGAGTCCCGCACCGCCGATCCCCTCTTGGCCCTCTTCTCGCCCGGGCGCCCGCTTCCCCCCCTTCTTCGGTTCAAAATAACCCTCAGAGAGCACGAGAGACAGCGTCTCTCGTATCGTCCGCAGGACGATCCAGTGTCGCGGATCGCCCGCCCCTTGTGGCAGCGCCCCGCCGCGCGTATCTCTGGAACAACCCAAAGATCAGGAGACACAGATGTTCAAGGGACTAGGCGGGCTCGGCGACATGGCCGGGATGATGAAGAAGGCCCAGGAGATGCAGGGAAAGATGGCCGAACTGCAGGAAGAGATGCATTCGATCATGGTCACCGGCGAATCCGGCGCGGGCCTCGTCAAGGCCACCTGCTCGGCCAAGGGCGAGCTCAAGGGTCTGGACATCGACCCGTCGATCTTCAACGGCGACGACAAGGAAGTGGTCGAGGACCTGATCCTCGCCGCCATCAAGGACGCCCAGCAAAAGGCCTCGGACCGCGCCCAGCAGGAAATGTCCAAGCTGACCGAATCCCTCGGCCTGCCCGCGGACATGAAACTACCCTTCTGATCCGCCTTCATCTTGCGGGATAAACTCCGGGGGTGCGGGGGCTGGCCCCCGCATCATACCGTTCTCGGGGCTCGGCTCCTTCATCCTACTGAGGGCGGGGGCTGGCCCCCACTCCCCTTCCACCCAACCGGGCCGCGATGACAGACCGCACCGATATCGACGCGCTGATCGACCTCATGGCGCGCCTTCCCGGCCTCGGGCCGCGGTCGGCGCGGCGCGCGGTGCTGCACCTGATCGCCAAGCGCGGGCCGTTGCTGACGCCGCTGGCGGCGCTGATGCAGACCGTCGCCGACACCGCCCGCGAATGCCTCAACTGCGGCAACATCGGCACCGCCGACATCTGCCCGATCTGCGCCGACGACCGCCGCGCCACCGGCGTGATCTGCGTGGTCGAGGACGTGGCCGATCTCTGGGCGATGGAACGCTCGGGCACGTTCCGCGGTAGATATCACGTGCTCGGCGGCACGCTCTCGGCGCTCGACTCCATCGGCCCCGAGGACCTGCACATCCCGCGTCTGGTCGACCGCGTCGCCACCGAAGAGGTGACCGAGGTGATCCTCGCGCTCAACGCCACCGTCGACGGACAGACCACCGCCCATTACATCGCCGACCAGCTCGACGGCCGCGTGGCGCTCAGCAGCCTGGCGCAGGGCGTGCCCATCGGCGGCGAACTCGACTACCTCGACGACGGCACGATCACCGCAGCCCTCAACGCCCGCAAGCCGCTCTGACGGCACCGCATCCGGAACAGTCTCGCCCGGCCCCGCGTTGACCCTCGTTGATACGAAGGGAACCGGCATGGCGACATCCGTCGAGAAAAAGCAGACCAAGGCCAAGACGAAGACCAAGATCGAACACCGTCACAAGGCGCAGAGCCAGGTGTCGCAATTCGCGGATCTTGCCAAACGCATCGCCAAGGGCGACCAGGTGATGCCCCCCGCCCTGCTCACCGGCACAGCGCGCCGCAGGCATCTGCGCTCTACCTTGCGCGAAGACCACGCGCAGCGGATCGAACAGCAAGCCCACGGCGCCGAAGAGAAATTCGCCAAGCTCGCCGAAAGCCGGTTCAAGTTCTTCCGTGGCACGGCGCTGCTCTTTTACCGCGACATGCTGGGACAGGACGGCGACATGCCCACGGTCATGGCGCTTGGCGACGTGCATCCCGAGAATTTCGGCGTCATGCCGGACAAGAACGGTGCGCCGATCTTCGGCGTCAACGATTTCGACGAAACCGTCTATGCGCCCTTCACCTGGGACATCAAGCGCGGCGCCGTCGGCTTCTGGATCGCCGCCAAGGAAGAAGGCGGGATGAAGCGCAAGAAGCGCCGGAACGTGGTCAAGGCCTTCGTCAACGGCTACCTCGAGGCGATGAAGGGCTACGCCGAACACGCCACCGAAAAGAACGACAGCTACCGCATGGACAACTCCCCCAAGGTCATCCGGCGGCTCTTCAAAGAGGCCTGGGAAGAGCGCCGCGACTGGCTCTGGGACGACTACCTCAAGCCCTCGGGCCGCGGTTTTCGTGCCGATGACGAATTGCAGCCGATCTCCTCCGAGATCCCGAAATTCCAGAAGGCCATCGACGACCTCGCCAAGTCGAACGGGCTGGACGTGCCCGACCGCGCCGGAGAACTGAAGGTCAAGGATGTCTGCGTGCGCCACGGCCAAGGCACGGCGTCGCTCGGCCTGCCGCGCTACTACGTGTTGATCGAAGGCCCCAGCAAGGACGCCACCGACGACATCATCATCGAGTTCAAGAGCGCCCGGCGCTCGGCGCTCGACGGGCTGACCCCGCCGGTGGAGTTCAACGCCGGTGACAAGGCCGACCGCATCGCCCATGGCCAGCGGGTCCAGTTGGCGCATGGCGATATCTTCTACGGGGCGGTCAAGATCGACGGCGAAAGCTTCATGTCCCGCGAACGCGCGCCGTTCCGCGACGACATCGACCTCGACGAGCTCAGCACCAAGACCTGGAAGGCCTATGCCCGCGTCTGCGGCGCGGCGCTGGCACAGGCGCATGCGCTGTCGGACGATCTGGGCCAGGTGGATTACGACGTCGAACCCTCGATCATCGCCGCCGCCACGCCGCACGATCTCTTCATCGACGACATCCTCGAATTCACCGTCGAGGCGGCGGACCGGCTGAAAGAGGACCACCGCATCTTCCGCCGCGACCATGCCCGCGGCGCCTTCAGCAAGGTCGATATGATCTATCGCTGACGCACCGGGCCGTGCAGCAAAAAGGCCCGCGCAGCGGCGGGCCTTTCGATCGCGGTGGGACGCGGTTTCAGCGGCGCGGATCGTCGCTGTCGTCGTCCTCGTCGTCGTCATCGTCGTCCGGCAGGTTGAAGAAGCTGTCGGCATCCGAGAAATCGCTGTCCTTGCGGGTGTCTTCCGCGTCCTCGGACTTGTCATCGCGCGGATCGGACAGGCTGAAGGTTTCCAGCCCTTCGATGGCGGTGGGCAGCCGCGGTTCGTCTTCCATGCCCAGGCTCTGTTCGGTGCTGACCAGCTTGCGGCGCTCGTCGTCCGACATCATGCTGTCGGCCTTCTTCGCGGCCTTGGCCACCGCGGCATCGAGTTCGGACTGCTTGCAGAGGCCCAGCGCGACAGGGTCGATGGGCTGGATGTTGGCGATGTTCCAATGCGTGCGCTCGCGGATCGCCTGGATCGTCGGCTTGGTGGTGCCCACCAGCTTGGAGATCTGGCCGTCTGACAGTTCCGGGTGGAACTTCACCAGCCACAGGATCGACGCGGGCCGGTCCTGGCGCTTGGAGAGCGGCGTGTAGCGCGGCCCGCGGCGCTTTTCCTCGCCCACGGCAGCGGGGTTGAACTTGAGCTTCATCTTGTAGGCCGGGTCCTTCTCGGCCCGGTCGATCTCGCCCTGGTCGAGCTGGTTGTTGGCGATGGGGTCGAACCCCTTGACGCCGGTGGCGACGTCGCCATCGGCGATGCCCTGCACCTCGAGCTCGTGCATGCCGGTGAAATCGGCGATCTGCTTGAAGGTAAGCGTCGTGTTGTCCACCAGCCAGACGGCGGTGGCGCGTGCCATGATCGGTTTGTTCATCTGCCCTAACTCCTTGGCCATGGTGTCCCGAAGCATGTCTGTCCCGGCCCCCAAGCCGGGGCTCGGGAGGTCCCGAGATTTCGGGACGGGTTACCGTTGTCGGGGAACTTGGCGCCTATATAGTGGCGCAAAGCCGGAGAGGAAAGAGAAAATGCGTCTGCCGATCGCCCTGTGTCTGGGCCTGACCCTGCTCTGGAGCGCGCCCGCCCGGGCCGAGGGAGAAGAGGCCGGCGTCTTCGACTATTACGTTCTCTCGCTCAGCTGGTCGCCCACCTGGTGCGCGCTCGAAGGCGACGCGCGGCAATCGCCGCAATGCGACGCGGAGGCCGACTTCGGCTGGGTGCTGCACGGGCTCTGGCCACAGTATCATCGCGGCTGGCCGTCTTACTGCCGCACGACCGAAGCGCCGCCGAGCCGCGCCCTGACCCGCGTCATGGCCGATGTCATGGGCACATCGGGACTGGCATGGTACCAGTGGAAGAAACACGGGGTCTGCGCGGGTCTGCCGCCGCAGGACTATTTCGCATTGGCGCGCCGCGCCTTCGACCAGGTGGCGAAACCGCCGGTGTTCCGCAGGCTCAAAAAGCCGGTGACCCTGCCCGCCCCCCTGATCGAAGAGGCGTTCCTCACGGAAAACCCGGAGCTCGAACCCGACATGCTGACCGTCACCTGCAAGGCCGGACGTATCCAGGAAGCGCGTATCTGCCTGTCGCGCACCCTCGACCCAGTTCCCTGCGGCCGTGACGTGGTCCGCGACTGCACGCTGCAAGACGCCCTGTTCGACCCGATCCGATAATCGCAAGGTCATGCCAAAAGAGTTTCATGCCTCCGGCGGGAGTATTTCCCGCCCTTGGAAACACATTCTTAACCAAAAAGGGTGACTGATGGGATCACGGTACAGGCGGGAGCGCCGATGACCGTGCCCTTGGAAGCGCGGATAGCCTCGCTTTCCGGCCCGTTCGCCTGAGCGCGAGCGGGCCGCTCCTGTTTCAGGCTGTTTCCAAGGGCGGAAAATACTCCCGCCGGAGGCTTTGACAGGTCGCCCTGCGCGGTCCGGTCGCGCGGCGCGTCACGCCGCCGCACGCGCCGAAGCGGCGGCCCGTTGGCCGCGGCTGAGACATCCCGTGCGCCGCAGGCGCGCCGCCGGATCAGAGGGTCAGCACGGTGCTGCCGGTGGTCTTGCGCGCCTCCAGCGTGCGATGCGCCTCGGCCACGTCATCCAGCGGGAAGCGCTGGTCGATGCGGATCGTCACGTCGCCGGCCACCACCTTGCCGAAGAGCATCCGCGCCATCTCCTGGCAATCCTCGTGGCGGGCGATATGGGTAAAGAGCGTCGGCCGGGTGATCTTGAGCGACCCCTTCTTGCCAAGCATTCCGATGTCCAGCGGCGGCACGGCGCCCGAGGCGTTGCCGAAGGAAATCATCATGCCCAGGGGCCGCAGGCTGTCGAGCGAGCCTTCGAACGTGTCCTTGCCGACCGCGTCCATCACCACGTCGACGCCCTCGCCGTCGGTCAGGTCGCGCACTTTCTTCGCCCAGTCCGCGTCGCGGTAGTTGATGCAGTGGCTGGCGCCATGCTCCAGCGCCAGGGCACATTTCTCGTCCGTCCCCGCGGTGCCGATCAGGGTGACGCCTTCGGAGCGCGCCCATTGGCAGGCGATGAGGCCGACACCCCCGGCGGCGGCATGGAACAGCACCGTGTCGCCCTTTTTCAACGGCGTGGTGCGGTGAAAGAGATACTGCACCGTCAGCCCCTTGAGCATCATCGCGGCTCCCTGTTCGAAGGACAGCGCGTCCGGCAGCGGGCAGACCTGGGCCGCGGGCATGACGCGTGCCTCGGTATAGGCACCGGGGGGCTGGGCGGCATAGGCGGCGCGGTCGCCGGGCTTGAGATGCGTCACGCCCTCGCCCACCGCTTCGACCACACCCGCGGCCTCCATCCCGAGCGCCTGCGGCAGCTCCATCGGGTAGAGCCCGGTGCGCTGGTAGACGTCGATGAAATTGAGCCCGCAGGCTTCGTGGCGGATGCGCACCTCTCCCGGGCCCGGGTCGCCGACGGGGCGGTCCTCGATCACGAATTCCTCGGGGCCGCCATGTTTCTTGATGACTGCGGTTCTTGCCATGTCAGGCTCCTTTATCCAGCGACGTTGAGAACGATCTTGCCGATGTGATCGGATGTTTCCATGCGGGCATGGGCGGCGGCGGCCTCAGCCAGGGGAAATTCGGAATCCATCACCGGATGCACCGCTCCACTGTCCAGCATTGGCCAGATATCGCGGCGCAACGCGTCGGCAATGCGCGCCTTGGCCAGGTCCGATTGCGGGCGCAGGGTCGAGCCGGTGATCGTGAGACGCCGCATCATCACCTGGGCGAAGTTCAGTTCCACCTTCGGACCCTGCAGGAAGGCGATCTGCACCAGCCGCCCGTCATCGGCCAGCGCCTTGACGTTGCGCGGCAGGTAGTCGCCGCCGACCATGTCGAGGATCAGGTCCGCGCCGCCCGTCTCGCGCAGCACCGCGACGAAGTCTTCTTCGCGGTAGTTGATCGCCTTTTCCGCCCCAAGTTCGAGGCACTTGGCGCATTTCTCCGCCGAGCCGGCGGTGGCGAAGACCCGCGCGCCGAGGCGGCTTGCCAGCTGGATCGCCGTGGTGCCGATGCCGGACGAGCCGCCATGCACCAGGAACCGCTCGCCCGCCTTCAGGCCGCCGCGCAGGAAGACGTTGCTCCAGACGGTGAAGTAGGTTTCCGGCAGACAGGCAGCCTCTTTCAGGCCCATGCCTTCCGGCAGCGGCAGGCAGTGGGCGGCGGGCGTGGCGACGTATTCGGCATAGCCGCCGCCGGGAAGCAGGGCGCAGACCTGCTCGCCCACGGCCAGCTCGGTCACGCCGTCGCCCAGTGCCACCACCTCGCCCGAGGCTTCGAGACCCGGCAGGTCGCTGGCGCCCGGAGGCGGTGCATAGGCCCCGGCCCGCTGCAGCGCGTCGGGGCGGTTGACACCGGCATAGGCCACCTTGATCACCACCTGGCCGTGGTCCGGTTCGGGCACCGGGCGATCGGTGAGGCGCAGCACCTCCGGTCCGCCGGGTTCGGAAATTTCCACGGCGCGCATGGTCTTGGTCATCTGTCGCTCCTTATCGCGGGGTGGTCCAGCGCCCCGGCAAGTCCGGATCGGACACGGCGCCGGGTGCGCGCACCTTGCTTAGCACCCAATTTGGGCCGGCGAAAACCTTGTTGAGGAAGGCATTGCCCCTTACCTGCGCCTTGACCTTCTCGATCTGCATGACGTCGCCGATGCGCCGGTCGAGGAAGTCCCAGGTCGCTTGGCTGCCCAGCGAATCGTCGCCCAGCCAGTAGAGCACCGTGGAGGAATAGACCCCCGCGAGCGTCGCGCGCTTGGTATACCAGTTGATGTCGTCGGAGGTGTCGCCCAGTTCCGTCCAGATCCGGTCGGCGGTGCCCCAGATCGCGCGGGCGCCGTCGGCGGCGTGCATCGGCAGGGCAAAGAGCGTGGTGCCGCGGCGCACGACCTCGCGATCCTCCACGACTTCGAGCCGCAGGCGCACCGCGCGCGCGATCCTGTCGCGGAAGCGCAGCGCGTTCAGATCCTCGGCGCGCAGGCGCTCGGCCATCAGGTCGTCGCCGCGGCGGTGATAGGCCAGCGCCAGGTCCACCGCCCCGCGCGGCAAGAGCGCCCGAGCGACCACCGGATCGACGCCCGCATCGGCCACCGCGGCGCGCAAGGTCACCTCGGACCAGCCGTCGAACGGTACGTGCATGAGCGCCGCATCGAGGATTTTCTGCACAGTGTCGTCGGTCATGGCCTGTCCTTCGGTCTGTTTCGGTGAACACTAGACAAACTAGGCGGCCTTTGCTATACGGCCACCTCCTGCAAATCCTTGCAACTCAAACTTAGAAAGGTGGTGAAAACCACATGCAGGTTAGTGTTCGCGACAACAATGTCGATCAGGCGCTCCGTGCCCTGAAGAAGAAGCTCCAGCGCGAAGGCGTGTTTCGGGAAATGAAGCTCAAGCAGCATTTCGAGAAGCCGTCCGAGAAGAAAGCGCGCGAGAAAGCCGAAGCGATCCGCCGTGCCCGCAAGCTGGCACGCAAGAAGGCGCAACGCGAAGGCATGCTTTAAACGGCATTTCCGACACGCAAGACGTTTTGACGACCCCCGGGCAGCCGCTTCGGGGGTTTGTCGTTTGAAGCGCGTGGAAATCTCGAGATTTCCGGTGCGTTTTTCTCGCAAAAACGCGGCCCTGCGCCGCCGTCAGGTTTGCTGCAGGATCATGTCGGCGGCCTTTTCCGCGATCATGATCGTCGGCGCGTTGGTGTTGCCACTGGTGATCCGCGGCATCACGCTGGCATCGACGACGCGCAGGCCCTGCAGACCGCGAAACCGCAGGCTCGCATCCAGCGGCGCGCCGTCGTCCTCTCCCATCCGCACCGTGCCCACGGGGTGAAAGATCGTCGTGCCGATGTCACCCGCCGCGCGCGCGAGGTCCACGTCGCTGTCGATCCCGAACCCCGGCTTCATTTCTTCGGGCGCGTAGCGCTGCATCGGCGCCTGCGCCATGATGCGCCGCGCCTGACGGATCGCGGCCACCGCTACCGTCCGGTCGCCCTCGGTGCTCAGGTAACTGGGCCGGATCTCGGGTGCCGCGCGGAAATCCGGGCCGGTCAGCCGCACCGTACCGCGGCTTTCGGGACGCAGGTTGCAGACGCTCGCGGTCATCGCCGGGTAGGCGTGCAGCGGCTGCCCGAAGGCCTCGAGGCTCAGCGGCTGCACGTGGTATTCCAGGTCGGCGGTCGCAAGATCCGGGCGGGATTTCGAAAAGGCGCCCAACTGGCTTGGTGCCATGGACATCGGGCCAGAGCGGGTCAGCGCATATTCCGTCGCTATCCGCGCCTTGCCCAGCAGCGACGCGGCCAGCGTGTTCAGCGTCCTGGCTCCGGTCAATCGCCAGGCGCAGCGCAGTTGCAGATGGTCCTGCAGGTTGCCGCCCACCGCGTCCGAGACGTGGACCGGCGCGATGCCGTGCTCCCGAAGAAGCTCGCCCGGGCCAATGCCGGAGAGTTGCAGGATCTGCGGCGAGCCGATGGCGCCTGCGGACAGGATCACCTCGCCCGAAGCGCGCGATTCATACACCGCGTCGCCGCGGTGCCAACGTACCCCCACGATGCGGGGGCCGTCGAACAGCAGCGTCGAAACCTGCGCCTTTGTCTCGATCTTCAGCTTGTCCTTCGGCGCGCCGCGCAAGAACGCCTTGGCGGTGTTCATCCGCCAACCGTTGCGCTGGTTGACGCGGAAATAGCCCACGCCCTCGTTGTCGCCGGTGTTGAAATCGGCCACCGCCGGGATGCCCGTCGCCACGGCCGCGTCGCGCCAATGGTCCAGCACGTCCCAGTGCAGGCGCTGGTTCTCGACCCGCCATTCGCCGCCCGTGCCATGCGCCTCGGACGGGCCGTCGACGTAATCCTCGGATTTCATGAAATAGGGCAGAACGTCCTCCCAGCCCCAGCCGGTCAGACCCATCTGGCGCCAGCCATCGTAATCCGCCGCCTGACCGCGCAGGTAGAGCATGCCGTTGATCGACGAACAGCCGCCCAGCAGCTTGCCGCGCGGATAGAGCAGCGACCGGCCATTCAGCCCCGGCTCTTCGGCGGTGCGGAAACACCAGTCGGTGCGTGGGTTGCCGATGCAATAAAGATAGCCCATCGGGATGTGCACCCAATGGTAATTGTCGCGCCCGCCGGCCTCGAGCAGCAGCACACGGCGGCCCGCGGCACTCAGCCGCTTTGCCAGCACGCAACCGGCGCTGCCCGCGCCGACGATGATGTGATCCCAGTCCATGGCGCGCAGACTAGCCCCGCCGGCGACGGGCGCAAGTCACACCGGCAGGGCCGTGGTCTTGAACACCGTGCGCAGCGCAAAGGACGACTGCATCTGCGTCACCCCCGGCAGGCGCGTCAGGTATTGCCGGTGGATGCGGGCGAAATCCTCGGTATCCTCGGCGACGATCTTGAGCAGGTAGTCGGCGCTGCCCGCCATCAGGTGGCACTCCAGCACATGCGGCACCCGCGCCACGGCCTTTTCGAAGGCGTCCAGCACCTCGTCAGCCTGGGTGGCCAGCTTGATCTCCACGAAGACATAGGTCGGCATGCCCAGCTTGCGCGCATCGAGCAGCGCCACATATCCCGCGATCACGCCCGACGCCTCGAGCCGCTGCACACGCCGGTGACAGGCCGAAGCCGACAGGTTGACGGCCTCCGCAAGGTCCGCGTTCGACATGCGCCCGCCAGCCTGCAGGGCACGGAGAATCCGCCGATCCGTCTCGTCCAGGGTCATCGCCGGAGAATCCTTTCGTTCAAGCGCCGGTTTGTCGAAGAGTCTGCGAATGATCGCGCAAACAGCCGGAGAAATCGACAGAGTAATTGCGCGCCTGCTGCGCTATCCGCTGCAAAAGCCAGTGCAAGGAGGCCAGGCCATGAAAATCGGATGTCCGACAGAGATCAAACCCCAGGAATTCCGCGTCGGGCTGACCCCGAACGCCGCGCGCGAGGCGGTGTCGCACGGCCACGAGGTGATCGTGCAGGCCGGTGCGGGGCGCGGTGCCGGCTTCGAAGATGCCGACTATGTCGAGGCGGGCGCCGCGATCATCGACACGGCGGAAGAGATCTTTGCCACCGCCGACATGATCGTGAAGGTCAAGGAACCCCAGGCCGTCGAGCGCAAGATGCTGCGCGAGGGCCAGCTTCTGTTCACCTACCTGCACCTTGCCCCCGATCCCGAACAGACTCGCGACCTGCTCGAGTCCGGCTGCACCGCCATCGCATATGAGACCGTGACCGACCCGCGCGGCGGCCTGCCCCTGCTGGCGCCGATGTCCGAAGTGGCGGGCCGACTGGCGCCGCAAGTGGGCGCCTGGACGCTGCAGAAGGCCAACGGCGGCCGCGGCGTGCTGATGGGCGGCGTGCCCGGCGTTGCCCCGGCCCGCGTCATGGTGATCGGCGGCGGTGTCGTCGGCACCCACGCGGCGCGCATCGCCGCCGGCATGGGCGCGGACGTGACGGTCCTGGACCGCTCGCTGCCGCGTCTGCGTTACCTCGACGACGTTTTCGGCGGCACGTTCAAGACCATGTACGCCAGCGCGGGCAACACCATCGAACTGGCGCGTCAGGCCGACATGGTGATCGGCGCGGTGCTGATCCCCGGCGCCGCGGCACCCAAGCTCATCAGCCGCGCGCAACTGTCCGAGATGAAGCCCGGCGCGGCACTTGTCGACGTCGCCATCGACCAGGGCGGCTGTTTCGAGACCTCGAAGGCCACCACCCACCAGGACCCGGTCTACGAGGTCGACGGGATCATGCATTACTGCGTCGCCAACATGCCGGGCGCCGTGGCGCGGACCTCGACCATCGCGCTGGGGAACGCCACCATGCCGTTCATGCTGGACCTCGCCGACAAGGGCTGGAAACAGGCCTGCCAGGACGATCCGCACCTTCTGGACGGGCTCAACGTGCACGCCGGCAAACTCACCTACTTTGCCGTGGGCAAGGCGCTGGGGATCGACGTGACCTCGCCGCAGGTGATCCTCCGCGAAAGCTGACCGTTTGCCGGAGCGGGGAAAGCGATTGGGCTTTTCCCGCTGCCCGCGCAAAACGCTTGTGCCATTCCCCGCCCTGCGCTTTTACTGTCAACGCTTCTGAAACAATCAGAACGAAGTCAAACGTGGGGACACAATGATTAACGAATTCAAGGATTTCATCGCCAAGGGCAATGTCATGGACATGGCCGTCGGCATCATCGTCGGCGCCGCTTTCACCGCCATCGTCACATCGCTGGTCGGCGACATAATCAACCCGATCATCGCGCTCTTTACCGGCGGAATCGACTTCTCCGGCTGGTTCTACACGCTCGACGGGTCCGAACATCCGTCCCTCGACGTAGCGAAAGAGGCCGGGGCGCCGGTCTTTGCCGTGGGCAGCTTTCTGATGGCGGTCATCAATTTCCTGATCATCGCCTTCGTCGTCTTCCTGCTGGTCAAGATGGTCAACCGCGTGAAATCCGCCGCCGAAAAGCCCGACGAGGTCGCCCCCGAGGTCGACACCGGCCCGTCCGAGCTCGACGTGCTGCTGGAAATCCGCGACGCGCTCAAGCGCGGCTGAGACACCTCCGCTTTGCCCGACAGCCCACGCCGACCGCGCGGGCTGTTTTCGTTCACCCTGCCGGTTGCGGCGCGATTGGTGCGGCGCTATCACCGCGCCAGACGCGACACGGAGCGGTTGGACGCGATGACCAATGCCATCAAGATCGCCTGGGGCAGCATCGCCGTCGGCATCACGGTTCTGGCGATCAAGACACTCGCCTGGTGGATGACCGGATCGGTCGCGCTGCTGTCCGACGCGCTGGAAAGCATCGTCAACGTCGCCACCGCCGTCGCCGCGCTGATCGCCCTGCGGGTCGCTGCCGTACCGGCGGATGCGAGCCATCCCTTCGGCCATCACAAGGCGGAATATTTCAGCGCCGTACTAGAGGGTGTGATGATCGTCGTCGCCGCCCTGCTGATCCTGCGCGAAGCCTATGGCGCCTTCATGTCGCCTCGGATGCTCGATGCGCCCTTCGCGGGAATCGCCATCAACCTGCTGGCCGGGGTACTGAACGGCGCATGGTGCCTGGTGCTGTTGCGCGCCGGGCGGCGGCTGTCCTCACCGGCGCTGGCCGCGGATGGGCGGCACCTGCTGACCGACGTGGTGTCGTCGGTCGGGGTGACGGCGGGCGTGGCGCTGGCGGTGCTGACCGGCTGGCATTGGCTCGACCCGGCGCTGGCTGCGGCGGTCGCGGTCAACATCCTGTGGTCGGGCTGGGTGGTGGTGCGCGGTTCCATCGGCGGGCTGATGGACGAAAGCGTGTCCGACGCCGAGCTCGAGCAGATGCGCACGCTGATTTCGGAAAATGCCGAGGGCGCTGTGGAGGCACATGACCTGCGCGCCCGCAACGCCGGGGCCGCGACCTTCATCGAGTTTCACCTCGTGGTGCCCGGAGAGATGAGTGTCGAGGACGCCCACGACATCTGCGACCGGATCGAGGCCGCGATCAAGGCCGAGATCAGCCAGTGCGCCGTCACCATCCACGTGGAGCCGGAGCACAAGGCCAAACACACCGGCATCGTGGTGCTTTGAGTCATTGCGCTTGAATCGGATCACCTGTCGCAGCCTGATCTGCGGGACGCGTCAGGTGTCTTTAGTCTTATCGAGAGAAGATTCGAACGCTTTGGCCCCGCAGGATCACTTGCCCGGCAGGGTCCCGGTCAGAACGTAGCGCAGGATGTCGACCACCTGCCCCGGTTCCCGCGCGACGGCGAGTGCCGCGGCGTCCACCTCTTTCAGCGCGTGGTCGTGGTCGGGTTGCTGCAGCACGATCAGCGACTTGCCCAGCGCCGCCGCCATGCCCGCGTCGAAGGCCGCGTTCCACTGCTTGTACTTCTCGCCGAAGCGGACCACGACCACGTCGGCATCCTCGATGCCCTTGCGGGTGCGGATGGCGTTGACCATGGCGCCCTTGTGGTCGTGCCAGTACTTGTTCGGTTCCTCGCCCAGGATGGTCACGCCGCAGTCGTCGCTGGCGGCGTGATCGGTGACCGGGCTGGTGAAGGTGATGTCGAGCCCCTGCGCGCCGTCGATGATCTGCTCGCGCCAGTCGGTGTGAATCTCCCCGGAAAGATAGACGTTCAGGCCCATGGTGATCTGTCCTCTCGATATGTCGTTTCGGCATGACCTAAGGCGCGCGGCGGCGCGGGCAACCGCCCGCGCCCCGGTTCAGCCGCGCAGCGTGCCGCCGGTGGCCTTGGTCACCTTCTCGACGATCCGGGCCGCCACGGCCTCGATCTCGGCCTCTTTCAGGGTCTTGTCGACCGGTTGCAGGCGCACGGTGATGGCCAGCGACTTCTTGCCCTCGCCCAAGCTGCCGCCGATGAATTCGTCGAAGACCCGCACGTCGGCGATCAGCGCCTTGTCGGCTCCGGCAGCGGCATTGACGAGGTCGAGCGCCGCCACCTCGGCATCGACGACGAAGGCGAAATCGCGCTCCACCGGTTGCAGGTCGTTGAGCGTCAGCGCCGGGCGTGCCGCTCCGGTCTTGCGCGGCAGCGGAATCTCCGCAGGCCAGAGGGTGAAGGCCACGGCGGGGACCTTCACGTCCATCTCGCGCAGGACCTTGGGGTGCAATTCGCCGAAAATGCCCAGCACCTTCTTGGGGCCGAGGCAGATCTTGCCGTGCCGACCCGGGTGCCACCAGTCGCTGGCGCCGCGCAGAATCTGCATCTTGGCGGGCGCGCCCATCGCCGCAAGCAGCGCCTCGGCATCCGCCTTGGCATCAAAGAGGTCGACCGCGCGGGCCGCGCCGTGCACATCCTTGGGACCGGTGCGCCCCACAAGCAGGCCCGACACCAGCAGGTGCTGTTCCTCGGGCTCGCCGCCGTGGAAGGCCGCGCCCACCTCGAACAGCGCCTGGTCGGCGAAGCCGCGCGCCTGGTTGCGCGCCGCGGCGCGCAGCAGGCCGGGCAGAAGCGCCGGGCGCATGTGGCTCATTTCCGAGCTGATCGGGTTCGCCAGCATCGTCGCATCGTCACCACCGCCAAAGATCGTCGCGGCGGCCTTGTCGATGAAGCTGTAGGTCACGCATTCATTGTAGCCAAGCGCCGCCGCCGTGCGCCGTGCGGCCTGTTCGCGCTTCTGCACCGGCGACAGGATCGGCTTCGGCACGCCTGCCTGCACGCGCGGCAGCGGCTTGCCCTGAAGCTTGGTCAGCGAGGCGACGCGGGCCACCTCTTCGACGAGGTCCGCCTCGCCCATGACGTCCGGGCGCCAGCTGGGCACCTGCGCCATGTCGCCTTGAAGCGTGAAGCCCAGCGCCTCGAGCGTGGCGCGCTGCTCGGCCTCGGGGATCTCCATGCCCACCAGCGACACGACGCGGGCCGGGTCGAGCCTGTAAGCGCGCGACGTGTCCGGGATGGCGCCCGCGACCACCACCTCGGAGGCTTCGCCGCCCGCGTGGTCGAGGAT
>Ga0114903_1000377_pt1 | contig 27122 bp, 29 predicted proteins | sample MalvirDeepMed_s2_FD_87289 | JGI IMG/M metagenome (GOLD analysis project Ga0114903, IMG submission 87289) | Marine viral communities from the Global Malaspina Expedition - Malaspina viral metaG DeepMed_s2 | ecosystem: Environmental > Aquatic > Marine > Oceanic | place: Mediterranean Sea... | reverse complement strand
CGAAACATGACCGCTTGCGGAAAGACCAGCCCGAACGCCACGCAGAGCGCGAAGCTGATCGCCAGGAACAGCCCGAGGCTCATGCCGAGCGCCAGCACCGGAATGCGCGACGCGCGCGTCGCGGCGGGATGAAGGTCAGCCTGATAGAACTTGGTCATCCTTGTCTCCCGCGCAGTCCCTCGCAAGGCGCGTGGCTCGGGACCGCACGGCGCATCGTCGTTCCGTCGGGGGCGGCCCCGCCCGCCAAGAGAGCGCTCATCGGCAGGATCAGCCCGATCCAGACTGCGAGAAACATCAGCGTCTCCATATCTTGTCTCCTTTCCGGTTTCCACGGCATCGCGAAGGCCGGGAGCCAACCTTCATGCTGGTTTCGACGCGCGATCCGCCGCGAGATTACAGCGGCGCCGCGCTTGAGCGCGTGTAACCTTCGGACAAGACATGCGTCACCGATCTCGGGCGCGCCGCGATGACCGCAAGAACGCGCCGTCTGCCGAGCCGAGACAGGGACAGAGAAGTCCGATGCCACTTTCCCGAAGACCCTGCCGATGATCCTCGCCGCGCTGACCCCGTTGCTGGCGATCCTCGGCCTGCTCGTCGTCCTGCGCCTGCCGGCGGCGGTGGCGATGCCGACGAGCTTCGCGCTCACCGCGGGCGTGAGCGTCGCGGCCTGGGGAGTGCCTCTCCGCCGAGTGCTGGCCGCGTCGATCGAGGGAGTGCTGATCGCGGCATCTATCCTCTGGATCGTGTTCGGCGCCATCCTGCTTCTGAAGGTGCTGACCGGCGGCGCCGCGATGGCGGCGATCCGGCAAGGCTTTGCACGAATTTCGCCTGATCGGCGGGTGCAGGTTATCATCATCGCGTGGCTCTTCGGTGCGTTCCTGGAGGGCGCCGCAGGTTTTGGCACGCCCGCTGCGGTTACCGCGCCGCTGCTAGTCGCGTTGGGGTTTCGGCCGATGGCGGCGGTCACGCTGGCGCTTGTCGCTGACAGCAGCCCTGTGTCGTTCGGCGCCATCGGCACGCCGGTGGCCGTCGGGCTGAGGCAGGGCCTGCAGACCGGCGACGGCGCCGTGGCACCGGAGTTCATCCAGGCCATCGCGGTGCAGGCCGCCGCCATCGACGTGCTTGTCGGGACCTTCGTTCCGCTGATCCTGCTGGTGCTGCTGGCCGGCATCTTCGACGAGCGGCGCGATTGGCGCCGCGGGTTCGCGGTGTGGCGCTTCGCCCTCTTCGCGGGGCTTACCTACACCTTGCCGGCCTTGGCCGTCGCGGCAACGCTCGGTCCGGAATTCCCGGCGCTGATCGGGGCGCTGGTCGGTCTGGCCGTGGTGGTGCCGGCGGCGCGCCGCGGTTTCCTGCTGCCGGCGGACACGACACCGCCCGCCTCGGAACCAAGTGGCGCGGCGCCGATGTCGCTCACCCGCGCCTGGGCGCCCTACCTGCTGCTGGCGCTTCTGCTCGTCGCCACCCGCGTCGAGTTGCTGCCGTTGAAGGCCTGGCTTCAGGGCGTCGTGTTCGCTTGGCCGGACATTCTGGGGACCGGGATCGGCGTCACGCTGGCTCCGCTCTACCTGCCGGGGACGGCCTTCATCGCGGTGGTCCTCATCGCCCTCCCGCTGCACGGCATGGGTGCGCGGGAGGCCGGCAAAGCGCTGCGCGGCGCCGTCGGCGCTGTCGCCGGCAGCGCGCTTGCGCTCGGCGCGGCGGTGCCGATGGTGCGGGTCTTCATCCATTCCGACGTCAACGACACTGGCCGCGCCAGCATGCCGATGGAGCTTGCCGCAGTGGCCGCCGATCTGGCCGGCGCGGGCTGGCCGCTGGCGGCGCCCTTCGTCGGCGCGCTCGGCAGCTTCCTGTCCGGCAGCGCGACCTTCAGCAACCTGATGTTCGCGCAGTTCCAGATCGGCGCCGCCGACCGCGCCGCATTGCCCGAAACCGTGGTGCTGGCGGCACAGATGCTCGGCGCCAATGCCGGGAACATGGTGTCGGTCCTCAACGTCGTCGCCGCGGCGGCCGTGGTCGGCCTGTCGCGTCGCGAGGGGGCGATCATCCGCATCACGCTGGTGCCGATGTTGCTCTACTGCCTCGCCGCGGGGGCGCTGGCGCTGCTGGTCGCCGCGTTCGGCTGAGGGACGGTGCATAGATTTTTGAGCGTCGGCCGTAATGCCGCGATATCCGGCGCGTCTGTCGATAGAAGGTCGCGCCGCGTCATCAGGCGTGCCGGCTGTCGACGTCGACCGGAAGGAGCAAAACATCATGCGAATGAACGGCAAGGTGGCGATCGTCACCGGGGCGGCGCTGGGGCTGGGCGCGGCCACGGCGCGGATGCTGGCGCGCGAGGGCGCGAAGGTGGTCGTGACAGACATCAAGGATGCCGAGGGCGAGGACGTGGCGCAGGCGATCGCCGAGGCCGGCGGCGAGGCGCTCTACCGCACCCACGACGTCGCCGACGAGGCCGCCTGGGAAGCGGTGGTCGCGGCGACACTAGACCGCTTCGGCCGGCTCGACGTGCTCGTCAACAACGCCGGCGTCGGCTGGGGCGGCTCGCCCGAGGACGAGACGCTGGAGCGCTGGCGGCAGCTGATGAGCATCAACCTCGACGGCGTGTTCCTCGGCACCAAGCACGCGATCCGGGCGATGAAGCGGAACGATCCGCCAGGCGGCGCGATCGTCAACATCTCGTCGGTCGAGGGACTGGTGGGTGATCCGAACCTCGGCGCCTACAACGCCTCCAAGGGCGGCGTGCGGCTCTACACCAAGTCGGTCGCACTCTACTGCGCCAAGGCGGGGTTGAACATCCGGGTGAACTCGCTGCATCCGGGCTACATCTGGACGCCGATGGTCGAGAGCTATCTCGCCGAGCACGGCGACGTGGCGGAGGGGCGCCGCGCGCTCGACGCGATGCACCCGGTGGGCCATGTCGGCGAGCCTGACGACATCGCCTATGGCGTGGTCTACCTCGCCTCGGATGAGGCGAAGTTCGTCACCGGCACCGAGCTGGTGATCGACGGCGGCTACACGGCCCAATAGCCCGCGGAGTCCGAAATGACGACCGAACACGTGCCGGACAGAGGAGGATCGACAGACCGCGCCACGTTCCTCTCGATGGACAAGATCGCAGCACTCGACGCGGTCATCTTCGACCTCGACGGCGTGGTGACGCGGACGGCGCGGCTGCACCAGGCGGCGTGGAAGGTGCTCTTCGAAGAGCACCTTCCACGCCGGACGGATGCGCGCGTCAAGCCTTTCATGGACACCGATTATCGCCGCTTCGTCGATGGCAAGCCGCGATATGAGGGGGTGCGCAGCTTCCTGGCCTCCCGCGGCATCGCGCTTCCTTACGGCGATCCCGCCGATCCACCGGATCGCTTGACCATCTGCGGCCTCGGCAACCGCAAGAACTTGATATTCAACGATCTGCTGGCCGAGCGCGGCGTCGAGGTGTTCGAGGGCTCGGTGGCCTTCATCCGTTCCCTTCGGGAGCGTGGCGTGCGGACGGCGCTGGTCTCGGCGAGCCGCAACGCGGTGCCGGTGCTGGAGGCCGCCGCATTGACCGACCTGTTCGAGGTGGTGGTGGACGGGGTCGAGGCGGCGCGCCTCGGCCTCCCGGGGAAGCCGGCGCCGGATACTTTCCTGGAGGCCGCGCGGTGCCTCGGCGTGCCGCCCGAGCGCGCGGCGGTGGTCGAGGACGCCATCGCGGGTGTCGCGGCCGGCCGGGCCGGGTGCTTCGCGCTGGTGATCGGAGTCGCGCGGACGGGCGACGACGAGGCGCTGCGCCAGAGCGGCGCCGATCTGGTGGTCGGCGATCTGGCGGAACTCGGCGAGGGCGCAGACGCCCCGGACGCGCTGCCCGACGCGCGCGAGCGGATGGGCGAGATCGCCGCGCGGCTTGCGGGCAAGCGGGCGGCGGTGTTCCTCGACTACGACGGCACCTTGACGCCGATCGTGGACCGGCCCGAGCGCGCGGTGCTGCGCAGCGCCATGCGCGACACCCTGCGCCTTCTGGCAGAGGTGAGCACGCTGGCCATCGTCAGCGGCCGCGACCGCGCCGACGTGGCGCGGCTGGTGGGCATCCGGTCGCTGATCTACGCCGGCAGCCACGGCTTCGACATTACCGGACCCGATGGGCTGGCCCAGGAGAACGGGCGCGCCGCCGAGGCGCTGCCCGCGCTCGCGGCCGCCGCGGACCGGCTCGACGCGGCGCTGGAGGGCATCGAGGGCGCGCAGGTCGAGCGCAAGAAGTTCGCCATCGCCGTGCACTACCGGCGGGTCGCCGAGGACGAGGTCGCCGAGGTTCGGCGCGCCGTCGAAGCGGCCGCCGCCGAGCACCCCGAACTGAGGCAGACCGGCGGCAAGATGATCTTGGAGCTGCGCCCGCGCGTCGACTGGGGCAAGGGCCGTGCCGTCCTGTGGCTGATCGAGGCGCTGGGGATGGGCGGCGAGGACGTGCTGCCGCTCTATCTCGGCGACGACGACACGGACGAGGACGCCTTCGCCGCACTTGCAGGGCGCGGCATCGGCATCCTGGTCTCCGACGCCGAGCGGCAGACCGCCGCGCAATACGTCCTGACGGATACCGACGCGGCGGGCCGGTTCCTCGACGACCTCGCCGGCGTGCTGGAAAGGGCCGCCCGGTGACGGAATGGACGCTCGCCTACGAAGGGTTCGATCCGGCGGCCGAGGGGCTGCGCGAGGCGCTCTGCACGCTGGGCAACGGCGTCTTCGCCACCCGCGGTGCCGGCGAGGAGGCCGAGGCAAGCGACATCCACTATCCCGGCACCTACCTCGCCGGGGGCTTCGATCGGCTGATCACCCAGATCGCCGGCCGCGAGATCGAGAACGAGGACCTCGTCAACCTGCCCAACTGGCTGCCGCTCAGCTTCCGCCCCGAAGGCGGCGAGTGGCTGAACCTGCTGGCGGTCGAAATCCTCGCCTACCGGCAGGAACTCGATCTCAAGGTCGGCGTGCTGCGGCGCGAGCTGCGCGTCCGCGACCGCCATGGGCGCGAGACGGCGCTCGCGTCCCGGCGGCTCGTCAGCATGGCCGCGCCGCATCTCGCAGCGATCGAGTGGCGGCTCACGGCGGAGAACTGGTCGGGCGGCGTCGAGATCCGCTCCGCGCTCGACGGGCGGGTGATCAACGCAGGCGTTGAGCGCTACCGCCAGCTCGACGGCAAGCACCTCGTGCCGCTCTCGACCGGAGAGATCGGCGCAGACGCGGTCTCGCTCGGCGCCCGCACCCGGCAGTCGTATTTACGCATCGCCGAGGCGGCGCGGACGCAGCTTTTCCGTGGCGACGCACCCATAGACTGCACGCGGTGGACCGAGCACGAGGACGGCTACGTGGCCCAGACGCTGAGCTTCGAGCTGGCCGAGGGTCAGCCGGTGACAGTCGAGAAGGTCGTGGCGCTTTACACCTCACGCGATCGGGCGATCTCCGAGCCGGCGCTGGCGGCGGCGGGGGCGCTGCGCGAGGCGGGGCGGTTCGACGCATTGCTCGAACGCCACGCGCTGGCCTGGGCGCAGCTCTGGCGACGCTGCGACCTCACGCTCGAGGGCCACCCGCGCACGCAGATGATCCTGCGGCTGCACATCTTCCATCTGCTGCAGACCGTCTCGCCGCACAGTGTCGAGCTAGACGTGGGCGTGCCGGCGCGCGGTCTGCACGGCGAGGCCTATCGCGGGCACATCTTCTGGGACGAGCTCTTCATCTTCCCCTTCCTCAACCTGCGCCTGCCGCAGATCACCCGGGCGCTGCTGCGCTACCGCCACCGCCGCCTGCCGGCGGCGCGGCGGCTGGCGCGCGAGGCGGGCTTTCGCGGCGCGATGTATCCTTGGCAGAGCGGCAGCGACGGGCGCGAGGAGACGCAGGTCGTCCACCTAAACCCCAAATCGGGTCGCTGGCTGCCCGACAACAGTCACCTTCAGCGCCACGTCAACGCCGCCATCGCCTACAACGTCTGGCGCTACTTCGAGGCGACCGGTGACGCCGAGTTCCTGTCGGTCCGCGGCGCCGAGATGCTGATCGAGATCGCCCGCTTCTGGGCCAGCATCGCCACAAGCGGCGAAGACGGACGCTGGCACATCCGCGACGTGATGGGGCCCGACGAGTTCCACGACGGTGTGCCCTGGTCAGAGACGCCGGGGCTCGACGACAACGCCTATACCAACGTCATGGCCGCTTGGGTGTTGATCCGCGCCGGCGAGGCGCACGACCTGATCGAGCCGGATCGCCGCGCCGAGATCGACGAGACGCTGGAGCTCGGGCCGGACGAGCGTGCCCTCTGGGACGAGATCAGCCACAAGCTCATGGTGCCGTTCCACGAAGGCGTTATCAGCCAGTTCGCCGGCTACGAGCGGCTGCAGGAGTTCGACTGGGAGAGCTACGCCGCGAAGTACGGCGACATCCAGCGGCTCGACCGCATCCTCGAGGCCGAGGGCGACAGCGTCAACCGCTACAAGGCGTCCAAGCAGGCCGACGCGCTGATGCTGTTCTATCTCTTCTCCGCCGAGGAACTGGACGCGCTCTTCACCCGGCTCGGCTACGGCTTCGATCGCGAGATGATCCCACGCACCATCGCCTATTACGGCAAGCGCACCTCGCACGGCTCGACGCTGAGCCGCATCGTGCAGTCCTGGGTGCTGGCGCGGTCGGACCGCGGCCGGTCCTGGACGCTGCTCAAGGAGGCGCTGGAGAGCGACATCGCCGACGTCCAGGGCGGCACGACCGCCGAGGGCATCCATCTCGGCGCCATGGCCGGCACCGTCGATCTGGTGCAGCGCGGCCAGACCGGGCTGGAGCTGCGCGGCGACGTGCTGCGGCTCAACCCATGTCTGCCCAAGGAGTTGACGGGGCTTCGGATGCGCGTCCGCTACCGCGGCCACTGGCTTGAGGTCGCGGTCGCTCGCGAACGCCTGACGGTGACTGCCTCGGATGGCTGGACCGGACCGGAGATGATCACGATCCGGGACAAGGTGCACGCCTTCGGTGCCGGCACTGCGCTCGACATTCCCTGCCAGCCGGAGGGAGACGGTTGGCGGCCGGCAGAGCGCGGAGAGTGACGACAGGGACCGAATATTGCGCCGCCTGTAAGAAGGGGCGGGCACCTGCGTCTAGGCCAAGAGCGTCTGTTCAAGGCTCGACGATCGGCAATGCCGAACGCAGCGCATGCAATCGAGACGCCTGAAGCCCTTGTCGTGGATCGCATCCGCAGCAAACGTTGAAAGGAGATCGCAATGAAGAAGCCAATTCTAATCCTCGCCGCCTCGGTGGCAGCTCTCGCGGCTGCCGGCGCCCAGGCCGCCCAGCACGGCCAGGAACAGACCGGAATGATGCAGCAGGACGGCATGGGAGGTGCCGGAATGACGAGCCACGGCATGATGGGACAAGGCGCAATGGGCCAGGGCATGATGCCCCGGATGATGATGGTGATGATGGACACGAACAACGACGGCGCTCTGTCGCTGGAGGAAGTGCAGGCCGTCCATGCGCGGATGTTCGCCATGGTGGATGCCGACGATGACGGCCAGGTCACCATCGAGGAGATGGAGAGCTTCATGCCAAGTGGCGGCACGATGGCAGCACCGGAAGCCCAATAGGCGTTCCTGCCGCCCGAGCGGCAACGTGGTCCGGCCGGATGCATTCGCACGGCCGGACCTCCCTGCCAAAGGCAAACGAAGGAGTGTAGCTCGGATGAAGATCGTGGTCTTCGAGGCCGAGGAGTGGGAGCGCAGGGCCTGTGCCCGGCTGCGGTCGGCGCACGACTTGCAATGCACGTCCGATGCCCTCGATGGCAGCAATGCTTCCGCCTACAGGCAGGCCGAGATCGTCAGCACCTTCGTCAACTCCAGGCTCGATGCCGGCGTGCTGGCGCAGTTCGCCGATCTGAAGCTGATTGCCACCCGCTCCACCGGCTACGACCACATCGACCTCGACTGGTGCGCCGCGCACGACGTCACGGTGGCGAATGTACCGGACTATGGCGATGCGACCGTGGCCGAGCACGTCTTCGCACTGCTGCTGGCGGTGGCACGCAACCTCGTCGAGGCGGCCGATCGCACCCGCCGCGGTAATTTCTCGCAATCCGGCCTGCGCGGACTGGAGCTGCGCGGAAAGGTGATCGGTGTGATCGGCACCGGGCGGATCGGCCGCCGTGCCATTGAGATTGCCCGCGGCTTCGGGATGCAGGTGATCGCTCATGACCTCCACCCCGACAAACAGGCGGCGGCGCGGCTCGATTTCACCTATGCCGAGCTCGACGAGGTCCTGGCGGCCGCGGACGTACTGACGCTGCACGTGCCAGCGACGACCGGTACGGCACATCTCATCGGTGATCGCGAATTTGCCCTGATGAAACCGGGGGCGGTGCTGATCAACACCGCGCGCGGCAACATCGTCGACGTGCCGGCACTGGTCCGCGCGCTGGCCGATGGCCGGCTGCGCGCCGCCGGGCTCGACGTGCTGCCGCAGGAGCCGCTGATCCGCGAGGAGGCGCAGATCTTCCGCGGCGCCTGGTCGGAGGGGCACGACCTCAAGGCGCTGGTCGCCAACCACGTGCTGCTGCGCTTCCCGAATGTCATCGTGACGCCGCACACCGCCTACAACACCGAGGCCGCCGTTCGCCGCATCATCGACACGACCCTCGCCAATATCGAGGCCTTCGCCGCCGGTCGGCCGCAGAACGTCGTTCCGCCGCCAGACGGGAGCGCCGGATGAGAACGGGCGTTGCTGCGCGCGCGCCCCGAACGCGGGAACAGGAGTTTGCGAGATGAACAGACACGACCAAGCGACAGCCGACGACCGGGTGCCCGAGGGCTTTGCCGGCACCGTCTACACCTGCCCGATGCACGCGGAAGTGCGTCGCACCAGGCCCGGAGATTGCCCGAAATGCGGCATGCACCTGCAGCCCGAGGGCACCGAGGGCGGGGCCCATGCGCTCGACCACGATGCCGGCATCGCCAAGCCCGAGGCGCGCGGCCAGTACGACACCGTGCCGCCCGACTATTCCGGCACCGTCTACACCTGCCCGATGCATGCCGAGGTGCGGCAGACCGGACCCGGATCCTGCCCGCTCTGCGGCATGGGTCTGGAGCCCGAGCGGGTGGCGCTCGACGACGAGGGGCCGAACCCCGAACTGATGGACTTTACCCGGCGGTTCTGGGTCGGCGCGGTGCTGACGGTGCCGCTCCTGGTGCTGACGATGGGGCCGATCGTCGGCCTCGGCGGGGTCCGCGAGATCTTCGGCGAGCCGACAACGATGTGGATCGAGCTTGTGCTGGCGACCCCGGTGATCCTGTGGTCAGGCTGGCCGTTCTTCGTGCGCGGCTGGCGGTCCTTCCGCACGATGAACCTCAACATGTTCAGCCTGATCGCGATGGGCGTCGGCGCGGCCTACGCCTTCAGCATCGTTGCGGTGCTGGCCCCTGGCCTGTTCCCGGCAGGTTTCCGCACCGAGGAAGGGCATGTCGGCGTCTACTTCGAGGCCGCGGCGGTAATCGTGACGTTGGTCCTGCTCGGCCAGGTGATGGAGCTGCGCGCCCGCGAGGGAACCGGCCGGGCGATCCGCGCGCTGCTCGACCTCGCCGCGAAGACCGCGCGGGTGATCCGGCCTGACGGCAGCGAGGAGGAGATTCCGCTCGAGGAGGTGCAGGTCGGCGACCGGCTGCGGGTGCGGCCAGGCGACAAGGTGCCGGTGGACGGGGTGGTGACCGACGGCCGCTCCTCGGTCGACGAGAGCATGATCTCGGGCGAGCCGGTCCCGGTCGAGAAAACTGCGGGCGACCGACTGACCGGGGCCACGATCAACGGCACCGGCAGCCTGGTGATGGAGGCGACGCGCGTCGGCTCTGACACGATGCTGGCGCAGATCGTCGAGATGGTCGCGAATGCACAGCGGAGCCGCGCCCCGATCCAGAAGTTCGCTGACATGGTGGCGGGCTGGTTCGTGCCCGCGGTGATCGGCATCGCCATCCTGTCGTTCATCGCCTGGGCGATCTGGGGGCCGGTGCCGGCGCTCTCCTACGCGCTGGTCTCGGCGGTGGCGGTGCTGATCATCGCCTGCCCCTGCGCGCTAGGGCTGGCGACGCCGATGTCGATCATGACCGCGACGGGGCGCGGCGCGCAGATCGGCGTGCTGATCAAGAACGCCGAGGCGCTGGAGCGCTTCGCCAAGGTCGATACGCTGATCGTCGACAAGACCGGCACGCTGACCGAGGGCAAACCGAAGCTGGTCGCGGTGCTGCCCGAAGAAGGCCACGACGAAAAAGAGGTGCTGCGTCTGGCCGCGAGCCTCGAGCGCGGCTCGGAACACCCGCTGGCCGAGGCGATCGTCGCCGGGGCCGAAGACCGGGACGTGGCGCTGAGCGAGGCCACCGACTTCGAGGCGGTGACCGGCAAGGGCGTGACCGGAAGGGTGGACGGCCGCGCGGTGGCGCTCGGCAACGCAAGGCTGATGGCCGATCTCGGCCTCGACGGCGGATCGCTCAAGGCGACCGCCGATGCCCGCCGCGACGAGGGCGAGACGGTGATGTTCGTCGTGCTGGAGGGCCGGATCGCCGGCCTCGTCAGCGTCGCCGATCCGGTCAAGGAGACAACGCCCGAGGCGCTAAAGGCGCTGCACGACCAAGGCTTCCGCGTTATAATGGCGACCGGCGACAACGAGCGCACGGCCCGCGCGGTCGCCGGCCGTCTGGGCATCGACGAGATCCGCGCCGACGTGCTGCCCGAGGACAAGGCTCGCATCATCCGCGAACTGCAGGAGCAGGGCCGCAAGGTGGCGATGGCGGGCGACGGCGTGAACGACGCCCCCGCGCTGGCGCAGGCCGATGTCGGCATCGCCATGGGCACCGGCGCGGACGTCGCCATTGAGAGCGCCGGCTTCACACTGGTCAGGGGCGACCTCACCGGCATCGTCCGGGCCCGGCACCTGTCGACTGCGACGATGCGCAACATCAAGCAGAACCTCTTCTTCGCGCTGATCTACAACGCCGCCGGCGTGCCGATCGCGGCGGGCGTCCTCTACCCGTTCTTCGGCATCCTGATCGGCCCGATCTTCGCCGCCTTCGCGATGAGCGCCTCGTCTGTGTCGGTGGTGCTGAACGCCCTGCGGCTGCGGGGGGTGCGGCTGTAGCACCCGAACCGGGGGCGCGGGGCGGCTTTTCGCGCATTTGGCCGCCGCCTCAGCACCTTGCCGGAACATTCCCGCGCTGGAAGCGCGTTGCCTCGGCACATGCCGACCGGGAGGATGACGCCATGCCACGTGTTCCGACCCTCGCCGCCGCCGTCGCGGCACTCGCCCTGCCCGCCCTCGCGCAGGATCACCCCGACAAGATCCTCAACCACCACGCCGACGTCTCGCTGCCCCTGACGCCGGAGCGGGCCGCCACCCTGCGCCCCGCCTGGGAGCGCAACTTCGACAGCCCCGTCTCTGCCCGGCCCGTGGTGATCGGCGAGCGGGTCTACGCGGTCGAATGGGAGGGCCAGGTCCACGTGCTGGATGCGGCGACCGGCGAGACGATCTGGTCGCGCCGCGTGACCGACGACATCCGGACCGACTGGCCCTGGCACGGCTTCAGTGGCACCCCCGCCTTCTCGGACCGGGCGATGTTCCTGGCCACCGTTTCGGGCGACGCCTTCGCGCTGGACCTCGAGACCGGCGAGACGCTGTGGACCGCCGACATCTCGGAGGATCCGCATGGCGGCAACGTGGGCGAGATGCTGCATTGGGACGGCGTGGTCTACATCGGCCTCGCCTCCGTCGAGGAGCCGCTGTCGAAGATGGTCGAGGGGTTCGAGGTCGACTTCCGCGGCGCGATCCTGGCGCTGGACGCAGCGACCGGCGAGACGATCTGGGAGCTGCCCCTCGCGCTGCCGCCGGCGGACGGGGTGCCGATGTGGACCTCCTTCGCGATCGACCCCGATCTGGGCATGCTCTACTTCACCACGGGCAACAACTACACCTCGCCCAACACCCTTTCGGATTCCATGATCGCGGCGCGGCTCGACACCGGCGAGATCGTCTGGAACCGCCAGACCACCCCCAACGACGTCTGGACCCAGGCCGAGCCGGACGGGCCGGATTACGACTACACCGGCGGCGCGCAACTCTTCGAGGTGACGCGCGACGGCGAGACGATCCCGGCCGTGGGCGCGGGCGAGAAGAGCGGCCGGTTCCACGTCTGGGACCGCCGGACGGGCGATCCGCTCTGGTCCACGGTGATCGGCTACCCGGACGTGGGCGGCGGCATCCACGGCGAGGCCTCGATCGGCACCGACCGGGTCCTGCTGTGGGGCAACAATAACTACGACAACGCCGATCCCGAGCAGCACCTGATGGACGTCGGCGCCGTCGACATCGACACGGGACAGTACCTGTGGATGCGCAACGAGGTGCAGCCGGCGGTGCTGGAATCGGCGGGGTTCCTGGCGGGCGACGTGTACTTCGTGGGCTCGCTCGACGGGATCGTGCGCGGCTACGACGCGAGGACGGGCGAGGACGTCTGGGCCAGCGACATGCACGGGCCGGTGGCCTCGTCGCTGTGGTTCGAGAACGACATGCTGATCTGGGGCACCGGCGTGCCGGTCACCTTCGGCGGCGCGGAGTCGGGCTTCGGCGTGGTGGCCTACCGGCTGGGCGAGTAGATCGAAGCGCCCGGCCCGCGCGGCCGGGCGCATCGGGGGACGGGATGGACTGGCTGCGGCAGAACAGCGACGTGCTGAACGCCGCGCTCAACGGCGCCATGCTGCTGGTCTGGGTGCTGTACCTGCAGGTCTTCCTGAGCGGCTTCCGGCGGCAGCGCCGCGCGAAGATCGTCATCAGCATGGGGGCGGGCGCGGGCCTGGACGCCCGGTGCCTCCTTAGCAACATGAGCGAGGACGCGATCTACGTCGCCAACCTGATCGCCCGCGTGGAGGCAGGAGACGAGGGCTGGGACGCCTCCTTCATAGACCGTCGCGACCTGCCCGACGAGGAGGCGGGCCGGGACCCGACGCGCCGCACCCGGCAGGGGCCGCTCAGGGCCGGCGACTACATGGATGCCGGGGCCTTCCGCGATCTGCTCGGGCACGTCGTGCCGGAGGGGCGCGACCCGGAGACGGTCTTCGCGCGTGCCGCGGGCATCCTGACGGTCGAGGTGGTCGCGCTCTACGCGGCCGAGGACCTGCCCGTGGCGGCGCGGCGCCGCTTCCGCATCCGGCCCGACGGGGACGCCCCCCGGCTGGAGCCCCTGGACCTGCACACCGAGCAGGTCCGCTCGCGCCGCCAGCGGCGGCGGCTGGCGCGCGACGGAGACCGGCTGTGAGGTTGGCTCAGGCCCGATGCCTGCGCCATGCCGTCCAGAGCAGCGGCAGGCCGGTGACGAGGCCCAGCCCCAGCACGGCCAGCCCGGCGCGCGTCGCGTTCCCGCCGGTCAGCGCGCCGCCGAAATGCGTCAACAGGAAGCTCGCCGGCAGCACGCCCGCGAGCGTGGCCACGAAGAACCGCCAGGGCCGCAGCACCGTCAGCCCCGCGGCGTAGGAGATCAGGTCGAAGGACACGAAGGGCAGCAGGCGGGAGGCGAAGACCGTGCCCATCAGCGCCCATTGCGACCCCGCCAGGCCTTGCGTCACCCGGTCGCCGAAGCGCCGGCGCATCGCCTCCGCCCCGAGGGCCCGCGCGATGGCGAAGGCGGTCATCGCGCCCGCCTGCGCGCCCGCGACCACGATCAGCGTGCCCCACCAATGGCCGTAGGCCGCCCCCGCGACCAGCGCGATCGGGGCCGAGGGGATGGGGCTGGCCACGATGGCCAGCGTCATCAGCGCGATCAGCAGCACCGGCCCCCACGGCCCGGCCCGCGCGACGAGATCGGTCAGCGCGCCCTCGGCCACGAGCCCCCGCGCCGCCTCGCCCCAGGGGGTCAGCCACAGCGCGGCGACCGCCAGCAGGATCGCGGCGGCGGCCAGCGCCAGCAGGCGGCGGCGGGGATGGCGGGCGGGGGCGGTGGACATGGCGCGGCCTTTCGAACGCGCTGGAGGTGGGGTTTCCCGCGCCGGAAGGTCAAGGGCCGGGATCCCGCCCCCTCGCGGCATGGGGCCTTGACCTTCCAGCACCGGAACGGGGTGTGCCGGGGGCGGGAGCCCGAGGGCGGGCGCGGCCGGGACCGGTTGCGCCGATCGACGCTTGGAAGGAAAGGAACGACAAGATGACGAAGACGGGAACGGGCCTCTGCGCCGCGATCCTCGCGCTGGCCGCGACCGGCGCGCAGGCCGAGCAGCACAGGGGCGGGGGCATGACGGGCCAGTCCGGCATGATGGGCGGCGGCATGATGCCGGGCATGACGATGGCGATGATGGATGCCGATGGCGACGGCGCGCTGTCGCGCGAGGAGGCGCAGGCCGTCCACGACCGGATGTTCGCCATGGCCGATGCCGATGGCGACGGCCGCGTCACCATGGAGGAGATGCGCGGCATGATGCGCGGCGGCATGATGGGCGGCGGCATGACGGGCGGCATGGACGGCATGATGGGCGGCGCCTCGGAATAGGCAGCCGGCGCCGCTTGGACGGCCCTCGCGGAGCGCCGCGGGGGCCGGTCCGCCGCGAGCCTTCGAGGCGGGCCTTCAAAGCTGCGGGCCGATACCCCGGCCCGGCCCTCAGTGGCCGCCCTGCCCCGTGGCGATCCGCCAGTGATGGGCGCGGTGATGGTCCTGGCTGGCCATCAGGCCGAAGAAGCCCAGGGCGCGGATCCGCGCGACGGTGGCGGGGTCGTCGGAGGTCGCCTGCAAGATAACCGCGCCGCCTTCCTCCGACGCGGCCACCGTCCACCGCGTGTCGCGCGCCAGCTCGGCGGCGTGGGCGGGCACCATGCGCCGGGCGGCGGCCCGCGCCGCGGCATCGCCCGTGACGCGCATGCGCAGCCCGCCCGCGACCGCCTCCGACGTCACCTCCGCGTCCCGCACGAGGCGGTCCATGTCGATCAGATGGTCGCGCAGCGCGCCCAGGTCGACGGACGCCCAGTCGGTCGCCGGGTCGGCCTCCAGCCGCGCGACGACCTCCGACAGGGCCGCGAAGGCGCCCTGCCCCGGCTCCGTCAGGGGCGCGGCATGCGTCTCGCGATGTCCGGCATGCTGGGCGGCGACGGGACCCGCCGCGAGGAGGAGGCAGGCAGCGAGGGCGGGGAGGCGGAGCATCGGGCGGTCCTTTCCGGATGACGGGGCCCCTTGGCCCTATCGCGCCGCGCGCGCGCCCTGCATGATCGCGATCATGTCTGAGACGTCCTGGCCCGCCCTGTTCGACGCCGCCCCTTCGCTGACCCTGCGGGCCGGGGCCGCGCTGTTCCGGCGCGAGGACGCGGTGCGGTCCGCCTTCCTCGTCCGCGACGGGCGGGTCGCGTTGGAGCGCGGCCTTCCGTCCGGCGAGGCGCTGGTGCTGTCGGTCGCGGGACAGGGCGCGCTGCTGGCGGAGGCGTCGCTCTTCGCGCCCCGCTATCATTGCGACGCGGTGGCGCGGACGGACGCCAAGTTGACCGCGCTGCCGGTCGCCGCCTTTCGGGACCGGCTGCGCGCGGCCCCGGGCGCGGCGCTTGGGCTGGTCGAGGCCTTGGGCGCGGAGGTGCAGCGCCAACGGATGCGGGTGGAGATCCTGCGCCTGCCGCGGCTGGACGACCGGCTCGACGCTTGGCTAGCCCTGCACCCGCCGCCGCCGCGCGGCGGGTGGGTCGGCGTGGCCGAGGCCATCGGCGTCACGCCGCCCGCCCTCTACCGCGTGCTGGCGCGGCGGCGCCGCGCGGGACTCACTCCGGCGCGGTGACGTGCATGATCGAGCCGTTCTCGAAATCGGTCAGGAACACGATCGAGCCGTCGGCCAGCACGTCCACGTCACGCACGCGGCCCTGGTTGCGCAGGAGGCGCTCCTCCTCGACGACATAGCCGTCCTCGCCGAAGGCGATCCGCACCAGCCCGCCGGGATAGAGCGAGCCGATCATCAGGTCGCCCTCCCATTCGGGGAACATCTCGCCCGTCACGAAGGTCGCGCCGCCCGGCGCGATCACCGGATCCCAGAAATAGAGCGGCTGCTCCATCCCCTCCATGCTGGCCTCGCCGGTGCCGACCAGCTCGCCCTCGTACTGCTCGCCGTAGCTCACCAGCGGCCAGCCGTAGTTCAGCCCCGGCGCGGGCTTGTTGATCTCGTCGCCGCCGGCGGGTCCGTGCTCGACCACGAACAGGCTGCCGTCGGGGGCGAGGTCGGCGCCCTGGATGTTGCGGTGGCCCAGCGACCAGATCGCGTCGTCGCCCTCGCGGCCGACGAAGGGGTTGTCCTCGGGGATCGAGCCGTCGAGGTTGACGCGGATCACCTTGCCGTAGGTCCGGTTCAGATCCTGCGCGTAGTCGCGGTAGAGTTCGGTGAAATGCTCGCCCGTGGTGATGAACACGGTGCCGTCGCCGGGGAAGACGAGGCGCGAGCCGTAATGCATCGCCGCGTCCGAGGGGGGCGACTGGACCCAGATGTCCTCGACGTCGGTCAGCTCGGTCATGTCGTCGGACAGCACGCCGCGCGCGGCCGCCGTGACGGACATGCCGTCGCCCATCGGCTTCGAGTAGGTCAGATAGACCATCCGGTCCTCGGCGAAATCCGGCCCCGCCTTGACGTCCAGAAGCCCCGCCTGCGTGGCCCAGCCGGTCTCGGGCGCGGCGTTGTAGACCTCCGGCACGCCCTCGATCGGGTCGTGCACGGTGCCGTCGGCGCTGACGTGGCGCAGGCGGCCGGGCCGCTCGGTCACCAGGAAGCTGCCGTCGGGCAGCTGGTCGATGCCCCAGGGATGGACCAGCCCGCCGGCCAGCAGCGCGGTCGAGGTGGCGGCGCTGCCCTCGACCAGCTGGGCGCGGAACTGGGCGTCGAAGGCCGGCGCGAAGTCGGTGTTGCGGTTGCCGCGGGTGAAGGTCACGTCGGTCTCGCCATGGCCGGGCGCGGCCATCGCGGGCGGCGCGGCGAGGCCTGCGAGCAGCAGGGCGAGCGGGGCCTTGAATGTCGGATGCATCGGGATGGTCCTCCTGTCGGAGCGGGAATGATCGCGCGGCAACAGTCAAACGCGTCCTCCAGCGCTGGAGGGTTCCATGCAAAAGGACCGCGCCGCCCGAGGGGAACGGCGCGGCGGATGCTCAGCGCAGTTCGGTGACGGTGAGCTTGCCGTTCACGCGGTCGGCCGCGAACTCGACGGCGGCCCCTTCGGCCAGCCGCTCGGCCATGGCCGGGTCGCCCAGCACGAAGACCATGGTCATCGCCGGCATGTCGAGGCTGGTCAGCTCCTCGTGGATCAGCGTGACCTTGCCGGCCTCGGCGTCCAGCTTCTTGACGGTGGCCTTGACGAAATGTGCGTCGGCCAGCGCCGGGGCGGTCGTGAGGGCGAGCGCGGCGACAAGGGGGATCAGTCGTTTCATGAGGTTTGCTCCAGGGATTCAGTTGACGGAAACGGGGCCGTGCATGCCGGCTTCGTAGTGGCCGGGCAGCAGGCAGGCGAACTCGAAGCCGCCGGGCTTCGAGAAGGTCCAGACGATCTCGGAGGTCTCGCCGGGCTCCAGGCGCACGGCGTTGGGATCGTCGTGCTCCATCTCGGGGAAGCGCTCCATCAGGGCCTTGTGCTCGGCGTTCTTCGCCATGCTGTCGAGCACGAACTCGTGCTCGGCCAGCCCGGCATTGGTGATGACGAAGCGGACGGTCTCGCCTTCCGCGAAGGACAGGTCGCTCGGCTCGAACACCATCTCGCCGGTGTCGAGCTCGCGCATCGTCATCTCGACGGTGCGCGTCGCCCCTGTCGCGTCGCCGGCACGTCCGGCGGCCATCTCGTCGTCATGCCCGTGCTTGCCAGTGCCCGCGGCCATCGCGACCCCGGCCAGAAGGCTCAGCGCCGCGGCGCCGATCAGTGTTCTGCTCATCTTCTCAGTCTCCTTGTCTGTCGTCGTTCACACGTCACGCCCCTTGCGGGCGCGGCGTCAGCACGGTCCGGGCGCTGTCCTGCCGGACCGGGTCGGGCAGGTCGCCCGTCCATTCCTGTGCCTCGGTGCCCGGCGGGTTCTCGTACCAGCCGGGATCCAAGTAATCGTCGGGCGCGATCCCCTCGCGGACCTTCACCACCGAGAACATGCCGCCCATCTCCAGCGGCCCGTGCGGGCCCCAGCCGGCCATCATCGGAACCGTGTTGGCGGGCAGCTCCATGCTCATCTCGCCCATGTCGGCCATGCCGGCGGTGCCCATGGGCATGTATTCGGGCTGCTGGCGGCGGATCATCTGCGTCAGGCGGTCCTTGCTCGCGCCGATGAAGGTGGGGATGTCGTGGCCCATCGCGTTCATCGTATGGTGCGACTTGTGGCAGTGGATCGCCCAGTCGCCCGGATGCACGGCGTCGAACTCGTAGGCGCGCATCGCGCCCACGGGGATGTCGATCGACACCTCGGGCCAGGCTGCCTCGGGCGGCACCCAGCCGCCGTCGGTGCAGGTCACCTTGAAGTCGTAGCCGTGCATGTGGATCGGATGGTTGGTCATCGTCAGGTTGCCCACCCGCACCCGCACCCGGTCGCCCTTGGAGACCACCAGCGGGTCGATGTCCGGGAAGATCCGGCTGTTCCACGTCCACAGGTTGAAGTCCGTCATCTCCATGACGCGGGGAACCTGGCTGCCGGGGTCGATGTCGTAGGCGGCCAGCAGGAACGCGAAGTCGCGGTCGACGGGCATAAAGGCCGGGTCGCGCGGATGCACGATGAAGAGGCCCATCATGCCCATGGCCATCTGCACCATCTCGTCGGCGTGGGGGTGGTACATGAAGGTGCCCGACTTCACGAGGTCGAACTCGTAGGCGAAGGTCTTGCCGGGCGGGATGCCCTCGTGGCTGAGGCCCCCCACCCCGTCCATGCCCGAGGGCAGGATCAGGCCGTGCCAGTGCACGCTCGTGTGCTCGGGCAGGCGGTTTGTGACGAAGATGCGCACCCGGTCGCCTTCGACCGCCTCGATGGTCGGTCCCGTGGACTGGCCGTTGTAGCCCCAGAGCCGGGCCACCATGCCGTCGGCCATCTCGCGCTCGACGGGCTCGGCGATCAGGTGGAACTCCTTGACGTTGCCGTTCACGCGGTAGGGCAGCGACCAGCCGTTCAGGGTGACGACCGGGTTGTAGGGGCGGCCGTGGGCGGGCAGCGGCGGCACGGCCGTGCCCGCGCCCCCGGCGACGGGCGCCTCGGGGACGGCGCCTTGAGAGGTCTGGGCCACCGCCTCGGCGGCGACCAGCGTGGCGCCGGCGGCGAGGAAGCCGCGTCGGCTAAAGTTCGAAGTCATGTCCATGCTCCTCAATGTCCGGGGTCTGCCGCGGCGGGCGCTTCGCCCCCGCCGCCACCGGCGGGCGCCATCGCCCCGCCGCCATAGAGCGCGGCCGTCACGTTGGCCTCCGCCATGAAGTAGTCGGCGCGCGCCGCCGCGGCCGCGAGGCTGGCGTCCAGCCGCGCGCGGGTGTCGGCCAGCAGGTCGAAGGTCGAGGTGATCATGCCGTTATAGCTCAGCAGCGCCTCCTCCTCGACGGTGCGGCGCAGCGGCAGGACGCGGCCTTCCCACTGCTGCGCGATGCGATGCGCGCCGACCAGCGCGACATGCGCCTCGCGCGCCTCGGAGCGCACCTCCACGGCCTTCAGCGCCAGCAGGTGCGCCGCGCGCATGTAGGCCGCCTCGCCCCGACGCAGCCTTGCGGCGCCGTGGTCGAAGACGGGGATCTCCAGCGCGATCTCCGCATCGAGGCCCACGGTCTCGTCGGTCTCGACCGCGCCGTTATCCGCCTCGCGCTCGACCTCGACGCCGAAGGCCAGGTCGATGTCCGACAGCACGCGCGTCCGGTCGTCGAGCCGGTATTGCTGCGCCACGGCCTCCAGCTCCAGCGCGGCGGCGGCCAGATCCACCCGCGCCGCCAGCGCCTCGGCCTCCAGGCTTGCGCGCGCGGCCAGGCGGGGCAGCCCCGGCAGCGCGTCGGGCACGAAGTAGCGCAGGTCCGCGCCCGACAGGCCCATCACCCGCGTCAGCCGCTCCTTGGCGAGTTCGGCGTCCAGCCGCGCCCGCGCGCGTTGCGCCTCCAGCTCGGCAGCGAAGGCCAGTTCGCGGGCCTGCCCCGCGCGGTTGAGCGCGCCGGTCGCGCCCAGTTGCTGCGCCAGCTCGGCGCCGGCGGCGGCCGTTTCCTGCGCCCGGCCCAGAAGGGCTGACGCTTCGAAGGCGGCCACGGCCTCGATCCAGGCGCGGCGGGCCTCGGCGGCCACGCGCAGCGTCTCGGCGGCGGCGGCGAGCTGTGCCTGCCGGAAGCGGATATCGGCGATGCGGCTGCGCTGCTTGCGGGTCGTCAGGGCGATCAGGCTGGCGGCCACGCCCCCCTCGATCACCCGGTAGCCGTTCAGAGACGGCGCGCCGATGCCCAGCACGCCCAGATGCAGAACCGGATTGGGCAGGAGCGCGGTCTGCCAGGCCTCGGCGGCGGAGATACCGACCTCCGCATAGGCCGCCTGAAGCGCGCGGTTGTTCAGCAGCGCGACCTGCACGGCGGTGTCGGCCGAGATGGTCTTGCCCCGCACGTGGGCGGCGACGCGCTCGGAATTGGTCGCGATCTCGGCAGGGGTTTGTAGCCAGACCGCCTGCGCGCCCGTCGCCTTCTTCGACGTGTCGAGAACGGTGGCGAAGCCCGCACGCTCCTGTGCGGGGCCGAAGCCCGCCGGCGCGGCGCAGCCGCCCAGCAGCGCGGCGACGGCGAGGCCGGCGGTCAGCCTGCGACGGGCGCTCATCGGGTTGCCCCGGCGGGTGATTGGCCGTCGTTGAGGCCGCGCCAGTCGCCCGGCTCGGCCAGGGTGGCGGGCGTGTCGCGCAAGGTGGGCACCATGGGCGCCATGACGGGCGCGGCGGGAGAGGCCGCCGGCGCCATCAGGGCGGCCGGGGGCAAGGGCGTGGCGGCCGCGCAGCCGGCCAGCGCCAGCGGCGCGAGGGCCGCAAGTCGAAGGGTCATTGATCTGTCCTGTCCCGAAAGCATCGATCCTGTCGGCGCGCGGGTTGCGTCACGCCGTTCGTCAGCCCGGGCAAGCTGCCGGGCGGAGCGGGATCAGGCTTGGGGCGGCCTTTGTAGGGCCTCGGGACGGAAGACGGCGGGGATCAGGTCGGCTGCCCGCGCGGCCGGGACGCGCGCCAGCCGGTAGGCGCCCCCGATCTCGGCGGCGACAAGCAGCGGTCCGGCGCATTGATGCACCGTGCAGGGCCCATGCGCGCCGTCATGCGACGCCTCGTCGTCGGAGCCGTGCCCATGGGCATGCGTGCCCGCATGGTCCGCCTCGGCGGAGGGGGCGGCGATGGTCACCGGCTCGGCGCAATGGGCGCTGTGTCCCATGCCCTGCGCGGCGGCCTGCGCGCCTGCCAGCCCCGACAGGACCAGAAGGATCACGGCGCCGGATCGCACCAGTATGGAAGCAAGGTATCGCATCAAGGATAGGGGATGCGCCCGGCCGCGCGATCTGTCAATCGGCCTCCGCGACTGGAAGGTTCGGCGACGGCCCGGCATCGGCGGGCCGCCGCCTGCGCGTCATGGATCGGGGTCCGTCAGGTAGGCGGCCATCGCTTGCAGATCGGCGTCGGAAAGCCACGACGTGCCGTGCATCACCACCTCGCCCATGCCGCCGCCGAAGACGTCGCCTTCCGGCGTGATGCCGGAGCGCAGCGCATAGGCCAGCGCGTCCGTGTCCCAGCCACCCGCCGCCAGGCTCGCCGCGTCGATCGCCGGGGCGCCTTCGCCGCCGGGCAGGTCGTCATTGCCCGCGTAGCGCGCCGACAGGTCGCGACCGCCCAGGGCCGTCCGCGGCGTGTGGCAGGCGGCGCAATGGGCCGCCCCCTCCACCAGCGCGCGGCCGCGGTTCCAGGCGGCGTCCCGGCTCTCCACGGGCTCGACGAAGGGCGGATGCTTGTAGAGCGCGCGCCAGAGCTTCAGCCCCCATCGCTGATCGAACGGGAAGCGCATGTCGGGCGGGGCGGAGGCCGCGTCCGACGCGGGCACGGTCTGGAACGCCGCCCAGAGGTCGGCGATGTCCTGATCCGAGAAGCCCGCGTAGAACGGATAGGGGAACGCCGGGTAATACGGCTCCCCCTCCGGCGACACGCCTTGGCGGACGGCGCGGGCGAAATCCTCGACGTTCCAGCCGCCGATGCCCGCGGGCCCCGGCGTGACGTTGGGCGAGCGGATGGTGCCGAAATCGGTGGTCAACGCCACGCCGCCGGCCAGCGGCGCGCCGCCGCGCTCGAAATCGGTGTGGCAGGCGATGCAGCCCGCCGCGCGCGCGAGGTAGGCGCCCCGGTCGGGGTCGCCCACGAGCGCGATCGGGCGGGGGACGGCCCCGACCGGCCACGCGACAGTGGCGAGGATCGCGCCGCCGGCCAGGGTGCCGGCGGCGGCCACGCCCCAGAAAAGGCGCCGCATGTCAGTCGTCCCCGGCGCGGAAGCGGGTGTGGCAGGCCGCGCAGGTCTGGCCGACCATCGCGAAGGCCCGGTCGGCGGGCATCGCGCCGATGGCCTCGGCGGTCATCATGCCGCCGCCCATCATGCCGCCGTTGCCGCCCATCATGGACCCACCGCCCATCATGCCGCCGCCGGAGCCGCCCATGGCCGCGCCGCCGCCCATCATCGACGCGGCGCCGCCGCCCGCAGCCGCGCCGCCGGGCGCGTTCTCCGCCGCCAGCGCCAGGCCCCGGGCGCGCACGGCCATCTCCTCGGCCAGCGCGGCGAAGCCTTCCGCGTCGCTCCAGACCTCCGGCTTGGCCTGGGACGGCATGCCGCCGGTGCCCTCCTCGAACAGCGCGACCATCGTCTCGCCCGAATGGCCCTCGACCATCGCGGCGAAGTCGCGCACGGCCTCCGGGTCGTAGTCTGCTACGCCGCGCATCATCGGCGCCACGTCCTTCACGCCCTTGGCCATCTCCGACATGGCCTCCATGCGTTCCAGCACGACGCCGGTGGCGCCGGTATGAGCGAGGGCCGCAGCCGCGGCCATGCTTCCGGCCAGCGCCAGAAGGGTGATCTTCGTTTTCATGTCGTTCGTCCTGTCCTGATCTCGGTTCGCGGGCGCGGCCCGCTATGTCATGCTCGGGTCAGGTCTATGGGAACGGGCGGATCGTGGCCAACCGGCGTCAGCGGGCCGGTGGCCCGCCGGGCGGGCCGCACCGGCAACACCCGGCCCGACGCAATTCCGGGCCGCGGCGGTGCGATCCAGACGGCGACGGGCTTGCAGTCGGGCTTGGGGTCGCAGTCGGGCGCCGCCGCCGCGTCATGGGAATGGGCGCCGTGCCCGTTGGTCGAAACCTCCGGAGCGTCATGCGCGCCGCTCGCCTGCACGTCCTCCGCCGCGAAGCCCGCCAGCACAAGGGCCAATACGGCCAAGAGCCGCAGGACGGTCATCGACGAAACGTCTCGAATGCGTGCGTCAAGTCCTGTCCCCTGCCCCGGCGGACGCCTCGTCTGGCCGCATTACGCGGCGCGTTCGGATCGACGCTGAAGCCTTCCGGCGCTGGAAGGTCAAACCCCCGTCGATCACGGCCGCGTGAGTCCGCCGACCCGAGCTGCTTGACCTTCCGGCGCGGGATCATGGTGCAAGATCGCGAATCAATGATCGCCACGAGGACGAAGCGATGAAACGACTGACCGGCCTGAACCTGATGAACCTCGGGATGATGGCGTGCTGCGCGGTGATGCTGGTGCCCGTCGCCGCCTTCTTCCTGATGGGCGGGACGATCACCGGGATCGCCAGCATGGCGACCGCCTTCGCGCCGCTGCTGCTGTGCCTCGCGGTCCACGGCGCGATGTTCCTGTTCATGGGCAAGTCCTGCCACGGCAAGGCGGAGGACGCCGACGCCCCGGTCGTGCGCGAGGCACCCACCGACGTGCCCACCGTGGCCAAGCGCCCGGTCGCGATCTCCGACGTGGCCTGACGGGGTCACCGCCCTGCCGCGCCGTCCAGCCGGTCGGCGCGTAGGAAGGCCGCGATCCGGGCGCGCCGCCCCTCGCCCGCCACCCAGGGGCGCAGCCAGCCGCGGGCCAGCACCTCCAATGTCTCGTCCATGGACTGCGCCGCCAGCCGCGCGCGCGGGTCGGCGGGCGCGTCCGGCAGGGCCCGGTCCAGCCGGTCCAGCGCGCGGCTGAACGCGCGGTCCTCGGTCTCCGCGTGCAGGCGGTGCTGCACCGGCAGCGTCTGGATCGCCGACGCGACCGAGGACAGCGGGGCCGCCACCAGGTCCAGCGTGCGCTCCAGCGCCTCGGCCCGATCGGCCCCGGCGTCGAGCGCGGCGGCATGGGCGCGCATCGCCGCGATCACGGCGTCGCGCGCCGCCAGCACCTGCGAGATGGTCGAGACCGCGCCCACCGAAAAGGTCAGAACGATGAACCCCGTCAGCGCGGAAGCCGCCGTCAGCAGCCGGCCCGCCGGGCTGTCCGGCTCGTAGGCGCCGAAGCCCAGCGTGGCGACGGAATAAGCCGCCAGGTAGAGACGCTGCCAGGGGTTCGCCGGCGCGTCCGTCTTCGAGACCAGCACCCAGTCCGCGGCGCCCTGGAACACCAGCGCCCAGCCCGCGATCAGCGCCGCCACGACGATCAGCGCCCGCGCGGGCACCGAGATCGGGCCGATCGCGCCCAGCAGCGCGCGCCATCCTGTCAGGTGGAAGAGCCGCAGCAGGCCGCGGCAGATGACGAACTCCGCAAAGCTGGTGAATGGCCCCGCCGAGAGCGGCGAGCGCACGAGCGAGCGGAACACGTCCCACAGCGCGGCGAGGATCAGCGCGACGCCCAGAAGAAGCGCGAGGGCGTTCATGGCCGTGTCGCGTCCCGGCGTGGGCGGGCCGGCGACGGCGGAAGGGGCGCGAGCGGCGTCATGGCCCCGGGGTAGACAGCGCGGCGGCGGCAGGTCAAGCGCGGTCCCCGACGCGGTCGCGGGGCTGCCGCAGCGGCAGGATGACGCAGCCCGCGGCAGCCCTTGACCTTCCAGCGGGGGAAACCCCCACCTGCCCGCCAAGCCAGGAGAAGACCGATGAAATTCCACGTCCCCGACATGTCCTGCGGCCATTGCCGCGCCTCCATCGAGAGGGCCGTCGCCGCCGCCGACCCGGCCGCGCGCGTGACCTTCGCATCCGAAGGCCGCATGGTCGAGATCGACACCGCGCGCGACGCGGACGCCATGCGCGCCACGCTGAAGGACGCCGGCTACGACGCCGTGCCCGCCTGACCCACAGGAGACCCCCATGACCATGCTGACCCGCCGCGCCCTGATCGCCGCCACCGGGGCTGCCGCCCTCGTCGCCGGGGCCGCGCCCCTGCTGGCCGCGCCCGCGCCCGCCCTCTCCGTCGTCAAGAGCCCGACCTGTGGCTGCTGCGCCGGCTGGGCCGACATGGCCCGCGAGGCGGGCTCTGCCGTCGATGTCCAAGACGTGGACGACATCGGCCGGGCGAAGGTCGAGGCGGGCGTGCCCGACGATCTGTGGTCCTGCCACACCGCCCGGCTCACCGCCCCGGACGGGCGCAGCTACGTGATCGAGGGGCACGTCTCGTTCGAGGCGATGGCGCGGCTCATGGCCGAGGCGCCGGACGTCGCGGGGCTGGCCGCGCCCGGCATGCCGATGGGCTCGCCCGGGATGGGCTACGACCCGGCGGCGACCTACGACATGTTCGCCTTCGGCGGCGCGGCCGGGGACGGCACGCTGTTCGCCACGGCGGGCGCGCAATGAGGCCGGACGGCCTGACCCTGACCGTCGGCGCGGTGGTGCTAGCCGGGGCCGGCGTGCTGCTGTGGAACGTGGCGAACCCGCCGGCGGGCGGGCATTCGATGGTGCCGCCCGACACCTCCGGCATCGCCGAGGGCGCGCCCATCGTGCAGGTCGCCCTGCCCGAGACGCTGGGCGAGCTGGAGACGATCGGCAAGCGCGCCTACGAGGGCGTTTGCGCCGCCTGCCACGGCGTCAACGCAGCCGGCCAGAACGGGGTCGCGCCGCCGCTGGTGCACATCACCTACGAGCCCGGCCATCACGGCGACGAATCCTTCTGGCGCGCCACGCAGATGGGCGTGCAGGCGCATCACTGGCAGTTCGGGAACATGCCCGCCATCGAGGGGCTGACCCGTGCCGACGTCAAGGCCATCACCGCCTATATCCGCGCGCTGCAGCGCGAGAACGGGATCGGGTAGCGCCGCCCCGCGCCGCCCGGATCCATCATCATAGGACAGCACAGATGACCCTCACCCGCCGCCGCTTCGGCGCCCTTCTCGCCGCCTCGGCGGCGCTACCCGCCCTGCCCCGGCTCGCCCGTGCCGCGACGGACCCCATCGTCATCGAGGCCCGGCCCGGTAGCGCACCGATCCTGCCCCCGCCCTATCCGGCCACGCCGGTCTGGGGCTATGACGGCGCGGCCCCCGGCGCGGGCCTCCGCATGGTCCAAGGCGACCGGCTGGAGCGGCGGCTTCTGAACGCCCTGCCCGAGCCGACCTCGATCCACTGGCACGGGCTGCGCCTGCCCAACGGCATGGACGGGGTGGCCGGCGTGACGCAGGCCCCCGTCGCGCCGGGCGAGAGCTTCGACTACGCCTTCGACCTGCCCGACGCGGGCACCTACTGGTATCACGCGCACCGCTCCTCGGCCGCGCAGGTCGGGCGCGGGTTGCACGCGCCGCTGATCGTCGAGGAGCCGGAGGGCGCGCGCCCGGACGTGGACGACGAGGTCGTGGCCATGCTGGGCGACTGGCGCCTGCGCGAGGACGGCACGCAGGCCGAGGATTTCCAGGCCCCCCACGACGCCAGCCATGGCGGCCGCTTCGGCAACGTCGTCACCACCAACGGGCAGATCGCGCCGTCCCGTCCCGTGCGCCGGGGCGACCGGCTGCGCCTGCGGCTGATCAACGCCGCCAACGCCCGCATCTTCGAGCTGGCGCTGCAGGGCATGACCGGCTGGGTCGTGGCGCTGGACGGCATGCCGCTGCCCGCGCCGCGCCCTCTGGACCGCCTCGTCCTGGCCCCCGCGCAGCGCGCCGACGTGATCGCCGACGTCACCGCCGAGGCGGGCGAGGAGGCGCTGGTGGTCCGGCTGGACCGCGACCCGGCGGTGCAAATGGCCTTCCCGGTCT
>Ga0114903_1000375_pt1 | contig 27218 bp, 30 predicted proteins | sample MalvirDeepMed_s2_FD_87289 | JGI IMG/M metagenome (GOLD analysis project Ga0114903, IMG submission 87289) | Marine viral communities from the Global Malaspina Expedition - Malaspina viral metaG DeepMed_s2 | ecosystem: Environmental > Aquatic > Marine > Oceanic | place: Mediterranean Sea... | reverse complement strand
GAACCGGGACCGGGGCTGTTCCATTTCCCCAAGGAAGGAGGGCGCCCCCATCACTTTCTTTCGCAGCCTATCCGTCGCGGGCTTCGCGGCAACGGCCATCAGTTTCGGCCCCGGTCGCATGGGGTTCGGCCTGTTCGTGCCCGAGTTCCGGTCGGCCTTCTCGATGTCGTCGTCGGCGGTGGGGATCGTCTCCAGCATCGGGTTCGCGGGCTTCTTCATCGGTCTTCTGATCGCGCAGTTCTTCCTCAACCGCCGGGGGCCGGAGTTTCCGGTCCTGTCGGGCCTGACGGCTGCGACGGTCGGGCTGGGAATCGTGGCCGTCGCCCCCGGGGTGTTCGTCCTTGCGATCGGGGTGTTCCTGGCTGCCTCCAGCGCGGGCTTCGCCTGGACCCCGTTCAACGACGCGGTGCACCGCAAGGTGCGGGACGTCGACCGGGCCACGGCCCTGTCCGAGATCAGCAGCGGAACGGCCATCGGGATCGCCGCGGCAGGGGGTGTTGCGTTGGCGATGGTCCTGGCTGGTTTCGGGTGGCGCATCTGCTGGGGGGCCTTTGCCGGCGCAAGCGCCGTGGCGCTGATCGTGAACTGGGCTGCCCTGCGTCAGGTGGACAAATCCCCCGACGATCCGCCGAAGAAGGGTTGGCGCGACCTGCTTCAACGCTGCGCGATCCCCCTGTTCGGCGTGGCCTTTGTCTATGGCATTACGTCGGCCATCTACATCTCGTTCGCCGCGGACCGGTTCGCCGAGGAAGGTGTCCCGGGGATGCCCGGTGGATCGGCGGCGCCGCTGGTCTTCATCTTCTACGGTCTGTTCGGCCTCTCGGGCCTGCTGACGGACCGGGTGCGGAATGCAATCGGCCTGACTTGGTTGTTGCGGGCGCTTCTTGTTATCGGGGCCGCGTCGCTGGCCCTGGCGGCCTTCGGGTCGGGGCGATGGTCTGGTCTCGTCGCATCGGCCGGTCTGCAGGGCGTCAACGTGATGATGACCAGCGCCGTCCTGGCCTTCTGGTCCGAACGCCTGTTCCCCCGTTTCCCGGCGCTTGGCTTCACCGCTACTCTATTGGCCACGGCCGCCGGCAGCGTGCTGGGCCCCATGGTCGCGGGCTGGGTCTCGGGCAGCATGGGCGTGGCGGCGATGTTCTACGGCACGGCCGCGATCCCGCTTGTTACCACGGTCCTGATCTGGTCACGCATCATCACCGAAAAGCCGCTGCAAACGACCGAGGTCTGACCTCGCGGGCGGACCCGACCCGTCGGGCGTATGTCCGACAGATGCCCGACGCTTGTCCGGCCCGCAGCCGACCCAAGGCCGACGCGTGTCCGGCAGATGTCCGGCGGATGTCCGGCGCGTGCGGGACGCTATTCGGTGTCCCCGTGGACCGCGAACTGGCTCAGGTCCGCCTCCGGCGCGGGGATCGAGCGGAAGGTTTCGCGGACCCCCGCATCCGTCATCTCACGGCTGACGGCCAGCAACGTATTCGCGTCATGATCGGCGCAAAGGTCAACCATATCAAGGATTTGCTCGCGCGCGACGGGCATGGCCGAAGCCTCGTCCGGGGCGCCGTAGACTTTCACGAAATGCCGGGCCAGCGATCCGGTCAGCCTCTCGACCTCCCCCGGCTCGATCCGGGCAACGGCTACCAAGGACACCCGGCCGAACGTCTCGACCCCAAGCCAACCGTTGGAGAACGCTTGCTTTTTCTTGCCCTCAAGCTGCGCCTTGCTCCAATCGGCAAAGGCGAATCCGCCCGGAATGCACCATTCCCCGGTGCGCGCGGGCTGCTCGAACACCAGCGTATCGCTCTCGTCCAGATGCACCGCCCGCGCCAGCTGCATCACGCCTCGCCCCGCGCGATCATGCCCTTGGCAATGTCCCTAAACGCTTGAGCTTGCTTGCTTTCCGGTTTTGATACAACGATCGGCGCACCCCCGTCAGCTGCTGTCCGGATGTCCAGATGCAGCGGGATTTCCCCCAATAGCGGCACGCCAAGCTTCTTGGCCTCGGCCGCGACGCCGCCATGCCCGAAGATATGCTCCTCATACCCGCAATTGGTGCAGATATGGGTGCTCATGTTCTCGATCATACCAAGTATGGGGGTCTTGAGCTGCGCGAACATGTCGATCCCCTTGCGCGCGTCCAGCAAGGCCACGTCCTGCGGCGTCGACACGATGATCGCCCCGTCCACCTCGGCCTTCTGTGCCAGGGTCAGCGTCACGTCCCCGGTGCCGGGCGGAAGGTCCACGATCAGGACGTCCAGCCCGCCCCACTGCACCTGCATCAGCATCTGCTGCAACGCGCCCATCAGCATCGGACCCCGCCACACGACAGCCTGTCCCTCGCCCACCATGAGGCCGATGGACATCATTGTAACCCCGTGATTTCGCATGGGAAGTATGGTCTTCCCGTCTGGCGAGGCAGGCCGGCCCGAGACGCCCAGCATCCGCGGCTGCGACGGGCCATAGACGTCGGCATCCAGAAGCCCGACGCGTCGCCCCTCGGCGGCCAGTGCGCAGGCCAGGTTGGCCGAGACGGTGGACTTCCCGACGCCCCCCTTGCCCGAGGCGACGGCCACGATCCGGTCCACCCCCTGCACCTTCTGCGGGGCGTTCGGCTGCGCAGGTTTCTTCTTCTGTCCCAGATCGGGCGGCGCTTTTTCGGAATGCGCGGTCATCACCGCCGACACGGTCGCGGCCCCCAGCGCCTTCACCCGCGCCTCGGCCTCGGCCCGCGTCCGCTCATAGCCTTTCGCCATCTCGCCGGGCACTTCCATGACGAAGCGAACCGCGTCCCCTTCGACGGTCAGGGCCTTCACCCGGCCGGCAGCCACGATGTCCTGCCCCGTCGCGGGATCGGCAATGCCCGCCAGGGCGGCTTGGACGTCTTCCGCAGTCAGACTCATTCGGTGCCTTGCCCTTTGATTTGTCCGGTTATTTCATGCTCCAGCCCAAGCTCCGGGATGGTCAGGACCACCTTCGCGGGATAGCTGCGCCCGGCCGTTTCCGGTCCGGCCTTGCGCATAGCCTCCTCGATCGCCTGCTGCGAGGTGACGCCCACCTGCTTCAGGAACTTGCGCATCGACATGTTGAAATCGTCGCTCATCAGAACCTCCATCCTATGGGGCGCGACCTAGGGCCGTCGGGCATCCGCCGCAACGTCCCCGGGGTATTTAGAATTTCGGCGCGGCCGCGGACCCGGTCAGGTCCGCTTCCGCCCCTTGCGCCGCTGCGGCAGGACCACGGCGTCCTCCGGCTGGCCATAATCGGCAGACGTCTTCGCCACGGGACGGGGCGGGCCGGACAGCATTCCGTCGTGCATCTGCGACTTCACCCGGCAATCGTCGCACATCCCGATCAGGCGCAGGGCCTGAGGATTGGCGAACATGGCGTGGTTGCCCGACAGTTTCTCGGTGATCCGCTCGATGGTCGATTTGACGCCGAACGGGGTGCCGCATTCGACGCAGTGGAACGGTTCCTCCTCGTTCATCACCGAAGGCGACAGCGCGTCGTCCGAGGTGTTCATCTGCGGCTGCAGCGTAATGGCATCCTCGGGGCAGATATTGGCACACAGCCCGCATTGCAGGCAGGCATCCTCGGTGAACAGAAGCTGGGGCTTGTCCGGGTTGTCCGACAGCGCCCCCGACGGACACAGCGGAACGCAAGCCAGGCACAGCGTGCAGGCGTCCTGGTCCACCAGGATCGCACCATAGGGCGCATGATCTGGCAACGGCGTCAGAACCTCGTCCGACAGTGATTTTGCTGCCATTCGCGCGATCTGGCGCCGCGATCCCATGGGTAGCATGGGCTCGGGCGCGGTGTCGGGCGACGGCCCCAGCGCATCGGGCAGCATGTCGGGATCGGTCACGTCCAGAAGGCGCAGTGCGGCGGGGGTGTCGATGGCGGCGGCCAGTTCGGCCTCTTGCGCCAAGGTCGCCCGGTCGGACCGGGGCGACAGCAGAACGGACACGTCGGCGAAACCGCTGGCCCGGGCGGCCAGCGCCTCGGCATGGCCGAAGGCGGCGACGGCGGGGATCGACAGGGGAATCACATCGGCGGGCAACCCGGCGCCATGGCGGGCCAGAAGGTTGATCAGTTCGCGCCCGTGATCCTCGTCGTGGACCAGCAGCCGGGGCAGGGTGCCCCCCGCATTGCGATAGGCCGAGGCCAGCACCGAGATACGGCGCATCGTGTCCTCGACCGGCGGCGCAGCATAGCTGATCGCACCGGACGGGCACAGCGCCGAACACGCCCCGCAGCCGGCGCAGACATGGGGATCGACGGCCACGTGATCGCCGTCGGGCACGATGGCCCCGGTCGGACAGGCGTCGAGGCAGCGCGTGCAGCCGGTCTGCATGGCGCGCGAATGGGCGCAAAGCTGCGGCGCAAGCGACACGTGAACGGGCTGTTCGAAGGTCCCGACCAGCTTCGACGCCTCCAGCGTCGCATCAAAGACGGCGGCCGGACGCGCGGGATCGGCGCGCAGATAGCCTTCCCGCTTTTCGGGGGCGGGAAACAGCGGCGTGCCGGCGGTCAGGTCCAGGATGATGTCGCAAGCGCTGGTCGCGCCGTCGCGGGGGGCGCTGAACTCGAACGCGCCGCGGCCTCCGGGGATCAGCTGGCGCAATCCGTCGATCATGACCTCGAACTGGCCGAGGGCCCCTTGTGCGCGCCGTATCCGGCCCCGCACGATGTCGAAGGCCCGGGTGTCGGGAAGGGGCGCGTCATCCGTCAGAAGGCAGGTCACGGCAAGCTGCCCGGCTAGACGTTCGGCCGTGGGCAGGGCGATTTCAGCCGCGCCGATGACAAGGCAGGTGCCGCGGCTTTCCACGTCGATCACGCGGGGCGCGGGGCGCGGCATGGCGGCCAGCGTCAGAAGGGCGGCCTGCTTGGGCGTGACGTCGCGGGTGTCTTCGGTCCATCCGGCACGGTCGCGCAGGTCGACGTAAGTCGGCGACTCGACGTCCAGATCCTCGGCCAAGGAGTCGAAGGCTGCGCGTTCCTGCTCGCAGGCGACCGTCACGGGGCCATTCTGCAACGCGTCGGAAACGATCCCTAACTCTCGTCCGCACAGGAAAGTGTGGACCCGGGAACAGGGGCGGTCGGTCGCGTCGCTCAACGCCTCGCGGCCGAGCCGCTGGGAACCGAGGCAATCGCACAGAAGAACGGTATTGGACATCGTTACTCTTTCGAACAGGCGGGGGGACGCTAAGGCCACCGGACCGGAACGACCAGACCCCTCCAAGCAAATTCGCGTGTGGGTTGCCTTTTCCTCGGCGAGGTCGCACCCATCATAGGACGAAAGGGAGGCCGTTCATGCCCGACAGACCCGATTTTTGGTCCCGGCGTCGCCGCGCCGTCGCCGCCGAGGAGGCGCGCGTCAGCGAAGCCGCGCCCGAACGTCTCGCCGAGGATCCCCATGCCGGGATGGACGACGAGTCCTTGTTGAAGATGCTGGGCTTGCCGGACCCCGAAACGCTGACGCCGCATGACGCTGCGGCCTTCATGGCGCGCGAAGTTTCCGGGCAGTTGCGCAAGCGGGCCATGCGGGCGCTGTTCTCGCGTCATCCCGGTCTGTCGCTTCCCGATGGGTTGCTGGACTATGACGACGATTATACGGACGCGGCCGTGAACATGCGCCCGCCGAAGACGGTCTGGACTTCGATTCAGAAGGTCGCCGAAGCGGTGATGGAGCCCGAATCACAGCCCGAGGTTACGGATACACCCGATCCTGAAATCGAGCGCCCGGCCTTCAAGGAGGAGGAGCCTGATCTTCCGACGCCGCGGCGCATGGCGTTCAGCTTCCCGGAGGACACGGTATGACTGAAGACATGACGGCCGTGGCCCCCGAGGATCTCGCGCGGGCTGAACTCTATGGTTTCCTCGCCGCGCTGTTGTCCGCGCCGCCGTCGGACGCGTTCCTGGCCAAGCTGAGGGCGCTTTCCCCGGATGCGGGAACCGCTCCGGGCCGCGCGATCGCACGGATCTCTGAGGCTGCCGCCGAAACGGACGCGGCAGCCTGGGAACGCGAGTTCACGCGGCTTTTCATCGGCCTCGGTCGGGGGGAGCTTCTGCCCTATGCCAGCTATTACACCACCGGCCAACTGAACGACCGCCCGCTGGCGAACCTTCGCCGCGACATGAAGCCCCTGGGCATCGGGCGCGCCCAGAACGTGTCCGAGCCCGAGGACAACATCGCCTCGATCCTCGAGATGATGGCGGGTCTCATCACCGGGGTCTATGGCCGGACCTTCACCCTGGAAGCACAGCGCGGCTTCTTTCAGGCCCATCTCGGGCCGTGGGCCGGCCGGTTCTTCGATGACCTGGAGGAGGCCGAGGAAGCGCATTTGTATGTCGGCGTCGGACAGCTTGGCGCGGCGTTCATGGGGATCGAGAAGGACGCGTTCGACCTGATGTAGAAGGCTCGCAAGCGCCCTACCGCTTCGCGGCCTCGATCTCGGCCCAGACGGGAAGGTGGTCAGAGGCCCGGGACGTGGCTTTGGTGCGGTGGACGCCCATTTTGCCGATCTGCCATTTGGACCCTAGCGCGATCCGGTCGAGATTGGCGACCGGGCGCGTGGTGTGGAAACTGGGGCCGGGGGAATACAGGGCCAGCCCACTCTGGACCAGCGGTTCGACGCCGGTCCGCAGCGACCACTCGTTCATGTCCGCCAAAATCGCGACCTCCGACATGTCGGGGCCAAGGTGCTCGATCAGAAGGTTCATCTGCTTGATCCGGCTTGCACGCGCGAGACCCAGATGTGTCGCGCACAGTGTCAGGTGACCTTCGGGCGTTTCAATCCGGGCGACGAGCGCGCCGCGCGGTTCAAGCCCGAGAAGGTCGAACTGCCGCACGTCGGAGACCGTCCAGCCGGGCCGGACAAGGATCGCGTTGCCGTGCCAGCCCAGATTGGGCCCCACATCCGTTTCCACGGGGACAAGGCCGGTATGTTCCACGGCCTCGCGGGTCAGGGCGGACGCGCGCGATCCGAAGCGGCGATCGGCTTCCTGCATGGCGATGATGTCGGGCGCCACCTCGGCGATGGCACGGGCGACGCGCATGGGCCGCCTGATCCAGTCCAGCCCGACGGCTTTGCGGATGTTGTAAGACGCCAGTCGGATCATAGCTGCGGTGCCATCAGGCGGCTGATCCGGGCCAGAATTCGGCGGCCCGCGGGCTGTTCGGACAGGTCCTTTTCCAGCCGGTAGCTGTTGGAGAAATCACGATTCATCATCTCTTCGACCTCGGTAGCGGCGCTTTCGCTTTCAACGAGGACCGTCAGTTCGAAGTTCAACAGGCCCGACCGGATGTCGAGGTTCACCGACCCAACCGAGACGATGTCGTCGTCAAGCAGCGCGACCTTCTGGTGCGTGAAGGCCGGGGTATAGCGGTAAATCTGTCCGCCCGCCGTGCGCAGATCGTCAAAGTAGGAAAAGGCCGCCCAGTAGGGCAGGTGGTGGTCGACCACGTCCGGGACGAGGATTCGCAGATCGACACCGCGCAGGGCGGCCAGTTGCAGCGCGCTCATCACGTCGGCATCGGGAACGAAGTAGGGTGTCGTGATCCACAGCCTGCGCCGGGCCTGCTGCGCCAGCGCGATGAAATAGAGGCTGCCGGTGTTCAGCTCATCCGTCGGTGCGATAGGCAGGGCCAACGCCTTCGCATCGCCCGCATTGCGCGGCGCGGGGCGGAACATCGGGCGGATGTCGTCGCCCGTTGCCCAGACCCAGTCGGCGGCGAAGCTGCGCTCCAGCTGATCCGCGACGGGCCCGTTGAACTCGGCGAAGGTATCGCGCCATGGACCGATCTTCGATTCGCCTACATACATCTTCGTACAGTTCAGGCCGCCGGTGAACGCCCGGTGTCCATCGACGATTACCAGTTTGCGGTGGTTGCGATAATTCCACTGGAATGGCCCCAGCGCCCGTTTCGGCCCTTTCGGACGGGCCGTCTGCGCGCCGGCTTCCTTCAGCTTGCGCCAATAGCTGAGCGGCAGGCCGAACAGCGGCGGCTCATCATGAAGGAAATAGACCGCGACCCCCGCCCGAGCGCGATCGACAAGCGCATCCTGAATGCGGCGACCGATCCGATCGTCATCCACCTGGTAGAACTGGACGAGCACATAATGCTCGGCACTGCGGATCGCGGCGTCGAGCGCGTCGAACGTGGCATCACCGTCGATCAGCAGCGACATCGAACAGCCCCGTTGCGGGGTGTTGCCCGACAGCTTGGCGAAAACCCCCAGTCGATCATCGGGATTGGCCAAGTCCGTCTGGTGGGTGCCGTCCTCACCGACCTTCGCATCCGAAGCGCGGCGGCGTCGCGCGAACTTGGCGTAGTTGGCATAGCCAAAGATCGCATAGGCCGGGACGCCCACGAAAGGATAGGCGAGGATCAGGACGATCCACCCCACAGACCCTTGCGGCGTGCGCGATGTCTTGATCGCCAGATAGGCCGCCACGATGGCGGGCATGAGGAAGATCAGGCGCAGGACCAAATCTTCCCATTCGAAGATCGCCCCTAGGTCGAGCCCGAATCCGAAATTGACCAAATGCAATGTCCTTTGCGTGTCCCTGTCGTGACCGGATAGTAGGGCATGCCAACGGCCGGTGCACCCGGGGTGACTTGAAACCGGGCGATATGTTCCGTATCTGCCGTTCCATCGACCCGGAGGACGCCCCATGGCCGCCAAGACCAACCCGTTCCAGTTCATCCAGCAGACCCGCGCTGAAATCGCGAAGGTCGTCTGGCCGACGCGGCGCGAGGTCGTTCTGACCACGGTGATGGTGTTCATCCTTGCCTCGTTGACAGCGGTGTTCTTCTTCTTCGTGGATTTCGTCATCCGCCAGGGGCTGGAGTTCCTGCTGACCGCGGTCGGCTGACGTACGAGGCGCCCCTTGATCTTCGGCTGACGGAGGCGTATGGGGCGGGTCCAGATGTGGCGTGCAGCGATGAGTTGCGCGCCCCTTTTTTATCCGGGCGCGCCCCGGTCCAGGACGCGGAGAGAGATTTCATGGCGAAGCGGTGGTATTCGGTCAGCGTGCTGTCGAACTTCGAGAAGAAGATCGCCGAGCAGATTCGCACCGAGGTCGCCGAAAAGGGCCTCGAGGATCAGATCGACGAGGTGCTGGTGCCCACCGAAGAGGTGATCGAGGTCCGGCGCGGCAAGAAGGTCTCGACCGAGCGGCGCTTCATGCCCGGCTACGTACTGGTGCACATGGAGATGTCGGACGAGGGCTATCACCTGATAACGCAGATCAACCGGGTGACCGGTTTCCTGGGGCAACAGGGCCGTCCCATGCCCATGCGCGACGCCGAGGTGGAAGCTATCCTGGGCCGTGTTCAGGAGGGCGAGGAGACGCCGCGGATCGAGATCAGCTTTGAGAGCGGCGAGAAGGTGAAGGTCACCGACGGCCCGTTCGAAGGTTTCGACGGCACCGTTGAGGACGTTGATGAGGCGAACCAGACCCTGAAGGTTTCGGTCTCGATCTTCGGCCGGGCGACGCCGGTCGAACTGGAATACACTCAGGTTTCCAAGGAAATCTGAGCGTTCGACGCGGGAGCTTCCGGCCACGGCCGGGGCGAACCGCGGCATCTGCCCCTTCGGGGGGCGACTGTAGGGGTGGCACAAGCCGCCCGCGAACCGAAAGGAGGCCATCATGGCCAAAAAGAAGATCGGCAGCATGAAGCTGCAAGTGAAGGCGGGGCAGGCCAATCCCTCTCCGCCCGTCGGTCCTGCGCTGGGTCAGCGCGGTATCAACATCATGGAATTCTGCAAGGCGTTCAACGCCCGCACGCAGGAAATGGAGCAGGGCGCGCCCTGTCCCACCGTGATCACCTATTACCAGGACAAATCCTTCACGATGGAAATCAAGACGCCCCCCGCGTCTTATTACCTCAAGAAGGCTGCCAAGGTGACATCCGGTGCCAAGATGCCGTCGCGCGAGACCGTTGGCCAGGTGACCGCCAAGCAGGTCCGTGAGATCGCCGAGGCGAAAATGAAGGATCTGAATGCGAACTCGGTCGAGGACGCGATGCAGATCATCCTGGGCTCCGCCCGCTCCATGGGCATCGAGGTGAAGTAATGGCCAAGCTGACCAAACGCCAGAAAGAGCAGCGCGCCGCCGTCGAGGGTAAGGAAAACCTGACGGTTGAGGATGCGGTTGCGCTGATCAAGTCGAACGCCACGTCGAAATTCGACGAGACGGTCGAGATCGCGATGAACCTCGGGATCGACCCACGTCACGCCGACCAGATGGTGCGCGGCACCGTCACATTGCCTTCGGGCACCGGCAAGACCGTGCGCGTGGCCGTTTTTGCCCGTGGTGGCAAGGCCGATGAAGCTCAGGCCGCCGGGGCCGACATCGTCGGCGCCGAGGACCTGATGGAGCAGGTGCAGAACGGCGAGATCAACTTCGACCGCTGCATCGCGACGCCCGACATGATGCCGATCGTCGGCCGTCTGGGCAAGATCCTGGGCCCCCGCAACCTGATGCCGAACCCCAAGGTCGGCACGGTGACGATGGACGTGAAAGAAGCCGTCGAAGCCGCCAAGGGTGGCCAGGTCCAGTTCCGGGCCGAGAAGGCGGGCGTCGTCCACGCCGGCGTCGGCAAGGCGTCCTTCGATCAGGCCGCGCTTGTCCAGAACATCCGCGCTTTTGTCGAGGCTGTATCGAAAGCGAAACCGGCAGGCGCCAAGGGCACCTACATGAAGTCGGTTGCCCTGTCCTCGACCATGGGTCCGGGCGTCACGGTCGATGTCGTCTCGGCCACCGGCAACGAGTGATCTCGATCCAATTCTGACAACAGGGGCGGGCCTTCGGGACCGCCCCTTTTTCGTGGTGCTTTTGTGACTCTGCGGTCTGGGGCAATTGGCCTATCAGGCAATTGTTCTTGCGACATGGATCTGAATGCTCCGGTCCGTGCACCGAACTGCCGGCCGAACCGCATTGCAGTCACGAAGGCCGGGGCAGAACCGGCCGGTCCCCTTATCCGCCTCAATGAGCGCCGATTGCAGAAACAGCCGGACATCCACCTGGGTGGTCGACAACACGTCAGATCTGGGGGCCATCGCCGAAGCGGTACAAGCCGACCAATATGCAGTGACCTCTACGCGGCGCAGGCATATTTCTGCAACGTCAGTCGTCTTCAGCACTTTGACCGGGATGTAATTACCGGAAATGACGAGGTCCCCTTCGAAGCCCAGACCGCGCACAAAACCGAATGGGAATGCGAAACGATTGCTGATCCTGCGCGAAATTTTGGATGCCGAACGGTCTGAGGGTGCCCGGCAGGGGGGCGCAGTCCCCCCCCCACCGCCGCCGCGGAAAAGGGAGAGCCCGCGGAGCCGACACGCGCCATGAAGCTGACGTGTTCATAGAGGATAATTGATGCCGCCCCCGGCATCCTTATCGGGCCTTAGAAAGCGGGTCGAACGGTACTCCCCCCGCTTTGCGGAGGAAGTGCTGACCGATCAGTCCTGTGCCCAGTCCCACGGGCGGGTGAAGTCGCCCAGAACCCGTGCGACAGCGTCATCTCCGACGTCTCCGGTCTTTCGGATATGCGCGACAAGCCCGCGTTTCTTGTCTTCGGTTACGGCGACGACTTCGGCGGGAATACCGGCTGACGATAGCGCGTCGTTATAGACGCGAGTGATGGCGCGTCGACGCAGATCGGGCTTGAAGACTTTGCCTACGGCGGTCTTGGGAAGCTCGTCCAGGATCTCGATCCGCTTGGGATGCGCCGCGCGTTCGTGGATGCGGGCGTTTGCATATTCCTTCAGCTCGTCCTCGGTGACGGTCGCGCCCTCACACAATTCCACATAGGCGCAAGGCAACTCGCCCGAATGGGCGTCGGGCTGGCCGATGGCACCGGCCATGGCGACGGCGTCGTGACCGGCCAACGCCTCCTCGATCTCGGCTGGATCGATGTTGTGCCCACCCCGGATGATCAGGTCCTTCGCGCGGCCCGTGATCCAGACATACCCGTCCGCGTCGATCCGGCCCAGATCGCCGGTTCGTAGATACTCACCGTGGTAGAGGTCACGGTTCTTCGTCTGGTCGGAATAGGTGTTGCCCACGTAGACGCCCGGGCTGGCGACGCAAATCTCGCCCACCACATCCGTGGGGCATTCCTTCGCGCCGTCCTCGGTGTCGTGATAGATTTTCACGTCCGTATAGGGGAACGGCAACCCGATGGAGCCGATCTTCTTCGTCCCGTCAGGCGGGTTGATCGACACCAGGCAGGTCGCTTCGGTCAGGCCGTAGCCCTCGCAGATGGTCACGCCGGCCGCCTCCTCGAACCGCTTGTAGAGCTCGACCGGCAAAGGAGAGGACCCGCAGAACGCGATCTGCAACTTCGAGATGTCGGCATCCACCTTGCGCTGCATCAGGGCCGATACGGCGGTCGGCACGGTGATCATGAAGGTGATCTTGTGGCGTTCGCACAGCTTCCAGAAATTGTCGAAGACGCCATCGCCGCGATACCCGGCAGGCGTGGGGAAGACGACATGCGCGCCGGATGCGATCGACGCGCCCATGACAACCACGGCGGCGAAAACGTGGAACATCGGCAAGGGGCAGATCAGGTTGTCCTTCTCGGTGAACAGAAGTTCACTGCCCAGCCAGCCGTTGTAGATGATGCCCGAATTCTTGTGCTGCGCGACCTTCGGCATGCCGGTTGTGCCGCCGGTATGAAAGTTGGTACATATCCGATCGACCGCGGGGTCGGCGAATTGCAGGGTGGTCGGCTGGGCTGCGACGGCCTTGGTGAAGTTCTGCACGCGGGCCTTGTGCTCGACCTTCACCTTGGGGCGGATCAGCGGAACGATCAGTTTCTTCGCCCCGGTCAGGTAGCGGTGCAGATCGACCTCGAGCACATGCTTGACGTTCGGGGCGTGGGCCGCGGCCTCGTGCGCCTTTTGCGCCACGTCGGTCTTGGGGAAGGCCCGCAGGGTCACAAGGACCTTGGCGTCGGTCTCCCGCAGGATCGACGCGATCTGCTGGGCGTCCAGCAGCGGATTGATCGGGTTCACGATGCCCGCGACCATTCCGCCAAGATACGTGACAATGGTTTCGTTCGCGTTGGGAAGGACATAGGCGATCTTGTCCTCCGGGCCGACGCCCAGCTCGCGGAAAAGGTTCGCCGCCTGCGCGACCTGGTCCTTCAACTGCTGCCATGTCAGGGTCTCGGCATGGTCCTTGGGACCGGACAGAAGTTGATAGGTCACGGCAGGGCGGTTGGCATGGGCGGCCGCCGTGCGTTCGATCTGCTGCCAGACGGTGGTAGGCAGGTCGCGGTCGTGCCAGGGGCCCTCGGCCTCGATCTGGCGACGGTCTTCGGGCGTGGCATAGCCCATGATGTGTCCTCCCTTTTCGTTGCCTGCTTTTTTGGCGCAGGTTGACTATATGGGAAAGACTGACGCTGCGGCGGGTTTGTGCAAGGCTATTCCGCAGCCAGCCCGGCGGTGAACTGCAACCGGGCCAGACGCGCGTAAAGGCCGCCCTCAGCCACCAGTTCGTCATGGGTGCCCTGCGCGACGATCCTGCCCTGGTCGAACACGAGGATCCGGTCAGCTTTCTTCACGGTCGCAAGTCGGTGTGCGACGACCAGCGTGGTGCGGCCATGGGCCAGGCGATCCACGGCCTCCTGCACCAGATGTTCGGATTCCGCGTCCAGGGCGCTTGTGGCCTCGTCCAGCAGCAGGACGGGGGCGTCGCGCAGGATGGCGCGGGCGATGGCGATACGCTGTTTCTGCCCGCCAGACAGCATCACGCCGCGTTCGCCGACATAAGTGTCGTACCCTTCGGGCAGGCGCATCAGGAATTCATGTGCAGCCGCGGCTTTTGCCGCGGCCTCGACCTCGTCATCGGTCGCGTCGGGGCGGCCGAACCGTATGTTTTCGCGGGCCGAAGCTGCGAATATAACCGGATCCTGTGGGACCAGTGCGATATGGCGGCGGAAATCGGGGCGGGCGGCCTCGGTCAGGTCGCGCCCGTCGATCTCGATGGTGCCCGATTGCGGGTCGAAGAATCGCAGCAGCAACTGGATCACCGTGGTCTTGCCTGCACCAGACGGTCCGACAAGGGCGACCGTCTCGCCCGGGCTGACGGCAAAGCTGACGCCGTCCAGCGCGGGCGTCTGGGGGCGGGCGGGATAGGCGAAGCGCACGTTCCGAAACGCAAGCGCACCGGTGGGTTGCGGCATCGGGGTGGCATCGTTGCGGTCGGAGACGGTGTCGGTTGCGGTCAGAAGCTCGACCAGGCGTTCCGTCGCACCGGCTGCGCGCTGCAGCTCGCCCCAGATTTCGGACAAGGCACCGACCGATCCCGCCACCATTACCGCGTAGATGACGAACTGGACCAGCTCACCGACGGTCATGGTGCCCGCACGTACATCGCGCGCGCCGATCCACAAGACGCCGACGATGCCGACGAAGACCAGCAGGATCACGAGGACCGTCATGACCGCGCGCACCCCGACCCGCTTCTTGGCTGCCTGGAAGCTGCGTTCGGTCACGTCTGAGAACGCGTTGCGGGACAGACGTTCGTGGGTGAAGGCCTGCACCGTCTGGACCGAGCTCAACGCCTCGGAGGCGTTGCCGGAACTGGCCGCGATCCAGTCTTGGTTCTCGCGGCTGAGGATCCGCAGGCGACGGCCCAGAATGACGATGGGCACGATCACGACGGGGACCAGCAGAAGCACCAGAAGCGACAGCTTGGGGCTGGTGAAGATCAGAAGGACCAGCCCCCCGATCAGGATGAGAACGTTCCTGAGCGCGACCGAAACCGACGACCCGATGACCGACAGAATCAGCGTTGTGTCGGTGGTGATCCGGCTGAGCACCTCGCCAGTCATGATCCGCTCGTAGAAGGCGGGGCTAAGGCCGATGACCCTGTCGAACACGGCCTTGCGGATATCGGCCACGACGCGTTCGCCCAACCGGGTCACAAGGTAGTAACGCAGGCCCGTTCCGATCGCCATCAGGGCGGCAATGGCGATGAAGGCGGTGAAATATTCGTCCAGCAGCTGTTCGGCCGACGTCTCGAACGCATCGACCACGCGACGCACCGCGATCGGCAGGATGAGGGCCACGCACGCCGTCAGGACGAGAGCGGCCAGCGCCGCCGTCAGCATGACGCGGTATCGCGCAAGGAATGGCCAGAGGGCAGCCAGAGCGCCGATTCGCCTGGATTTGTCGCGGTCTTCGGTCTGGCTTGGTGGTGGCACGGGCGCTCCTTCGATCTCCACCCGGTTTTTCATCGCCGCGCCGGACGATGCAACCCGTCAGGAGGTCGCGTATGTCGGAAGGATTGGAGCGGGCGACGGGAATCGAACCCGTATCATCAGCTTGGAAGGCTGAGGTCTTACCATTACACAACGCCCGCGTGCGATCCCGTGGATAGACCGTCGGGCCGCTGGGTGCAAGCAGTCCCTATGCCTCAAGCGCGATGGTCACGGGGCCGTCGTTGATCAGCGCGACCTGCATGTCAGCCCCGAAGCGCCCCGTCTCGACCGGAACGCCGGTATCTGCCAACGCCTTGGCATACTGCTCGTACAACGCACGGCCGTCTTCGGGCGGGGCGGCGTGCGAGAATCCCGGTCGGTTGCCACGGCTCGTGTCGGCCGCCAGCGTGAACTGGCTGACAACCAGGGCCGATCCGCCCAGATCGAGCACTGACTTGTTCATCCGGCCGTCTTCGTCGCGGAAAATTCGAAGCTTCGACGTGCGCGCAGCCAGCGCGTCGGCATTGGCGGCGGTATCGCCCTGCATGGCGCAGACCAGGATCATCAGGCCGGGGCCGGTGCGACCCAGGATCTCTCCCTCGACGCTGACCGTGGCTTCGGTGACTCGCTGCAGAAGGGCCTTCATCCGCTTATCCTTTCGTGTGTAACAGGGCGAACGTAGTGTCGGCCGCGGACGGAGGACAGGCCAGGGTTTCCGGCGCATTCCTGGTGGGGTAGGTCGAGTGCAAGGGAGGGCCGAAATGCGCGATCTGATCGACGAGGGGGCTGTAGCGGCCTGGCTGGCAAAGCAGGGCGTCACGGTGGAAGAAGACCTGACGGCCACGCGATTGACGGGTGGTCAGTCCAATCCAACCTTCCTGCTGCAAACGGGCGGGCATCGATACGTCCTTCGGCGAAAGCCGCCTGGCCAACTCTTGAAATCGGCTCATGCGGTCGACCGCGAGTTCCGGGTCATGCGGGCGCTGCGCGACACCGATGTCCCGGTGCCGGACATGATCGCGCTGTGCGAGGACGAGACGGTCACCGGTGCGATGTTCTACGTGATGGCCCATGTAGAAGGGCGCACTTTCGACGACCCCCGCGTGCCCGAAGTCGAACGGGCGGAGCGAGCGTCGATCTATACCGCCCTCAGCCGGGTCCTTGCCGCGATCCATTCGGTCGACGTCGCTTCGGTGGGGCTATCGGATTTCGGACCCGAGGGCGACTATTTCGCCCGGCAGATCGGTCGGTGGACGAAGCAGTACCGCGCGTCCGAGACCGACCCGATCCCCGAGATGGATGCGCTGATCGACTGGCTTCACGACAACACGCCGGAGGACGACGGTCGGCGCACGCTGGTCCACGGCGACTATCGGATCGACAACCTGCTGTTCGCCCCGACCGGTCCGACGCCCGTGGCGGTCCTCGATTGGGAGCTTTCGACGCTGGGCCATCCTTTCGCCGACCTTGCCGCCCTTCTGATGCAGTGGCGCATGCCGACCGGGGACGAGGGGCGCGGTCTGGCGGGCGTGGACCGCGCCGCGCTGGGTATTCCTTCGGATGCCCAGTTCGTCGCGCAATACGCTGACCGCATGGGTATTGCCGATATGCCGGCGATGAACTTCTATCTCGCCTTCGCCTTCTTCCGCATGGGGGCGATCCTGCAAGGCGTCAAGAAACGCGCGCTGGACGGCAATGCCAGCGACCCCGAACGGGGTCTGAAGCTGGGCGCCTACGTGCCGGAATTCGCCAGGCAGGGACTGGCAGCGGCGAAAGACGGGTGATCCGTCAGTTTTTCCGGATGAAGCCATCCACCGGGTAAACGCCGCCGAAGGCACCCGGAACGCTTTCGACCCGGACCCGGGACCAGTCACCCGCGTCCGACACATCGATCACCCCCATGTCGAGCGAAACCTTGTTCCGCTCCCAATTGGCGTGATGGATTCGGATTTCGCGGTCCGAAACGACCTGAGACACGACCGCAAGATGCCCGCGGCGCAGTTTGGCGGAATCACTGAACGTCATGACCGCCCCGACTGACGGGGTCTGCCCGGTGGCAAGCTGGCCTTGCGCCTGGTCCCACCACGTGTGCGCGTCGCCCCGCAAATATATCCCACTGGCGTTGCGGGCGAAGGGCACGCACCAGACGCGTTTGCCTGACAGGTCCATGTCGGTGGCCGTGTGGACGGCACGCGTGACCAGATCGTTGTTCAGCCCGGAGGGCATCGCGATTTGCGGTGCGCGGGTCCCGCAGGCCGACAGTGACAAGACTGCTCCCAGAAGCGCGACGATGGGCAGGAGACGTGACCGCATTCGGTTCCTCGACAGGGTGTTTTACAACGCGATCGTGAGAAGGCCGTGACGGTGGTGTGAAATCAAGCGATGGCGTTGGCGGGTGGCGAAAACCTGCCGGTTCCAGCCCGTCGCCGGCAGGAGTGCGCCGTCGGTCCGAACCCGCCGAAAGCCCACGTATATTGGGCGAAACGCCGCTGTCGCCGGGAACCGGCTATCGTGATTGGCTGTTGCGTGGACAAGGTCGATCGGACGGCAAACGTGCCCGCCGACACCGCCGAGAAGAGTTTACGATGTTCAGGAATTCCACCGCTATCATTCTGGCGACCACTTTGATGGCCGCCCCGCTGTCGATTTCCGCTCAGGAGGCCGAGGACGCCACCGAAGAGCAACAGATGGAGCAAACCGACGACACCGCCCAGACCGGTGAAGAGGCGGCAACCGTCGAAGGCGACGACGTGTCCTCCGACACCGAAATGACCGAAGAGCCCGCCGAAGGGGCGGCCGGCAGCAGTCAGGAAATGGCCGAGGACGCCCAGACCGCGGAAGAGAACGCCCAGCCCGTCGAGGGGCAGATCGTCATGCAAGGCGAGAACAGCATGCTCGCAGGCGACATGATGGGGGCGACGGTGTTTTCCGCAGACGGCGAGTCCGTGGGAGATATCGCGGACCTGATCATCACCATGGACGGCACTGTCGAAGGTGTCGTCATCGGGGTTGGTGGCTTCCTTGGGATCGGTCAGAAGTCCGTCGCGATCGAGATGAGCCAGCTTCAGGTCATGGAGAACGAGGACGGCACGCCGCGTCTGACCACCGATGCGACTCGCGAAGACCTCGAAGCCGCGCCGGAGTTCGTGACCGCCCAGGAGCAGCGCCAGCAGCAGGAAATGCAGGAGAGCGCCGACGCGATGCAGGAAGGCGGCGGCAATGCCACCGGCTCCGACGCTGGCCAGATGGACGGCACCGCCACCGAGGGTGCCATGGAGCCCGCCGAGGGCGAGATGGAAGCCGAGGAAAGCTCGACCGCGAACTGATCCACCGGTGTTCGACCTGGGGCCGTCCGCAGCGATGCGGGCGGCCTTCTGGTTTTGAAGGTGCCGTATTCCTGTTCGCAGTCGGCCGTTCGTTCGAACTGACCTGAATTCGGGTCTCCGGACAGCATGACGGTAAGGGCGATCTGGGACAGTCCGTGCCCCGATGGCCTATCCAATTATTCGTGAATCTGGGGCCGTGGCGGTTGGTTCTTCCCAATGCGGTCATCTCCTACTATTGTCGTCGGGAATGCCAGAGGGATTCTTCGCGATGACTCAGACCGTTCGCCGTCATGACACCGGTCCCGCCGCGGTGCCCGACACCGCGCCTCAACCTCCGCTGATCGCGTTTCTGCGCCTTGCCTCACTGGCCTGTCGCGCCGGTCCGCGTGGCTCGATTGGCGCATGTGCCTTGTTGGAACCTTCGTCCGGCCCCGAGGATTTCGCGATGGCACTTGCCCGAGCTCTGCCCGAGATGCTGTTCCGCCGCCCTGTCCTGTGGCGTCCCGGTGCGGCGGGCCAATCTTTCGACGAAGCGTGGCTGCTGGCCTTGTCCTTGGCGCGAGCCCGCAACGATCTTGGGTCCACACGCTTTCTGACTCGTCGTCGCGTCCGGCCCGAGGCAACGCCCTACCTTCTTCTTTTACTGAACGGTCTGGCCGAAAGGTTGGAATCTACCGCCGCATAGATTAGAATAGTTCTAAGGGCAGCCAGCCGACGCCAGCGACCCAAGTGTCAAACGCTATGAAAAGCAGGAGAGTCCCATGGCAGAAACCGCATCCGATCTATCGACCGACGCAAGTGCCGAAATCGCCACCGCTCTGAACCAGGCCTTGGCTGAAACCGTGGTCACCACGATGTTGGCGCAAAACTACCATTGGAACGTGACGGGCATGGCCTTTGGCCCGCTGCACGCATTGTTTCAGGAGATCTATGAGGATCATTTCACCGGTCAGGACGACCTGGCCGAGCGCGTCCGCGCCATCGGCGAGACCGCGGAAGGCAAGCTTGCCACGCATCTGGACCGTTCGAAAGTAAAGGAAGGCGACGAGCATGCCGAGGACAAGGAGATGATTCGTCACCTTGCCGAGGCGCAGGAAACCATCGGCGCCACGCTCGCCGGCCTGTCCGAGATTGCCGCCGGTCATGGTGACGTCCGGACCGAGGATCTGGCCATCGAGCGTGGTCGCATCCACGACAAGTTCGCCTGGATGCTGCGCGCCCATCTGCGCTGATCCCTCAGGACGCGTCGCGTACCATGCCGGGCACGGCGCGCCCCTTCTTCAAGCACCGCTTCAGATAGGCCGGACGCCAATGGGCGTACCGGCCCATCGCGTGTTGCTGCGCGATGACCAAGGCCAGCATCGCCTCGGCCGCCTCGGGTTTCTTCTGTTTCTTGGCGATTTTCTTTTGCGGCTTCGTCATCGAACACCCGATGCAATGATCGCCTGCGGGACCGGGGCGTTTGAACTTGCAGACGCCGATGCAGGCGGACTGGGTCTTGCTCTTGCTCATAGGGGTGGCTGGTCCTTTCACTTCGTCAGGATGAGCTTGCCGGAACGGGTCAGCCTCAGGATATAAACCGCTTCGTCGTCTAGGACGATCTCTGCCGTCCTGCCGCCCTTCAGAAGGGCGCGGGCATCGTGGACGGGGCGACGATCTCCGTCGGTGGCGTCCGTCGTATCCGAGGTCATCTTTCATCCTTCGGGCGAAGCGCCAGCCAATCCATCAAAAGCTCGACGCCCGCTTCGTCCGGGGCCCCGCCCATCAGGCACCGATGAAGCGAGGGCGGCGGTGGACTCGTGCGAAGCGCGTCCTGAGTGCGCGCGGCTGGGCCGGAAAGGCGGTCGAAGTCGGACATGGCGGACCCGGGCATTCTGTTTCCCGCCAAATCCTGATGGCTTTTGTCGGAAACGTCAAGCGACGCAATCGCCGCTTTCCCCTTGCCTCACCGCCCCGCGATGCTGTAAGTCACGCGCGTCGAAGGGGCGGGCACAGCCTCGGACGTGGGCAGGGTCGGTTCGTACACCGGCCCTTTTTCGCATCCCGGTCCCCTGACCAATCCACCCGAGACCCGCGGAGACAACCGCGCGGCCAGAATAGATGACGTAAAGGATATCAGAGACCTTATGGCTCAAAACGCATCCATGGAAGAATTCGAAGCGCTTCTGAACGAAAGCTTCGACATCGACACGCCGGACGAGGGTTCGGTGGTCAAAGGCAAGGTTCTGGCGATCGAAGCCGGCCAAGCCATCATCGACGTCGGCTACAAGATGGAAGGCCGCGTCGATCTGAAAGAATTCGCCCAGCCCGGCGAAGCCCCCGAAATCAATGTGGGCGACGAGGTCGAAGTCTACCTCCGCCAGGTCGAGAACGCCCGTGGCGAAGCCGTGATCAGCCACGAGATGGCCCGTCGCGAAGCCGCCTGGGATCGTCTTGAAAAGGCCTATGCCGACGAGAACCGCGTCGAGGGCGCGATCTTCGGCCGCGTCAAGGGCGGCTTCACCGTCGATCTCGGCGGCGCCGTTGCGTTCCTGCCCGGTTCGCAAGTTGACGTTCGCCCCGTGCGCGATGCCGGCCCGCTGATGGGTCTCAAGCAGCCGTTCCAGATCCTGAAGATGGACCGTCGCCGCGGTAACATCGTGGTTTCGCGTCGTGCGATCCTGGAAGAAAGCCGTGCCGAGCAGCGCGCCGAGGTCATCTCGAACCTGGCCGAAGGTCAGGCCGTGGACGGCGTGGTCAAGAACATCACCGAATACGGGGCCTTCGTGGACCTGGGCGGGGTCGATGGCCTGCTGCACGTCACCGACATGGCGTGGCGTCGGGTCAACCACCCGTCCGAGATCGTCAACATCGGCGAGACGATCAAGGTGCAGGTCATCAAGATCAACAAGGAAACCCACCGTATCAGCCTGGGCATGAAGCAGCTGCAGGACGATCCGTGGGATACCGTCGAAGCCAAGTTCCCGTTGGGTTCGGTCCATCAGGGCCGCGTGACGAACATCACCGACTACGGTGCTTTCGTCGAGCTGGAGCCGGGCGTCGAAGGTCTGGTCCACGTCAGCGAAATGTCCTGGACCAAGAAGAACGTCCATCCCGGAAAGATCGTGTCCACCTCGCAAGAGGTCGAGGTCATGGTGCTCGAGATCGACAGCCAGAAGCGTCGCGTGTCGCTTGGTCTCAAGCAGACGCAGCGCAACCCGTGGGAAGTCTTCGCCGAGACGCATCCCGAGGGCACGCATGTCGAGGGCGAGATCAAGAACATCACCGAATTCGGTCTGTTCGTGGGACTCGACAACGACATCGACGGTATGGTCCACCTCTCGGACATCTCGTGGGACGAACGTGGCGAAGAAGCCATCCAGCGCTTCCACAAAGGTGACACGGTGCAGGCCGTCGTGACCGAAACGGATGTCGAGAAAGAGCGTATCTCGCTGTCGATGAAGGCGATGGACGACAGCTTCTCGGACGTGGTCGGCGGGGTGTCGCGCGGCTCGATCATCACCGTGGCCGTCACGGCGATCGAGGATGGCGGCATCGAGGTCGAGTACGAGGGCATGAAATCCTTCATCCGTCGCTCGGACCTGTCGCGCGACCGCTCCGAACAGCGCCCCGAGCGTTTCGGTGTGGGCGACAAGGTGGACGTCCGCGTCACCAATGTCGATCAGAAGTCGCGCCGCCTTGGCCTGTCGATCAAGGCCCGCGAGATTGCGGAAGAGAAAGAAGCCGTGGCGCAGTACGGATCGTCCGATTCGGGCGCGTCGCTTGGCGACATTCTCGGCGCAGCACTGAACCGCGACGACGAGTGATTTCACACTCTACTTGAGTAAATTTGAGCCCCCGCAGTTCTCTGCGGGGGTTTTTTGTTGCCCCCGAAAGTGCGACAGTCTTAGTGTTCCGAGTTGCGTCCTGTTCAATCTTTCGTGTCGAAAAAGCATCGGGCGCCGGCATTGCCCGGGCCAGACAGAAGGAAGGAAGTTGATGATTCGCTCCGAACTCATCCAGAAGGTCGCCGAGGAGAACCCGCATCTTACCCAGCGCGATGTGGAGCGGATCGTGAACACGATCTTCGAGGAAATCATCTCGGCCATGTGCAGCGGCAACAGGGTCGAACTGCGCGGCTTCGGTGCGTTCTCGGTCAAGAAACGCGATGCACGAATGGGGCGGAACCCCCGAACGGGGGAAACCGTTCCCGTCGAGGAAAAGCACGTTCCGTTCTTCAAGGCGGGAAAGTTGCTGCGGGACAGGTTGAACGGGGGCTGATCGATGCGTGTGGTTAAATTCGTGGTGCTGGCCATCGTGGCGGTGCTTCTCGTCGCGGTTGCGCTGGCCAATTCGCAACCGGTGACACTGCTGCTTCTGCCAGAGACCATGGCAGCCTTCCTGGGACTGACGTGGTCGGTGACCTTGCCCATGTTCGTCGTCATCCTCGGCGCGGTCGTTATCGGCCTGCTGATTGGCTTCCTTTGGGAATTCGCGCGCGAGCATAAGCATCGTGCGGCGGCCCGAACCGAACGGCGAGAGCGTGAATCGCTTCAGCGCGAGGTGAAGAAGATGCGCGCCGAGAAGCCGGGGCAGGGGGACGAGATCCTCGCACTGCTTGAAGATGGGTCGGTGCCGCAGAAGCGGGCTTCGTGACCGATACGCGATTCAAGATCTGCGGTCTAACCGATCCCGCCGACATTCCGGCGGCGATCTTGGCTGGTGCGTCCTACCTGGGCTTCGTCTTCTTCCCGAAATCCCCCCGGCATCTGGATATCCCGTCCGCGGCAGCGATGGCGGCCACCGCTCCGCCTGGCATCATGAAGGTTGCGCTGACGGTGGATGCTGACGACGCGGCCCTCGATGCACTGACGGAGGCCGTTGCGTTGGACATGATCCAGCTTCACGGTCACGAGACGCCCGAGCGGGTGCGCGAGGTCAGGGCTCGCAGCGGTCTGCCGGTGATGAAAGCGGTGGGGGTGGCCGGTCCCGAAGATATCGCTGATATCGACCGCTATGCGGCAGTGGCCGACCAGCTTCTGATCGACGCCAAGCCCCCGCGAGAGGCCGAACTTCCTGGCGGTAACGGCTTGCCCTTCGACTGGCGTCTGATTGCGGACCGGCGCTGGAACGTGCCGTGGATGCTGGCCGGGGGCCTCACCCCCGATAATGTGGCCGAGGCCGTTCGCATGACCGGCACGCGGCAGGTCGATGTCTCCTCCGGGGTCGAAAGCGCGCCAGGGGTGAAAGACGCTGACAGGATCGCGGCTTTCGGGGCCGCGTTGCGTGCCTGACGGCTATTTGTAGTCATGCCGATTGAACAGCAGCGCGTTCATGTGCATTTGCCGGGTATGCCCGTGCGCTCCCGCTCCAAAGATCACATGGTCCGTCGCCTCGACCGCCAGTTCGAGGCCCTCGGTCGCCTTGCGCCCCCCGCGCGTTGGGCCGTGACCGGGTTGCGGCGCCGGCGGGTCGCCGTGTTCCGCATCCCCTTGGCATTGACGCTGATCGCGGGCGGGTTCCTTGCGATCCTGCCAGTGTTCGGCCTCTGGATGATCCCGGTCGGCCTGATGCTGCTGGCGGTCGATGTGCCGCTTCTGCGCCCCACCGTGACGACCTTCATCATCCGCGCCCGCCGCCGGGCCGAGCTTTGGCGGCGGCGCTTGCGGCGGCGCGGCTAGGCGGATCGCCGCAGCGGCCCGGACGTCAGGTTGCCGCCGCCCGCGCGGCGGTCTATCGCTGGTCCAGCCATAGCGAGGGGGGCGATTCCATGCCGGACGATCTGAAGAACTCCTACCGCACGGGGCCCGACGACAAGGGCCGGTTCGGCAAGTTTGGCGGGCGTTTCGTCAGCGAAACGCTGATGCCGCTTATCCTCGAGCTTGAGCAGCAGTACGAGTTCGCCAAGACCGATCAGTCCTTCTGGGACGAGATGCATGACCTCTGGACGCACTATGTCGGTCGTCCCTCGCCCCTATACTATGCGGCACGCCTGACCGAACATCTGGGCGGCGCCAAGGTGTACCTGAAGCGGGACGAGCTGAACCACACCGGCGCACACAAGATCAACAACGTGCTGGGACAGATCATCCTGGCCCGGCGCATGGGCAAGTCCCGCATCATCGCCGAGACAGGCGCCGGCCAGCACGGTGTCGCCACCGCCACGGTCTGCGCGAAGTTCGGGCTGAAATGCATCGTCTACATGGGTGCCCACGACGTCGAACGGCAGCAGCCCAACGTGTTCCGCATGCGTCTTCTGGGGGCCGAGGTCATCCCGGTCACGTCGGGCCGCGGTACGCTGAAGGACGCCATGAATGACGCGCTGCGCGACTGGGTGACCAACGTCCGCGACACGTTCTACTGCATCGGCACGGTTGCGGGGCCGCATCCCTATCCGGCGATGGTGCGCGACTTCCAGTCGATCATCGGGACCGAGGCCAAGGAACAGATGCACGCGGCCGAGGGGCGGCTGCCCGATACGCTGGTCGCGGCCATCGGAGGTGGATCGAATGCGATGGGCCTGTTCTACCCCTTCCTCGACGATCCATCCGTGAACATCATCGGCGTCGAAGCGGGCGGCAAGGGCGTCTCGGACGAGATGCAGCATTGCGCGTCGCTGACCGGCGGACGGCCGGGCGTGCTCCATGGCAACCGCACCTACCTGCTTCAGGACGACGACGGGCAGATCCTGGAAGGTTTCTCGATCAGCGCCGGCCTCGACTATCCCGGCATCGGCCCCGAGCATTCCTGGCTGCATGATATCGGCCGGGCCAAGTACGTCTCGATCACCGACCGCGAGGCGCTGGATGCGTTCCAGCTGTGTTGCGAGACCGAGGGCATCATCCCCGCGCTCGAGCCGTCGCATGCGCTGGCCCACGTGATGAAGATCGCGCCCGACCTGCCGAAGGATCACCTGATCTGCATGAACATGTGCGGGCGGGGCGACAAGGACATCTTTACCGTCGCCAAGGCTTTGGGCGTCGACATTTCGAAATCCAGCTGAGGGACAAATCATGAGAGTTCTGACCGCAGCCCTGATCCTGATGCCGACCGCACTTCTGGCGCAAGACCTTGAACAGACCGTTACCGCATTCCTGGCCGAGCATGGCTTTTCCGACATCGAACTGGTCCGCCACAGCGGAACATTGACCGCCTCTGCCGAGGGCGAAGGCCGCGTGATCGAGATCGTGTATAACGCCGCCACGGGCGAGATCATCTCGCAAGAGCTTTCGATGCTGGATCCCGACGCGGTCCAGTAGGGCTTATGTCTCCGCGTGGGCTTCCAGCACCTCGAGGGGGACGACATCCAGTGCGCGGCGATGCGTCGAGGCGAGGTGGACTTTCGGGCCGGCGCCTTCTTCGACCGCCTGCAGGAACCGGGCGGCACACAGGCACCATCTGTCGCCAGCCTTCAACCCCGGAAATCCGTATTGCGGACGGGGCGTCGAAAGGTCGTTCCCAAGGTATTTCGAAAGGGCCAAGAATTCTTCGGTCATGACGGCGCAGACGGTGTGACTTCCCGTATCCTCGTCACAGGTGTTGCAATGCCCGTCGCGGAAAAATCCGGTGCGTGGCTCGCTCGAACACAGGTCCAATGCGCCACCCAGAACGTTTACGGGATCGTCGATATTCATGGTTCACCTCCACTGCGCTGACCTAGGGCGCGCCATGCGTCAACCAAGGGAGGTGGGGCCGAACCAGTCCAACCACCGGCCGTGAAAATCCACGCGGGCCAAGGCGTGCTTGCGCCCATTCGGCCAGGTCGTCAGCGTAAGGCCGGCCCCGCGGCCGCTGTCTGCTTCCATCCCGATCCGGGCCACGGGGCGATCGGCCCCCACACGGGCCATCGCCTCTTCGGCGCGCTTTTGTGAGGCGGCCGGAAAATATTGCCATGCGACCGTGTGATAGATGACGGGCAGGACATCGTCGGAACACGCGTTCAAGGCGTCATCAAGCCAGTCGCCCGCATCGCCTTCCTCGACCTCGATATCCGACAGATCAACGGCCGCCTCGGTTCGTTGGCGACGCTCCGGCTGATCGGGCCAGAGATAGGCGAATAGCCGCAGCCGATCCGCGTCGTTCGTCACGCTCAAGGGCGCAAGGTCGACCCCGCGGCGGGAGGCCACGGTCAGGGAAGCAGGCTCCGGTCTCGGGCCCTCCCAGACCGGGGCCAGGGCCACGGTCGAGTCCCCGGGGCCGAACCGGGTCGCCCCCGCCGCAAGATCGAAGCGGTCCATGGACAGGTTCAGCCCCGCACTCGCCCCAAGCTCGAACAGGGCCAGGGGCCGATCATATTGCCGCGCCAGCATGTGTAGAACTGGGATCAGCGCTGCGGCCCGGCGAACTTCGTTCGTCTGCGGCGCGTGGGACAGCGTTTGTAAAACCTCGTCCCGGCGCCGGTCGAACGCCTCCTCCACCGCGGACCAAAGGGCGTCGTCCCCGGTCTCGTGCGGGGGCCAGTGGGGAACCAGCCCCTCGTCCTCCAGAAGAACAAGCCGGTGCAGCGCCCCGGCCAGCCGCAACGGGACGGACTGGCCATCGGACGTAACGTCGCCGTCCCACGCCAGAAGGGTCGCGCCAACATCGCTGGCATCCGTCAGGCGTCCTGCGGCGAGGTTCAGAAGGCGTGCGGTGAAAGGTGAGCCAAGGGACCGGCAATTCAGTGCCTGGTGTCGGCAGGCGTCGCGCAGGCT
>Ga0114903_1000373_pt1 | contig 27247 bp, 28 predicted proteins | sample MalvirDeepMed_s2_FD_87289 | JGI IMG/M metagenome (GOLD analysis project Ga0114903, IMG submission 87289) | Marine viral communities from the Global Malaspina Expedition - Malaspina viral metaG DeepMed_s2 | ecosystem: Environmental > Aquatic > Marine > Oceanic | place: Mediterranean Sea... | reverse complement strand
CCCCATGAGCAGGTCGCCCCCGGCATCGCCGTGCAGCGTGTCGTTGCCATCGCCGCCGAGCACGGTGTCGTTCCCCGCGCCCCCCGCCAGATCGTCGTCACCGCCCTGCCCGTCGAGCAAATCGTCGCCGCCCAGCCCGGCAAGCAGATCGGTCTCTTCACTGCCCGCAAGCGTGTCAGGGCCGTCGGTGCCCGAGGCGATGACCCCGCGCGGCCCGGTCTCGTCAGTCCCGTCCGGAGCATCGCCCTCGTCGCTCTCGCCAAGCTCCTGGGTGCCGATGACCGCAACCGATCCCAGCACCATCATTCCCATCAGACCCGCCAACCACAGCATCCGCCAACCTCTCACACGTGACCGGTCAGGGTTTCCCGCGCCGGAGGCTGCAACTCAATGGATATCGGCGCTCAGGGTTAACCGCCCGCAATGCCCGCGGACATCGCCGGATAGCGCTCGGCCCCGGGCCAGGGCGCCGGTGTGGTCTGGTAGGAGACGTAGAGCGGGTGGCGCGGGTGGCCGTCGCGGGTGAGGCCGAGGTGATGCAGCGCGCCCGGCAAGGCCGCCGCCAGCGCCGGCCCGCGCCCCATCAGGGCGCCGTGCACGCCCCACGCCGCAAGGGTCATGTCGGCCTCATCATGCCACGCGCGCAGCAGCGCGTCGTTCTCGCTTCCCACCGGGGTGCGCGCCTTGCGCAGGTCCTCGGGCCGGGTGGCGCGCCAGGCAAAGAGATTGGCGATGCGCATGGCGCCGAAGCCAAGCTGCACGGCGCGGCGCTGGCAGCGCTCGATGGTGGGGTCGTTGCGCCGCTCGTCGGCGGTCGAGGGGTTGAGCATGACGTAGAGCAGCGACGGCCCCTGCCCCCAGACCCGCTCGAGCCCGTAGCGGTAGCGCTCGCAGGGCGAATAATACGCCCGCGACGTCACCCCGCCCGCGCTGTGTTCCCGTTCGATCATGGCGCCGGACCCTGCCCTCGCGCGGCCCGCGCCGCAACCCCGTTGACACCGCCAGGGCCCCGACGCAGGCTCCGGCCAAACGCCGAACCACAGGACACCCCATGGACATCGCCCGCATCGAGGCGGCCGCAAAGCGGCTCGCCGGTCACGCCCGCCGCACGCCGCTGCTGTCCTCTCCGTTCCTCGACGAGGTCGCCGGGCGCCGGGTCCTGGTCAAGGCCGAGTGCCTGCAGCACACCGGCAGCTTCAAGTTCCGCGGCGCGTGGTCGGCGATCTCGGCGCTCGATCCCGCGCTCCGGCAGCGCGGCGTGATCGCGTTTTCCTCGGGCAACCACGCGCAGGGCATCGCCGCGGCGGCGCGGCTGCACGGCATCCCGGCGGTGATCGTGATGCCCTCGGACGCGCCCGCCGCCAAGGTTGCCGGCACCAAGGGGCTTGGCGGCGAGGTTGTGCCCTACGACCGCGCCACCGAGGACCGCGACGAGATCGGCGCGCGGATCGCGGCAGAGCGCGGGCTGACGCTGATCAAGCCATTCGACGAACCCGAGGTGATCGCCGGACAGGGCACCTGCGGGCTCGAGATCGCCGAGCAGGCGGCAGAGGCCGGCGTGAGCCGGGCCGACGTGCTCGTGTGCTGCGGCGGCGGCGGGCTGACTTCGGGGATCGCGCTGGCGCTCGAGGCGACGGCGCCGGGGCTGCGGGTGCGTCCCGCAGAGCCCGAGGGGTTCGACGACGTGAAGCGCTCGCTGGCGACTGGCGAGATTGCCCGCAACGCGCAGCTCTCGGGCAATATCTGCGACGCGATCGTGACGCCGCAGCCCGGCGAGCTGACATTCCCGATCATGCAGCGCCTCTGCGGTCCGGGCCTTGCGGTCAGCGAAGACGAGGCGCTCAGGGCCATGCAGCTTGCCTTCCGTCACCTCAAGGTGGTGGCCGAGCCGGGCGGCGCGGTGGCACTGGCCGCGGCGCTGTTCCGTGGCGATGAGATCGAGGGCGACGCGGTGATCTGCACGATCTCGGGTGGCAATGTCGATCCGGTGATGTTCCAGCGGGCGCTCGACACCCCGCTTTGACGCGACATGCCACGCGGCGGCACCCGAGAAGCCAGCGGACGAGGGGCGCCCGAGCCGCGACACTGCGCGGCGTCTGATCCTTTCTAAGGGACCGGCCCGGGCTCGGATGCGCGGTTTGACCCGAGCGCGGAACCCGACCACCGCATCTACCTTGGGCCTCGGCCCGGCCGAAGCGCTGACCCGCCGAACGGGGTCAGTCGTCGATCCGACGCGCCTCATCGACCAGCATCACCGGGATGCCGTCGCGGATCGGGTAGGCGAGGCCGGCAGCCTTGCTGATCAGCTCCTGCCGCTCGAGATCGTAGTCGAGCCGGTTCTGGGTCGCCGGGCAGACCAGCGCCTCGAGCATACGGCGGTCAAACGCCGTGGGGGATGTGTCGGCTTCGGTCATTGCACGCGGTCCTCTCCGCCACCGCCCCGCAGGGCATATTCGATCAGCGTCACCAGCGTCTCGCGCCGGGTCTGCAGCGACGGCGCCTCGAGCAGCGCCTGCTTTTCCTCGGCGTCGAACTCGAGCAGCATCGACAGCGAATTCACCAGAAGCTCGTCATCGGCCTCCTTGAGCGTGCCCCAGTCCGCCGACAGGCCCTTCGCCTCGAAATAGCGGTCGAGCTGGGCCAGAAAGCGCTCGCGCTGGAAGGTCGGGTCGGTCTCGGTCGGCTCGAGATCGCGGTCGAACCCCTCCCAGCTGACCTCGCAGCGGCGATAGGGCGTGAAGCTCTCGATCTCCTGACGGATGCGAAACCGCGACATGCCCGTGAGGGTGATCATGTAGCGCCCGTCCTCGGTCTCCGAGAATTGCGTCACCCGCCCGGCGCAGCCGATGCGGTGCAGCCCATCGCCACCCTCGCGCTTCGACAACGGGTCGGGCTGAACCATGCCGATCAGGCGCGACTCGGTCTTGAGCGCGTCGTCGAACATCGCCAGATAGCGCGGTTCGAAAAGGTGCAGGGGCAGCCGCGCGCGCGGCAGCAGCAGCGCGCCCGGCAGGGGAAAGATCGGGATCGTTCCCGGCAGATCGATGTGTTTCGCCATGCAAGCCCAGCTAGCGCGCCCGAGGCCTCAGGCAAATATCATCGAGCTGAGTTTCCGCCGCCCGTTCAGCACCACCGGATCGTTCGGCTTGAGCGCCTCGAAGATGGTGAAAAGCTGGGCTTTCGCCGCCCCGTCGTTCCACTCGCGATCGCGCTTGAAGAGCTCGAGCAGCTGGTCCACCGCGCCTGCCGCATCGCCCTTGGCGTAAAGCGCCTGGGCGAGGTTAAAGCGGGCCTGATGGTTGGCCGGATCGGCCTCGACGGCGGCGGACAGATCCGCCACGGGGCCGGCATCCGCGGCCTGCTTCGCGAGCTCGAGCTGGGCATGCGCCGCTTCCAGCTCGGGGCTTTTCGAGATCTCGACCGGGGCGCCGTTGAGCACCGCCTCGGCCTGCTCGAGATCGTCCATCGCAATATGGGCGCGCACGAAGCCGCCATAGGCGCGGGCGTTCTGCGGGTCTTCCTCGAGGATCGCCGCAAAGGTCTGCGCCGCATCGGTGGACGCGCCCTGCTCGAGCATCTCCTCGGCGGCGTCGATCGCGGCGTCGAGGCCGTCATCCGCGGCTTCGCCACCGGCGGCCTGGATCACGCGCTCGACAAACGCCTTCAGCTCGGAGGGCGGCAGCGCACCCTGAAAGCCGTCCACCGGCTGGCCCTTGTAGAAGGCATAGACCGTGGGGATCGACTGGATCCGCATCTGTCCGGCGATCATCTGCGCCTCGTCGACATTCACCTTGGCCATGACCACGGCGCCCTTGGCGGCGGTCACCTCGGCCTCGAGCGCCGGTCCGAGCTGCTTGCAGGGGCCACACCACGGCGCCCAAAAGTCCACGATCACCGGGACCTCCTGCGACTTCTCGACCACCTCGGCCATGAAGTCGGCTTCGGTCACGTCCTTGATCAGATCGCCCTTCGGCGTCTGCGCATTGCCACCCAGTTCCAGCATCTTGTCCTCCGCTGCTTGCGGTCACGTTGCAGGGACAGATGGCGCATGAGCCCAGTTGTTGCAAGGGGATCGGGCCAGCGCGCGGGTCCAAAGCGCCGAAAAGCCGCGCTAGCCTTGCTCGATCCGGGCCCAGATCGGCAGGTGATCCGAGGCCACCCGCGCCGCGCCGCCGCTCTCCACCCCCATCTCGGCGATGCGCAGCCCGCGCCCGTGGGCGATGCCGTCGAGCGCCACGAAGGGGCGGCGCGCGTGATAGCTGCGCCCCGGCAGCAGCAGGTCGAAATTCTTCGCCCACGGCTCGTAGCCGCGCACGTCGGACCACTCGTTGAAGTCGCCGGCGATCAGCGCCCGGGTCTCGCGCCCCTTCAGATGCTCGCGGATCGCGGTCATCTGCAGCAGGCGGTAGCGCCGCATCAGTCCCAGATGCGCCCCCACCAGCGTCACGCCGTCAACCTCGGCCAGCACCGCCCCGCGTGGCTCCAGCCCCGGCAGGTCGATACGCTCGAGCCGGGCTGGCTCGAGCCCGCGGCGCAGCAGGATGGCGTTGCCATGCCAGCCGATGCTGACATCGTTGATCGCAAGATCCGCGACCTCGTAGTCGGTCTCCTGCGAGATCAGGAAGCGCGGTAGCGCGGTGGGGCGGGCCCCGAGCCGCAGGTCGGCCTCCTGCAGCAGCACCGCATCGGCGTCGATCTGGTTGAGCACCTTGAGGATGCGCGCCGGATCTCGGCGGCGATCGGTCCCCAGCGCCTTGCGGATGTTGTAGCTCGCGATCTTCATGCCGCGCCTTCCCTTTCAGAGCGCCGGTTCAGAGCACCGGCGAGAACAGCCGGGTGACGCGGGCGCCGGCGCGCAGCCACAGCGGCTGCTCGTCGAAGCTGGTCTCGAGCCTCTCGGAGACCTCGAAATCCGCCTCGAGCATCGCGGCCACCTCGCCGGCGAAGCGCTCGTCGAACACCGCAACCATGGTCTCGAAATTGAGCCGGAACGAGCGGTTGTCGAGATTGGCGGTGCCGACACCGGCGAAATCGTCGTCGCAGACCACCACCTTCTGGTGCACGAAGCCCGGCTGGTAGCGCCAGATCTGCACCCCGGCGGCGCGCAGCTCGTCGAAATAGGTGAAGGCCGCGAGCCACGTCAGCCAGTGGTCGCGCACCTCTGGCACCAGCACGCGCACGTCGACCCCACGCAGGGCCGCCGCCTTGAGCGCGGCCATCACCTCCTCGTCGGGCACGAGGTAGGGCGACGAGATCCACAGCCGCTCGCGGGCGGCATTGATCGCAGAGAAATAGAACAGGGAGCCGCTGTCGAGCTCGTCGACCGGGCCTGAGGGCACAACCACCGCATCGGCGCCATCCTCAAGCGCAGGAGGGGTCCATTGCAGCTTGTCGCCCAGCGTCTCGTCGGTGGCCCAGTGCCAGTCCTCGACATAGGCCAGCTGCAGCTGCGCCACGGTCGGACCGGTGAGCCGCAGATGGGTATCGCGCCACGGCCCGAACTCCGGGTTCAGCCCGCGATAGGTGTCCGAGACGTTGAGCCCGCCGGTGAAACCGATCTCGCCATCGATGATGACAGTCTTGCGATGGTTGCGGAAATTGATCTGCAACCGCGAGGTCGGGCCACGCGCGGCGCGCGGATCGAGCACGGTGACACCGGCCTTGACCAGCCGGTCGCGGTAGCTTGCCGGCAGGCTGTAGCTGCCCACCCCGTCATAGAGCACACGCACCTCGACGCCGCGCTGCGCCGCCGCGATCAGGCGGTCCGCCAGCGCCCGGCCGGTCTCGTCATCGGCGATGGTGTAGTACTGCACCAGCACGTAGCTCTCGGCCGCGTCGATGGCCTCGTGGATCGCCGGAAAGGTCTGCGCGCCGTCGATCAGCAACTCGAACCGGTTGCCACCGACCACGGTCAGTTCAGATATGCTCTCGTAGAGCCGGTAGGCGGCGCGCTGCCGGCTCGGCTGCACCGTGCGGGCATAGGCGCCATAGGTCTTCATCAGCTGGTGGCTGGCGCGCCGGCGCTTGGTGAAGCCGTGCAGCTTGTGATGTCCGAAGAGCAGATAGGCCGGGAGCGCGAACCACGGCGCGGCGAGCAGGAACACCACCCACGCGACCGAGCCCTGCGGCGTGCGCGCCCGGCGCAGCACCCGCCAGATCGCCACCCCCACCGCCAGCGGCAGCATGATGGCGACAAGAACCGAGATCAGGACGCGAAGATCGGTGATAAACATGAACCTATGCCTACAGGGTTCGTCTCAACCCTGCCAAGAGCTTCCGGTTCCCGGGCGCCACCCGGCGCCCTCAGAGATCGAATGTCGCGAAAACCGGCGCGTGGTCCGAAGGTTTCTCCCAGCCGCGCACCTCGCGCAGCACCCGGCTCGAATGGCCCGCACCGGCGATGTCCGGCGTGGCCCAGACGTGATCGAGACGACGGCCCTTGTCGGCCGCGTCCCAGTCGCGCGCACGGTAGGACCACCACGAATAGAGCTTGCCCTCGGGGATGTCCTTGCGGGTGATGTCGACCCACGCGCCGGCCTCCTGCGTCTGGGCCAGCGCCTCGACCTCGACGGGCGTGTGCGAGACCACCTTCAGAAGCTGCTTGTGGGACCAGACGTCATCCTCGCGCGGGGCGATGTTGAGATCGCCGACGAGGATGGATTTCCTCGGCGCCTCGGTGCGGAACCAGTCGCGCATCTCGGCAAGGTAGTCGAGCTTCTGGCCGAACTTCTCGTTGACCTCGCGGTCGGGCACGTCGCCACCGGCCGGCACATAGAAGTTGTGCACCGTCACGCCGTTCTCGAGCTCGGCCGCCACGTGGCGGGCATGGCCCAGCCCGGCGAAATCGCGATCGCCCACGTCGCGCAGCGGCAGCTTCGACAGGATCGCCACGCCGTTGTACCCCTTCTGCCCCCGCGCCACGACATGGCCGTAGCCGAGCGCACGGAACGCCTCCATCGGGATCTTTTCGACCGGGCTCTTGCACTCCTGCAGGCAGAGCACGTCCGGCGCCTCTTCCGTCAGCAGCTTGCAGACCAGCGCCTCGCGCAGGCGGACCGAGTTGATGTTCCAGGTGGCGAGGGTGAAGGGCATGTCTTGGGTCTCCGGCTGTGTCCCCTGCCCCAATCGCACCGGGGCAGGGTCATCGCAACCCGGATCGTGCCGCAGCGGGGCCTCAGGCGCCCTCGCGCACCGTGTCGATCATCAGCTGCACGTTCTCGGGATCGGCATCGGGGGTGATGCCGTGGCCCAGGTTGAAGATGTGCGGCCCGTTGGAGAGCGCCTTCACCACGCGCCGGGTCTCGGTCACCAGGGCATCGCCGCCGGTCACCATGTGCGAGGAGGCGAGGTTGCCCTGCACGCAGCCCGAGACCTGAACGTGCTCGGCCGCCCATTCCGGGCTCACGCTGTCGTCGACGGCAACGCAATCGGCACCGGTCGCCTCGTGGAAGCCGACATAGCCCTGCCCCGCCTGCCGCGGGAAGACGATGACGGGAAGCCCGGGATGGCGTGCCTTGAGCTCCTGGGTGATGATCCGTGCGGGCTCGAGCGCGTAGCGCCGGAAATCCTCGCCCGAGAGCGAGCCGGCCCAGCTGTCGAACAGCTTGACCACCTCGGCGCCCGCCTCGACCTGCGCCGAGAGGTAGTCGATGGTGGCCTCGGTCAGGCGCTCGATGATCGCCTCGAAGAGCGGCCGGTTCTCGGCCTTGAGCGCATGCGCCGGGCCCTGGTCCTTGGTGCCGCGCCCGGCGATCATGTAGGTCGCCACGGTCCACGGCGCGCCGGCAAAGCCGATCAGCGTGGTCTCTTTGGGGAGCTCGCGACGCAGGATCTTCACCGTCTCGTAGATCGGATTCAGCGTGTCGTGGATCATCTCGCCACGGCCCAGCTTGTCGAACTCCGCCTGCGTCGTGATGGTCGACAGGCGCGGCCCCTCGCCGGTGACGAACCACAGGTCGTTGCCGAGCGCCTGCGGCACCAGCAGGATGTCGGCGAACAGGATCGCCCCGTCGAAGCCGTAGCGGCGGATCGGCTGCAGCGTCACCTCGGCGGCGAGCTCGGGGTTGTAGCACAGCGACAGGAAGTCGCCGGCCTGCGCCCGCGTCGCCTTGTATTCCGGCAGGTAGCGGCCGGCCTGGCGCATCATCCAGATCGGCGGCACGGGCAGGGTCTCGCCGGCAAGCGCCCTGAGGATGGTCTTGGTCATTGTCGCGGCCTCCCAGATGGTGTCGCAGGCGGCAATATGTCAATTCACGCCCCATTGCCACAGGCGAACACGCGACATAAAGCTCACGCCCATGATGACAACACTTCCCTCCCCCGCCGCGCCCCTGAAGATCGGCACCCGCGGATCGCCGCTGGCGCTGGCCCAGGCCCACGAGACCCGAGACCGCCTCGCCGCCGCCTTCGACCTGCCGCGGGCGGCCTTCGAGGTCGTCGTCATCAAGACCACCGGCGACGACCGCGCGATGATCGCCGCAGACCGGCCGCTGAAGGAGATCGGCAACAAGGGGCTGTTCACCAAGGAGATCGAGGAGCAGCTGCTCTCGGGCGGCATCGACATCGCGGTGCACTCGATGAAGGACATGCCGACGGAGCAGCCCGAGGGGCTCGTGCTCGACTGCTACCTGCCGCGCGAGGACGTGCGCGACGCCTTCATCTCGCCGGGCCATGCCGGGCTTGCCGCCCTGCCCGCGGGCACCGTGGTCGGCACCTCGTCGCTGCGTCGCCGGGCGCAGCTGCTGAACCGCCGCCCCGACCTGCAGGTGGTGGAATTCCGCGGCAACGTGCAGACCCGGCTGAAAAAGCTGCAGGACGGCGTGGCCGCCGCCACCTTCCTCGCCATGGCCGGTCTGCGCCGCATGGAGATGACCGACATCCCGATGTCCGCCATGTCGCCCGACCACATGCTGCCCGCCATCGCGCAAGGCGCGATCGGCATCGAGCGCCGCTCCGACGACACCCGCACCGGCGAGATGCTGGCCGCGATCCACGATGCCGGCACCGCCATCCGTCTCGCCGCGGAACGCAGCTTCCTCGCGGCCCTCGACGGCTCCTGCGAGACCCCCATCGCGGGGCTTGCGGAGCTCGAGGGTGACAGGCTCCGCCTGCGCGGCGAAATCCTTTCCCCCGACGGCAGCACCTCCCATGCCGGCGAGCTGAGCGGCCCCGCCGCCGACGGCCCCGCCATGGGCCGCGCGCTCGCCCAGGACCTCCTCGCCAGGGCCGGCCCCGGGTTCTTCGCCTGGCGCGACTGACACTGTCGAAAACGGCAGCGGCCGGACGCCTCCGGCGGGAGTATTTTTGACGAAGAGAAGCCAGGGGCGCGGCATCCTTGGCTTCTTTGGTTCAGAAATACCTCGGGGGTGAATTGGCGCAAAGCGCCAAGTGGGGGCAGCGCCCCCGACACGGCCCGGGCCCGGCGCAGACGGGGCCGGGCTGATCCTACGCAGCCCGAAGGGCTGCACCGCCTGACAGATTGCCAAAGAGAAAGCCCCCGGCGTTTATACCGGGGGCAGGGCTCTGGAAGTCGGCCCGGATCTTCGCCGTTGCCGTGGTAAAGGAGCGTGGCCTCAGCTCGGCCCGATCATGAAACAGGTCACTTGGCGCGCCTGCAGCCGGCGGCAGGCCAGATCCGCGGTCTCGCGGCTCAGCCCCATGAAATTGGCATCATAGCCCGAGCTGCGGTCGATCACCTTGCGCAGCGAGCCATCCAGCGTCGAGGTCTCCATCAGCGCGGTCTTCAGCAGCACCTTCTCGGCGGCGTAGCGGCTGGGATAGCGCCCGACATTGATGCCCCAGTGGCGCCCGCCCGAGGTTGAAAGCCGCGTCACGACCTCCTGCGTCTCCTGCACCGGGGCCGAGGCCGGCACCGCCTGCGGCTCGGCCGGCGCCGCGGAGGCCGCGGCCAGCAGCATGCCCTGCGGCCGGCGCACCGGCTTGATCGAGGCGTTGGGGGCCACGTCCGAAGCATCGGCCACCGCGGCCTCTGGGACCGCCTCGGCGATCTCGACCTCGGACACGGTCTTCTGCTCGGCGGTCTGCACACTGGCCAGCACGGTCTCGATATCGCTCTCCACGCTCGCCACCAGCGGGGCGACCTCGGCGCTCGAGGCGCCGGGGCGGGATTGCGGTCGCAGGCTGCGGGTGACCGCCGCCGAGACCACGCGGATCGTCTTGCCACGCGCCCCGTCCGGCGAGGGATCGGCGCTGCGCGCCACCTCGACATTGCCGAGCCCGCTGTTGCCGAGATAGGGCGGCTTGCCCGGCGCCCGCAGGGCGACGCGGGGCTTGGTGCGCTTGAAGCCGAGATCCATCAGCTCCGCCACCTTGGCGTTGCGCGACGCGGTGGACCGGCCGCCGAACACCGTCGTCACCACCCGCTCGCTGCCGCGCTCGGCAGAGGCCACGAGGTTGAAGCCGGCTGCATTGGTGTAGCCGGTCTTGATGCCGTCGGCGCCCTTGTAGGCCCCGAGGAACCGCCGGTTGGTGTTGTAGACCTCGCGCATTCCGGCATGGGCGGTGATGCGCGAGAACAGGTTATAGTACTGGGGATAGTCGTAGATCATGTGCCGCCCGAGCAGCGTCATGTCCCGCGCCGTCGACATGTGACCGCTCTCGGTCAGGCCGTTGGCGTTCTTGAACGTGGTGCGCGACATGCCCATCGCCTTGGCGGTGCGGTTCATCCGCCGCGCGAAGGCCGCCTCGCTGCCCGAGATCGCCTCGCCGATGGCGGTGGCGGCATCGTTGGCGGATTTCACCGCCGCCGCCCGCACCAGGTAACGCAGCTTGATCTTCTGCCCCGAGCGTAGCCCCAGCTTCGAGGGCGGCTCTGCCGCGGCATTGCGCGAGATCGTGACAACCGTGTCCATGGTCAGCTCGCCATGCTCGACCGCCTCGAAGGCGATGTAGAGCGTCATCATCTTGGTCAGAGATGCGGGGTGCAGCGGGGTATCGGCATTCTCCGAATGCAGCACCTCGCCGGATCTGGCGTCCACCACCATCGCCGCGTAGGGCGCAGCGAGCGCGCTCATCGGAGCAGCGATGAGAAACCAGAGTAGTGCAATGAATTGCAGGCCTGCTCGGCCCGGCTTTTGCCTGTGCCGTCCCGTCACGGTATTCCGCCTTTTTGTCTGCCTCAGGTGTTCCCGGTTTTTCCGGTGAACTTGTCTTTATGATTATTTCGAAGCGTAGCACGGAAGATCACATCGCGGAAGAGCGCAATATGTTGATTCTCTGCCTCTTTCAAAGGCAGCAAAGTCCAGATGTTGGGGGCCGTTTCACCTCATCGACTATCACGGCGATTAAGGCGAAAATGTGGCAAATTGCGAGACTCAGCCGATCTCGCGCACCAGACTCACCAGTCCGCCAAGATCCTCGAGCTCTGCGAAGCGCGGATGCGCGGGCTTTTCCGCCGCCTCGAGCGACCACATCAGCTCCTGCGGGACATAGACACCCCAGCCGCCCGCCTCGATCGCCGGGCGCACATCCGATTTCAGCGAGTTGCCGACCATCATCGCGCCCCTTGCCCCACCCGGGCTGGCCGCGAAGATCCGGGCATAAGTCTCGGGCTGCTTGTCCGAGACGATCTCCACCGCATCGAACCACTCTCCCAGCCCCGATTGCGCCAGCTTGCGCTCCTGGTGCAGCAGGTCCCCCTTGGTGATCAGCACGAGGTGATGATCGGCCGCAAGCGCCTCGACCGCCTCCTGCGCGTGGGGCAGCAGCTCGATGGGATGGGCCAGCATGTCCTGCCCGGCCTTGAGGATCTCGCCGATGACGCTGCCCGGCACCCGCCCCTCGGTGACCTCGATCGCGGTCTCGATCATCGACAGCACGAAGCCTTTCACCCCGAAACCGTAATGCCCGATATTGCGCCGCTCGGCCTCGAGCAGCCGCGCGTCGAGGTGATCGGCCTCCACATGGTCCTGCAGGAGCGCCGCGAATCGCTCCTGGGTCAGCTTGAAGAAACGCTCGTTGTGCCAGAGTGTGTCGTCCGCATCGAAACCGATTGTCAGCAAATTCGAGGCCATAAGGCGAAGACTCCGTCCTGGGCCCTTTTCTCCGGGCGATCACCGATTTATATAGACCCTTCGAGCCACCAACCGCAAAGCGCCTTGAGCCCGAGATGACAATCACCATCACGGAAAAAACCATCCGCCTCGCGAACTCGCCCTCCCTGCCGGGAGACGGCGATGGCGACGCCGATGTGGTCCTGGAGACCAAGCCCAAGACCAAGCGGCCGCCGCTCTACAAGGTGCTGCTGCTGAACGATGATTACACACCGATGGAATTCGTCGTTCACGTGCTCGAGCGGTTTTTCGGCATGTCCCATGCCCAGGCTTTCGAAATCATGCTCACGGTGCACAAGAAGGGGGTCGCGGTGGTCGGCGTGTTCAGCCACGAGATCGCCGAGACCAAGGTCGGACAGGTGATGGATTTCGCCCGCCGCCATCAGCATCCGCTGCAATGCACCATGGAAAAGGAGTGAGCCGCGCCCTCGCGCCGGCCCTGCCATGACAGCCGACAGATTGAGTTTCGCAACAGAGGCAGGCCTCGCCCTGCCCGATGATGGCCGCATCCTGCTGATCGGCGCCCCCGGGGACCTGATCTCCGATGCCCTGCCGCTCGAGCGCTGCGTCGTGGTGCAGGGCTTCAAGCCCGATCACGACCTCTGGCAGCGCCGCGATGTGCCCGTCGGGCTGGCACCCGAGGGCGACTTTGCCGCCGCCATCGTCTTTCTGCCCCGCTCCCGTGAGTTGGCGGAGGCGCGTGTCGCCATGGCCTGTGCCGCGGCTCCCGGCGGGCTCATCGTCATCGACGGCCAGAAGACCGACGGCATCGAGCCCATCGCCAAGGCGGTGAAGGCGCGTGCGCCCCTGCTCGGCCAGGTCTCAAAGGCGCATGGCAAGACGGTCTGGTTCACCGCCACCGACGCCTTTGCCGACTGGGACCGCGACGCCGCCCCCAACGCCCATGGGCTCTGGACCGCGCCGGGCGTGTTTTCGGCCGACGCCCCCGATCCGGGCTCGGCCGCCCTACTCGCCGCGTTGCCCGAGAAGCTCGGCGCGCAGGTGGCCGATCTCGGCGCAGGCTGGGGCGGGCTTGGCGCCGGGTTGCTGACCCGTGACGGCATCAAAACCTTGCACATGGTCGAGGCAGACCACGCCGCGCTTGATTGCGCGCGCCGCAACGTCACCGATCCGCGGGTGCAGTTTCACTGGGCCGACGCCACCGCCTGGACCCCGCCCGAACTGCTCGACGCCGTGGTGATGAACCCGCCCTTCCACCAGGGACGGCGCGCCGATCCCTCTCTGGGACAGGCTTTCATCACCGCCGCGCGCAAGATGCTGAAGCCGTCCGGGCAGCTCTGGCTGGTGGCCAACCGCCCCCTGCCCTACGAGACCACCCTTGCCGCACAATTCCGCAACAGCGACGAGATCGCCGGCGACAGCCGCTTCAAGATCCTGCACGGCACTCGCCCCAACCGCTGATCTTCGCTAACGTCGCCGCGACGCGCCAACTCTCAGGGAACGCCGAATGAGCTATTCGATCGAAGGCAAGACCGCCATCGTCACCGGAGCCGCGAACGGGGTCGGCCTCGCCATCGCCCGGCATTTCGCCGACAGGGGCGCCAACGTGATGTTCGCCGACGTGGACGAGAACCGGTTGGCCAAGGAGTGCGGGCAGGAAACCGACGGCGGCAACATGTGCTACTTCGCCGGCGACCTGCGCGAGAAGCTGACGCTGAACAACCTGCTTTCGGCGACGCTCGACCAGTTCGACCGGGTCGACATCCTGATCAACGGGGCGCGGCAGATGATGCCGACCGATCCGCTCGACCTTGAAGACGACACCATGGAGACGCTGATCGGGCAGAACCTGATGCCCGCCTACCGGCTCAGCCAGATCGTCGCCAAGCGGATGATGAAACAATCGAGCGGCGACAGCGACCGGCAGGCCGGGGCGATCATCAACCTCTCGTCCATCGCGTCGCGCCGCACGCAGAAGCAGATCCTGTCCTACTCGGTGTCCTGCGCCGCGCTTGACCAGATGACCCGCTCGCTTGCGGTGACGCTGGCGCCCGAGCGCATCCGGGTGAACGGCGTGGGCTTCGGCTCGGTGATGTCGGCGAGCCTCAAGGACAAGCTCAAGGATCACCCGGATTACCGCAAGGAGATCGAAGCCAACACCCCGCTCGGCCGGATCGCGGCGCCCGGTGCGCTGGCCGAGGCGGTGCAGTTCCTGGCCTCCGAGGGCTCGGGCTTCATGACCGGGCAGATCCTCACCGTGGATGGCGGCCGCACCCTGATCGACCCGGTGGTCGCGCCCGCGCATTGATTGCCCCCGCCCCCGCCCGGGTCTAACACGGGCCCGCACAGCGAGGAGAGCCACGATGACCGAGACAGACGCCTTCGCCGAGCGCAAGAGCCGCGCCTCGGACTGGTTCCGCGCCCTGCGCGACGAGATCGTTGCGGCCTTCGAGGGGCTCGAGCAGAGCCACGACACGGGCCCGTTCTCCGAAGACGCGCCCGGTGCCTTCGAGGTCACCCCCACCAGCCGCACCGCCGAGGACGGCTCCGATGCCGGCGGCGGGCTGATGAGCGTGATGCGCGGCGGCCGGGTGTTCGAGAAGGTGGGCGTCAACGTCTCCACCGTCTACGGCACGTTGGGCACGGCGGCGCAGACCTCCATGGCGGCGCGCGGCGTGCCCGGGATCGAGAGCGATCCGCGCTTCTGGGCCAGCGGCATCAGCCTTGTCGCCCATATGCGCAACCCGCATGTGCCGGCGGTGCACATGAACACGCGCATGTTCTGGACCCCGAACGCGTGGTGGTTCGGCGGTGGCTCCGACCTCAACCCCTGCCTCGAATACGACGAGGACACGGCGCATTTCCACGCCACCCAGAAGGCGCATCTCGACCGGCACGGGGCGGCGCTCTACCCCGAGCTCAAGGCCTGGGCCGACGAGTATTTCTACATCCCGCACCGCAAGCGGGCGCGCGGTGTCGGCGGCATCTTCATGGATGACCGCAATACCGGCGACTGGGAGGCGGATTTCGCGCTGACGCAGGATATCGGCCGCGCCTTCCTGCCGGCCTATCTGCCGCTGGTGGAAAAGCGCCGGGTGATGGAGTGCGACGCGGCGGACCGCGAGGCGCAGCTGGTGCATCGCGGGCTATATGCCGAGTACAACCTCGTCTATGACCGGGGCACCAAGTTCGGGCTGGCCACCGGCCACGATGCCAACGCGGTGCTGATGAGCCTGCCGCCGCTGGCGAAATGGATCTGATCCCGGGGTGACGCGTGGCGCCGGGCGGTCAGAACAGCCCGGCTTCCTTGGCGATCATCGCCGCGTGGGTGCGGTTCGAGGCGTTGATCTTGCGGTAGAGCGACTTCACGTGCAGCTTGACCGTCGGCTCGCGGATATCGAGATCCCGGGCGATCTCCTTGTTGGACTTGCCCTGTGTCAGCCCCTCGAGCACCTCCAGCTCGCGCGGCGAGAGCTTCTCCGCCAGCGGGTTCACCTCGGCCTCTTCCTCGGCGCGCATGAAATCGAGCGGCGCGTATTGTTCGCCCATCGCCATGAAGCGCACGGCGTTGACCAGCGATTTCGCCGAGAGGGTTTTCGGCAGGAACCCCGCGGCTCCGGCCTCGAGCACCTTTTCCGCCACGTCGCGGCTGGCGGTGCCCGAAATGATTGCAACGCGGCGCGCACCGGGCAGCGCTTGCATGCGGGTAAAGCCCGTAAGACCGTTCATCCCCGGCATCGAGTAATCGAGCAGGACGAGATCGAACGGGCCATCGGTTGCGACCCGCGCCTCGGCTTCGGGATAGGTCGAGACGCCGATGGTCTCGAAGCTGCCCTCGCTTTCAAGGAAAAGCTCGAGCGTGTCGCGGAGGAGATCATGATCATCGGCGATGAGAACACGCATGGCTGTCGTCTCTCGGACGTCGGGACGCATCGCTAAATCAACTTTCACCTCAAAATCCCCTGTCACGTTCCAAGAATCACCTTTCGGTTGTTCTTCTAGGCTGGTGCGGAAAGAAGGTAAAATTAAGGAAGACGACCGTTCCGCAACGTCAGAGCGTCGACGATCCCACTGGTCACGCGGTCATGTTAGCACATCCCTCCGGAAATGCTGGCCTTTTGATCGAGTTGCCTTCGCGACGGCCACAAGACGCTCATGCTGCCTTCAGGTTGTTCCCCGCGCCTGAGGCTTCAAGCTCGAACTCGGACACGAGTTTGGCCAGATGCTGGACCCGCTCCGCAATCTCGTGCGAGCTGTCGCGGCCGCCCTCGGCGGCCGTGCCATTTTGCGCGGTCAGCTCGTTGAGCCGGCGAATGGCATCGTTGATCTCCTCGAGTTCGCGGCTCTGACCATCGGCTGCGGCGCTCACGCCCGAGAGCACCTCATCCACCTTCCGGATCTGTTCGAGAATGGTCTGCAAGGCGCGGCCGGTCTCTCCGACAAGGTCGACGCCGCTCTTGACCTCGGCGGCACTCTCTTCGATCAGCGCCTTGATCTCGAGCGCCGCGTCGGCGGAGCGCCCGGCAAGGCTCTGCACCTCCATCGCGACCACGGCAAAGCCCTTGCCGCTTTCCCCCGCGCGCGCTGCCTCGACCCCGGCATTGAGTGCCAGAAGGTTGGTCTGGAACGAGATATCCTCGATCACCCCGGTGATCTGGGCGATGCGCCCCGACGAATCTGCAATCCGGTCCATCGCGTTCACCGCGCGGTCGACCACCCTGCCCGAGAGGTCCGCACGTTCGCGCGCGCCGTCGGCCAGATCCTTCGCATCCCTCAGCGACCCGCTGGTCTGGCGCAAGGTCGCGGTCAGACCGGACACGGTGTCAGAGGTGCGCGCGATCATCTCCACCTGTCGCGTCGTCCGGTCCGCGAGGTCCGAGGCCGACACCCGCATGTCCGACGCCTGATCCCGCAGTTCCGAGACGGTGCCCGCAAGCGTCAGCATCACCTCGCGCAGCCGCGCCGTCGCGGTGTTGAAATCGGTCCGGATCGAATCGTATTCCGGTGCCAGCGGCGCGTCGAACCGCAAGGTCAGCCGGGCATGGGCGAGCGCGTGAAGCCCTTCGGTGACCAGCTCCACCACCTGGCGGTGCTTTTCGTGCAGGGTGGCTTCCTCTTGTTCGCGCCGCTCGGTGGCCGCCTTGGTGAGCTGTTTGAAGCGATCCACCGACCGCGCCATCACCCCGATCTCTCCGCGTGCCCTGGTATGCGGCACCGCGACATCGAACTGGCCGCCGATCACCTCGTCCATCACCGCCGTCAGGCGCCGCAGTCGCCGCGTCACAAGCTCGGACTGGAACAGGGCGAAACCGGTGCTGAGCAGCACCACCGCAACCGTCAGGAGCGCCTCGAACCGAAGCGCCTGCCCCGCCTCTGCCGCGTTGGCGGCGGTCAGCGCGCCCAGCTCCTCGACCAACGCGGCCTCGGCGCCTCGCAGTACGTCGATCCAGGCGGTCGAGGCGGCGAACCACTCCGGCGCGGTCAGCCCGCCCCGTTCGCCACCATAGGGCAGCGACACGACGGTCTGACGCATCGGCTCGAGCGTTTGCGCCGCCGGCGCGTCGGTGAGCGCGGCCGCGAAGCCCGGCTGTCCGAGCACGGCCTCGGCCCGGGACAGAAAGGCGCGCTGCCGGGCACCGAGATCGGTGAAGCGGCGGTGCACTTCGTCGACGAAGCGATAGCTGGCAAGCCCGGTGGCGCCCATCGCCCGCTCGAGCCCGGCGCTTTCCTTCGCCAGCGCGACCAGCTCCGCCGCCTCCATCAGCACCGCCCCCGGGTCGCCCCCGGCGCCGAGACGCACCCGGTTCGACGCCGTCATGAGCGTTTCGATGATGCCGGTATAGTAGCCCGCAAGCTCGGGCACGCTCAGCGCCAGCGCGTCGATCTGCTTGCGTCGCTTGGCAAGCGCCTCCACCTGGTCATCGACCGTGGCGACCTGCTCCGGCGCCAACTCCGACAACACCGCGCGATCCGCCACGTGGGCGAGGATCGCGGCATCCGTCGCCTCTCGCTGGGCGGCGAGCTCGGTGCGGAAATTGCGCCCGAGGGACGAGCTGTATCCGGCAGAATAGCCTCGCTCCTTTTGCAATTCGTGCACCAGATCCGCGACGGTCCCCGACTCGGCGGCGACTCGAGACACCATCTCTTCGCGATGGGAGAGCTGTGACAGTGACGATAATCCGTTGCCCGCCAGATACAGCACGAGCAACAGGAGTGGCGCAATGGCGCTCAGCAACATCAGGCGCAGGCTCATTCCATGGCATCCCGTTCAAATAAGACCCTCTGCATGGTGTGCCGCATCAGGGGTTAAGATCCCTTGAAGACCGGCCTCCGCCGATCCGGGCCTGTCGCCCCGGTGGCGGCTGTGTCAAAGTCTCGCGAAACAGCAGCGGAGGCCGGCATGGCAGATCTCGAAACCCGCATCGCGCAGGGGCGCGGCGACGCCCCGGCCGATCGCGTCCTGCGCGGAGGCCGCATCCTCGACCTCGTCACCGGCGACCTGCTCGAGGGCGACGTGGCGATCTGCGGCGACACCATCGTCGGCATCCTCGAGGACTACGAGGCGCGCGAGGTGATCGACGTGAACGGGCTGATCCTCGTGCCCGGCTTCATCGACACCCACCTGCATATCGAGAGCAGCCTCGTCACCCCGTTCGAGTTCGACCGCTGCGTGACCCCGCGCGGCGTCACCACGGCGATCTGCGACCCGCACGAAATCGGCAACGTGATCGGCGCCGCGGGCATCCGGTACTTCCAGCAGGCGAGCGCGCATACGCTGATGGACATCCGCGTGCAGCTGTCCTCCTGCGTGCCGTCGACGCATATGGAGACCGCGGGTGCAGAGCTTCTGGCCGAGGATCTGGCAGGGCTCATGGGGCACCCGTCGGGCATCGGGCTGGCCGAGTTCATGAATTATCCCGGCGTGATCCACCGCGATCCCGAGGCGATGAAGAAGCTGCGGCTGTTCGAGGGCGGCCACGTGGACGGCCACTGCCCGCTGCTCTCGGGCAAGGATCTCAACGCCTATGTCGCCGCCGGCATCCGCACCGAACACGAGGCGACCAGCGCCGAGGAAGCGCTCGAGAAGCTGCGCAAGGGCATGCGGGTGCTGATCCGCGAGGGTTCGGTCTCGAAGGACCTGCACGCGCTGCAGCCGCTGCTGAACGAGCGCACGGCGCCCTACATGTGCCTGTGCACCGATGACCGCAACCCGCTGGACATCGCCGAGCACGGCCATCTCGATTACATGATCCGCACGCTGATCGCGCTCGGCACCCCGCCGCTTGCGGCCTATCGCGCGGCCTCCCTGTCGGCGGCAGAGGCGTTCGGCCTCAAGGATCGCGGCATGATCGCGCCGGGCAAGCGCGCCGATATCGTCGCCATCGACTCGCTCGAGGGCTGCCATGCGCAGCTGGTGCTGGCGGGCGGCGTGGTGGCGAACGACGCCGCCTTCGCGGCGCGCGGTTCGGTCGCGCCGGTGGGCCGCGGCTCGGTCAAGGCGCCGCGGCTTCGGCCCGAGCAGTTCCGCGCCACCGGCAATCGCGAGGACACCGACGTGATCGGCATTCGCGAGGGGCAGATCCTTACCGACCACCTGCGCGAGACCATCGCCATCTCGGACGGGGACAAGCGGCCCGACGCGGCGCGCGACCTGGTTCGCATCGCGGTGGCCGAGCGGCACGGAAAGAATGGCAACGTGGCCACCGGGTTCGTGAAGGGGTTCGGACTGCAGAGCGGCGCGATTGCCTCGACGGTCTGCCACGATCACCACAATATCGCCTGCGTCGGCGTGACCTACGACGACATGGCGCTGGCGGCGAACCGGCTGTCGGACATCGAGGGCGGTTTCGTGGTGGCGCGGGATGGCAAGATCCTCGCCGAGCTGGCGCTGCCGGTGGCGGGGCTGATGAGCCTTACTCCCTTCGAGGAGGTGCGCGATCGGCTGGTCGAGCTGCGCGCCGCGGCACGGTCGCTGGGTGTCACTCTGGAGGAGCCGTTCCTGCAGCTTGCCTTCCTCGCCCTGCCGGTGATCCCGTCGCTGAAGATCACCGACCGCGGCATGGTCGACGTGCTGAAATTTGAGATCATCTCCGGCTGATCAGTCGCTGTCGCAACGCCGATAGCCGAGGTCCACGGGCTCGGCATCGGGCCCGACCTCCTGCCGCTGCAGGCGGTCTTCGTCCTCCGAAAGGGTGAGCGCCACGTCCTGCGTCCACGTCGTGCCCGCGCCGGTATAGGAAAACGCCGCCGAAACCTTCTCGGGGCCGAGATGCTCGACCTCGCGCAAGGTGGCGCGGGAGTCGTAGAAGGTGAGGTGCCGGGCGGTGACCACCATCAAGCCCTTGGACTCCGCCGCGCCCCGCGCGCAATCGGCATCGGTCAATCCCCACCGGCCGCGCATCTCTTCGGGCAGCACCTCGAGGGCCACCTCTTCGGGTGGGGGCGACGCCCCGTCCGGCGCGCACATGCCGACCTGCAACAGCGGGAGCAGGGCGACCGGCAATGCGATATCCCGTATCATGGCGATGTAACGACAAGTCCCCGGGCCGGGTTCCGGCCCCGATCCGTCGCCGATCAGCCCCGGGTCAGAGCCTGTTCAGAAGCTCGACGGTGGGCCAGCCATCCGCCGGCAACCCCAGCCGGGCCTGCATGTCACGCACCGCCGAGCGCGTTCCCGCACCAAGAATGCCGTCGATGCCGCCCACGTCGTAGCCCTTTGCGTCGAGCGCGCGCTGCAGCGCCAGCATCTGCTCACCCGAGAGGCCGGGATCGGGGTTGCCCGGATCATAGACCGACGCCCCCTCCAGCCGGGAGGCAAAGTAAGCGGCGGTCATGACGTAGGTAAAGCTCTGGTTCCACTCGAAATAGACCCGGAAATTCGGGTAGGCGATGAAGCTCGGCCCGCCGCGCCCCTGCGGCAGCAGGATCGAGGCTTCGAGCCGCCCGTCATCCAGCGCCCCTTCGCGGGCGCGCACGCCGAGGCGCTCCCATTCGGCAACGCTCATCGTGGTCTCGAGCCCGGTCAGCGACAGGTCCATATCGGCGGGCAGAACGACCTCCTGCAGCCACGGCTCGCCGTGGCGCCAGCCCAGCTCCGAGAGCATCTTTGCGCCCGAGAGCAGCGCGTCCGGCGCCGAGCTCTTCAGCGTCACCTGGCCATCGCCGTCGCCGTCCATGCCGTTCTCGAGGATGTCCTTGGGCAGCATCTGCACCATGCCGATCTCACCCGCCCAGGCGCCGGTGGTGGTGTCGGGATCGAAATCACCACGCTCGTAGAGCTCCATGGCGGAGAAAATCTGCGGCCGAAAGATCTCGGGGCGACGGCAGTCATGTGCCAGCGTCACCAGCGCGTCCAGCGTGTTGAAATCACCTTGAAAGGCGCCGTAATCGGTCTCGAAGGCCCAGAACGCCAGCAACACACCGCGCGAGATGCCGTAATCGCGCTCGATCCGGTCGAAGACCTCGTCCCAGCGCTGCGAGAGCTGGCGCCCGCGGTCGAGCCGGTCCTGGCTGATCAGCTTGCGCGAGAACTCGATGAAGGGGGTCTGGAAGATGCCCTGCGCCCGGTCGCGGCGCAGCACGCTGCTGTCCTGCTGCGCGCCGGACAGGAAGCGCCGCGCCACTTGAGGATCGTGGCCCATCGCCACGGCTTCGTCCTGCAGCCCCGCCTTGAAGGCTTGGAAGTCACCGCCGCAGGGCACCTCCTGCGCGACAGCCGCACCGGAGACCGAAAGAGCGAAAAGACAGCAAAGCGCGCGCATGTGAACCTCGTTTCCGCGTTTGGCGGCACAGTATCAGGCCCGCTTGGCGGCGCAAGAAGCGGCATCCCGCCGATGTTTGCGTTTCGTTCACATTTATTACGAGAGCGTTAAACAATTGTTTAGAACTGAGGAGGACAACGACCCTATCGCTGGGGGCGAGAGCCATCGGAGACGCGCATGAACGTGCTCATCGTCGAAAGTCGGATAGAGTTGGGTGGCCTCTGGTCGCGCCATCTGGCGCGGCTCGGCGCGACGGTCACTGTCGCCCAGACCGAGGAGGAGGCCACGGAGCACCTGCTCGACACCCCGATCGACGTGATCGTGCTCGACCTCGTGCTCGCCAAGGGCAGCGCCATCGCGGTCGCGGATTTCGCCAATTACCGCTGGCCCGAGGCGAAGGTGATCTTCGTCACCAACACCTCGTTCTTTTCAGACGGCTCGATCTTCCAGCTGTGCAGCAACGCCTGCGCCTATCTGCCAAGCGCCACGCCGCCTGCGGATCTCGCCGCGATGGTCGAGCATTTCGGCCAGCACGACCCGCACTAGGCCGGTTCAGGCGCCGGCGAACGCCTCGCGACCGTGCGGCGCCATGAGGTCGAGCTCTGGGCCCACCGGAATGATCCGGTTGGGATTGATCATGTCGTGGCTGTAGTAATAGTGCCGGCGAAAATGATCGAAATGCACCGTGTCGGCAACGCCCGGCCACTGGTAAAGCTCGCGCGTGTAGGCCCAGAGGTTGGGATAGTCGACGATGCGCGCCTTGTTGCACTTGAAGTGCACGTTGTAGACCTCATCAAAGCGGATCAGCGTGGTGAACAGGCGCCAGTCGGCTTCGGTGATGCGCTCCCCCATCAGGTAGCGGCCCTTGGACAGACGCTCCTCGATCCAGTCGAGGCTGTCGAAGAGCGGCCCCACCGCGTCGTCATAGGCCTCTTGCGAGGTGGCAAAGCCGGCCTTGTAGACGCCGTTGTTCACCGTGTCGTAGATCCGTGCGTTCACCGGCTCGATGGCCTCGCGCAGCTCCTCGGGCCAGTAGTCATCGCTGTTGCCGGTCAGCCCGTCGAAGGCCTCGTTGAACATTCGGATGATCTCGGCGCTCTCGTTCGAGACGATGGTCTCGCGCTCCTTGTCCCACAGCACCGGCACCGTGACCCGCCCCGAGATGTCGGGCTGCGCCTTGGTGTAGATGTCGCGCAGGAAGGGCAGATCGTAGAGCCGGTCACCGGTGGCGCCGGGGAACTCGGTCTTGAAGGTCCAGCCATCCGACAGCATGTCGGGGTGCACCACGCTCACCGGGATCAGCTCCTCGAGCCCCTTGAGCGCGCGGAACACCAGCGCCCGGTGCGCCCACGGGCAGGCATAGCTGACATAGAGATGATAGCGCCCCGGCTCGGCCTTGAAGCCGCCCTCACCCGAGGGGCCGGCACTGCCGTCGGCGGTGATCCAGTTGCGAAACGCCGTTTCGCTGCGTTGAAATTTGCCGCTGTCGTCGTTGTAGTCCCAGCGGTCCTGCCATTCGCCGTCAACCAGCAAACCCATTGGCTCTCTCCTCTTTGGTTGAGCCGTAAGTTAGGCTCTGGACGCCGGCAGGCAATTGCAGCGCGGCGCGCAGGGTCTTCGCGCAGCCGCACAGCCCGGCATGGAACCCGGGCCCGAACCGGGCGCGCAGGATGATATGTCTCTATTGATCCGAGGCGGGAGCCGGTCAAGCGCCGACGGCTGCGCCGCACAAGGATCAGGGGGGAAGCGCTGCGGCTCAGCGGCGGTTGTAGACCTGCCAGAGCCAGAGCAGCAGCATGGCGCCCAGCACCGCGCCCACCAGCCCGGCCAGGGCGCCGGTCACCGCGATCAGCAGCCGCAGAACCAGCCCGCCGATCACCGCGCCGGCAATCCCGAGCGCCATGGTCTGAACGAGGCCAAGCTCGACCCGCATGACGCGCGTGGCAAGGAACCCCGCCGCCGCGCCGATGATGATGAGCCAGACAACCGACATGGGCCTTACCTCCGTCCGCGCCAGTGAAAGGGCACGATGATCAGCGCCCCGATCGACGAGGCGATGGCGTTGAGCCCCGGCGAGCCGAAGCCGATGCCGAACATCAGCCGGATGAAATATGCCAGAAAGGCGCCGCCGATGCAGATGATGATGCTCGGCAGGATGCCGTTCCGGGTGAAGCCGCTGCGCTCAGAGGCGTAGCCGACGATGCCCGCGATCACCACCGTGCCGATCAGCGTGGGAAACATCAGCCCGCTCCCAGCGTCGCACCCTGCGGGATCGCCATGCCGCGCAGGAAGGTCTCGGCGTCCTGCGCGCCCTTCCCGGCGCGCTGCGCGCGGGTCACCTGAACCGCGCCGTCGCCGCAGGCGATGGTGAAGCCATCGTCGAGCGCAGTGCCCGGCGCGCCCTGCCCGTCGACCACCCGGGCGCCCAACAGCTTGATGCGGTGCTCACCCAGCAGGGTCCAGGCGCCGGGAAACGGCGCCAGCCCGCGGATCTGGCGCGAGATCTCCTCGGCCGGGCGCGTCCAGTCCACCGCCGCCTCGGCCTTGTCGATCTTCTGCGCGTAGGTGACGCCCTCTTCGGGCTGCACCTCGGCGCTGAGCCCGTCCAGCCGCGACAGCGCCTGCACGATCAGTGCCGCGCCCATGGCGCTCAGCCGGTCATGCAGCGCGCCGGTGGTTTCCTCCGGGCCGATCTCGGTGGCCTCGCGCAGCAGCACCGGGCCGGTGTCGAGCCCAGCCTCCATCTGCATGATGCAAATGCCGGTCTGCGCATCGCCCGACAGGATCGCGCGGTGGATCGGCGCGGCACCCCGCCAGCGCGGCAGCAGCGAGGCGTGGATGTTGAGGCAGCCCTTGGCTGGCGCGTCGAGGATGGCCTGCGGCAGGATCAGCCCGTAGGCCACCACCACCGCGACATCGGCGTCGAGCGCGGCGAAGCGGGCCTGCTCATCGGGCGATTTCAGGCTCACCGGGTGGCGCACCTCGAGCCCCAGCGCCTCGGCGCGGGCATGCACCGGCGTGGGCCGGTCCTTCTTGCCGCGCCCGGCCGGGCGCGGCGGCTGGCAGTAGACCGCGGCGATGTCGTGCCCGGCCTCGACCAGCGCATCGAGCACCGGCACCGAGAAGTCCGGCGTTCCCATGAAGATCACCCGCATTGGCCTGCTCCTTGCTGCGCTCAGTCCCCCCCGAGATAGTCGCTCGGAGGGGCGGAGGCCAGTGCTCAGCGCTCCTTGAGATAGGGCTCGCCGCTGGCGCGCGGCGGGATCGCCTTGCCGACGAAGCCCGCGAGGATGATCACCGTCAGGATATAGGGCAGCGCGTCCATGACCTGCACCGGCACGGTAAAGGCGCCGAGATCAATGTTCTGGTAGCGCAGCGCCACCGCCTGCAGCAGGCCAAAGAGCAGGCAGGCCCAGAGCGCATACCACGGCCGCCACTTGGCGAAGATCAGCGCCGCCAGCGCGATGTAGCCGCGCCCGGCGGTCATCTCGCGCACGAAACCGGCCTGCAGACCGGTGGCGAGATAGGCGCCCGCGAGACCGCAGAGCAAACCGCAGATGGCGATGGCGGCATAGCGCAGCCCGACCACCGAGACCCCGGCGGTGTCCACCGCCTCGGGCGCCTCGCCCACCGCGCGCAGGCGCAGGCCAAAGCGGGTGCGGTAGAGGATGAACCACGTCAGCGGCACCGTCAGGAAGGCGACATAGACGAGGATCGAATGGCCCGAGATCAGCTCGGCATAGATCGGCCCGATCACCGGCACGCCCGAGAGCGCCTCGGCGAAGGGCAGCGTGATGCCGGTGAAGCGACCGCCGCCGATCAGCGAGGGCGTGCGCCCGCCCTGCCCGAACCAGCTCTGCGCGATCAGCACCGTCAGGCCCGAGGCGAGGAAGTTGATCGCCACGCCCGAGATCAGCTGGTTGCCGCGGAAGGTGATCGAGGCGAGCCCGTGGATGGCGCTCATCAGCGTGGCCGAGACGATCCCGGCCAGCAGGCCGAGCCAGACCGAGCCGGTCACCGCCGCGACGGCGGCCGAGGCGAAGGCCGCGGCGAGCATCTTGCCCTCGAGGCCGATATCGACAACGCCCGAGCGCTCGGAGAACAGCCCGGCGAGGCAGGCGAAGAGCAGCGGCGTGGCAAGGCGCACGGTGGAATCGAGCACCTGCAGAAGGGTTGCGAAATCCATCAGCCGTTCCTCCGCCGGGTCGCCATGAAGATGCGTTCAAGCGGCATCCGCACCATGTTGTCGAGCGCGCCTGTGAACAGGATCACCAGCGCCTGGATCACGGTGATCAGTTCGCGCGGGATGTTGGTCCAGAGCGCCAGCTCGGCACCGCCCTGGTAGAGGAAGCCGAAGAGCAGCGCCGCGAGGAAGATCCCCACCGGGTGCGAGCGCCCCATCAGCGCCACCGCGATGCCGATGAAGCCGGCACCTTCGGTGGCGTTCATCACCAGCCGCTCGGCCTCGCCCATCGTCGTGTTGAGCGCCATCATGCCGGCCAGACCGCCCGAGATCAGCATCGCCACGACGGTGATGCGCACCGGCGAGATGCCGGCATAGCGCGCGGCGCTCTCGGAGAAGCCGAAGGCGCGGATCTCGTAGCCGAGCTTGGTGCGCCACATCAGGAACCAGAAGGCGAGGCAGGCCAGCACCGCGAGGAAGAAGGTCACGTTGGCCGGCGAGCCGCGGAACAGCGGGTTGTCGGCGGTGGCGAACATGTCCTGGAAGGTCGGCAGGTGGGTCGCCTCGGGGAACTCGGCGGTGGCCGGGTCCATGGCGCCGGTGGGGCGCAGCACGTTGACCAGCACGTAGTTCAGCACCGCCGCGGCGATGAAGTTGAACATGATCGTGGTGATCACGATGTGGCTGCCACGCTTGGCTTGGAGATAGGCCGGGATCAGCGCCCAGAGCGCCCCGAACAGGCCTGCGGCCAGCGTCGCCACCAGAAGCGCGATGCTCCAGTGCGGGAACGGGATGAACAGGCAGACCAGCGCCACGCCCAGCCCGCCGATCATCGCCTGCCCCTCGCCGCCGATGTTGAACATCTTGGCGTGGAAGGCCACCGCGACGCAGAGCCCGGTGAAGATGAAGTTGGTGGTGTAATAGAGCGTGTAGCCCCAGCCGGCGCTGCGCATCAACGCGCCCTCGACCATCAGCTTGAAGGCATCGACCGGGTTCTCGCCGATGGCGAGGATCACCAGCGCCGACAGCACGGCGGCGAGCAGGATCGAGATCAGGGGCACGAGCACCGCGTCGGCCCAGGCGGGCATCTTATCCATTCGGGGCCTCTTGGTTCAGGGGCGCGCCCTGCGGGCGCGGGTGCCTCCGGCGGGAGTATTTGGGACGTAAAGAAGCAGGGGACGTCGCGAGGCGGACGGGCTCAGTCATGCTGCTCGGCCTCCCGGGCTTCCTTTTCGTGCAGCGCGGCATCGACCGCTTCGATCAGCGGCTTG
>Ga0114903_1000368_pt1 | contig 27646 bp, 28 predicted proteins | sample MalvirDeepMed_s2_FD_87289 | JGI IMG/M metagenome (GOLD analysis project Ga0114903, IMG submission 87289) | Marine viral communities from the Global Malaspina Expedition - Malaspina viral metaG DeepMed_s2 | ecosystem: Environmental > Aquatic > Marine > Oceanic | place: Mediterranean Sea... | reverse complement strand
GTTTCGGGCAGCGCCGTGTCGTGGCAGATGTCCAGCGTCAGACCCTTGTCCAGCGCTTGCGGACGCAGCAGTTGCGTGGCGGAGCGCAGGCAGGCGGCCAAGGCAAAGGGTTCCTGCACAACGGTCAGCTTGTTCGCTTCGAGCCGTGAATAGTCGAGGATGTCGTTGATGATCTTCAACAACGCCTCGGCGGAATCGCGGATGGTTTCGACATTCGCCTTGTGGCGATCGTCCAGGGCCGACTCCGCCAGCAGGTTGGCCATGCCGATAATCCCGTTCATGGGCGTGCGGATCTCGTGGCTCATGGTTGCAAGGAACGCGGCCTTGGCGCGGGCGGCCTCCTCGGCGCGGCGCTTGGCCTCGGCCAGCTGGCGGGCGTGATCCTTGGTCTCGGTGATATTACGTTCGATGGCGATGACCACGTCGGTGGCGCCGGCATCGTCGAGCAGCGGCACGAGGTTCGTCTCGATCCAGATTTCCTGCCCGGATTTCGTGTAGTTGAGAATTTCGGTCCGATAGGGTCGGCCCTTGCGGATTTCCGTCCCGATCCGGGCCGAGACCGCCATGTCGGTCGCGGGTCCGTTCAGGAGGCGCCCCGGGGATTTCCCCAGCGCCTCTTGCATGGAGTAGCCCGTGCTGCGCGTGAAGGCGTCGTTGACCCACAGGATGCCTTGGTCGGGTTTCGAGATCACCACGCTGTCATTGGCATGCCGCGCCACCAGCGACAGCTGCCGCGCCTCGCGCTGCGACTCTTCGAGTTCGCGATTGGCGGTCGACAGCGCCTCGGCCCCCAGCAGAAGCTCGCGCCGTTCCCTTTGGGCGCGGCGGTGATAGCGGGTCACATAGGTCAGGAAGACCTTGACCATGTAGGCCAGCATCACCGCGCCCAGAAGGTCGAACCCGTGCTTGGCCGCGACCTGCGGCGCCGACAGCAGCTCGACGATCAGGAAGACCGCGCAGGTCGCGGCGTAGACCGACAGCCGCAGGGTTGCAGCGGCGCGGTGGAATGGCATGACGAGGCCCGCGTTGATCGCGGCGCCGGTGAGGAACGCGAGGGCGAAGAAGGACGCCGCCCCCGACGGCGCCCAAACCTGCGCGAGCAGCACGCAGAGCCCGATGGTCAGCGCCTGCAGCCAGGCGGTGAAGGCGGTCACGGCGCGAACCCGGTCGATGTCCTGCCCCGCGGCGCGCCACGGCGCGACCCGCCGCAAGGTCAGGCAATCGATCGCCTCGCCGAAGAGCGCGAGCGCCATCGCGATCAGCCCGTGCAGGGGCGAGGCCAGCCAGAACAGCGACCAGGCCCCGGCGACGGTCAGGATCTGCCGGCTGAGGAAATGCGCGATCCGGCCCGAGGCATAGCGTTCCAGCAGGCCCCAGGGACTGTTCTGCCGGTCGAATTCGGCAAGGGCCCGGTCGGGCGCGAGGGGCGGATCGGCCATGGCGTCAGGGTCCGGAACATATGCGTTCCCCGACACCTAGCGCCGCAAGGTTAAGAAAAGGGCAAACCGCTCGGGGGCGCGTTCAGGCGATACGGACCCCGGCGGTGCGCATCGCCGTCATCGCGGCGTCCAGCGACCCGTTGACGTCGATCCCGCGGCAAAGATCGGCGCGCAGCGTCACGTCGAACCCGGCGCGGGCCGCGTCCACGGCAGAGAAATGGACGCAGAAATCCGTGGCGAGCCCAACCAGCGTCAGCGCGGTGATGCCGCGGCTGCGCAGGTAGCCGTCGAGCCCGGTGGGCGTCTCGTGGTCATTCTCGTACAGCGCCGAATAGCTGTCGATGGCCGGGTTGAAACCTTTGCGGATTACCAGATCGGCGCGGTCGGTGTCGAGGTCGGGGTGAAAGGCGGCGCCCTCCGACCCTTGGATGCAGTGATCGGGCCAGAGCACCTGCGGGCCATACGGCATCTCGATCATCTCCATAGGCGCCTTGCCGGGGTGCTGGCTGGCAAAGGAGGAATGGCCCGCCGGGTGCCAGTCCTGGGTCAGGATCACCGCGTCGAACTCGGCCATCAGCGCGTTGATCGGCGCGACGATCCGGTCGCCTTCGGCTACCGCCAGCGCGCCGCCGGGGCAGAAATCGTTCTGGACGTCGATGACGAGAAGGGCGTGCATGGGGTCCTCCGGCTTTGCTGCGGTCGCGGAGAGTCTTAAAGGTGCTGTGCCTCGGTGCAAGGGGCGCGCACTTGATCCGCGCGCGCACTGGGCGTAAAGCGCGCGCCATGTTCACCATCGCCGCGCTCTATCACTTCAGCCGCTTCGACGACCCCGCTTCGCTGCGGGCGCCGCTGCTGGCGCTGTGCCGCGAGCAGGCGATCACCGGCACGCTGCTGCTGGCGGGCGAGGGTATCAACGGCACCATCGCCGGACCGGAGGCGGGCATCCTGCGCGTGCTGGAGCATATCCGCGGGCTGCCGGGCTGCGCCGGGCTGGAGTGGAAGCGGGCTGAGGCGGCGGAGCGGCCGTTTGCGCGGATGAAGGTGCGGCTCAAGAAAGAGATCGTGACCATGGGCCAGCCCGATGTCGATCCGCGCGCGCGGGTCGGGCATTACGTGCCGCCGGCCGAGTGGAACGCACTGATCGCGGCGCCGGACGTGGCGGTGATCGACACCCGCAACGACTACGAGGTGGCGATCGGCAGTTTTGAGGGCGCCATCGACCCCGGCACCCGCAGCTTCGGCGAGTTTCCGGCCTGGTGGGCGGCCAACAGGCACCGGTTCGAAGGCAAGCGCATCGCGATGTTCTGCACCGGCGGCATCCGCTGCGAGAAATCCACCAATTACCTGCTGGGGCAGGGGGTGGAAGAGGTCTATCACCTGCAGGGCGGCATCCTGAAGTACCTCGAAGAGGTGCCCGAGGCGCAGAGCGCCTGGCGCGGCGACTGCTTCGTCTTCGACGGGCGCGTGTCGGTGGGGCACGGGTTGATCGAAGGTCCCCATGCGCTCTGCCACGCCTGCCGCCGTCCGATCCTGCCCGAAGATCGGGCGCGGCACGCGTTCGAAGAGGGCGTGTCCTGCCATCACTGCATGGACGAGACCTCGGACGCCGACAAGGCGCGGTTCCGCGAGCGTCAGAAGCAGATCGCGCTGGCCCGGGCGCGGGGCGAGCGGCACCTGGCGGTGGATATGCGCGACGAGAGCTGAGGCGGGAATGCCTGCGGCATACGAGAGACGCTGTCTCTCGTGCTCTCTGGAGTTTATCGGCAAGATGAAGGGACTAGGCGGGTGCCGCGCCGGGCGCAGGTCCGGCGCGTTGTCCGCGCAGCAGGATCACGATCATGATCGCGATATTGAGCCCGTTCCAGGCGATCCCGTTGAGGAAGGCCCACTGGTAGCTGCCGGTCAGGTCGTAGATCAGTCCCGACAGCCAGCCGCCGAGCGCCATGCCGGCGATGGTCAGCATCATGACGAAGCCGACGCGTGCGCCGGCCTCGCGAGCGGGCAGGTATTCGCGCACGATGACCGCGTAGCTGGGGACGATACCGCCCTGGCTCAGGCCGAAGATCAGGCTTACCGCGTAAAGCGACACCAGCCCGCCCGCGGGCAGGTAGAGGAAGAGCGCCAGGGCCTGCAGGGTCGAGCCGATGAGCAGGGTGCGCACCCCGCCCAGCCGGTCGGCCAGCGCGCCGGAGACCAGCCGCGAGACCACGCCGCCCAGCAGCATCAGCGACAGCATCTCGGCCCCGACGGCGGCGCCGAAGCCCATGTCGACGCAGAGCGCCACGATATGCACCTGCGGCATCGACATGGCAACGCAGCAGCCCACACCCGCGAGCCCCAGCAGCCATTGCAGCTTGCGCGGGCTGAACCCGGTGGCGCGGCGGTGCAGTTGGCTCTGGGTTTCGGCCCGGTGCAAGGCCTCTGACGGAACGCTTGGCCGGAGAAGCTGCGCCAGCGGCAGGATGATCGCGAGGGTCAGCAGCGCCAGCGCCGTGTAGATCCAGCGCCAGCCCGCATCCGCCGCGAACCATCCCAGCAGCGCCGGCCAGATCGCGCCGGAGAGGTAGTTGCCCGAGGCGGCGACGGCCACGGCGATGCCGCGTCGGCGCTGGAACCATTGCGAGATGTCGGCGATCAGGGGCCCGAAACACGAGGCGGTGCCGAAGCCGATGGCGAATTGCACGAGGCTCAGCACCGCGATCGAGGGCGCGAGCGCCGCGAGCCCGTAGCCCAGCGCGATCAGCAGCGCCGCGCCGGTCAGCGACGCGGTGATGCCAAAGCGGTCGACGGCGCGGCCGATGAGCATGTTGCCCAGGGCGAAGCCGAGCATCGTCGTGGTATAGGGCAGCGCGGTTGCGGCGCGGCCCGCGTCGAATTCCGTCCCGACCTCGGGCATCACAACGACGATTGCCCACATGCCGACATTGCCCATCACCGCCACCGTCAGCGTGATGGCGAGCCGGAGCCAGGAATAGCGGGTGTCGAAGGGGCTGGTGTCGTCGCGCATGGCCGCACCCTAGCGCCGCGCAGGGCGGGCCGGTATCCCCAATGCGACAATCGCGGGCGCGAAAGGCGATTGTCGCGCAAGCCGGGCTGCGGTCTTTGCATCCCCGGGGCCTCTGCCTATAGTCGGCCCAAACTTGCAAGGACCGACCCGATGCCCGACGCCGCCACCGTGACGCTTGCCGATATCATGTCCGCTGCGCGGGTGATCCGGGGGGTGGCCGATGCCACGCCGCTGGTGCCGTCGCCCTTCATGGAATCCCGGTCCGGGCAACCGTTCTGGCTCAAGCTAGAAAACATGCAACCGATCGGCGCCTTCAAGCTGCGCGGCGCGCTCAACGCCGTTGCCTCGCTGCCGGAGGGCTGCGCCGGCGTGACCTGCTGTTCGACCGGCAACCACGGCCGCGGGGTGGCTTACGCGGCGCGCGAAAGAGGCCTGCGCGCGGTGATCTGCATGTCGGAACTGGTGCCGCAGACCAAGGTCGACGGCATCCGTGCGCTGGGCGCGGAGGTCTGCATCGTGGGGCGGTCGCAGGACGATGCGCTGGCCGAAAGCCGGCGGCTGGTGGCCGAGGAGGGGCTGACGGAAATCTCGCCCTTCGACGATCCCTTCGTGATCGCCGGGCAGGGAACCATCGGGCTCGAGATAATGGCGGCGCGGCCTGAGGTCGGCACGCTGCTGCTGCCGCTGTCGGGCGGCGGTCTGGCGGCGGGAATCGCGCGGGCGGCGCGCGCCATCCGGCCGGACATCCGTATCGTCGGGATCAGCATGGACCGGGGCGCGGCCATGGCGGAGAGCCTCAAGGCCGGGCACCCGGTCCCGGTCGAGGAGGTGGCGAGCCTTGCGGATTCGCTGGGCGGTGGCATCGGAGCCGACAACCGGCTGACCTTTGCCATGTGCCGCGAGCTGCTGGACGAGGTGGTGACGGTGACCGAAGAGGAAATCTACGGCGCCATGCAGGTGCTGTATCACGAGGACCGGATCGTGGCCGAAGGGGCCTGCGTCGTCGGCTTGGCGGCGGTGCTCGCCGGGAAGGTCACGCTCGACCGGCCCGCGGCGACGGTGATCACCGGGCGCAACGTGGACATGAAGATGTTCACCGACGTGATCTCGGGCCGCGACGTGGTGCTGGGCGACCTGACGGTGAAGGGGACGCCCTATGGTCGATGACACCCGCGTCGTGACCGAGGCGCATCTGCGCCGGATCGTCACGCTGGACACGCAGCTTGTGGACATGGTCGAGGGGGCCTTCGTGGCATTGGCCGAAGGCCGGGTCGTGATGCCGCCGATCATGTCGGTCGAACTGCACGACCGCAACGCCGAGATCGACGCGAAGACCGCCTATGTCTCGGGCCTGGACAGCGTCGCGCTGAAGGTCAGCACAGGGTTCTTCGACAATCCGAAGCAGGGGCTGCCAAGCCTCGGCGGCATGGTCACTGTGCTGTCGGCGCTGGACGGGTCGGTGCGGGCGGTGCTTCTCGACCGCGGCTACCTCACCGACCTGCGCACGGCTGCCGCGGGCGCGGTCGCGGCGCGGCACCTGGCGCCCGAGTCGGTGAGCACGGCCGGGGTGATCGGCACGGGGTTGCAGGCGCGGCTTCAGATGCAGGCGGCGCATCTGGTGCGGCCCTTCGAACGGGTGCTGGTCTGGGGGCGCGATCTGGAAAAGGCCGCCGCCTGTGCCGCCGACCTCGCCCGCGACATCGGCTGCGAGGCCGAGGTCTGCAGCGATCCCAACATCCTGGTGAAGCGCAGCCAGCTGGTGGTGACCACGACGCCGTCCTTCCGCCCGCTGGTCGCAGCGGAGAGCCTGCATCCCGAGCTGCACATCACCGCGATGGGGTCGGACGCGCCGGACAAGCAGGAGCTGGCCGGCGCCTGCCTTGCTCGGGCTGATCTCTACGTGGCCGACAGCGCGCCGCAGGTGGCGCTGCGCGGCGAATTGCGCGCCGCACTTGCGTCGGGCGACTGGACCGGGGGCGACCCGGTGGAACTGGGCCAGGTCATCACCGGCCAGCACCCCGGCCGCCGCCACCCGCGCGACATCACCATCGCGGACCTGACCGGCACCGGCGCGCAGGACACGGTGATCGCGCAGCACGTGATGGACCTGCTGGACCGCGGTACGGCGGCTGCATGATCAAGCTCGACGCCCGCGACCTGGAAATCCTGCGCGTGCTGAGCGCGGAGGGACGCATCACCAAGGCGGAACTGGCCGACCGCGTGGGCCTGTCGCCGACCCCCTGCTGGGAGCGGCTGAAAAAGCTGGAGACGGCCGGCATCATCGAAGGGTATGGCGCGCGCCTGGCGCTGCGGGCCTTCGGACCGCACGTGGTGGTGTTCGTCGCCTGCGAACTCGAAGGCCACAAGACCGAGCATTTCCAGGCCTTCGAACGCGCCGTCGCCCAATACGAGGAAATCACCTGGGCCTGGGCGCTGGGGGGCGGGTTCGATTACCTCATTCAGGTGGTGACCCGTGATATCGACGCCTATCAACGGCTGATCGACGCGCTGCTCGAGGCCCGCGTGGGGTTGGCACGCTATTACACCTATATCGTGACCAAACGGGTGAAATCCTCGTACGGCCTGCCGCTGGGGCTCCTGTCTGATGAGTGACCGCCGCCGCCGGAGGTATCCTCTGCCCGGCGGCTGCCCTGGCAGAGGAATCCTCTGCCACTGAGCGTATCTTTGGTCTCGCTCTCTGCCGGTCCTGCCGTAGGCATGGGACACTTCAGTCAGAGGAGACACCCCATGACCGTTCATCAGACCCTTCCGAAATCGCCGCTGGCCGAGGCCGACGACCCGCGCCTGGTGCGCAGCTTTTCCTATATCGGCGGCAAGTGGAATCAAGGCGCCGAGGGTGCCTCCTTTGCGGTGACCAACCCGGCTGACGGCGAATGGCTGGGCGAGGTGGCCAAACTGACCGGCGCCGATTCCACCCGCGCGGTGGATGCAGCCGAGGCGGCCTTCGAACCGTGGTCCAACACCCTGCCGCAGGACCGCGCGCGGCTGCTGCGCCGCTGGTACGAGCTGATGATCGAACACCGCGAGGACCTCGCCCGGATCATGGTGCTGGAGCAGGGCAAGCCGATTTCCGAAGCGCGCGGCGAGATCACCTATGCCGCCGATTTCATCGAATTCTACGCCGAGGAATGCCGCCGTCCGAACATCGAGGGCGTGACCTCGCACCTGCCCGATGCCGAGGTCGAGCTGTGGCGTGAACCGATGGGTGTCGCCGCGCTCATCACGCCGTGGAACTTCCCCGCCGCGATGCTGACCCGCAAGGCCGCGGCGGCGCTGGCCGCTGGCTGCACCGTGGTCGCCCACCCCAGCGCCGAGACGCCGTTTTCGGCCTTGGCGCTGGCCGAGCTTGCCGACCGCGCCGGGTTCCCGGCGGGTGTCTTCAACGTCGTCACCGGCCACGCGCCCGAGATCGTCGAGCCCTGGACCCAGGACGCGCGGGTGCGCGTGCTGTCCTTCACCGGCTCGACCGAGGTCGGCCGGCTGCTTTACCGGCAATGCGCGGGCACCGTGAAATCCCTGATCATGGAACTGGGCGGCCACGCGCCGGTGCTGGTCTTCGGCGACACCGACCTCGATCAGGCGGTCGAGGAGACGATGAAGGCCAAGTTTGCCACTTCGGGCCAGGATTGCCTGGGCGCCAACCGCATCTTCGTCGAGCGCGGCATCTACGACGCCTTCGTCGAGAAATTCGCCGCCGCCACGAAAGATCTGAGCATCGGCATCGGCATGGACGATCCCGAAATCGGACCGCTGATGAACGAAAAGGCCGTCGCCAAGCAGGAAGAGCACGTGGCCGACGCGCTCAAGAAGGGCGCGAAGCTGGTCTGCGGCGGCGACCGCCACACGCTTGGGCCGCTTTTCTACCAGCCGACTGTCCTGGCGGACGTGCCTGCCGACGCGCTGATCCTGAAAGAGGAAACCTTTGGTCCTGTCGCGGCCATCGTACCCTTCGACAGCGAGGACGAGGTGCTGGCACGCGCCAACGACAGCGAATACGGGCTGGTGGCCTACGTGCACACCATGGACCCGCGCCGCATCTACCGGCTGGCCCGGGCGCTGCAGTTCGGCATGGTCGCGGTCAACCGCACCAAGGTGACCGGCGCGCCGATCCCCTTTGGCGGGATGAAGCAGTCGGGTCTGGGCCGCGAAGGCGCGCGGCAGGGCTTGGAAGCCTTCACCGAGATCAAGTATGTGTGCCGCGACTGGGCCTGATCACGACCGGGCCTGAGCGCGACATGCAAGCCGGAAGCGCGGACGGGACGCGCCGGAGCCTCCGGCGGGAGTTTAGTGGCAAGATGAAGGGGCGCGCGGCGCCTGCGAAAGGAAAGACGATGCTGAAGAACGACATGCTGGACCAGTGGGACCGTGAGAATTTCTTTCACCCCTCCACGCACCTGGCGGAATTCGCCCGCGGCAACCTGCCGAACCGGGTCATCACCGGCGGCACCAACTGCCATATCGAGGATCGCGACGGCACCCGTCTGCTTGACGCCTTTGCCGGGCTCTACTGCGTGAACGTCGGCTACGGCCGCCAGGACATCGCCGAGGCCATCGCCGCCCAGGCGAAGGAGCTCGCCTATTACCATGCCTATGTCGGCCACGGCACCGAGGCGTCTATCACCCTGTCGAAGATGATCCTCGACCGCGCGCCCGAGCACATGTCCAAGGTCTATTTCGGCATGTCCGGGTCCGATGCGAACGAGACCAACATCAAGCTGGTCTGGTACTACAACAACATCCTGGGCCGCCCCGAGAAGAAGAAGATCATCTCGCGCTGGCGCGGCTATCACGGGTCGGGCCTCATGACCGGGTCGCTGACCGGGCTCGAGCTTTTCCACAAGAAGTTCGACCTGCCGCTGTCCCAGGTGATCCACACCGAGGCGCCGTATTATTTCCGCCGCGCCGACACCGCGATGTCCGAGGCCGATTTCGTCGCCCATTGCGCCGCCGAACTCGAGGCGCTGATCGCGGAAGAAGGTGCCGACACCATCGCGGCCTTCATCGGGGAGCCGGTGCTTGGCACAGGCGGGATCGTGCCGCCGCCCGCGGGCTACTGGGAGGCGATCCAAGCGGTGCTGGCCAAGCACGATATCCTGCTCATCGCCGACGAGGTGGTCACCGGCTTCGGCCGCCTGGGCAGCATGTTCGGGTCCGAGCATTACGGACTGAAGCCTGACCTCATCACCATCGCCAAGGGCCTGACCTCGGCCTATGCGCCGCTGTCGGGATCGATCGTCAGCGACAAGATGTGGAAGGTGCTGGAGCAGGGGACCGACGAGAACGGGCCCATCGGCCATGGCTGGACCTATTCGGCCCATCCCATCGGCGCGGCCGCCGGTGTGGCGAACCTGAAGCTGATCGACGAGCTGAACCTCGTGCAGCAGGCCGGCGAGAACGGCGCCTATCTGAACAAGGTCATGGCCGAGGCGGTTGGCGCCCATGCCCATGTGGGCGATGTGCGCGGCGAAGGCATGCTCTGCGCGGTGGAATTCGTGAAGGACCGGAACAGCCGCACCTTCTTCGATGCCTCGGAAAAGGTCGGCGCGCGGGTCGCGGCGGCGCTGCTGGAGCACGGGGTGATCGCGCGGGCGATGCCGCAGGGTGATATCCTGGGCTTTGCGCCGCCCTTCTGCCTGACCACCGCGGAAGCCGACGAGATCGCAGACAAGACCGCGAAGGCCGTGGCCGCGGTTCTGGACTAAGAGCCGATCTGCCGCGGGGCCGGATCATCCCGGCCCCGCGGGCGCTAGAAATAACTGCGCACCAGGCTGCTCGCCAAAAGTGACCAGCCGTCCGCCACCACGAAGAACGCCAGCTTGAACGGCAGCGACACGATGGCGGGCGGCACCATCATCATCCCCATCGACATCAGCACCGCGGCGACCACGAGGTCGATGATCAGGAACGGCAGAAAGATCAGGAAACCGATCTGGAAGGCGCGGGCAATCTCGGACAACAGGAAGCTCGGGATCAGCACCGACAGCGGCGCCTCGGGCGCCAGCGGCGTGCCGGCTGCGTCGGGACGCAGGTCCGCCATGGCGCCGAAGGTGTCGGGATCGGTGCGCGCCGCCATAAACCCGCGGAACGGTTCGAGCCCGCGCATCACCGCCTCGTCGAGCGGCAACGTGTCGTTCAGGAGCGGCACGACCCCGGCGTCGTAGGCGGCGCGGAACACCGGGTCCATCACGAAATAGGTCAGGAACAGCGCCAGGCTGATGATCAGCATGTTGGGCGGCGATTGCTGTAGGCCGATGGCCTGCCGCAGGATCGACAGCACCGTCACGATGAACGGAAAGCACGTGATCATGATGGCGATGCCGGGGGCGAGGCTGAGCAGGGTCAGCAGCGCGATCAGCTGCAGGCTGGTCGCCGTCAGCGACCCCTCGCCGCCAAGGTCGAGCGTCAGTTCCTGCGCTCCGGCGACGCCTGGCACGGCCAGCGCCAGCAGCGTCCATAGGCAGAGGATGCGCATGACGCGACCGCTCAGCTCGGAGTCTGGATATCGACCACTTCGGTCAGGCGGACGGCCAGCTGGCCGCTGTCGTCTCCTTCGACCACTTCGAGCGCGCCGATGGCAATGAGCCGGTCGCCCACGTAGAGTTCGACCGGGTCGTCGATGCGCTTGTCCAGGGTCAGCACCGATCCCTCGTCGAGCCGCAGCAGGTCACGCACCAGAGGACGGGCCCGGCCCACGGAAATGGTGATCTCGATCGGCACCGAGGTCAAAGGGGCGGCGGCCTCGGTCCGGGGGGCTGGGGTGTCGGCGGCTTTATCCATGGGCAGTCCTTCTGGTTTCATGGGCGAACCCCTGCACGGCCTCGTCGATGCTCGACAGCACGCCGGTCAGGTCCACCTGGCTTTCGGAGTCTCCGAAGCGGATGTCCGCCTGGCCGTCGCCAAGCGTGTCGTTTGGCAACAGGTTCAGCGGAAAGCCGAAGTCGCGTTCCAGCAGCGGCGCGACGGCGGCGACATTCTGCGGGGCGACGCTGATCTCGACCGCGAGCGATCCGATCTCGCGGGCCCGGTCTTGCAGCTGTTCGACGATCTGCAGCCCCAGCGCCTCGCGCGCGAGGCCGGGCAGCAGAGAGCGCACCATTTCTTCGAGAAGCGGCGTCATCGCTTTCATCACGTCGCTGTAGGCTTCGTGGTAGGTGAAGGAGAGATCCTGGAGGTTCTGCGCGAAATCGCTGGCGATGCGGCTTTGGTCCGCCGATTGCGCGGCAATCGCGTCGTCCCAACCGGCCTTGTAGCCCTCTTCAAAGCTTTGCAGTTTTGCGCCTTCGAGATCGAAATCGCTCGGTGCCGGCGCAGTGGATGCGCCGGCCAGTTGCGCCGGGGCGCTGAAATCCTCGAGCAGATCGCGCAGCAGCATCACCGCACCTCTTCCGAGTCGTCGAGCCAGTTGCGCAGGATTTCGACCGTTTCCTCGCGACGCTGGCCGATCAGGCGGCGCAGGCGGTCGACGGGGTCGGCGTCGGCATCGGTGTCCATGTCGCCGATGCCGAAGTCGTCGAATCCCCCGCCGCCGGCCAGCATCGGCAGGTTGCCTCCCATGCCGGGCTCCGGGTCGATCTCTCCGGTCAGGGCGGCGCCGTCGGGCATTGCGCTGGCCATTGAAAAGCTGTCGAAGTCGCCGTCGGGGGCAGGCGCGGGTGCGGGCGCTGGCAGGGCGGCGGCGCGCGGACCGGCAAGCACCGGACGGACCACGAACAGGCCCAGCACCAGCGCCACGAAGGCGAGAATGCCCATCTGGATCAGCGTCATCATGTCCACAGGGGTGCTGAACATGCCGGGCGCGACCGCTTCGGTGCCAAGTCCGTCCGGCTTTTCGAAGGGCAGGGACCGCAGGGTGATCTCGTCTCCGCGCGATTCGTCGTAGCCCACGGCAGAAGCGACGAGGTCGCGCAGGGCGGTCATCTCCGCCTCGGGCATGGGCACGAACTCCGGTGTGCCGTCGGCGGCCGTGGCGTAGCTGCCATTGACCAGGACCGCGACGGTCAGCCGCTTGATCGCGCCCGGAGCACGGGTGATTTCGCGCGTGGTTTCAGAGACTTCGAAATTCAGCCGCTCGCGGGTTTCGGAATTCTGGCTGGACGAGCTGTCACCGCCGTCCGCGGCGCCGTCGGGCAGGTTGGAGGCGACGGTCACGTCGCCGCCGCCGGTGTCCTGGCTCTGGCTCGTCGTCTCTTCGGTGTCGGAGCTGATGATCACGCGGTTTTCCGGGTCGAAACGCCGTTCGAGGATCGATTCGCTTTCAGTCACCGTGTCGAGGCTCACCTCGACCACGGCGTTGCCTTGGCCCACGCGCGCCTCCACCAGCCTTTGCACACGGTCGCGGAGCTGGTCGGCCTTGTCCTCTGCGCTGGGGCCGGTGCCCGGGTCGTCGTCGCCGCCGATCAGCCCGCCCTTGCCGTCGATCACCGACACCTCTTCGGGGACGAGGCCGGGCACGGCGGAGGCGACGAGGTTGCGCAGCGCCCGCGCCTGCGCGGGGCCCAGCACGGCCCCGGTGGTGGTGACGCTGATCGAGGCGGTCGGGGTCACGTCGCGCTGGAACGGATTGGCGCCGGAATTGGCGATATGCACGCGCGCGCTTGTGATGTGCGGGCTGGCGACGATGGTGCGGGCCAGTTCGCCCTCTTTCGCGCGCCAGTAGGCGGCATCGAACATCTGCGACGTGGTGCCGAAGCCCGAGAGGCCGTCGAGCAGTTCGTAGCCCTGCGTGGAATTCGACGGCAGCCCCTCGCTCGCCAGGGTGAGGCGCAGCGCGTCCCGCTCTGTCCCCGGCACGAAGATCGCACCGCCGCGCACCTCGTAGGGCACGCCGCGCTGTTCCAGGGCGCTCACGACCTCGCCCGCGGCGCCCGATTCGAGGCCGGCATAGAGCAGGGTCATGTTCGGCGCGGCGGTCATGCGCGACAGGCCGAGAACCGCAGCAAACATCGCCAGGCTCGCGCCGATGACCAGCAGACGGCGGCGGGCACCCAGGGCGTTCCAGACTGTCAGGAGCTGCTGCAAGACTTACCTCCGTCGTTCGACCGGCGTTTTCGATTTGAGGCATCTTTGGCCCATCTGCCTTAACAAGCCGTTAGTCCCTGTTGGCTAAAAGAGCTCTCGACAGAGCCTTGGAACAGGAAAGGGCCGTGCATGTCGGATGCCGCCACGCCAGAGGAAGACGCCCCGAAGAAACCGTCGAAACTGCCCCTGATCATCGGGCTGGTGCTGGCGCTTGCGGGCGGTGCCGGCGGGTTCTACGCGGCCTTTTCGGGGATGATTCCCGGCCTGGGCGGATCGGCGGAGGCGGGCGATCACGGGGCCGACGGCGATCACGCGGGCGAGGCGGATCACGACAGTCCCGACTCGCCGCTGCCGGATGTGGCCTTTGTCGAATTGCCGCAGATCGTCGTGTCGCTGGGCGAAGGTTCCGCGACCGATCACTTGATCTTCCGCGCGGATCTCGAGGTGCCGTCGGCCAAGGCTGAAGAGGTCCGCAGCATCCTGCCGCGGGTCATCGACGTTCTCAACAGCTACTTGCGGGCGCTGGAACCGACCGATGTACAGGGGCCGTCGGCGCTGATCCGGCTGCGGGGCCAGATGCTGCGACGTATCCAGCTTGTGACCGGCGAGGGCCGGGTGCGCGACCTTCTGGTGATGGAATTCGTATTGAACTGAGAGGACTGACACATGGCGATGATTGCGGACATCCTTCTCGTTGCGGGGGCGCTGGGCGCCGGGTTCTACTGTTTCGTCCTGGCGCGCCGGCTGGCGCGGTTCAACGATCTGGAGAACGGCGTCGGCGGCGCGGTCGCGGTGCTGTCGGCGCAGGTGGATGACCTCACCCGCACGCTTGCCGCGGCGCAGAAGACGGCGGGCGCATCGACCGACTCGCTGGCTCAGCTGACCGACCGGGCCGAGCAGGTTGCCAAGCGGCTGGAGCTCATGGTGGCGTCGATGCATGACCTGCCGGCGGGCGATGCCCCGCCGCCGAAGGAGGAAAGCGGCGGTGGCGAGCCGGTTTTCCTGCGCCGGGCGCAGGGCGGAGCGTCGCGATGAGCGCGCGTCGGCAAGAGGCGCCTCGCCGCCGGGTGTTTCGGCGTGGACGCGGGGCGCTTGCGGCCATCGGCGGGCTTCTGATCGCCTCGGCCGCGGTGCGGATCGGCACCGGCGCGACCGAAGCGATCGCGGCCCAGACGCTGGAGCCGCCAGCGGTCGAATCCTCCGACCTGCCGCCGGAGACCTGTACCGGAGAGGCGGACATCGCTCCGATGCTCGCGGCGCTCGACAAGCGCGAAGCGCGGATTGCAGAGCGGGAAACCGACCTGCGCACCCGCATCCAGGCGCTGTCCGTGGCGGAAACCGAAATCGACCGCAAGATGGCGGCGCTCGAAGAGGCCGAAGCGAACCTGCGCGCGACGCTGGCTCTGGCCAACGGCGCTGCCGAAGAGGATCTCGCCCGGCTCACGGATGTCTACGCGAACATGAAGCCCAAGCAGGCCGCCGCCCTTTTCGAAGAGATGGATCCGAACTTTGCGGCAGGGTTCCTGGGCCGGATGCGTCCGGACGCGGCGGCGGCGATCCTGGCCGGGCTGACCCCGCGCGCAGCCTACACGATCAGCGTGGTGCTGGCCGGGCGCAATGCCGACGTCCCGAAGGAATAGCGCGTCTCGGCGGGGCATTTTCCCAGGGGAAGGGGCCATCATCCGCACTATGGCTCAGGGCCCAGCCTGATTTGGCGGGCGCGGCTTTTGACGGAGTTCTACTGGAGTCAGGCCCGGATAAGACGTGGCTGGGTAGTAGACGAACCGCCTGAACGTTGCGCGGGAAGCGCCGTTACACGTCTCCGAACAGACGCGCGGAGACCGAGCCGATGTGCCTGCGCATTGCGGCCTGTGCGCCGGTCGGATCGCAATCGGCGATGGCCGCGGCAATCTCGCGATGCTCGGCAAAGCTGGTATGATCGCGGGGCGGCCGGTCGGTCCCGCGAATGACGGTTTTCCAGGCCACCGCGCGGCGCACCTGGTTGAGGTGATCGAAGACGGACAGCAGCATGATGTTATCGGACGCCTCGGCGATGGCGCGGTGCAGGCAATCGTCCTGCCGTTCGTATTCTTCCCAGCTTGGCGCCTCCATCGCGCGTTCGACCGCGTCGCGGATTCTCTGGATCGCGCCGGGCGAGGCGTTCACCGCGGCTTCGCGGGCGATGGCCGGCTCGATGCTCAGACGTGCGCGCATCATTTTGACCGGAGTCAGCTGCTGCGAAATATCCGCGACAAGGCCGGGTTGCGCCGCCGACACCGATCCCGAGATGAAGGTGCCCTTGCCCACGTGGCGCCAGATCGCTCCCTCGCGCTCCAAGGCGTCGAGCGCCTTGCGTAGAATGGTGCGCGACATGTTCAGGCTTCCCATCAACTCGCGTTCGGGCGGCAACCGGTCGCCCGGCGCATAGCGTCCGGCCTCGATGAAGTCGCGCAAGGCGGCGATCGCATCCGAGCGGGTCAAGATGTCCGGGCTTGTCAGCACGGCGCAATCTCCTGAATTGGTTAGCCAAAGGGCGCGTATTGGTTGGCAGCATCGCTAAAACATGCGAAGTTTTCAAGGCGAAACCGTCTCGCGATAAAATTGGTTGCGATTGATTGAAAGATTGGTACGGTTCGGGCAACGCCAAGAATCTGGACAGTGGAGAGGTGAATGTCTGATTTCGTGATCGAAACGCCGCCTGTGGTCGGCCTTCCCGTTGACGGCAGCGATGCCAAATTCCCGGTACGCCGGGTCTACTGCATCGGCCGCAACTACGCTGCCCACGCGGTCGAGATGGGTCACGACCCGGATCGCGAGCCGCCGTTTTTCTTTCAGAAGAACCCGGACAACCTCGACCCCAGCCTCGAGTTCCCCTACCCGGTGCATTCCGAGGATGTGCACCATGAGGCGGAAATCGCCGTGATGCTGAAATCCGGCGGCACGGACATCCCGGTCGAAAGCGCCCTGGACCATGTCTATGGCTACGCGCTGTCGCTGGACATGACCCGCCGCGACCTGCAGGGCGTCGCCAAGAAGATGGGCCGCCCGTGGGAGATCGGCAAGGCCTTCGAGCGGTCGGCCCCGGTCGGTCCGATTCATCCGGTCGAAAAGGTCGGCCACCCGTCCGAAGGCGCGATCACCCTGCATGTGAACGGGGAGTTGCGGCAGGAAGGTGACCTGAACCAGATGATCTGGAAGGTGCCGGAAATGATCGCTTACCTGTCGGACTACTTCGAGCTGGCGCCGGGCGACGTGATCCTGTCCGGAACGCCATCGGGCGTCGGTCCGGTGTCGCGCGGCGACACGATGAAACTGGCGGTCGACGGTCTGGGCGAGATCTCGGTCAAGGTGGTGTGATCCGGTGACGGCTTCCTTGCGCATATCGGCACCGATTCCCTGGGTGACGGACGGATGACAGAGGCCGCCACCCCTCTCGCGCTGAGCTTCGCCAGCTGGGACCATGACCGCGTCATGGCCCTGCACGACGGGCGGGTCACGGTGCCGGGGGTGCGGCTGGACAGCGTGATCGAGACCACGCAGAAACTGTTTCCCCTGGCGGTGAGCACGGCACCGCACGACATCACCGAGATGTCGATCTCGTCCTATGTGCTGCAGACCTCGCGGGGCGAAGGCGCCTATACGGCGATTCCGGCCTTCGTCAGCCGCGCCTTCCGGCACCAGGGTTTCTTTGCGCGCGCCGGGTCGGGCATCCACAGCCCCGCGGATTTCGCCGGCAAGCGGATCGGCGTGCCGGAATACCAGATGACGGCGGCGCTCTGGATGCGTGGCATCCTGCGTGACGACTTCGGCGTGCGCGCCGAGGATATCCACTGGCGCACCGGCGCGCTGGATCAGGGCGTGCGCCGGGAACGGCTGGCGCTCGACCTGCCCGACGGCATGAAAGTCGAGCCGATCGACGAGGGCGAGACCCTGCAGGTCCTGCTGTTGCGCGGAGAGATCGACGGGCTGCTTGCGCCGAAACCGCCGCAGGCTTTTCTGGACGGCAATCCCGATCTTGTGCGGCTGTTTCCGGATTACCAAGCGGCGGAAGAGGATTACCACGCGCGCACCGGGTTCTTTCCGATCATGCATGTGATCGGCCTGCGCAAGACACTGGCCGAGGCGCATCCCTGGCTGCCGCGTGCCCTGTACGACGGCTTCGTCGCGGCCCGCGACCTGGCGCTGGACAGGCTGCGCAAGCTCTGGCTCGGCAATGCCAACCGCCTGTCGCTGCCCTGGCTGGGTGCGAGCATGGAGCGGACGATCGGGGCGATGGGTTCGGATTACTGGAGTTACGGCTTTGCCGCCAACCGCGCCGAGTTGGACGCGGTCAGCCGCTATTCGGTTGAACAGTTCCTGGCCCGCGACCGCGTGGCCCCGGAGGCGCTGTTTCACCCCTCGGTGCTGGACACCTAAGCCTCGCACCGAGGCGCGACGCACCGATTTGGGAGGGTCGGTGCGTCGTCCAAGACAAGGGGGAGGAGCCCCGAGCAGTGAGAAAGACCCCGCCGGTCTGCGCGCGGACCGCCGGGGCAAAGTCACAGCGCGGAACAACTGTTGGAGGAGACAACATGACCATGACACGCAAACTGGACCGTCGCGGCTTTCTGCGCACCGGCGCCGCGGCATCGGCGATGACGCTTGGCCTGCCGGGCATCGTGCGGGCGCAGGACTATCCCAGCGGCAACATCAACGTGGTGATCCCAACCCGCGAGGGCGGCGGCGCCGACCGCAACTTCCGCGCCTTCACCAGCGTCTGGAAGGAAAAGCTGGGCACCGATTTCGAACCGGGCTTCTTTCCCGGTGCTTCGGGCCGCGTCGGTTACGAGATCTACATGGGCAAGAACGAACCCGATGCATACAACCTGATCTTCGGCAACATGGGGCCCGAGGTGCTGAACTGGGCGGTGCAGCCGCCGAGCTTCCCGCTTGAGGATTATTTCTACTTCGGGCGCGTCGACACCGATCCGGGTGCTTTGTTCGTGGGCGCCGAAAGCCCGCTGCAGACCATGGACGACATCATCGCCGCTTCGAAAGAGCGCAAGCTGAACGTCGGCACCAGCCGCATGGCGCATCCGGCCTCCATCGGTCTGCTGGCTTTGGGCGAAGAGCTGGGGATCGAGTTCAACCTCATCCCGCTCTCGGGTGGCAAGAACACCGTCGCCGGCGCGGTCACCGGAGAGGTCGATTTCTCGGTCCTGACCTCAGGGTCGGTCATCGCCGCGGGGGATTCGGTCAAGACGCTGCTGGTCTTCGGCGAGAACAAGGTGGGCGAGGGGCTCGATAACGCGCCCAACATCAATGACGCCTACAACATGTCCCTGCCCGAGATGCTGTCCTCGCGCGCCTTCGCGATCCACCAGAAGGCCGCGGACGATTACCCCGAACGGTTCGACCTGCTGCAAAGCACCTTCAAGGAGACCTTCGAGGATCCAGCGTTGATGGAGGCCTATGTGGCGTCCAAGGGCACGCCGGAATACCTCAATTACGGCGGTGTGGAGGAGTGCGCTGAGTTCATGGCCGCGATGCTGGAGCTGGGCGAACGCTACAAGCCGCTGCTCACCGGCGCGTAAGCGACGCAGCTTGCGGGGCGGCCTTCGGGCCGTCCCGATCCCATGACCGTCCGAAATCAACAGGATACCGTCCCGATGCCCCTCGATCCCAAAGACCCGCCGCGCCAGCTTGGCGGAGAGCTGGTGATCCCCGTGCTCGCCGTGGCCTTCACGCTCTACTATTTCTCGTCGATCTGGAATTCGCCTTGGACCGCGCAGGTCAGCGCTTTCATGGTCGGCGGCATCCTGCTGCTGGTCTGCGCGCTCTTCTTCCTGCGCGCCATCCTCTGGCTCAGCCGTGGAGAAGCATCGCTGGGTGTCGGCAACCTCTTTTCCATTGAGGATTTGCGCACCGGACGGATCGGGTTGATTGCAACGACGGTGGCCTTCTGCGTCTTCATCGACCAGCTTGGCTTTACCCTCACCACCTTCCTGTTCCTGGCGCTCAGCATGATCATACTCAGCAAGGGCAAGAGCCCGCTGCTGATCGTCGCGATCTCGGCCGTCATGGCCCTGGGCGGCTGGGCGGTGTTCATCTGGGCTTTCGATACGCGCTTTCCGCGCGGCTGGTTCGAAGGCGTAATGCAGGCGGTGATCGCCAATGGGTGACACGGCGACCATCCTCACCGAGGTCTTTTTCGAGACGATCTCGTTCTGGTGGGTCATCGTGCCCACGATCTTCCTGGGCCTGATCGTCGGCGGCATCCCCGGCTTTTCGGCGGCCAACACAATCATCATCCTGATGCCGCTGACCCTGTCGATGAGCCTTGAGACGGGCCTGATCTTCATGGTCTCGCTCTACTGTTCGGCCCGGATGGGGGCGGGCATTCCCGCGATCCTGGTCAACATTCCCGGCACCGCGGGGGCTGCGGCGACGCCGCTGGACGGCTATCCGATGACCAAGCAGGGCAAGGGCCAGCAGGCGCTGGCGATGACCTTCGTCGCCTCCTCGCTGGGCGGGCTTCTGACCACGATCATCGCGCTGGCGGCCATGCCGTTGCTCGCGCGCGTCGGCTTCTACATGCACTCGGTCGAGATGATCGTCGTCATGCTCTTCGGCATTTCGCTTATCGCCTCCATCGCCGCGCAGGACATGCTCAAGGGCCTGATCGCCGGCTTCCTCGGCCTGATGATCGGCTCCATCGGCACCGACGTGGTCTATGCCACGCCGCGCGGCACCTTCGGGTTCCTGGAGCTTTACGACGGCGTGCCGCTGATCCCGGCGCTGGTCGGTCTTTTCGCCGTGTCCGAGGCGTTCATGATCATCGAGAAGCGCCTCATCATCACCGAAGACGCGCAAAAGGCCATGGCGCGGCCCAGCTGGCACGCCACCTTCGAAGGCGTTGGCATCGCGTTCAAGCGCTGGTGGCACATCACCTGGACCTCGCTCATCGGACTGGTGATCGGCGTCATCCCGGGCGCGGGCGCCTCCATCGCAAGCTTCGTCGCCTACCAGCAATCGCGCAGTTTCTCCAAGACGCCCGAGAAATACGGCACTGGCCACCCAGAGGGCCTGATCGCGCCGGAATCCGCCAACAACGGCGTGACTTCCGGCACGCTCGTGCCGCTTCTTGTGCTGGGCATCCCGGGCGGAGCCACCGCGGCGATCATGCTGGTGGTGATGCAGTTCCACGGCGTGAGCTTTGGCCCGTCGCTGTTCGAGGAAAGCCCCAAGGTCGGCTACGGCATGTTCATGGCCATGGCGGTCAGCTACTTCCTGATGATCCTGACGATCCTGCCGTTGTCGCGCTACATGAGCCGGGTGACCACGGTGCCGACGATCTATTTGGCACCGATGATCATTTCCTTCACGCTGGTGGGCGCCTTCGTGCCCCGCGAATACATGTTCGACATGTACCTGGCGCTGGCCTTCGGCGTGCTCGGCTACATCGCCCGCCGGACCGGTTATCACGTCGCGGCGATCCTGATCGGGGTGATCCTCGGGCCGCTGCTTGAGCGTTACTTCCTCTGGAGCCTCAAGAAATCCGACGGCGACATTTCGATCCTGTTTTCGTCGACGCTGGGCAACATCCTGTGGGTCGGCCTCGTCCTGTCGCTGATCGTGCCGATCTGGCTCGACATGCGGCGCAAGAAGAATGCCCAGAAAGACCAAGAGGAGATTCCGATCCAATGAAGATGGAGGTCGACTACCAGCTGACGCGCAACATTCGCCGCGTCGGCCATCTGGAAACGCAGGGCGGCGGGCAGGTCGTGGTGCAGGACGGGTACGCCTATATCGGCCACATGAAGCCGCCGATGGGCACCTCGATCATCGACGTCCGCGACCCGGCGAACCCGACGGTCGTGGCCCATGTGGAACCGCCCGACGACTATTCCCACACCCACAAGGTGCGGGTGGCGGGCAACCTGATGATCACCAATGTCGAGATGGACCGCCGCCATTTCCTGCGCAAGGGCGCCAAGATCCCCGCGCTGCGCGAAGAACTGGGGCCGGACGCCACCGACGACCAGATCGCGGCGGTACTCGGCGTGACGCCGGGCGACATCCCGCTGCTCGAAGAGGCGGCGTCGCGCGGCTACCACTCCGGCGGGTTCCGCGTCTGGGACATCTCGGACAAGACCAACCCGCGTCTGCTGTCCTACGTCAAGACCCACGGCTTCGGCGTGCACCGCTTCGATATGGACGAGAACTACGCCTACATCTCGACCGAGATGGAGGGCTATGTCGGCAACATCCTCGTGGTCTACGACCTGAGCGACCCCAGCCTGCCCAAGGAAGTGTCGCGCTGGCACATTCCGGGCCAGCACGTCGCGGGCGGAGAGACACCGACCTGGCAGGGGTACGGCCACCGCCTGCACCACGCCATGCGCTGCGGCGACGAGCTTTGGGCGGCCTACTGGCACGCCGGCTACCGCGTGCTGGATTGCAGCGACATGACGGATCTCAAGCTCAAGGGCAGCTACCGTTTCCCGGACGCGATCCCCGAACCCACTCATACGATCATGCCGCTGGAGCAGGAGATCAACGGTCGGCGATACGCGGTCTGCATCGACGAGGAACACGACCATAAACCCGGGCGCCTGCACGGGTTCATCTGGATCGTGGACGTCACCGACATGGACAAGATGGAGCCCATCGCCGCCTGGGACCTCAGCGAACGCGTCTGCCCGTGGATCGGCCAGCCCGGCGTGCGCTTCGGAGGGCACCAGTTCCGCGAAAAACTCGACGGCACGCTGGTCTATGCCACCTGGTTCGCGGGCGGGTTGCGGGTGCTGGACGTGGCCGACCCCTACCTGCCGGTGGAGGTCGCGCATTACATGGTGCCCGGCGCCGACGGCACGCCGCCGCAAAGCAACGACGTGGACGTGGACGAGAACGGCCTGATCTACCTGCTTGACCGAAGCAACGGGCTCGAAATCCTGGAGATGACCCTATGAGCGATTCCGACCTTCTGCCGCCTTCTGTCGATCCGAACACCAAGGCGCTCGGTATCCGCCGCGTCAGCGCCCGTAACGAGGCCTCGACGCGGTCGGTGATGATGGTGCGCGACCATATCGTCGTGACCGATGAGAAGGGCACCAACACCGGCCCGACGCCGCTGGAACTGACTCTGTCGTCGCTCATGGGCTGCGAGGGCGTCATCATCAACCGCTGTGCCGAGGCGATGAATTTCAGTTACACGGCGGTGGACATGGAGGGCGATGGCGAGGTCGACCAGCGCGGCAGCCGCGGGGTGCAGGGCGTGCGGCCCTATTTCAACTGGGTCAAGCTGCGCATCCGCGTCCATACCGACGAACCCGAAGAGCGGTTCGAACGGCTGATCAGGAACGTCGAATACCGCTGCCCCGTGATGAACCTGTTCAAGGCCGCCGACGTGGACGTGCAGATGCACTGGGAGCGTGTGGCCCCATGAGCCTGACCCTGCGCATCAATGGCGCGGAGGTTGCGGTCACATCCGAACCCGACACGCCGCTGATCTATGTGCTGCGCGACGAGCTGGGCCTCAAGGGCGCGAAACTGGGCTGCGGGCTGGAGCAATGCGGCGCCTGCATGGTGCTGGTCGACGGCGAAGCGGTGCCAAGCTGCGTGTCCCCCGCCGACACCTTCGGCGGCAAGGAGATCACCACTGTCGAAGGGCTGGCGGACGACCCCACTGGCGCGCGCGTGCAAGCGGCGTTCGTCAGCCACACCGCCGCGCAATGCGGCTATTGCACCGCCGGGTTGGTCGTCGCCGTGACTGCGCTGTTGCAACGCAACCCCGACGCGGACACGAAAACCGTGAAAGACGCGCTGGCGCCCAACATCTGCCGCTGTGGCTCGCACCCGCGTGTGCTGCGCGCAGTGGAGGAGGCGAAGGCATGAGCCTGAAGGCGCATCCGCTTCTGCGCGACTGGCTGCGGCGCGACGGCGACCGGTTGATGATCCGCACCGGCAAAGTCGATATCGGCCAGCGCATCACCTCGGCGCTGGTTCAGATCGTGCGGGACGAGTTGCATCTGCCGTCCGACCGGATCGCGCTGGCGCCCGTCACCACGGCGGACAGTCCGGACGAGGGCATCACTTCGGGCAGCAATTCGGTCGAACAGTCGGGGCACGCCATCCGCTGTGCCGCGGCCACCCTGCGCCGCGCGCTGATCGCCGCGGCCGTGGATCGCAGCGGCGGTGATCCGGAAGACTGGACGCTCGACGATGGCCTTCTGCGACGTCCCGGCAGCAACGATCCGCTGGACCTGCTGGACCTGATGGAGGGGCTCGATACGGATCTGGCCGTCGATCCGGAAGCCGCCGAGTTGACCGCCCGCGACACCGCGCCCAGCGCGCCGATGCTGGGCTTGGCAGAGATGGTGCGCGGTACCTTCACCTTCGTGCACGACCTTGAGGCACCCGGCATGCTGCACGCACGCGTGATCCGCCCCCCGCATGCACAGGCGCGGCTGAGAGATATTCCCGAAGACGAGATTGCCGCGCTCGACGACAAGGGACTGCGCCTTGTGCGCGATGGCAGTTTCCTGGCTATCGCCGGGCCACGCGAATGGCCGGTGATCCGCGCCGCCGAACGGCTGGCCCGCGCCTGCGACTGGGATGCGCCGGATTTCCCCAACATCGACGTCTTCGATAAGCTCACCCGCGAGGGCGCCAGCACCCGCCTGCCCGTGGACAAGGGCCAGCCGTTGGAAGAGCCGGTGCCAGACCCGCCAGGGGCGCCCGATTATACCGCGCGCTACGAGAAACCCTATCTCATGCACGCCGCCCTCGGGCCTTCGGCGGCGATGGCCGACTGGGATGGCGAGACGCTGGACATCAAGACCCACAGCCAGGGCATCTATCCGCTGCGCACCAGCATCGCCGACAGTTTCAGCCTGCCCGAGGACAAGGTGGTCCTGACCCATGTGCCGGGCTCCGGCTGCTACGGCCACAACGGCGCCGACGACGCGGCCTTCGAGGCGGCTCTGGTGGCGCGGGCGATCCCCGATACGCCGATCCTGCTGAAATGGACCCGGGCCGAGGAACACGGCTGGGAGCCGTTCGCCCCCGCCATGGCGGTCGAGGTGGCGGCGACGCTGGAGCAGGGCCGCGTTGCAAGCTGGTCGGCCGAGGCGTTCTCCGATACCCACCGCGGCCGCCCGCGCCCCGGCCCGAACCGCGTCGGCCCGTCGCGGCTGGTTTCGAACCGCCATCTGGCCGATCCGATCCCGGCACAGCCCGGCACGCCCAACATGAACCGCGAGGGCGGGATGCATCGCAACCTCGACCCGATCTACACCTTCGCCGAGCGACGGCTGGTCAAGAACCTCGTCACCGGTCTGCCGCACCGTACCTCGGCCCTCCGGTGCCTCGGTGCCGTCGCCAATGTCTTCGCGCTGGAATCGAGCATGGACGACCTTGCCATCGCCGCTGGCGAAGATCCCATCGCCTATCGCTTGGCGCAACTGGACGATCCCCGCGCCATTGCGGTGCTGGAGACGTTGCGCGACCGGATCGCGGACCTGTCCGCAACCGCAGAGGGACAGGGCCGCGGCATCGCCTATGCGCAGTACAAGAACGCGATGACCCGTGTCGGCCTCTGCATCGACGTGACCGTGACGGACCTTGCCGAGGTCAGGCTCGACCGCGTGGTGATGGTCGCCGATGCGGGCCGGGTGGTGGACCTTGCGGGCCTCATCGCGCAACTCGAAGGCGGGGTGATCCAGGGCGCCAGCTGGGCGCTGTGCGAAGAGGTGCAGTGGGACCGGGACGGGGTCACCTCGCTCGACTGGGACAGCTACCCGGTGCTGCGCTTCGACAAGATGCCGACGATGGACGTGCATGTGCTCGACCAGCCCACCGAACGCCCGCTGGGCGCGGGCGAGGCCAGTCCCGGCCCGACCGTGGCGGCCATCGCCAACGCCGTGCAAGACGCCATGGGCATGCGCCTGCGCCGTCTGCCGTTCACCGCCGATGCGATCATGCAGGCCGCCGCCAACGCGTGACCCTTGGAGCGGACGGCGCCCGCGCCTATCTGGGATGGACAGGGCAGACCCCGAACGCTAGGTACGCAGGCCATGGCCAAGGACAAGACAAAGACCGATCCGAACTACCGTGTGATCGCCGAAAACCGGCGCGCGCGGTACGACTACGCGATCGAGGACGATCTCGAATGCGGCATTGTCCTGCAAGGGTCCGAGGTCAAGTCCCTGCGCGAGAACTCCGCCAACATCGCCGAAAGCTACGCGGCGGTGGAAGAGGGCGAGCTGTGGCTGGTGAACTCCTACATCGCGCCCTACGAAAAGGCGATGTTCAAGCACGAGGAACGCCGCCGCCGCAAGCTGCTGGTCAGCCGCAAGGAACTGGCGCGGCTCTGGAACGACACACAGCGCAAGGGCATGACGCTGGTGCCGCTTGTTCTGTACTTCAACCACAAGGGCACGGCGAAGGTGAAGATCGGCGTCGCCAAGGGCAAGAAGAACCACGACAAGCGCGAAACCGAAGCCAAGCGCGACTGGAACCGCCAGAAGAACCGCCTGCTGCGCCAGCACGGCTGAGCGCGGCGGCGGGCGTCCTCAGATCTTCAGGAACGGCTGCGCGAGACGCGGCAGGAGACCCTTGAACCGCAGGGGTGCGTCGGTGACGGCGAGGCAGATGCAATCCTCCGAGATATCCGCGACCGGCGTATGATTCAGCTCTTCGGTCGCCACCTCCACGTCGCCGCGGGCAAAGCGGCCGTCTTCATCCTCGAACGCGCCCTTCAGCACCAAAGTCACCTCGGTGCCGTTGTGGCCATGGTCGGGCACTGCCGTCCCGGCGGGAATGTAGAGCAACCGCGCCGTGGCACCGGGGGCGGTCGGCAGGATCGACTGTTTCACGCCCATACCGACGGACCGCCACTTTACGGTGTCCAGACCCCCGCCAATATAAGGCGCGAGCGGTGTGGGCACTCTCGGATCGCCGCATTTCGGTGCGGGCGCGGGGGCGGCAGGTTCCTCGTTGCGAATGGCGGCAAGAACGTCGCTCCGGCTTGACGCATCAAGCTCGATCCCGCGGAAACCATCGGTTTCCGCCTCGAGCAGCGCGCCGCCGACGGCGTCGTAACTGGCAAGCTCTGCCCGGCAGGTATCGCAGAGCGACACGTGGGACGCGACGATCAGGTCGAAGGCCTCGGGCAGCGTGCCTGCGGAATAGGCCATAAGAAGCTGCGGGGTCAGGTGGTGCGTCGGTTCGGTCATGTCGGTCACTGTTTCTGTTGCATGGCATGGCGCAGGCGGTCCAGCGCCAGCCGGATTCGGGATTTGATCGTGCCAAGCGGCAGGCCGGTTTCGGCAGCGATCTCGGAATGGGTGAGATCGCCGAAATAGGCTTTCTCGATCAGTTGTCGCTGCTTGTCGGGCAGGGCGGCCAGTGCCTCTCCCAGCGTTTCGGTTTCCTGCTGAAGGGCCAGCACTTCGGTCTGGTCTGGTTCCGGTTCCGGACCCCAGGGCAAGTCCTCGGGCTCGGGACGGCGCTGCCTGCGCAGCACGTCGATCTTCTTGTTTCGGGCGATGGTGAAGATCCAGGTGGCGACACTGGCACGCCCCGGATCGAACATGTGCGCCTTGTTCCAGACCGTGACCATCACCTCTTGCGCGCATTCCTCTGCCAGCGACGCATCGGACCCCGACCGCATCAAAAAAGCCTTCACCCGCGGCGCGAAATGATCGAACAGGGCCACGAAGTCGTCTTCGCTGCGGTCGTCTCGGACGCGGATCATCTGATCCACCCATCCGGGCCTCGCGTCAGGCTTTGGGTCGGTCACCGTGATACTCTCCGCTCTCCGACTGATGCGCTTTGGATGCTCGGACGCGGCGCGCGGCGGAACCGGCGCCGGAGCAGAGCCATAGGCAGATATCTGAGTGCGTAACATGTGACGGATACGCGCCGCTGCCATGAATGGATCACTCCGACACCCGTTTTTTCTTTTTTCATCCAAAACTCTCTGACAAGCGTAACCGTTACTACAGGCAAGCGAAAACCGTTCGGAGACCCGTCCTTCATGCCCTTTGATCCCAGCGCCAGCGCGCGCAAACACATTGCCGTCATCGGTGCCGGAATCTCGGGGATGGGGGCGGCGTACATGCTGGGCGACGATCACGACGTGACCCTGTTCGAAGCGGAGCCCCGGCTGGGCGGCCAC
>Ga0114903_1000363_pt1 | contig 28013 bp, 23 predicted proteins | sample MalvirDeepMed_s2_FD_87289 | JGI IMG/M metagenome (GOLD analysis project Ga0114903, IMG submission 87289) | Marine viral communities from the Global Malaspina Expedition - Malaspina viral metaG DeepMed_s2 | ecosystem: Environmental > Aquatic > Marine > Oceanic | place: Mediterranean Sea... | reverse complement strand
GGGTCAGCGTCAGGAACAGCGCGGCCAGACCGATCACGGGGCCCGGAACCGGCAGGCCCAGCCCCCGGGCCAGCGTTTCGCCCCCAAGCTGGAAGGCCAGCAGGATGGCAAGCGCGCGGATCACGGCAGACGCCTGAGGCCGTAATCCTCGAACGCGGCCAGCGTTTCCTCGATCTCGGCATCTGACAGAATATGGGGCGCGCCTGCCATCCGCGACAGGATATAGGTGCGGGCCAAGTGCTCCAGCTCTTCCATCCGCCAGAGCGCCCGTTCGATGGTTTCTCCGGTGGTGGTCGCGCCGTGATTGGCCATCAGGCAGCCCTGCCGCCCTTCCATCGCGGCGACGACGGCGTCGGACAGCGCCTGCGTCCCGAACCGGGCATAATCGGCGACACGGACGTCCGGGCCCCCGAACGCGGCGATCATGTAGTGACACGCGGGGATCGGCGCGCGGGTCATGGCTTGCGCGGTGGCATGGGCGGGATGCGCGTGGAAGACGGACTGGATGCCGGGCTTGGCGTTGAACAGGGCCTGGTGGAAATGCCACTCGGTCGAGGGTTTGCGCCCGCTTGGATCGGGGCTGCCGTCCAGCGGGATCGCCACCAGCATGTTTGGCGTCATGATGTCATAGGGCGTCCCCGATGGCGTAATCACCATGGTACTGCCCGCCCGGAACGAGGCATTGCCGGACGTCCCCTGGTTCAGGCCCTTTGCCTCCATCGCACGGCAGGCGTCGATCAGGGCCTGCCGGGCTTCGTTCGTGTCGTCGTAGGTCATGCAAAACTGTCCTTGTAGCGGTCGCGCAGGTCGGCCTTCTGGACCTTTCCCATCGTGTTGCGCGGCAGGGCGTCCACCGTGACGAAGCGCTTGGGCCGCTTGTAATCGGCCAGTTGCTGGGACACCGCGGCCTTCACGACATCCATGTCCGGGGTGCCGGTCAGGATGGCGACGACCCCCTCGCCGAAATCGGGATGGGGCACGCCGATCACGGCGCTTTCGCCCACGCCCGGCACGGCATCCAGCACGTCCTCGACCTCCTTGGGATAGACGTTGAACCCGCCCGAGATCACCAGATCCTTCTGCCGTCCGACGATGGTCAGATAACCGTCCGCGTCCAACTGGCCCAGATCGCCGGTGGTGAACCAGCCGTCGCCCGCCAGTTCCTCGGCGGTCTTGTCGGGCATCTGCCAGTAGCCCTTGAAGACATTCGGCCCGCGCACCTCGACCATGCCGATCTTGCCTTCCGCAACTTCCGCGCCGTTTTCGGTCACCCGAATCTCGACCCCCGGCAGGGGGTGGCCCACGGTCCCGGCGCGCCGTTCGCCGTCATAGGGGTTCGACGCGTTCATGCCCGTTTCGGTCATACCATAGCGTTCGAGGATCCGGTGGCCTGTCCGGGCTTCGAACGCGCGATGTGTCTCGGCCAGAAGCGGGGCCGAGCCCGAGACGAACAGCCTCATGTCCCGGGTGGCGTCCGTGGTGAACCGGTCGTCGGCCAGAAGGCGGGTATAGAAGGTCGGCACGCCCATCATCGTGGTGGACCGGGGCAGGGCGTCCAGCACCGCGTCGACATCGAATTTCGACAGAAAGATCATCCCGGCGCCCGACAGAAGCGTGGTGTTGATCGCGACGAACAGGCCGTGGGCGTGAAAGATCGGCAGGGCGTGGATCAGCGTGTCATCGGCCGTGATGCGCCACGCCTGGACAAGGGCCTGTGCATTGGACAACAGGTTCTGCTGCGTCAGCATCGCCCCCTTGGAGCGTCCAGTCGTACCGCTGGTGTACAGGAAGGCCGCCAGATCGTCCGGCGCCCGATCCACCGGATCAAGCTGCGTGGGCTTGCCCTGCATCGCGTCGGCAAAACTGCCAGTGCCACTTTCGGCGAGTGTCAGGACGGGCGGTCCCAAGGCCTCGACCTCGGCCGCCGAAGCGGGATCGCACAGGATCAGCGACGGCGTGGCATCGCCAACGAAATAGGCAACCTCAGGGGTTGTGTAGGCCGTGTTGAGCGGGACGAACACGATGCCGCGCGCGATGCAGGCGGCATAGATCGCCAGCGCCTCGACCGATTTCGCGACCTGCACGACCAGCCTGTCCCCCGGCGTCAGTCCCGCCGCGTCCAACGCATGTGCCGCACGCCCGGCCATATTGAGATAGGCGTCATACGTCACTGTCTCATGACGGGGCCGCTGGGCGAACCGCGCAGAGCGATTGCGATGCGGGGCGATCAGGGCGTCGAAAAGTGGGTTGGTCATCTATGCCTCGGGTCTTTGTCCGCCGAGTCCTAGCGCAGGGGTCTGCGACTTGACAGACCGTGGTCGATCACGCTCCCTTCCATTGTGCAGGTGCAGCATTAGATACTGCATCAGCGAAAAGGAGTTCTTTGATGTCCGGCCAAGGGTATTATTCAAACTATCTACAGACGATGCGGATGCTGACCGAAGCGCAGGCGGTCATCAGCTACAGGATGATGGGGGCTGCAGGACTTTGGCCCGTTGCGCGCACGGAAATGTGGCGCATGGCGCTGGAAAAGGGGCCTGCCTTTGCTGCCGCCTCGCAAGAGGCATGGATGGCGACCATTGCCGGCAAGTCGCCCGACCGGGTCGCCGAGGCATGGTTGCGTCCGATCGCACAGCACACCAGTTCGAACAACAAGCGTTTGTCGCGGCGTCGCTGACCTGAAGGCGTGGACACCGGGCGTCGAATGACGCAGCTTGCGGGCGAACGAAGAAGGAGCCCGCCGCCGTGGTCATGTCACACGCCGACCCGCATCACACGCGCAATCCCGGGATGCCACTTGACCCCGCGATGTTCGACCGCGTCCGGGTCAACAAGCAGGCGTCCGAACGCCGCGCGGCTGGTTTCGGCGCCCGCCGTTCGGTCAAGAAGACCCACCAGGCGGCGTGGCTGGTCAATGCGATCCGGTTGATCGACCTAACGACTTTGTCCGGCGACGACACGCCCGGCAAGGTCAGGCGGCTGTGCGCCAAGGCCCGCGCGCCCGTGGCACCCCGCATCGCGGATGTGCTGGGCATCGCCGACATGGGACTGACCGTCGGGGCGGTCTGCGTCTATCCCACGATGGTGCCGCATGCGGTCGAGGCGTTGCAAGGATCGAACATTCCCGTCGCCTCGGTCGCGACGGGCTTTCCCGCGGGGCTGATGCCGCTGGATCTGCGCCTGCGCGAGGTCGAATGGGCGGTGGCGCAAGGCGCGGCAGAGATCGACATCGTGATCACGCGAGAACACGCCTTGTTGGGCAACTGGCAGGCGCTGTATGATGAGATTTCGGCAATGCGCGACGCCTGTGGCGCGGCCCATATGAAGGTGATCCTTGCGACAGGCGAGCTGGAAACGCTGACGAATGTCTACGCGGCGTCGATGGTCGCGATGCAGGCCGGGGCGGATTTCATCAAGACCTCAACGGGGAAGGAAGGGGTGAACGCCACGCTTCCGGTGTCCCTGACCATGGTGCGTGCCCTGCGCGATTTCGGCGAGGCGACCGGCCACCGGATCGGGTTCAAGCCCGCCGGCGGGATCAAGTCCGCGAAAGAGGCTTTGGCCTGGCAGGTTCTGATGAAAGAGGAACTGGGCCGCGATTGGCTGAACCCCGACCTTTTCCGCTTCGGCGCGTCCTCGATGCTGGGCGACATCGAACGCCAGCTCGAACATCATGCCACGGGGCGCTATGCCGCCGCCCATCGCCACGCGATGTCGTGAGGGACAGATGCAGATATCGGACATACTTCAGACCATGGATTACGGCAAAGCGCCCGAGGACAGCACGATCGTGGCCGACTGGCTGGCCCGCCACGAGAACGGTTTCGGCCATTTCATCGACGGGGCGTTCACCGACCCGGGTGAGACTTTCGAGGTCCAGAACCCCGCCACCGCAGAGGTCATCGCCCATGTGACACAAGGGTCCGAAGCGGATGTCGGCACGGCCATCGCCGCCGCGCGTGCGGCGCAGCCGGGGTGGGCGGCGCTTTCGGGGCATGAGCGGGCGCGGCATCTTTATGCGCTGGCGCGGCACGTGCAGCAGCACGCGCGTTTCCTCGCCGTGCTCGAGACGATCGATAACGGCAAGCCGATCCGTGAAAGCCGTGACATCGACATACCACTGGTAGCGCGGCACCTTTATCACCACGCTGGGTGGGCGGAACTGGTCGAAGACGAACTGCCCGGAACGCAGCCTTACGGTGTCTGCGCACAGGTCGTGCCGTGGAATTTCCCCCTGCTCATGCTGGCATGGAAGGTCGCGCCCGCCTTGGCTGCGGGCAACACGGTTGTTCTGAAGCCCGCGGAATACACTCCCTTGTCGGCCCTGGCCTTTGCCGAGATCGCGCGAGAATGCGGATTGCCCAAGGGCGTGCTCAACATCGTGACCGGCGACGGGGCGACGGGCGCTGCGCTGGTCGGGCACGAGGGGGTGGACAAGGTCGCCTTCACCGGCTCGACCGACGTGGGCAAAACGATTCGGAAGCAGATCGCGGGGTCCGGCAAGGGGCTGACGCTGGAACTGGGCGGCAAGTCCCCGTTCGTCGTTTTCGACGATGCCGACCTGGATGCCGCGGTCGAAGGTGTTGTGGACGCGATCTGGTTCAACCAGGGCCAAGTCTGTTGCGCCGGCGCGCGCGTGCTGGTGGCGGAAGGGGTCGAGGATGCGTTCACCGCCAAATTGCGGGCGCGGATGGACAAGCTGATCGTCGGCGATCCTTTGGACAAGAACACCGACATGGGGGCGATCGTCCACCCCGTCCAACTGGAGAGGATCAAGTCCCTGATGGCGCAAGGCGCGGCCGAGAATGTCGAGATCACGCAGGGCACCGCGCCCGAGGGCTGCTTCTACCCGCCGACGATCGTCACGAATGTGCAACCGGCCAGCATCCTGTCGACCGAGGAGATCTTCGGCCCCGTGGTCACGGTCACGCCCTTCCGCACCCCATCCGACGCGGTCGCGCTGGCGAACAACACGCGATACGGCCTGGCCGCGTCGATCTGGTCCGAGAACGTGAACCTCTGCCTCGACATTGCTGGGCAGGTGAAGGCCGGCGTCATCTGGATCAACTGCACGAACGTCTTCGATGCCGGCGCCGGGTTCGGCGGCTACCGCGAAAGCGGGTTCGGCCGAGAGGGCGGCCGCGAGGGGATGCAGGCCTACCGCACAACGCCCGCGAAACAGGGCCGGGACAGAACACTGCCCGCCTTGACCGCGACTCCGCAGGACAGCGGGCCGCAGGGTCTGGACCGGACGGCCAAACTGTTCATCGGTGGCAAGCAGACGCGGCCCGACGGCGGCTATGTCTATGGTGTTGAAGGGAAGAACGGGCCAGTCGGTCTTGCCGGTCTTGGCAATCGCAAAGACATCCGCAATGCCGTCGAGGCTGCGTCGAAGGCATCCTCGTGGGGGGGAACGACGGGGCATAACCGCGCGCAAATCCTGTATTACCTGGCCGAGAACCTTTCGGCCCGCGCGGCCGAGTTCGCGGATCGCCTGACCTCGTTCGGGCAGTCCACGCAGCGCGCCGAGGCGGAGGTTGAAACCGCGATCCGCCGGACCTTCTGGTATGCCGCGCAGGCCGACAAGTTCGACGGCGCGGTCCACGCCACCAAGTCGTCGCATGTCACGCTGGCGATGAACGAGCCGCTTGGCGTCATGGGGCTTGTTTGTCCGACCGATGCGCCGCTTCTGGGGTTCATTTCGCTGGTGATGCCTGCATTGGCGATGGGCAATCGCGTGGTGGCGGTCCCATCACAGGTCCACCCCCTGTCGGCCACGGACCTGTACCAGGTGATCGAGACCAGCGATGTTCCCGCGGGTGTCGTCAATATCGTCACCGGATCCCGTGACGATCTGGCCACGACCTTGGCCCAGCACGACGGGGTCGACGGCATGTGGTATGTCGGCAGCGCGGGCGCGATGGTCGAGGCCGAAAGCGCCGGCAACCTGAAACAGACCTGGGTCGAAGGGGACGGCGCTCGCGATTGGACAAGCCCCGAGGGGCAAGGACGCGCGTTCCTGCACCGTGCGACGCAGGTCAAGAATATATGGGTGCCCTACGGCGTCTGATCCCGGGTCGTGGGGTTCTCGCACCGCTTGGCTTCCGCCGTCGCTTTCCGAATGTCGGGCTCATCATGGCCTTGACGGCCCCACGTTTCGCCTAACTCGACGGTGAACCGAGGAGGCACGACATGACGCAGGACACGCCGTGGTGGCAACGCTCGGTCGGATACCAGATCTGGCCGCGCAGCTTTCAAGACAGCAACGGGGATGGCGTCGGCGATATCCCCGGCATCATTTCCCGGCTCGATCATCTGGCCGATCTGGGGATCGGCTTCTTGTGGCTGTCGCCGGTCTATGCCTCGCCCCAGCAGGACATGGGCTACGACATCTCGGACTATCGCGACATCGCGCCGGAATACGGCACGCTGAATGATATGGATCGCCTGATCACCGAGGCGAAGGCCCGCGGCATCGGCATCGTCATGGACCTCGTGGTGAACCATTCGTCGGACAAGCACCGCTGGTTTGAGGCGGCGAAGGCCGACTCTGGCGCACCCGAGCGGGACTACTACGTATGGCGCGACCCCGGCCCGAATGGTGAACCGCCATCCGATCTGCGCGCCTGTTTCGGCGGCCCCGCCTGGAACTGGAACGAAGAGGCCGGACAGTACTACCTGGGCTACTTCTCTCCGTTCCAGCCGGATCTGAACTGGCGCAACCCAGCACTTCGGGCCGAAATCTACGACATGATGAACTGGTGGTTCGACCGCGGGATCGCCGGGTTCCGGATGGACGTGATCAGCCTGATCGGGAAGGACATCGAGAACGAGGTCTTCGAGGAAGGTCCATACTTGCACGAATACCTCCAGGAAATGCACCAAAAGACCCTGAAGGGCCGCGATGTGCTGACAATTGGCGAAAGCTGGTCCGTCAGCCGCGAGACGGCGCCCCTTTACTGCGCGAAGGATCGCGACGAGCTGGATATGGTGTTCCAGTTCAACCACATCAAAAGCCAGTGGGACGAGGTTCACGGCAAGTGGAAGCCGAAACCCTTCGATCTTGTCGCGTTCAAGGACGAGCTGTTCGGCTGGCAGGAGGCGCTGGCCGACGCGGGGTGGAACTCGTTGTTCCTGTCGAACCACGATCTTCCACGACAGGTGTCCAAGTACGGCGATGACGGGGAATACCGCGTCCGATCAGCCAAGGCCTTGGCCACCTTGACCCATTTGATGAAGGGAACGCCGTTCATCTATCAGGGCGAAGAAATCGGAATGACCAACATCCGGCTGGAGCGGATCGACCAGTTCCGCGATCTGGAAACCATCGGCCTGTGGCACGAGGAGCGCGAGCGCGGCACCGATTGGGACACGTTCTTGGCAGGGGCCAACGAGAACGGGCGCGACAATACCCGGACGCCTGTCCAGTGGGACGACGGTCCTTGCGCCGGGTTCACCGACGGCATGCCATGGATCGAGGTCAATTCGAACTTCCCCGAAATCAACGTGGCAGCCGAACGTGCGAAATCCGATGGGGTGCTGGCCCATTACCGCAAGCTTGTGGCGTTGCGCAAAAAGATGGATGTCGTCGCGCTGGGCAGGTTCGAGGCTGTCGCCGCCGAACACGACAAGGTCGCGGCGTATCTGCGCCATCACGACGGAGAACGGCTGGCGGTCGTCGCCAACATGACGGGCGATGAGGTCCGCTTCGATCCGCCCGAGGCCCTGCATATAGAGGGCGAGGGGCTTCTGAGCACGGTGGAACCACGTTACCGGATCGATGGCCCGATGACCCTGGCGCCTTGGGAATCCTTTGCGATTCACGCGCGCGGCTGACCCGTTCAGATGGGTTAGGCGGGGGTGAGCGCGATCAGGTGGTTGTCCCAAGCCACGCCGTGCTTCACCGCCCCGCTATCGGTCAGAACGCCGCCGGTGCCATCGGTGAACGCCAGCCCACGACGGGACGGCGCGACACCGCAGATGTCGGGACGGCGCAGGATCTCGAACGCCTCCCCCTCGAACAGGGCCGCTTGCGCGCCGCGTGGGGCGGTCACCGCGATGCGCGCCCCGTCCCCTGACCACGCGACGGACCCGACATAGCCCTGGAACGCAGGGGCAAGGCCGGTGCCGAAGGTTCGCGCCACCGGGTCGCCCAGTCTGTGGGTCGCCAGCATCGGCACCCGCTCCGACGGGGCGCGCTGCGACTGTAGGCCCATCGCGACGGTAGAGTCGGCCCGCCCCGAGATATGGCGGATCGAAAGCTTGGGGTCTTCAAGCTCGACCGTCTCAACGACTCGGCCATCCACGATATACGCAAGATTGGGCCGCATCGTATCGAGGTTCAGCTTTTTACGCTCGTGATCGGGATGCGTGCGGATCCCGCCATTCGCGACCGCCAGCGTATCGTCGGGCAGGCGGATGATCTCATGCGGACCGATCCCGCCAGAGGGGATGTCCCCGATGCGCCCATATTCCGACGCGGCGTCCCACAGGCCGATACGCCCTTCGCCGGTCTCGAAAGCATTCTCGGTCGTTGCAAGGATCCGGCCGCCGTCGATAAAGGCGCCGTGGCCATAGAAATGCCGACCCTCGGGCGATCGAAGCTCGTGCAGGACGCTGCCGGTCGCGCAATCGAGAACCACCGCGAAGGTTCCCGGTCTGCGGGCAAATGCGACGGCCTCTGGGCGGGACGGATGCGCGGCGGCTGCATGGCCGCGATCGGGCAGGCCGACGCGAAAGGCGATCTGTCCATCGACGGTCAGGCCGAACAGGGCGTAGGTGCCGGATGGCTCACGCGCGGCGGCAAGAAAGCTGGGCGTGCCTGCGTCGGCCCATGTGGGAACTGGAAGGGCCGCGGCGGCCCCGGTCGTGGCAAGGAAGCGGCGGCGCGACAGCATCAGTCGCCATCCGCGGAATTGAAGCCCATGGGAACGCCAAGGGCTCCGCCGATCTCGGCACTGGCCGTGTCGCGCGCGGTGCGGATGGCGGTCTGAAGGGCTTCAACCTCGAACCTCGTCTGCACGTCGTCCGTGTTTTGCAGTGCGTGATCCGGCAGGTCGCGTGCCATCTCGACGGCCCGGTCGAGGGACGCCTTGGTCTCCGGGGCGTCCGCCAAGGTGACCGCGAGGTCGCGGAGCGACGAAAGCGCGGCGCGCACCATTTCCATGGACAGCCCGGACCGGCCCAACTCGGCGCGGGCGGGACGAGGGTCGTCGAATGTCCCCATCGGCCGGCCAAGTCTTTGATCGGCGGCGTGTTCCATGTCGGTCAGAAGCGCGGTGTAAAGCGCAGCTTCGGATTCCTGTTCCGTCAAAAACCGTGTGTTTCCGGGGCCGCCGGGATCGCGCATCAGGTCTGCGAAGCCTTTGGACCAGCCGTCCCTGATCGCGGTCGCCGTCCCTGCCAGATCATCGGCCAAGGCCAATGTCAGAGCGCACGGCACGGCGTCACGCTCCCAGATGAGACGCTCCAGGGCACCAAGCCCGCGCCCCGCGACGGATGCGCGCTGAATGGCTTCCGGGGTCCAGGCCTCTTCCCCCTGCTGCGCCAAAAGGCGAATGCCACGCCCGGTTGAATTGCGATCGTCCGGCCAGAACAGGATCGCCTTTGCGCGACCGTCCTCCTCCGCCGGGCCCAGGGAAAGGTGGGAGGCCGCCGCCCAGGCAAGCGCCGCCTCTCGGAAGGCCGGGCGCAGGTCTTCCGGAGCACAAGGCGTCTCGGCCAACGTCTGTGTTGTCTGGGCAAGCTTGTCCATCGTGGGCAGGACATGCTGATCCAGCGCCGTGTCGACATCGGCGATCCCCGGCGAGGCGACCGCGATTGCTGCGGCGGTAAGGGCGGAACGGAGGGTCATAGCGACTCCAGAAAGGCAAGAATGGCGGCACGATCATCCGCAGAAAGCGACGCAAACCGATCCCGGGCCGCCTGCGCTTCGCCTCCGTGCCACAAGATAGCTTCCGTCAGGGATCTGGCACGTCCGTCGTGCAGGAACTGCCGATGCCCGGATGTTTCCTCGGTCAAGCCAATCCCCCAAAGCGGAGGGGTGCGCCATTCCGACCCCGTGGCCTGACCGGCCGGCAATCCGTCAGCCAGTCCGGGCCCCATGTCGTGAAGTAAAAAATCTGAATAGGGCCAGATAAGTTGGAAGCTGTGTTCGGGGCGGTCCTCGAGACGGTGAGTCACGAAGGTAGGGACATGGCAGGCCGTGCATCGGGCCGCGTGGAAGACCTGCTTGCCACGCAGGACCTCGGGATCGTCGACCCGGGCGCGACGGGGCACGCCGAGGCGGCCGGTATAGAACGTCACCAAGTCGAGGCTTTCGTCAGATACCTCAAAGCCGCCTTGCTCGGGGTCCAGGCCGTGCGGCCCGGCACGACAGGCGACTTGCGCTTCCGTGCAATCGCCAGCGGGATCGCGGCGCAAGGGAGAGGCGATGCCGATATCGGCGTTGAATGCATCGGCAGCCTGCTGGCGCAGCGTCGGTGTCGTGGCGCGCACTCCGAAGCGCCCCAGCATCGGACGTTCGTACTCCGGCGACCACACCACGTGGGCGCGTCCGGAAACCCCGTCGCCGTCCAGGTCGTCCGGGTCGGCATGGGACAGGATGTCGGCGGTGGGAATTGCCTCGATCAGGCCAAGCCCGATCATTTGTGGCGCCACACGCGGGCTTATCCGTGTGCGCGGGTCCAGCGGACCGTATCCCAGATCATCCAGACTCCATTCGGGCCGGCGAAGCGATACGCGTTCGTCGCCCGGAAGCGCAACCGCATCGGCATGCGCCCAGGTCACGCTGACCTTCCCTTCGGATGCCGTACCCGGAACCGAGTTGTCGGAAAACTGGTGGCCATAGACGGGGTCGGGGTGCGCGCCCAGATACAGGTCAAGATCGTTCGCAGCGGTTGGATCGTCCCTGAGGGGGAGGCCGAGTCGCACAACCAGGGATCCTGCATCGTCACCGGGGCCCTGCGGGGCATGTCCCCGACCGTCCTTGATATGGCAATCCTGGCAGGACCGGGTGTTGAACATCGGGCCCAAACCATCGGACGCGATGGTGGAAGATGGGGCCGTGACCCAAAGACGCTCGAACAAGCCGTTCCCGACCGCGAAGTCGCTCTGCTGCTCGAAGGTCAGGTCGTTCTGGGGCAGGCTGAACGCTTGACCGTCGTCGCGACGTCTCACGGTTCCCGCGCCACCCTGGTTAGCTTCGAAGGGCTGGGCTGTTCCGAAATCCGAGGGTGGGGCGGTGACTGCCTGAATTCTCGCCGCTTCCGCCCCACTTCGCGGCACGACAGCAAGATGGGGCTCTTTCAGGGAAAGTCGGTCCGCGGGGGACTGAGCCAGTGCAACCCCCGCGACGAGGGCGGTCGACAACATGATCGCGCCATAGTTCAAGGCATGGCCTCCGGTTCGACGATTGCGCGGCGGAGATGTGGTCCGCCGCGCAACGTCGATGCTGTTTCCGTCGCTGCCAAGCAGCTGGACGTCATTCGAACACGGCATCCGGATTGTCGAGGCTGTCCGATCCCTCGAATGCGATCTGATCGGCACCCAGCGCGACGACTGCCCGCTCGATTTCGCGGGTCTGTGCGACAAGCCCGTCGATCGCGGCCTGGATCAGTGCACCGCCCGCTTCGTTGCCGGGGTCGAGCATCATGTCGTAATGAAACCCGGATTCGGCCGCCAGTTTCATCTGCGTCATCTCGAGCATGGTCCGGTCCAAGGCGTCGGACAATGCGTCGGCGACGGACGGCGCTGCCTCGTTCAGCAGATCCTGCAGGGACGCCCCTTGCGTCACGGTGCCGTCCACGCCGACATACTCTCCGGCGAACACGTTCCGGATGCCCAGCGCATCGTAGAAATGGTCGTTATGAGTGTTATCGGCAAAACACGAATGCTCTTCCTCGGGGTCGTTCAGAAGAAGGCCAAGCTGCATCCGTTCGCCGGCCTGCTCCCCGTAGGACAGGCTGCCCATTCCGGTCAGAATCCGCGAGAGACCGTTTGGATCCTCGAGAACCGAGTTCCGTGCGTCGCCACCTTCGGCCCACGCATTGGCCATGAATTCCAGGTCGGACACCAGAAGGTCGGTTGCGGCTTTCAGGTATACGGCCCGCCTGTCGCAATTTCCGTTCGTACAGGCATTGCCCGTGTCGTAATCGGTCCAAGGACGCTGTCCGGCGGTGGCGTCATAAGCCCCGATATCCTGACCCCAAAGCAGGAACTCGATCGCGTGATACCCTGTCGCGACGTTCGCCTCCGCGCCACCGGCCTCGTGCAAGGTCTCCTCGAGAAGGACAGGCGTGATTTCCGTCGCATCTACAGCCTCGCCAGAAATGTCGAAGCTGTCATTCGCAACGACGTTGAGGTTGGATGCCGGATTTTCGTCGTACCCCGCCATGGGGGCGGTGCCTTCGGCCACCACGTAGTCGATCAGCCCCTCGTCCAGCGGCCAGGCGTTCACCTTGCCTTCCCAATCGTCGACCATGGGGTTGCCGAAACGGAAGACTTCGGTCTGCTGATACGGCACCCGGGCCGCCAGCCATGCGTGCCGGGCCGCTTCCAGCCCCTCTGCCGAGGGGGCGGCCAGGAACTCTTGCACGGCGCCTTGCAGCGCGCCCGCCGTCTTCAGGCTGTCGCCGTAGCCCGCCGCTGCGATATCTGCGTAGGTTGCCAGAACGTCCTGTTCCTCGACCGCGAAAGCGGGCCCGGCAATCACGGCGCAAAGGGCGGTTGTGGTCAGTATTCTCATGGTTTCGTCATCCTCTTCAAGCAAACGCTTTGGTAAGCGCGGGGCTGAAGAATGACTGACTTAAACTATCGGAATAAGCAAGGGCCCGGGTGACCGACCCTTCCGCCTTTTGGTGTCAGCTTGCTTGCCGGAACTCCGTCTCTTTCGGGGTGGGGCTGCTCACCGCGGTCCCGCTGCGGAAGAAGGCCAGCTCTTCTCCAATACGCTCCACGAGCCCTTCCAGCGTTTCGACCGCGGCCGAGGTCTCCTCAGCCATGGCGGCGTTGCGCTGCGTCACTTGGTCGAGGCTGCTGACGGATTCGTTCATGCCCTTGATCTGGTTGGCCTGATCCTCGGAAGCCCCGGCGATCTGCTCGATCCGGTCGCGGATCGTTCGCACCTGCTCGTCGATTGCCTGCAAAGCCGCACCGGTTTCCCGGACGAGCTCCACCCCTTGTTTGACACGGTCCCCGGACATGGTGATCAAGCCGGCAATCTCGCGGGCCGCTTCAGATGACCGCACGGCCAAAGCCCGGACTTCCGAGGCTACCACCGCAAATCCTCGTCCCGCGTCCCCAGCCCGCGCTGCTTCGACACCGGCGTTAAGGGCCAGCAGGTTGGTCTGGAAGGAGATGTCATCGATGGTCGAAGTGATAGACGAAATCCGCGTTGAAGATTCCGAAATAGCGTCCATCGCTGACATTGCGGACTGGACGACCTTCTCGGACCGACCCGTTATGTCGGCCGCGCCCGACGCCATTTTGCGCGCTTCCCGGGCATATTCTGCCGATTCGTGGACCGAGGAGGTAAGCTCATCCAGTGCGGCAGCGGTTTCTTCCAAGGTGGCGGCCTGTTTTTCAGTCCGGCGTGCAAGCTGGTTCGTTGCCGCCGTGATCGAGGCCGCTTCGGAGCGTGCATCGACCGTTTTTTCGGATACGTTTCCGAGCACGCCGCGCACTTGCGCCAAGGCTCCGTTGAAATTCCGGCGGATCGGGTCGAGCTCGCCCAGGTCGGTCGTAAGCTCGATATCCAGATCGCCCTTGGCGAAACGCTCCAGTCCGTCGCTCATTACCAGAGCGGTGGTATGGAACGTCGTTGCATCCACCGCGATCTTGATGATTTTCTCGATCTTGCCCGACGCATTCCTGATCGGATTGTAACTGCCACGGACGTGGACCCGGTTGCCGTCTTTCCCTAGTCGGGTGAAGTTTCCGTCCTTGACGACCCCGCTTGCAAGATCGGACCAGAATTCCGCGTAGGCCGAACTGGCGACCTCGCCGGGTTCGACAAGCATCTTGTGGTTTTGTCCGATCAGTTCGGACCGGGTATATCCGAATGTCTGGCAGAACAAATCGTTGACAGAGACGATTTCCCCGGCCGGGGTGAACTCGATATAGGCCTGCACGTTCCGGATCGCTTCGATCAAAGCTTTCGATTCCGCCTCGGAATTTTTCACCGCTGTTACGTCGAAGGCGTATTTCACCACCTTGAACGGACGATCGTCGCCATCCTTCAGCGTTTCGTACGTGGCCTCCAGCCACAGATCGTCGCCCCCTTTCGCCACCCGTCGGACCAGACCGCTTTCGGACGAGCCTTTCTCGAGACGGGCCCAGAACTGGGTGTATTCCGGGGACTTTTTCTCACTTTCCGGAACGAATATGCCATGAGGTTTGCCGATCAGTTCTTCTCGGGTGTACCCCAAGGTCGTGCAGAAGCGCTCGTTCGCGTCGGTCACGGTGCCGTCCAGGTCGAATTCGACGACCGCCATGGACCGATGGATAGCGTCAACCTGTCCGCGGTTATCGCGCCGCCGTATATGGTTTTCCGTGATATCGCGCGCAATCAGAAGGATCTCTTCCTGACCGCTTGCCTCGGACCCGATATGCGAGAAATGACCCGACAGCCAAAGTTCTTGCCCTTTGGCAGAGATAACCGGGAAGATCCGAGACGTATCTTCGCCATTGCTGAGCGAGGCATGAATCTGCTCGACCCAGGTCGCCCGCTTGTCCATCGGTCTGAGCATCGCTGCAAGGGGGTGGCCTACCACCTCGTCCGACCGGCGGCCCGTAATCTTCGAGAAGGCTGGATTGACGTGAATGACCTTTCCTGCGGCGTCGATCTTGACCAGGATATGGCTGCGCCCGATAGATTGCAGGATTTCCGGACAATCGTCCTTGGGAAGCTTCGGTGCGTTTCGTCTGAACACGGCAGCGGACTCCTGATCTGCACGAATTTCGGCCCAGTCTTACCGGGAGGTGCTAAGGAAACTTTAAAAGTTCCAGGAAACCGCGATTTCGTGCATGTTTCAGGCCGAAACAATCACCGAGGTCACCGAACGGCCGGCGGTGGAACCAACTTGGACACCATGACAATGCACGAGGCTGCATGAGCAACAGATTCCGCCCGGTCCTGGCGTTGATTGCAATGGCCGTGGCCGCAGCCTTCGGCCTTGCGATCTCGACCAAGGTGTTCGGCCTTCTGGTTGTCTGCTTTGGATTTGGACTTCTGCTTCCGCTGTTTTCCGCGGTTTCCGGGCTGCAGTTTCCCCGGCGTCTTGTAGGATGGGTCACGGCTTACTGTTTCGTGGCGTTCCTCATGGGAGAATTCGCGGACGGGTACGAGGCTGTGCCGATCCTGGACATCTTGCTTCACGTGGTCAGCGGATCGGCACTGTCCGCGGTGGGGTTCGGGATCGTGATGTTGATCACCGCGGGCGGAGCGCCGCGCACCCAGGTGTGGATCCTGTCCATCCTGGCCTTCGGATTCTCGATGATGGTCGGGGCGATGTGGGAGATCCTGGAGTTCAGCCTGGACCAGCTTTTCGGCCTCAACACCCAGGCTGAGGGTAATATGGACACGATGACAGACATTATCGCCAATCTCGCTGGGGCGGTCTATGGGGTGATCGCGTGCCACGTGTCCGTCGTCTCAGGGCGTCGAATTGCACCGGGGGGATTGCTGCTGGACTTCGTGGCGCGGAATCCGATCATCTATGGCGCCTGGACGGGGCGCTTAAGGCGTGCGCAGGACGTGACCGGCGGCCCGGAGGCCGGATTGGACCGCGCCTTCGAGGGTGGCTGGAAGTCCGGTTCTGACGAAGTCGCCGGCGAGGAAGAGGTTCGGCCAGGCGGTGCGTGAGGGCGGGCGCAGTGCCGCGCCGGCTGGCGATTGGTCGAAGGTCGCGGCCTTCTCACGCAGCAGTCGCGAGGCAGGCATCGCGGGTGGAACCGTGCCGCCGTAGGACGCGATGGCCCGCGCGACATCCGCCCAGAGAAGCGACAGCGCCTCATAGCGCGGTAGGGAAGACAGGGACGAGGCTTCTTCCGCCGAAACCGTCACGGACACCACGTCCCCGCGTCGGAACAGCCAATGCGTCGCGCCGCCGACGACCCCGAGCAAGGGGGGCAGGCCATTGTCCGGACACAGGAAATGGGCGTTCAGAATGGTGCGACCGGGCGGTGGAAACTGAAGATGCGGCAGAAGGGACGCGGCCTGTCGCACCGGAACGGCCAGGATCGCCACATCGCCTTCGCCAATATCGATCCGATCCTGCGTGGTCTTGATGACTTCAAGACGCGAGCGGCCGGACAGCGTCGAAACAGGTTCCCGATACCGTGGAACGATGCCGCGTCGACCCAGAAGCCGAAGCGCGGGGTCGATCAATGCGGGGCCAAGGCCGTCCGGCGCGAACACGGGCTGAGCTGAACGGCTGCCGCGGGCAAAGCTGCGCATGATCGCTGCGCGCAACAGGGCGGCACTGCCGGTTTCCGGCGGTTCGTTCAGGATGGCGCGGCACATCGGGTCCCAGAACAGGTCCCGCAGCGTGTCAGATCGCGAGACTTCCGCGACCGTCCGACGGGGACCGGACGTGATGAGCCGGGCCATATCGGCCGCCAATGCGCCGAGGGCCACGCCGGGCGGGCGCGCCCGCGCGGACAATGCACCGAACGGTCCCGGCGGCAGTTCGACCCTCCAGCGGCGGTCGGCGGCAAGGTCGATGAAGGGGAAGTCCGCTTGCCCCATGGTCAACGCCCAGTCCCCTCCGATCCGGCGCGCCCAGTCCAGAACGGCGGTATTGCACGACAGGACCAGGTGGTTGCCGTTGTCGATCGTTCGGCCAAGCCGTTCGTCGCGATAGGATCGACACCGGCCGCCCGCTTTTGGGGTTGCCTCGATCAAGACGACCTCGCGGCCTTCCGCGCTCAGCCTTTCGGCCGCGACCAGTCCGGCCAGCCCGGCCCCCAGAACGAAGACGCGCCCCATCAGAATGTCCGGGCGATGGTCGACAGGCCGTCCCGGGCCTTCCCCCACCCGGAACGTCGCGGTGGGGGGCGGGTCCAGTCGTCCGACCAGCGTAGCAGGAGGCGCTCGTACGGACCCAGCATCATCAGCGCGGGAACCAGCGGCAATCGCCGGTGGGCGCCGATCCGGGCCTTCGCGGCATCGAAGGCCGTACGGGCATCGCGGCCCAGCGCTTCGCGGGCGGCCGGCAGGTTCGGATGTGATGCCGCGCCGTGCGGATCGTGGGGCATGCCAGCGGTATCGAGGATATGCGCCGGGATATAAAGGCGCCCCATGCGGGCATCCGTTTCCACATCGCGCAGAATGTTAACCAGTTGAAGACCCGTGGCTAGGTTCAGGGCGAAATCCTTGGACGGCGGGCCGCACCACGCGCCGAAGCATTTCATGGACAAGATGCCGACTGCCCCGGCAACCCGGCGAATGTAGGCCTCCAGGCGGTCGGACCTGGGCGCGATGATCGCCGCCGCGTCCATGCGCATTCCCTCGAGGATCAGGTGGAATTCGCCTTCGGGCAAATCGATATGTTCCCGCGCCCGCGCAATCTCGGCGCCGATGGCGGTTTCGGGCCGGCCTGCGGAAGTGCGATTGATCTCTTCCTCCCAGCGGTCCAGCAGCCGGGCCCGGTCCGCAGGGGAGTCTGCGCCCGGGGCGTCCCCGTCGGCGATGTCGTCGACCGCGCGACACAAGGCGTAGACAGCATAGATCGCGCGTCTGCGCCGCTCAGGCAGGATACGCATTCCGGCTGTAAAACTCGACTTGGACCGGGATACGATCTGCCGCGTCACGGCCGCATCCGCGTCCTCTGTGCTGGCGGCGGCAAAATTCATCGGGCCGACCACAGCCCGACGATCCCGGCCCTGAGGAAGTCCGGTCTTTGCAGCGCCACGCGCCGCGCCAAGGGATCGGCGCCGTGCAAGCGCGCCCGCAGCCTTCGCGCCAGAAACAGGGTCGCGCCCGCCTGGGCCCGCAAACCGCGCGCCGAGATCAGGCGGGGCAGGGGGGCGGCACGGTCCAGAAGGGCGTCGCAGGACTGTAAAGTCCGTTCGAGGACTCTTTGCAGCGGGGGCGGCATCCGTGATCGGCTTAGGTTGTGATCGTCCGCCCCTTCCTCCTGCATCCAGTCGCCCGGCAGGTATCGCCGGCCAAGGTTCTGCCAATCCGACGAAATGTCCTGGCAGTGGTTCAGGACCTGCAGCACGGCGCAAAGCGCATCCGACGGCGGGTAGGTGCGCGAGTCTTCCCCGTGAATGGCAAGCAGGAACCGCCCCACCGGTGCGGCCGAGTGGTCGCAATACGACATGAGGTCGGCCCAGTCCGCGCAACGCGTCCCGTCCACGTCGCGGCGAAAGGCGACCAGCAGCTGCCGCGCGGCGTCCAGCGCCATTTTGTCGCAATCGGCGCGTCCTTCACCAAGCGCGCGGAACAGGTCCATCCCCACACCGGGGCCGTCGCGGCCAACCAAAGCCTCTTCCAACCGGTCGAGCTGGGCCAGCTGTTCTGCCCTTTGCGCACGCGGGGTGTCGGCGATGTCATCGGCATATCTGGCATACCGATAGAAGGCGATCACACGCTTTCTGTGCCGGGCCGGTAGCAATCTGGAGGCGACGGGAAAGTTCTCGGCCCCAGCGGCGCTGTCGAGCTCGGCGATACGCTGCGCACGGTGCACCCTGTTGTCGATCTCGGCCTCCCGTGTTTCCGTAAGCGTCATGCGCGACAACTCTTCCTCCTCAACGTGACAGTCGCATGAATGGACCTAAACTCCGCTTTGATCCAGAGAAGGTCTTCGAATGCATCTCTTGCCAACGATCATCGTCATGTCCGCCATGGCCGCGCCCGCCGCAGGGATGGCGGGGGACATCACTGTGTCGATCGAGGGGCTGCGGTCGGACCGGGGTTCGGTCCGTGTCGCCGTTTGCCCCGAGGACTCGTTCACCAAACCATCCTGTCCGTATACCGCATCCGTCCCCGCCACGTCGGCACAAGTCACTGTCGACGATGTTCCGGATGGTATCTATGCCGTCCAAGCTTATCACGACGAGAACTCGGACCAAAAGTTGAACCGGCGCGGCCTGCGTCCATTCGAGGGGTTGGCCTTTTCGAACGATGCGCCCATGCGGTTCGGACCGCCCCGGTTTCCCGACGCCGCAGTTCGGGTGCGGGGGGACGGTCGAATTACGCTGAACATGAGGTACTATCAATGAACGCCATCGATACCGCCTTCGAGGGTGTGCCGTCAGGGGCGCGACACGTCGTCGTCGTCGGGGCCGGTCCCGGCGGACTGGCCACAGCCATGCTGCTGCGAGCGGCAGGGGCAGAGGTGACGGTGGTCGAGAAAAGCGACCGTGTCGGCGGACGGACCGCCAGCTTCACGCAGGACGGGTTCACCTTCGACTACGGACCGACCTTCTACCTTTACCCCCAGGTGCTGCGCGAAATCTTCGAGGCGTGCGGGCGATCCCTTGACGACGAGGTCGAGTTGAAGCGCCTGGACCCGATGTACCGTCTGCAATTCGACGACGGCAACACGTTCAACGCCACGCCCGATGTCGAGCGTCTGACCGCCGAGGCCGCGCGGATCAGCCCCGAAGACGCCCCGAACGTCCACAAGTACCTGACCGAGAACACCGCCAAGTTCGAGGTCTTCAAGCCCATTCTGCAACGTCCCTTCAACGGCATGCGCGACCTTTTCCGGTCAGACATGCTCAAGGCCTTTCCACTGTTTCGCCCGTATCTTACGGTCGATCAGGACCTGAAACGGTGGTTCAAGCACCCGGACCTGCGGCTGGCGTTCAGCTTCCAGTCCAAGTACCTCGGGATGAGCCCGTTCAAATGCCCGTCGCTGTTCACCATCGTGGCGCATGTCGAATACGGGTTCGGCGTTTATCATCCGGTGGGGGGCTGCAATGCGATCCCGCAGGCGATGGCGCGTGTCGCCCGCGAGGCCGGCGTGAAGATCCTGTTGGACGAAGGCGCGGAAGAGATCGAGTTCGACGGCCGGCAAGCGAAATCGGTGCGCACGCCCGCCCGGACGATCCCGTGCGATGCGGTTGTGGTGAACGGCGATTTCTCGTCGACCATCCCCAAGCTGATCCCCGACAAGCGCCGCAAGCGGTGGACGGACAAGAAGATCGCGGCCAAGAAATTCTCGTGCTCGACCTTCATGCTGTATCTGGGGATCGAGGGGCGGTACGACGATATGCACCATCACACGATCTTCCTGTCCGAGGATTACCTGGAGAACATTCGCGAGATCGACGCCGGGAAAGCCCCGAAGGAACCGACGATCTATGTGCAAAACGCTTCCGTCACCGATCCGACCTTGGCCCCCGAGGGGCATTCGACCCTTTACGTCCTTGTGCCCACCGGCAACCTCTCGGGCGGCGAGGATTGGGAGACGCTGGGACCGGTCTATCGCGAGAAGATCCTCGACCGCCTGTCGCGTCTGACCGGGCACGACATCCGGCCGCGGATCCGCACCGAACGGATGATCACACCCGCGGACTGGGAGTCGATGGGCATCTATCGAGGCGCCACGTTCAACCTGGCCCATAATCTGGGGCAGATGCTGCACTGGCGTCCGCGCAATCGGTTCGAGGACGTCGACGGCGTATATCTGACCGGCGGCGGGACGCATCCCGGAAGCGGCTTGCCCACCATTTTCGAAAGCGCCAAGATCGCCGCACGGCTTGCGGCAGATGATCTGGGCCTCGACTATCCCGGCGGGGCCGCAAGCGCGCCGACCTACAAGGAGGCTGCGGAATGAGCTCTGTCGCAATCATCGGAGGGGGCCTTGGCGGGCTGGCGGCTGCGGCGACGCTGGCCGCGCGCGGTCATGACGTGACGGTGCTGGAGAAGAACAACTGGCTTGGCGGGAAGGCGGCCGAGCTGAAGGAAGACGGCTTCCGTTTCGACATGGGGCCCACCATCCTGACCATGCCGCGCGTGCTGGAACGGGTCTTTGCCGAGGCCGGGCGCGACATGTCCGACTATCTGGACTTGCGCAGGCTCGACCCGCAATGGCGGTGTTTCTACGACGATGGCACCGTGCTGGATTTACGCAACGATCCGAAGGAAGCCGCGCGCGAGATCGGCAAGCTGTCGGCCGGAGACGAACAGGGGTTCCAGCGCTTCATGGAGGTCGCCGACCGCCTGTCGGATGTGTCCGACCGGTTCTTCTTCTGGAAGTCGGTCGAGGACATCCGCGATACGATGAACCTGAAGGCCAACATGAATCTGACCACGTTGTCGGACGTGATGGCACTGCGCATGCACCGGACCGTCGCCGGTCAGATCAAGCGGGACGTGAAGGACAAACGGGTGCAGCAGATGCTGGAGCACTTCATCCAGTATATCGGCAGCAGCCCGCTGGCATCGCCGGCCGTTCTGTGCGGCATCGCCCAGATGCAGCAGGACGAGGGGGTCTGGTATCCGATGGGCGGAACCCGCGCCGTGCCGACCGCCCTGACCCGCCTGGGCGAGGAGCTGGGCGTGGACTATCGCACCGGCGTCGACGTCTCGAAGATCGAGGTCGAGAACGGCCATGCCGTCGCCGTCGTCGCCAATGGAGAGCGTCTGCGGTTCGACAAGGTGGTGTCGAACATGGACTCCGTGCGCACCTATCGCGAGCTGGTCGGCGGCAAGGCCTGGCAGGGTTTTGGTTACAAGAACCGCGAGGCTGCCTGCTCGGGGATTGTCCTGTATCTGGGTCTCGATCGCGCCTACGAGCATCTGGCGCATCACAATTTCGTCTTTTCCCGCGACCCGGCGGAAGAGTTCAAGGCAATCTACGACGATGGCGTCCCCGCGCCCGACCCGACCGCCTATATCGCGGCACCGTCCCGTACCGAGCCCGGCGTCGCGCCAGCCGGGGGCGAGGCGCTGTATATCCTGGTCCACACGCCCCACCTGCGGCCCGGGCAGGACTGGTCGCAGATGCTGCCGGCCGAGCGGGCGAAGATCATGGACAAACTCTCTCGTGCGGCGGGTATGGAGGATCTGCAGGACCGTATCGTTGTCGAGCGTAGCCTCACGCCACAAGACATCCACGACCGCTATCGCGTCTTGGACGGGGCGATCTACGGGCTGGTTAGCCATGGTCGGGTGAACGGTGCCTTCAAGCCGGGCAACCGGTCGCGCCAAGTGCGCGACCTGTACCTGGCCGGCGGCAGCGCGCATCCCGGGGCGGGCATGCCCATGGCACTGATGTCGGGATGGATCGCAGCCGACAGCCTGCACCAGGATGCGACGCGCAACGCCCCCATGGTCGCGGAGTAAGGCGTTGGCCGTCCCCGATGATCCGACGACCTTGCGCTCTCCCGGGATGTGCAGGTTCTTCGCCGGGGTGATGAAACGGCAGATGAGTCGGGGATTTCGCGCGGTCCGTGTCCTGAAACCCGGTCTTCCGGACATCCCCGAGGGCCGTCCGATTGTCTTCTATTCCAACCATCCGGGGTGGTGGGATCCCGCCTTCTACATGGTGCTGCAGACACTTCTGCTTCCGGACCGAGAAGGTTACGGACCGATGGAGGCCGACGCACTGGAGAAATACCGGTTCATGAAACGGATCGGGATCTTCGGGGTCGATCCCGGCACGCGGGCGGGGGCGGCGCGGTTCCTCAGGGTCGGCACGCATGTGTTGTCCAAGCCCGACCGCTGCATCTGGATGACCGCCCAAGGCCGCTTCGCCGACCCGAGGGAGCGTCCGGTGACCTTGAGGACGGGCCTTGCCCATCTGATGGCCCGCGTGCCCGACGCCTGTGCGATTCCCTTGGCGATGGAATATCCCTTCTGGTCGGAAAAACGCCCCGAAGCGCTGTGCCATTTCGGGCGACCCGTGGACCCTTCGGGCAACGCAAGGGACTGGCAAGACGCGTTGGAGGATGGCCTGACCGCAGCGCAGGATCGCTTGGCCGAAGCTGCGATGGCGCGTGATCCCGCCGAGTTCGACACGATCCTGGGCGGAGCGCGCGGCGTCGGGGGGATCTACGGCGGATGGTCGCGATTGCGTGCTTTCGTCGAAGGACGGCGCTACGATCCCGATCACATCACGCATTGAGGTCAAATGGACGCCCTGCTTTATATCCTCGCCGTTCTCAGCCTGGGACTGGCCGCGCTTTATACGGGTGTGACTTTGGTCAACCTGTTGGTTTTTCGGGCCCCGCCTGCAAAAGTTGGGTCAGCCCGGCACCCCGTCTCGATCTTGATCCCCGCGCGGGACGAGGTGAGCAATATCGAGGCTGCCTTGACGGCCGCCCTTGCTCAGAAAGATGCCCAGATCGAGGTGGTCGTCTGCGACGATGGCTCGACAGATGGGACGGACAGCGTCGTCAGCCGGATCGCCGCGAACGATCCGCGCGTGCGTCTGATCCGGGGGGTTGAGCTTCCACCGGGGTGGAACGGCAAGCAGCATGCGTGCCACCAGCTGGCCCTCGCGGCCCGGCACCCGCGGCTTCTGTTCGTCGATGCGGATGTGCGGCTTCAGCCCGATGCCGTGGTGCGGATGTCCGGCTATCTGGATGCGCACAACCTGTCGCTCGTGTCGGGGTTTCCCCACCAGATCACCCGGACCCTGCCCGAAATTATCGCCATTCCCCAGATCCTGGTCCTGCTTCTGGGGTACCTGCCGTTCCCCATGGCCCGGATGTCCAACGCGCTGGGCTTCGCGGCGGGATGCGGGCAGCTCATGCTGGTAGAACGCACGGCCTATGAAGAAAGCGGCGGACACGAGGCGTTCCGCAACCGGATGCATGACGGACTGAACCTGCCGCGCAACGTGCGCAAAACGGGCGGAAGGACTGACATCCTTGACGCAACACCGCTGGCGAAGGTTCGGATGTACGACAACTGGGCCGACATCTGGCAAGGCTTCACCAAGAACGCGACCGAGGGGATGGCGACGCCCTCTGCCTTGCCGGTCTGGACCGTTCTGCTGGGCGGGGGGCATATCCTGCCGTTTCTCGTCCTCGCGTTGGCGTGGCTTTCGGGCGCATCGGCCGCGGCTCAGTTCGCCCTTCTGGCGATCATGTTCGTATTCGCGGCGCGCATCCTGCTGGCCTGGAAGGTCCGACAGCATCCCGTGTCCGTGCTTCTTCATCCTGTCGGCGTCGGCGTCACCCTCTGGATCCAGTGGTCCGCCTTGCGCAGCGCCCGGAAGGGGCAGCGCGCGGTCTGGCGCGGCCGGACCTACGACGTCGGATGACCCGGGAGGTCGACGTCGCACATGCTCGCCTGACCGGTGCGTTCTCGTTGGAGGCCGTGCCGCCGGTGAAGCAGCGGGTGGCCCGTCTTCGGGCCCTGGGGCAAGCGATGGCCGAGGGGCGCGAGGATCTGGTCTCGGCCGTAAATCGCGACTTCTCCCCCCGGGCCGAGGTCGAGACGCTGACCGCGGAACTGGGCTTCTTGCAAGGCGCGCTGAAACACACGATCAAGAAGCTGCCGAAATGGGCCAAAGCGTCGCGCGAGCGCGTCCTGAGCCCGGTTCCGGGGGTCGCCGAAGTCTGGCCCGAGCCAAAGGGCGTGGTCGGGATCCTGTCGCCCTGGAACTATCCCCTTCAGCTTGCCCTGATGCCTCTGATCCTGGCGATCGCCGCAGGGAACAAGGTTCTGTTGAAGCCGTCCGAGCGGTCGCCCCATAGCGCCGAGGCGCTTGTGAACCTCATCCAACGGGTTTTTCCCGGAGACGAAGCGATCGTCCTGACGGGTGGGGTCGAAGTGGCGCAGGCTGTCAGCGAATTGCCTCTGGGACATCTGTTCTTCACCGGCTCGACCGAAACGGGGCGTAAGGTGGCGATGGCGGCCGCGAAGACCCTGACGCCTGTCACCCTGGAACTCGGCGGCCGCTCGCCGGCTGTGGCTCTTCCCGGCGCGGACCCGCAGGTGCATGGCCGAATGATCGCGTGGGGCAGGTGGCTGAACGCGGGACAGACCTGCGTCGCGCCGAACCACCTTTGGGTCCCAAAGGGCAGCGAGGCGGCTTGGATCGACGCGCTGTTGCAGCACGCGCAGGCCTTTCTGCCCCGGGATTTCACCGGCATGATCGACGACCGCGCGGTTGCACGCGCGACCGGACTTCTGGAGGAGGCGCGAAGCCGCGCCGTCGACGTTCGGCAGATCGAGGCCGACATTCCCGTCCCGCCGGCCGTCGTACTGAACCCGCCGCCGGATCTGGCCCTGATGCGAGAGGAAATCTTCGCACCGATCCTTCCGGTCCTGACCTATGACACTCTGGACGATGTCCTGAAGGCGGAAACCGGAACCACACCATTGGCCAGCTACGTCTTCGGCGACGGGGTCGAGGCGCGTGCGGCCCTGTCCCGGCTACGCTCGGGCGGGGGCGCCGTGAACGCGGCGATCCTGCACCTGGCCAGCCACGACCTGCCGTTCGGGGGCATCGGAACCAGCGGCCACGGCGCATATCACGGCCATCGCGGCTTTCGCGAGTTCAGCCACGAAAGATCCGTGTTCGTGGCGTCGCAAGGGCCGTGGCTGCGCTTGCTCAGCCCGCCCTATTCCAACACCGCCCGGCGGATTTTCCGTCGCATGGCCGGCTGATCACGCCGCGAACGGGATCTTCCGCCCCCCGACCTCGGCCACTTCCATGGGCGTGTCGTAAAGCCGGGTCAGCCAGTCCGACGTCATCAGATCGCCGGTCTCCCCGGCGCCGAACAGCTTTCCGTCCTTCAACCCGATGACCCGATCCGCGAACCGTGCCGTGACGCCAAGGTCGTGGACCACGATCACCACGCTGCGCGCATCCGGCCCCGTGCGGGACAGATCGTGCAGGCGGCGCATGATGTCGTGGGCATATCGCGGGTCGAGCGCCGAGAGGGGTTCATCCAGCAGAATCCATGGCGTCGTCTGCGCATAGGCCATCGCGACGAAGGCGCGCTGGCGTTGTCCGCCGGACAGGGCATCGAGGGTCCGCGCAGCCAGGGGTCCAAGATCGAAAGTCTCGATCGCGTCCGCGACGGCCGCCCGATCTTCATGGCCAGGGCGTCCTTGATGGTGGGGCCACCGCCCGAAGGCGATCAGGTCCGCCACCGTCAGCCGCGCCGTCACCCCCTGGTCCTGGGTCAGCAAGGCCAGGGACCGGGCACGTTCGCCTGGTTGTATGCCGGACAGGTCGCGGCCGTTCAGGCGAACCGCGCCCGCATGGGGCGAGAGAAGCCCCGCCATGGCGTGAAGCAGCGTCGATTTCCCCGCGCCGTTAGGCCCGATGATCGCCGTGATGCCGCCGGGCGGCAGAGACAGGTCGATCCCCTCCAGGACAGGAACCCCGTCGCGGGTAATGGACAGGTTGCAGGTTTCGAACGTCATCGGTCCCTCCGAAGGACGAGGGCAAGGAAAAGCAGGCCGCCCGCAAACTCGACGACGACCGAAAGGCTGGATTGCAGGCCCAACACCCGTTCGAATGCGAATTGTCCGGCGATCAGGATCGTCGCCCCGATCATCGCGGCCGCCGGGATCAGCACCGCATGACGGTGCGTGTCCGTCAGGCGGTACGCTAGGTTGGCTGCCAGAAGCCCAAGGAAGGTGACCGGCCCGACCAATGCCGTGGCGACCGCGACCATGACCGAGACGAGCGACAGCCCCGCAAGGATCGTCCGGTCGAAGGGCAGGCCCAGAGTCTGTGCCTTCGTCCGCCCCAGGGCGGCCACGTCGAGCCGGGGCGACAACCGCCATGACAGCGCCATCGCGATCACAAGGGCCGCCCCGGCAATGGGCAACAGCCGCGCGTCCACCGCGCCGAAGGACGCGATGCTGGCCTGCTGGACGACCGCGAACTCCGACGGCTCCAGAATGCGCTGGGCGAACCCGGACAACCCGCGCAGAAGCACCCCAAGGATCACCCCGGTCAGGATCATGCGCAGAACGTCCTCGGCCCCCTTGCGCAACAGCGCGGCGAACAGGGCGGTCGCGGCAAGGACAAGGCACCCGGTCTCGACCGCGAATTTCGGCAGGGGCGACAGGCCGGAATACCCGGCCCCGCCCAGGATCAGCACCAGCATGGTTTGCAGAAACACGAACAGGGCATCGAATCCCACGATGCCGGGGGTGATCAGCCGGTTCTGGGCCGCCGTCTGGAACAGGACCGTGGCGTTGCCGACGGCCGCCCCCACAAGGACGAGCGCGGCCAGCTTTTCGGCCCGCAGGGACAGGATCAGGCCGACAGGCGTTCGCAAGTGCCACCCCAGGAACAGCAGCGTAAAACATCCCAGCCCGAGCGAGAGGAAAAGAAGGCGGTGCCTAACCATGCGCAGGCCGCCTCGGGGCGTTCAGAAGCCACAGGAAGGCCGCCGCGCCGAAGACCGAAAAGACCGTGCCCGCGGGGATCTCGTAGGGGTATCGGACCACACGCCCCAGAACATCGGCCGCGAGGATCAGCGCCCCGCCGAGGCCGGCGATGAAGGGCAGGTTGGTGCGCAGGTTGTCGCCCCTGAGGCGCGAGACGATGTTCGGCACGACAAGCCCGACGAAGGGCAGGGTGCCGACCGTGACCACCACCGCCGCCACGACCAGCGACACGATGACCAGCCCCAGCAAGCGCGTGGCGCGATAGTCCAGGCCAAGGCTGCGGGCATGCGACTCCCCCAGGCTGAGAAGGGTGATGCGGTCCGCGACAAGCCACAGAAGCCCCGCAAGACCTGCGATCAGCCATAGTACCTCGTACCGGCCACGCAGAACGCCCGAAAACTCGCCCGAGGTCCAGGTGCCGAGGTATTGCACCAAATCCGTCGCCCAGGCGAGCCACAGCGTCGCCGCCCCCAGAATGCCGCCATAGATCAGGCCGACAAGGGGCAGCAGGATCGGATCGCGCTGAGGAACGCGGGTGGCCAGCACGAAGAACCCGGTCGTCCCGACCAACGCCGCCGCGGCGGCCACGCCCATCTTTACCAGAAGCGCGGAACCGGGCGCGAAAAGGGTGATGCCCAGAAGGCCCAGCATCGCGGCTTCGGGGGTGCCGGTCAGGCTGGGCTCGACCAGCCTG
>Ga0114903_1000360_pt1 | contig 28093 bp, 16 predicted proteins | sample MalvirDeepMed_s2_FD_87289 | JGI IMG/M metagenome (GOLD analysis project Ga0114903, IMG submission 87289) | Marine viral communities from the Global Malaspina Expedition - Malaspina viral metaG DeepMed_s2 | ecosystem: Environmental > Aquatic > Marine > Oceanic | place: Mediterranean Sea... | reverse complement strand
GTCCACCCCTCGGTCGAGCCAGTAGCGCGCCACGTTCAGCACCTCCTGCCGGACCTCGGGGTTGTGGAAGTTCAGATCCGGCTGGTCGGTCAGGAAGTTGTGCAGGTAGTACTGCATCCGCTCCGACTCCCACTCCCACGCCGAGCCGCCGAAGATCGACAGCCAGTTGTTGGGCGGCGTGCCGTCGGGCTTGGGATCGGCCCAGACGTACCAGTTGGCGCGCGGGTTGTCGCGGCTGGCGCGGCTTTCGACGAACCACGGGTGATCCATCGAGGAATGCGACAGCACCAGGTCGATCAGCACCTTCAGCCCCAACCGGTGCGCGGTGGAGATCAGGATGTCGAAATCCGCCAGCGTGCCGAACATCGGGTCGACGTCGCAATAGTCGCTCACGTCATAGCCGAAATCCCGCATGGGCGACTTGAAGAAGGGCGAGATCCAGATCGCGTCGACGCCCAGCGATGCCACATGCGGCAGCCGCTGGGAGATCCCCAGAAGGTCGCCGATGCCGTCGCCGTTGCTGTCCTGGAAGGAGCGCGGGTAGATCTGGTAAATCACCGCACCGCGCCACCAGTCGGAGGCGGTTGCGGTCTCGGGGGCGGGGGCGCTTTGCGCCATGGCCATGGTCATGGGTCGTATCCTTGGATGGGGTCCGTCCGGGACCCGAAGTCGCGTTTGGGCGCCCTGCCCCGGCCCGTGACCGAGGCAGCGCGGAATTACTTGACGGAGCCGGCCAGCAGGCCGCGCACCAGGTATTTCTGCATGGCGAAGAACACCACCAGAGGCACCGCGATCGAGATGAACGCCGCCGCCGCGAGGATGCCCCAGTCGCCGCCGCGCGACCCCAGCAGGTCGTCGGCGATCTTGACCGTCATCACCCAGGATTCGGAATTCGACGGCAGGAACACCTTGGCCACCAGCAGGTCGTTCCAGGTCCAGAGGAACTGGAAGATGGCAAAGCTCGCCAGCGCCGGAAAGCTCAGCGGCAGCACGATCTTGGTGAAGACCTGGAAATCGGTGGCCCCGTCGACCTTTGCGCTTTCGATGATGTCTCGCGGCAGGCCGACCATGTAGTTGCGCAAGAGGTAGATCGCCAGCGGCAGGCCGAAGCCTGTATGCGCGAGCCAGATGCCCAGGAACGATTGCCCGATGCCCACGGCGTTGTGCAGCTGCAAGAGCGGCACCAGCGCCAGTTGCAACGGTACCACCAGCAGGCCCACCACCATGGCAATGAGGAAGCCGCGGCCGCGGAAGTCCATCCAGGCCAGCGCATAGGCCGCGAAGGCCGCGATCAGGATCGGAATGATGGTCGCCGGGATCGTCACCGTCAGCGTGTTGATGAAGGCCCGGTCCATGTTGTCCGAGGTCAGGATCTGCTCGTAGTTCTGCAGCCCGAAATCCGGGGGCGATGCGGCGGTGATGTAGATCGTCGGCGCCCGCGAGATCTCGCCGTCCTGCATCCAGGTGAAATCGCCGTTGGCCTGCACCGTCACCGCGCGGTCGATGTAGAAATCCTGCACCGGCCGGCCGTCGCCGTCCGCCTCGGGCACGTCCGGGGCCGCATCGGCCTGCCACGAGGTCTCGAAATTCTCCTCGTCGGTGCCGCCGTCCGGTTCGGCCACGACGAGCTTCAGCCGTCCGTAGGTCGTGCCGGGCGTGGCGATGCCCGGATCGCGCCCGGTGATGCCAAAGCCCGACACGTCGCCAGAGCCTTGGGCCGTCACCTCGTCTGATGCGGAAAAGAGGTTGCCCGAAAACATGTAGAGGTCGCCGTCCTGCGTCACGCCCTCGGGTTCCGGCGACACGCGATAGGCGGCCTCGACCGGGAACATCGACGCCCACCAGCCGGTTTCGGAAATCTGTTCGCGGTCGCGGAAGCTGCTGACCAGCAGGCCCACGGTCGGCACCAGCCAAAGCACCACCAGCAGCACCACCGAAAGGTTGGTGACGATGGAAAGAGAGGTCTTCTGTCCGGCCATATTATCCATGGGTTACCTCATTTCCTTGCGCGCCTGGCGGATGTTCCAGACCATCACGGGCAGCACGATGATCATGATGACAAAGGCCACCGCGGTCGCCCGCCCGTCGTCGCGGAACATGTAATCCATCATGTAACTGGGCAGGATCTCGGTGTCGAAATTGCCCCCGGTCATGGCGTAGACAATGTCGAAGACCTTGAGCACGAGGATGGTGATCGTGGTCCAGACCACGACGATGGTGCCCATGATCTGCGGCACCTTGATGCGGAAGAAGATCTGGAACGGGTTGGCCCCGTCGATGATCGCCGCCTCGACGGTTTCCTCGGGGATGCCGCGCAGTGCCGCCGAGAGGATCACCATGGCGAAGCCGGTCTGGATCCACACGAGGATGATCATCAGGAAGAAGTTGTTCCAGAACGGGATCTGCAGCGGGTCTACCGGCGACAGGCCGATGAAATCGCGCACCGCGTTGATGATGCCGATGTCGGGATCGTTGGCATAGACGAATTTCCAGATCAGCGAGGCGCCGACGAAGGAGATCGCCATCGGCATGAAAATGAGCGACTTGGCGATGTTGCCCCAGCGCAGCTTGTCCGTCAGCTGCGCCGCCAGAAGCCCCAGGAAGGTCGCCGCGGCGGGCACGAACAGCGCCCAGAGGATGTTGTTCAGAACCGCCGTACGGAACCCTTCCTCGGAGAACATCTGGGTGTAGTTGCCCAAGCCGATGAAGGTGTCGCCGGAGCGGTTGTAGAGCGAGCGGATAAACGAGCCCACCACCGGATAGGCCAGGTAGAGCCCCAGCGCGAACATCGCGGGAAACAGGAACAGCCAGGGCCGCACCAGCGTGGCGCGGTTGATGTTGCGTCCATGATCGTCGTTCCGGGGCGGAAAGATCACCTTATCCAGCACCCAGTTGGAACTGTAGAAATAGGCGACGCAGCCGCCGACACCGATGATGATGGTCAGAATACCCTGAAGGATCGGGGACATGGGGCGCTCCTGCCTGCGGTTTCGCGGACGGCCGCCGCCCCGGATCAAGGGCGGCGGTCTAGGGCGTTCGGGCTTACTGGATCGAATCCCAGCGTGCCTGGATGTCGCTGGCCACTTCTTCGGCCGAGGCGCCGGTCACGTAGTCGACCATGCCCGACCAGAAGGCGCCGGCACCAATCTCGGATGGCATCAGGTCCGAGGCGTCGAAGCGGAAGGTGGTCGCATCGGCGAGGATCTGGCCCTGCGCGCGCTGGGCGTCCTCCACGTAGGTGTCGGGATTGACGCCCGCATGGGCGGTCAGGAACCCGCCGAGCGCCATCCAGACCTCATGCGCGATCGGAGTCTTGAGGAATTCGATCATCGCGCTGGTGGCATCGGACGGCTGGGTGATGGAAAAGAGCGTGCCCGCGCCCAGTACCGGCGTGCCCAGATCCTGGTCCTCGTAGGCTGGGAAGTAGAAGAAATCCACGTCCTGCCCCACTTCGGTCCCGTCGGGGAAGAAGGCCGGGATGAAGGAGGCCTGGCGGTGCATGTAGCATTCCGCCGGAATGGTGAAGAGACCCGCCGGGCTGTCGCGGAAATCGGTCGTGGCCACGTTCGACGCGCCGCCTTGCACGAATTCGTCGTTGCGGGCGAACCAGCCGAATTCCTCGATCGCCGCGACGACCTTGGGATTGTCGAAGGGCATCTCGTTGGCGACCCAGGCGTCGTAATCCTTTGGGCTCTGGGTGCGCAGCATCAGGTCCTCGACCCAGTCGGTCGCGGGCCAGCCGGTGGCGGCGCCCGATCCCAGGCCGATGCACCAGGGCGTGCCGCCGTCATCGACGATCTGCTGGGTCAGTTCCTTGAGTTCTTCCATGCTCTCGGGGATGTCATAGCCCATCTCGTCAAAGGCGATGGGGCTGTACCAGACCAGCGATTTCACATCGACGCGGTAGAAGAGGCCGTAGAGGTCCTCCGTGCCGTCCGGACCTTCGTAGGTGGCAAGATCCACCCAGGACTGGCCGGCGGCGTAGTTCTCTGCCACCCACTCGGCGGTGCCGTCGGGCAGCGGCGTCAGAAGGCCTTGGCTGGCGAGGTCGGCGGCAAGCCCCGGCTGCGGGAAGACCGCAAGATTCGGGGCCGATCCCGCACGGGTCGAGATCACGATGTCCTGCTCGAAACTGTCGGAACCGGAATAGTTCACGTCGGCGCCCGTGGCCTCCTCGAAATACCGGAAGACCTGGTCGACCTTTTCCTTCTCGTTGCCGGTCCAGGGGCCGGTGATTTCCACAGTCGCGCCGGCGAAGTCGTACTGCTCGGCAAAGCTGTTGTAGCTGTCCCAGTTGAACGCCCCCTCGCCGACGGCGAAGGGCAGATCACTTTGCGCGAGGGCCCCGCCGGCGGACAGGGCGAGCGCGGCCGCACTCACGTATAACGTGTGTTTCATGTTCTTGATCCTCCCTAGTCATATGTCAGGGCATTCCTGCACCTTGGCGCAAGATTTAATTCGCCGCGCGCCTTTTTCAAAGCGCTTTGATGGTCTGCAAGCTGTCTGAACCCCGATCTTGAGTCAACGGCTGAGAGGAACTTTTCCCATAAGAAAAATGCTGCGCTGCAGCTAAAGACCTGTGCGCTTCCCCCTTTCAATTCGATAAATCTTGCGGCTATGGTGCAGCAGAATTTAAAGCGCTTTGGACACTGCGCCACATGAACCTGAAGCAACTCGCCGAACATCTGGGGCTGAGCCAGACCACCGTCAGCCGCGCGCTGAACGGCTATCCCGAAGTGCGCGAGTCGACGCGGCTGCGGGTGCAGGAGGCCGCGCGGCTGCACAACTACACCCCCAACGCCCGCGCCAAGGGGCTGGCCACGGGCCGGGCCATGTCCATCGGTCACGTCATCCCGGTGTCGAAGAAGCACGAGATGGTGAACCCGGTCTTTGCCGATTTCATCACCGGCAGCTCCGAGGTCTACACCCGCGCCGGTTATGACCTTGTCATCAGCCTGGTCGAGGACGGCGCACAGGAGCAGCGCTACCGCGACCTGCGCGCCAAGGGCAATGTCGACGGGCTGATCGTGCACGGGCCGCAGCGGGTGGACAGCCGCATCGACTTCCTGGCCGATCTTGGCATTCCCTTCGTCGTGCACGGCCGCGCCTCGGACATGACGGCGGATTATTCCTGGATCGACATGAACAACCGCCGCGCCTTTCGCCGGGCGACGCAATTCCTGATCGACCTCGGACACCGCCGGATCGCGCTGATCAACGGGATCGAGGCGATGGATTTCGCCTATCGCCGCCGAGAAGGCTATCGCGCCGCACTTGAAAACGCAGGCCTCACGCCCGATCCTGCCCTGTTGTTCAGTGGCGAGATGACCGAGGAGCTGGGCTACAATGCCATGCGGCAGATGCTGGCCGCCCCCGCGCCGCCGACCGCCGTCGTCACATCCTCCATCGTGACCGCCATCGGGGTGCGCCACGCGCTGGACGAGGCGGGGCTGGTCATGGGCCGCGACGTGTCGCTGGTCAGCCACGACGACGACCTGAGCTACCTGCGCAACCGCGCTGCCGTGCCGGTTTTCACCGCGACACGCTCTCCGGTGCGCAGCCATGGGGCGCTGGCGGCAGAGATGCTGCTGGAGCTGATCGCCGACCCCGGCAGCGGACCGCGGCACCGGATGCTCGAGGCCGAGCTGATCATCGGCCGCTCCACCGGCCCTGCCCCGCAGTCTTAACGTTGCGCCATATCCCTCTGACACAGAAGCAAATTCCGAGAAGGACCACAGCATGCCGTTCCGCCGCGCCGACTTTCCCGACGATTTCCTTTTCGGCACCGCCACATCGAGTTACCAGATCGAGGGTCACCAGTTTGGCGGCGCGGGCCAGACCCACTGGGACACCTTCGCCGCGACGCCCGGCAACGTACTGCGGGCCGAAACCGGTGCCGTCGCCTGCGACCATTATAACCGCTACGAGGCGGATCTTGACCTGGTGCAGGCCGCCGGGTTCGACTGCTACCGCTTCTCCACCTCCTGGGCGCGCGTCCTGCCAGAGGGGCGCGGCACGCCCAACTCGGAAGGACTCGATTTCTACGACCGGCTGACTGACGCGATGCTGGCGCGGGGGATCAAGCCCTGCGTGACGCTCTACCATTGGGAAATGCCCTCGGCGCTGGCCGATCGCGGCGGCTGGACCAACCCGGACGTGGCGCAGTGGTTTGCCGACTTCGCCGAAGTCATCATGGGCCGCATCGGCGACCGGATGCATTCGGTGGCGATGATCAACGAACCCTGGTGCGTCGCCTGGCTGTCGCATTTCGAAGGCATCCACGCCCCCGGCCTGCGCGACATCCGCGCCACCGCCCGGGCCATGCATCATGTGCTAAAAGCGCACGGCACCGCGACGCAGGCGATGCGCGCCATGGGGATGAACAACCTCGGGGCCGTGTTCAACATGGAATGGGCCAAGGCCGCGTCGGACAGCGCCGCCGACGAGGCCGCCCGTGCACGGTTCGACGGATATTACAACCGCTTCTACCTCAGCGGCGTCTTCAGGGGCGCATACCCGCCCGAGGTGCTGGAGGGGCTGGAGCCGCACCTGCCCCACGGCTGGCAGGACGACTTCGCCACCATCACGACCCCCGTCGACTGGTGCGGCATCAACTACTACACCCGCCGCATCGTCGCGGCGACAGACGGCGCCTGGCCTTCCTTGCGCGACGTCGAGGGGCCGCTGCCCAAGACCTTCATGGATTGGGAGATCTACCCCGATGGGCTCTACCAGTTCCTGACCCGCACGGCGGCCGAATATACCGGCGAGACACCGATCCTCGTGACCGAGAACGGCATGGCCGCTCCCGACCCAATGACCAGCGGCACGGTGGAGGATACGCACCGCACCAATTACATCCGCGACCACGTGGCGGCGGTGCGCCGCGCCATGGACGACGGCGTGCCAGTCAAGGGCTATTTCCTCTGGTCGCTTCTGGACAATTACGAATGGGCGCTGGGCTACGAGAAGCGGTTCGGCCTCGTCCACGTGGATTTCGACAGCCTTGAACGCACGCCCAAAGCCTCGTACCACGCGATGACACGGGCGCTGAAGAGGCAGGATCATGGCTGAACCCACCGACACGCTGGCGGTCGTCGCCGATATCGGCGGCACCAACACCCGCGTGGCGCTGAGCCGCGGGACGCAGGTGATCGACGGCAGCATCCGCCGCTACCGCAACGCCGAGAACGGCGGATTGACCCAGGTGCTGACGCATTACCTCGCGGACATGAACGCCGCCCCAGCCGCCGCCTGCGTCGCCATGGCCGGGCCCGTGCGCGACGGTGTCGGGCGGCTGACCAACCTCGACTGGACCATCGACCGCGACGTCATCCGCGACGCCACGCGGGCGGGCACCGTTGCCGTGCTCAACGACCTGCAGGCGCAGGGGCACGCGCTCGATTTCCTTGCCGCCGACGCGCTGACCGAACTGCTGCCGGGGCAAAAGGCCGCCCCCCATGCCGCCAAGCTGGTGATCGGCATCGGCACCGGCATGAACGCCGCGCCGGTGTTCCGTCTGGGGGACCAGACGCTGGTGCCGCCGTCTGAATCGGGTCACATCACCCTGCCCGTCCAGACCGAGGAAGAGTTGCGGTTGATGGCGTTCATCGCCCGCAAGCACGGCACGCCGGGGGTCGAGGATGTGCTGTCGGGCCGCGGGTTCGAGAGGGTCTACGCCTGGCTCTGCGAAGAGGACGGCAGCGGCACGCCGCTCGACGCGGGTGCGATCATGCAGGCCGCGGCGGACAGCAGCGACGCCCGCGCCACCAAGGCAGTCGTTGTGTTTTCCAAGATGCTGGGCCGGGTCTGCGGCAACCTTGCACTGGTCATGCTGCCCTTCGGCGGCATCTACCTGTGTGGCGGCGTGGCGCGCCACTTCGCCCCGCATCTGATCGCCGGCGGCTTTGCCGAAGCCTTTGCCGACAAGGGCCGTTTCCGCGACTTCATGGGCCAGTTCCCGGTGCATCTGGTCACCGACGATTACGCCGCCCTGACCGGGTCGGCCTGCCACCTGGCCGAAATCCTCGGCCTGCATGGCGAGAAGCAATGAGCGACCGCACAACTCTTGGGCAGACGCCTCCTGCCTGCGCAGAAATCACGCAGCCCGCCTTGTCATCCGGGCGCGAAAACGCTTGATAGCGGTAACGGCGTCCCGGACCCCTTACCGCGGGACAGCGAAGACATAGGATCCGACATGAATATGGTAACGAGCCCCACGATGACCGCAGCACAGTTCAAAGATGCGATCCTTCGCCACCTGACCTACGCGCTGGGCAAGGATCCGGAACACGCGCAGGTGCAGGACTGGCGCATGGCGCTCAGCCTCGCGATCCGCGACCAGATCGTCGACAGCTGGTTCGCCGCCACCCGCAAGAGCTATGCCGAACAGGCCAAGCGGGTCTATTACCTGTCGATGGAGTTCCTGATCGGGCGTCTGCTGGAGGATGGCATCGTCAACCTCCAGATGGTCGACCAGGCGCGCGGCGCGCTCGAGGAGCTGGGCCAGGATTACGACACCGTGCTGGCGGACGAGCCGGACGCGGCGCTGGGCAACGGCGGCCTGGGCCGCCTCGCCGCCTGTTTCCTCGAATCCCTCTCGACCCTCGGTTGCCCGGCCTATGGCTACGGGCTGCGCTATGAACACGGGCTGTTCCGCCAGTCGTTCAAGGACGGCCGCCAGATGGAAGCGCCGGAAACCTGGCTGCTGCAACAGCATGCCTGGGAGTTCGAACGCCCCGAGGCGCGGTTCCGGCTGGGCTTCGGCGGCACGGTCGACGTCAAGGGAGAGACCGCCACCTGGTCGCCCACGGAATTCGTCGAGGCCGAAGCCTACGACACGCCCATCGTCGGCTGGAAAGGCCGCTGGGCCAACACGCTGCGTCTGTGGTCGGCGAAGGCCGTGGACCCCTTCGACCTCGACAGCTTCAACCGTGGCGATTTCGCCGGGGCGGCCGAGCCCGAGGCGCTGGCGCGCACCATCTCCCGCGTGCTCTATCCCGACGACACCACCGGGCCGGGCAAGGAGCTTCGGCTGAAGCAGGAATATTTCCTCACCGCCAGTGCCCTGCGCGACATCCTGCGCCGGTTCGACAGCGAATATGACGACCTGGGCCTGCTGCCGTCGAAGGTCGCGATCCAGCTCAACGACACCCACCCCGCCATCGCCGGGCCGGAACTGGTGCGGCTGCTGCATGACGAACGCGGCATGGGGTTCGAGGACGCCATGGCCACAGCGCAGGCCTGCCTGAGCTACACCAACCACACTCTGCTGCCCGAGGCCCTGGAATCCTGGGGCGAGGACCTCTTCGGCAAGCTGCTGCCGCGGCATTTGCAGATCGTCGACCGCATCGACGACGCCCATGCCAAGGCCAACCCGTCGCGCAAAGTCAGCGCGCGAGCTGACGGACAGGTCAAGATGGGCGAGTTGAGCTTCATCATGGCGCACAAGGTCAATGGCGTCTCGGCGCTGCATTCGGGGCTGATGACCACCACCGTCTTTGAGGAACTGCACCGGCTGCATCCCGACCGCATCCTCAACCAGACCAACGGCGTGACGCCGCGGCGCTGGCTCTTGTCCTGCAACCCGCGCCTGTCGTCGCTCATCACCGACACCATCGGCAGCGGCTGGGTCGACGACCTCGAGCAGCTCAAGGGTCTGGAAAGCCATGTGGACGATGCCGACTGGCTGGCGCGCTATGCCGCCGCCAAGCACGACAACAAGGACGAGCTGGCCGCCTGGATGGCCGAAACCCAGGGCGTCACCGTCGATCCGGCGATGATGTTCGACGTGCAGATCAAGCGCCTGCACGAATACAAGCGCCAGCATCTCAACATTCTCGAGGCCATCGCCCACTGGCAGGAGATCAAGGCCAACCCCGACGCCGGCTGGACGCCGCGGGTCAAGATCTTTGCCGGCAAGGCCGCACCCGGCTATTTCTTTGCCAAGGATATCATTCGTCTTATCAACGACGTATCGGCGGTCATTAACGCGGATGAAGACACCCGCCACCTGCTGCAGGTGGTCTTCCTGTCCAACTACAACGTCACGCTGGCCGAACGGCTGATCCCCGCCGCGGACCTCTCCGAGCAGATCTCGACCGCCGGCAAAGAGGCGTCGGGCACCGGCAACATGAAATTCGCGCTGAACGGCGCGTTGACCGTCGGCACGCTCGACGGCGCCAATGTCGAGATTCGCGAACACGTCGGCCCCGAGAACTTCTTTCTTTTCGGCATGACCGCCGACGAGGTCGATGCCCGCCGCGCCATCGACGGCCACGCGGCCAAGGCGATCGCCAATGACACAAGGTTGAAGTCCGCGCTTGAAGCCATTGAAACCGGAGTGTTTTCGCCGGATGAGCCGGCGCGCTACGCCAATATCGTCGAGAACCTGACGGGGCCGGACTACTTCCTCGTCACCTCGGATTTTACCGATTACTGGCGCGCGCAGCGCGAGGTCGACACGGCCTATGGCGATCAGGATGCCTGGATGCGCATGGCCGCGCTCAACACCGCGCGGTCGGGCTGGTTTTCCTCCGACCGCACGATCCGCGGCTACATGGGCGACATCTGGAACGCCCGCAGCCTGCTGGAGGACTGAGCGCGCCGCGCGGAGGAACCGCTGGGCGGGCGGGCGACTTGAATACCAAACGAACAAGCTTAGGGTTGAGCCATGTCTGACACGATCACACCGCAGCTTTTCGCTGAACTCCGCAAGATCCCCGAAGCGCGGTGCAACGACCCCTTTGCCATCCTCGGGCCACACAAGGACGGACGCAGCCGCTGTGTGACCGCCTACGATCCGGGCGCGGTCGAGATGTCGGCGGTGGTCGAGGGCAAGGCGCATCCGCTGGACCCGGTGCCGGGTCTGCAAGGTGTCTTTCGCGGCAAGGTCGCGGGCACGAAACCTTATCTCCTGCGCGGCAAGGCCGCCGATGGAGCGGAATGGGAGGTCGAAGATGCCTACCGGTTTGGACCCGTCTTGGGTGAGATAGACGAATACCTCCTGGGCGAAGGCACGCACAAACGCCTCTGGCAGGCGCTTGGCGCGCATGTGCGCGAACACGAGGGCGTCGAGGGCACCAGCTTTGCCGTCTGGGCGCCGAATGCCCGTCGCGTGTCGGTCGTGGGCGATTTCAACCTGTGGGACGGGCGGCGGCACGTCATGCGTCGGCGCGGCGCCACGGGCGTCTGGGAAATCTTCGTGCCCGGCGTCGGCGAAGGTGCGGTCTACAAGTACGAGATCGTCGGCGCCCATGGCGAGGTCATGCCGCTCAAGGCCGATCCGGTGGGCTTCGGATCGCAGCATCCGCCCGAGAACGCCAGTGTCGTGCGCGACATCCGCGGCTACGGCTGGTCCGACAAGGGCTGGATGTCCAAGCGCGAGGCGGCGCAAAGCCGCGAGGCGCCGATTTCGGTCTACGAGGTGCATCTTGGCTCGTGGCGGCGCAAGGACGGCAACCGCCCGCTGTCATACGTCGAGGCCGCGACCGAACTGGTCGAGTACGTCAAGGACATGGGCTTTACCCATATCGAGCTTCTGCCGATCAGCGAATACCCCTTTGACGGCTCCTGGGGCTATCAGCCCGTGGGTCTGTTCGCGCCGACGGTGCGCCACGGCCCGCCGCATGAGTTTCGCGACTTGGTCAACGCCGCGCACAAGGCGGATCTGGGCGTCATCATCGACTGGGTGCCGGGGCATTTCCCGACCGATGCGCACGGGCTGGGCCAGTTCGACGGCACGGCGCTTTACGAACATGCGGACCCGCGCGAGGGCTTCCATCAGGACTGGAACACGCTGATCTACAACTACGGGCGGCGCGAAGTGGCGAATTTCCTCACTTCCAATGCTCTCTACTGGCTCGAGGAGTATCACGTCGACGGGCTGCGCGTGGATGCGGTGGCGTCGATGCTCTACCGCGACTATTCCCGCAAGGACGGCGAATGGGTGCCCAACAAGGACGGCGGGCGCGAGAACTACGAAGCCATCGCCATGTTGCAAAACATGAACATCGAGACCTACGGCCAGGCCCCGGGCATCATGACCGTGGCCGAGGAATCCACCAGCTTTCCCAAGGTCTCGCGCCCGGTCTTCGACGGGGGTTTGGGCTTCGGGTTCAAGTGGAACATGGGCTGGATGAACGACACGCTCGAATACATGAAGAAGGACCCGATCTACCGGCGGCACCATCATCACCAGATGACCTTCGGCCTGCACTACGCCTTTTCGGAGAATTTCATCCTGCCGATCAGCCACGACGAGGTGGTGCACGGCAAGGGCTCGATGCTGGGCAGGATGCCCGGCACGGATTGGGAGCGTTTCGCCAACCTGCGGGCCTATTACGGCTTCATGTGGGGGCATCCGGGCAAGAAGCTCTTGTTCATGGGCCAGGAATTCGCCCAGGCGCATGAATGGAACCACGATGCGGAACTGGACTGGCAGATGGCCGGCAGCGGGCCGCACAAGGGGATCCAGAACCTCGTCCGCGATCTCAACAAGCTCTACACCGCGACCCCGGCCCTGCACGCCAAGGACTGCGACCCCTCCGGCTTCCATTGGATCGAGGCCAACGACGCCGACAGGTCGGTCTTTGCCTGGGTCCGGCGCGGCGGCAAGGACGATCCCGAGGTCGTCGTGCTGTGCAACTTCACCCCCGTCGAACAGCCCGCCTATTCGGTCGGCATGCCATCAGCCGGGACATGGCGCGAGGCGCTGAACTCCGATGCCGGCCTCTACGGCGGCGGCGATCGCGGAAACATGGGGTCGGTCACGGCCATCGACACGCCGAGCCACGGCCTGCCGGCCAGCGCGCAGGTCGTGATCCCGCCGCTCTCGGCGGTCTACTTGATAAAGGATTGATGCGGAGCGGAAAACACGATCACATCGAGACGGACGGCACCGGATAAGCGCCGCCGTTCAAAGGGAGGGGAGAAGATGACGAGACCAAGCAACCGGCTGGCCAGCCGCACGATGGCATTCGTTCTTGCAGGCGGGCGCGGATCGCGCCTCAGGGAGCTGACCGACCGGCGGGTAAAACCGGCGGTCTATTTCGGCGGCAAGACCCGGATCATCGACTTCGCGCTGTCCAACGCCCTCAATTCCGGGATCCGCAAGATGGCGGTGGCCACGCAGTACAAGGCGCATTCGCTGATCCGGCATTGCCAGCGCGGCTGGAACTTCTTCCGCGCCGAGCGCAACGAATTCCTCGACATCCTGCCCGCCTCGCAGCGTGGCGGCGACGAGACCTGGTATCGCGGCACCGCCGATGCGGTGGCGCAGAACATCGACATCATCGACAGCTACGGCGTCGATTACGTTCTGATCCTGGCGGGCGATCACATCTACAAGATGGATTACGAACGGATGATTCAGCAGCACGTCGAGGCCGGTGCCGACGTGACCATCGGCTGCCTGACCGTGCCGCGCGCCGAAGCCTCGGCCTTCGGCGTCATGGCGGTGGACGGAAACGACCGGATCACCAGCTTCCTGGAAAAGCCCGCCGATCCGCCCGGAACGCCCGACGATCCCGAGGTGGCGCTGGCGTCCATGGGCATCTACGTCTTTGACTGGACATTCCTGCGCGACCTGCTGATCCGCGATGCCGCCGACGACAACTCGAGCCACGATTTCGGCAACGACCTGATCCCCGGGATCGTCGCCAAGGGCAAAGCCCAGGCGCACCGCTTCACCGACAGCTGCGTCAAGCATGATCCCGCCGCCCCGGCCTACTGGCGCGACGTGGGGACGGTGGATGCCTTCTGGAAGGCGAATATCGACCTCACCGGTTTCACCCCCGATCTCGACCTCTGGGACACCGACTGGCCGATCTGGACCTATTCGGAATCGGTGCCGCCGGCCAAGTTCATCCATAACGAGGCCAAGCGCCGCGGCACGGCGACCTCTTCGCTGGTGTCGGGCGGTTGCATCATCTCGGGCACCGAGATCTCGGAATCGCTGCTCTTCACACAGGTCCACACCAATTCCTATTCGCAGCTGCACCAGGCTGTGGTGCTGCCCTATGTCAACGTCGCGCGCCATGCGCGGCTGTCCAAGGTTGTGATCGACCGCGGCGTGCACATTCCCGAGGGCCTGGTGGTGGGCGAAGACCCCGAGGAAGATGCCAAGTGGTTCCGCGTCAGCGATACAGGCGTCACGCTCATCACCAAGGCGATGATCGACAAGAGGGCTGCCGCCTTATGACCAACGTCCTGTCCGTCGCGTCGGAATGCGTGCCGCTGGTCAAGACCGGCGGCCTTGCAGACGTGGCGGGCGCTCTGCCCGGCGCCATGGCGGGGCCGGGTCACGACATGCGCACGCTGTTGCCGGGGTATCCGGCGGTACGCGCGGCGGTGGACCGCGACGCGGCGGTGCTGGACCTGGGCCAGGTTTTCGGCGGGCCGGCGCGGGTCCTGCGCGGCGCCCTCGGCAAGCAGGTGCTTTACGTTTTAGACGCGCCGCATCTCTTCGACCGGCCGGGCTCGATCTACCTCGGCCCCGATGGCACCGACTGGCCCGACAATCCCGAACGCTTCGCCGCCCTGTCAGACACCGCCGCGCGCATCGGCGCAGAGGGAATCGAAGGCTGGCAGCCCGACATCCTGCACCTGCACGACTGGCAGGCGGGGCTGGCGCCGGTCTACCTGCAGCAGCGCGGCGCCGCGGACCGCGTGGCGACGCTGGTCACCATCCACAACATCGCCTTCCAGGGGCTCGCCCCGGCGACGCGGCTGGACCGGCTGGGCCTGCCCGAAGACGGTTTTACCCCCAGCGGTTTCGAATATTACGGTCGGATCAGCGCACTCAAGGCCGGGCTGGTCTATGCCGACGGCCTCAGCACCGTCAGCAGCACCTATGCGGACGAGCTGACGACGCCGGAATTCGGCATGGGCCTCGACGGCGTACTGCGCGACCGGCAGGCGGCGCTGACGGGCATCCTCAACGGCATCGACCTCGGTGTCTGGACGCCACCCTACCGCGCGCCCCGCGGCAAGGCCAAGCACACCCGCGCGCTTCGCGCAGAAATTGGTCTGCCCGACAGCAACGGGCCGCTCTTCGTGGTGATCTCGCGTCTGACCGAACAGAAGGGCCTCGACCTGCTGATCGACGCCCTGCCCGACCTCGTCTCGCCTGGCGGGCAGCTGGCGCTGCTCGGTTCGGGCGACGCGGCGATGGAAAAGGCGTTTCGCGATGCCGCCACCCGCCATGCGGGCGTCGCGGTACGCATCGGCTACGACGAGGACCTGGCCCGGAAACTCATCGCGGGAGGCGATGTGATCCTGGTGCCGTCACGGTTCGAGCCCTGCGGGCTGACGCAGCTTTATGGGCTGCGCTTCGGCACGTTGCCGCTGGTGTCGCTCACGGGCGGGCTGGCGGACACGGTGATCCCCGCCAGCCCTGCCGGGCTGGCTGCGGGGGTCGCGACCGGGTTCCAGTTTCACCCGGTCACCGCCCAGGCCCTGCGCCGGGCGCTGCAAAGCGTCTTCGCGCTCTGGCCCGAGCGAAAGATATGGGAGGGGATGATGCGCAACGCCATGGCCCATCCGGTCGGCTGGGATCAGTCGGCCCGGGACTATGCTGCCCTTTACGAGAGCCTCAAGAAGACCCCATGAAAACCTCGAACGCTCTGGCCCCCGGCCATGCCGCCCCCCTGGGGGCCACCTTCGACGGCGAAGGTGTCAATTTCGCCGTCTTCTCCGAACATGCCACGCGCATGACGCTGTGCCTCTTTTCCGAGGACGGCAAGACGGAAACCCATCGCATCGACCTGCCCGAACGCAACGGCGACGTCTGGCACGGTTACGTGTCGGGGCTGAAGCCCGGCCAGCTTTACGGCCTGCGCGCGGATGGACCCTATGCGCCGTTCCACGGCCACCGGTTCAACTACAACAAGCTGCTGCTCGACCCCTACGCCAAGCGCCTGACCGGCCATCCGCAATGGCATGACGCGCTGATGGGTTACACGGTGGGCGACACCAAGGGCGACCTCAGCTTCGACCGCCGCGACAGCGCGCCCTACATGCCGCGCTGCATCGTGGAGGACCCGAGTTTCGCCTGGGGCGACGATCATGTCCGCCCGATGACGCCGCTGTCGAAGACCATCGTCTATGAGGCGCATGTGAAGGGCCTCGCGCAGCAGCATCCCGACGTGACCGACACCGGCGGGTTCCTTGGCCTCGCCTCGGACCCGATGCTGGAGCATCTGACCAAGCTGGGCATCACCGCGATCGAGCTTCTGCCGGTCCATGCCTTCACCGACGACCGTTTCCTCGTGGAAAAGGACCTGCGCAACTACTGGGGCTACCAGACACTGGGCTTCTTCGCGCCCGACCCGCGCTATCTGAGCAAAGGCGCGCTGTGGGAGTTTCAGCACATGGTGGCGCGGCTGCACGCGGCGGGCATCGAGGTGCTGCTCGACGTGGTCTACAACCACACCTGCGAAGGCGACGAGATGGGGCCGACCCTGTCGTTCCGGGGGTTGGACAACCGCAGCTATTACCGGCTGACCGACGACCACCGCCATTCGATCAACGACACCGGATGCGGCAACACCGTGAACGTCGAACACCCGATGGTCATGCGGATGATCGTCGATTCCCTGCGCTACTGGGTCGAGGTCATGGGCGTCGACGGCTTCCGCTTCGACCTCTGCTCGACGTTGGGGCGCACGTCGCGCGGCTTCGACCGCAACGCCGCGTTTTTCCAGGCGGTGCGGCAGGACCCGGTGCTGGCGCATGTGAAGCTGATTGCAGAGCCCTGGGACATCGGCCCCGGCGGCTACCAGGTCGGAGGGTTTCCGCCGCCCTTCTCGGAGTGGAACGACAAGTACCGCGACGCGGTGCGCGCCTACTGGCGCGGCGACGAGGGCATGGTGCCCGAGCTTGCCGAGCGGCTGACCGGATCGGCGGTGCAGTTCGACCATTCGGGCCGCCCCGTCACCGCCTCGGTCAACCTGCTGACGGCGCATGACGGCTTCACCCTCATGGACGTGGTCAGTTACAACGACCGCCACAACGAGGCCAACGGCGAAGACAACCGCGACGGCCACGGCAACAACATCTCGGACAACATGGGCGTCGAAGGCCCGACCGACGACGCCGGGATCATCGCGGCCCGCGCGCAGCGCCGGCGCAACCTGATGGCGACGCTGCTGCTGAGCCAGGGCACGCCGATGATCCTCGCCGGCGACGAGCTGGGCAATTCGCAAAGCGGCAACAACAACGCCTATTGTCAGGACAACGAGATCGGCTGGATCGACTGGGACAGCACCGATCCGGACTTCCTGGCCTTCGTCCAGCGGCTCATCGCCTTTCGCAAGGAGCACCCGATCCTGCGGCAGAAACGCTTTCTGCATTCGCGCGAACGGCTGGTGGACGGGTTGCAGGACCTGTTCTGGTGGCGCGCCGACGGGACCGAGATGGAGGACGACGACTGGAACGAACCGGACCTGAGCCTGCTATGCGCCGAGATGCGGATGGCCTCGGGCACGCCGTCCTATGCCGCGCGGGAAGAGGCGCTGTTCCTGGTCTTCAACAACGGCGACGACGCCGAGCTTTGCCTGCCCGCAGCCCCCGAAAAGCGCCACTGGGTGCGCCATCTCGACACCGCCTCACCCGAGAGCGAACCCACGCCCGAAACCACCCGCGACGTGACCATCGCGGGGCAGTCCGTGGGCGTCTGGGTGCAGGAGTTGCGCGATGGCTGATCGCCTGCGCGCCCTTGCGGATGCCCATGGCATCCTGCCCGCCTTCAAGGACGTGACCGGCGTCCGGCGCGAGACCGGCGACGCCAGCAGGCGGGCTCTGCTGGCGGCAATGGGGATCGATCTTTCGGATCCCGCCGCGATGGACGCCGCGCTGTCCGAGGCCGATCTGGCACAGCGCCGCCTGCCGCGCTGGCAGGTTCTGCGGCCGGGACAGGGCGCCGATCTGCCGCTGGGCGAAGACACCCCGTGGCACATCCTGCGCGAGGATGGCCGCTGCCACGAAGGCCGCGGTCCCGCCCTGCCCGGCCTGCCGCTGGGCCGCCACCGACTGACTGCTATCGGCGAGACCTGCTGGCTGCTCTGCGCGCCGCCGCGCCTGCCGCTTCCGCCGCGTTGCTGGGGGCTGATCGCGCCGCTGGCGGGCCTGCGCACCGCCGCGCAGGGCGGCATCGGCGATTACGGCGACCTCGCGCGGCTGGCGACCGGTGCCGCACAGCATGGCGCGGCCTTTCTCGGCATCAATCCGGTACATGCGGGCTTCCTGACCGATCCCGGCGGCTTCAGCCCCTACACGCCGTCGCACCGCAGGCGGCTCTCGGCGATCCACATTCCCGCAGAGCACACCCGCAGCCGCGGCGCGCTCATCGACTATGCCGCCGACATCCCGGCGCGGATCGCTGCATTGGAGACGGAGTTTCACCGAGAAGGCGCGCAGACTGCTGAGTTCGACGCCTATCTCGCCGCCGAAGGCGCGCCTTTGCAGACCTTTGCCCTGCACCAGGCGCTTTCGGAACGTCACGGCCCATACTGGCACCACTGGCCCGCCGCCTTGCAGGATCCGGATAGCCCCGAGACGGCGCAAGCGGCGACGGAGCTGGCCGACCGGGTGCGGTTTCACGCCTGGCTGCAATGGCGCGCCGATGCGGAGCTGGGGCGCGCCGCCCGGACCGCCGTGCAGGCGGGCATGGGGCTCGGCCTCTACCTCGACCTCGCGGTCGGCACCCATCCGCACGGGGCCGAGACCTGGGAGGACCGCACCAGCTTTGCCTTCGGCGCCTCGCTGGGCGCACCGCCCGATGCCTTTGCCAAGGACGGGCAGAACTGGAACCTCGCGCCCTTCAATCCGCGCGCGCTGCTGGCCACCGGATTTGCCCCGCTGGCGGAAACCCTGCGGCGGCAGTTGCGCCACTGCGGGATGCTGCGGATCGACCATATCCTCGGCTTTGACCGCGCCTACTGGGTGCCGGAAGGCGCGCCGGGGGCCTATGTCCAGATGCCCCGCGACGCGATGCTGGCGGTGGTGCGGATCGAGGCCGCGCGCGCCGGGGCCGTGATCGTCGGCGAGGACCTGGGCAACATCCCCGACGGACTGCAGAAGGCGTTGGCAGCAAGCGGCATCCTCGGATGCCGGCTGACGATCTTCGAACAGATCGGGCGCAAGACCCCGCGCTTTCGCAGCCCGCGCCGCTGGCCGCCCGCGACCTTGGGCAGTTTCTCGTCGCACGATCTGCCCACCTGGGAAGGCTGGCGCCAGGGGGCCGAGATCGCCGCCCGCACGGACCGCGGCCTTATGGACCCAGAGGTCGGCGCGGCGGCCCTGGCGCATCGCAAAGCCGAAACCGCGGCGCTCGACCGCGCGACGGCGAAGGCGTCGGACACCGACCCCGCAAGCCAGGACGCCATGCACACGCATCTGGCACAGGCCGCGAGTCGCGTGGTGGCCGTGCAGATCGAGAACATTCTTGATATGCAGGACCAGCCCAACCTGCCGGGCACCGTCGGTGAATACCCGAACTGGCGGCAGCGCCTGCCGCTCGACACCGACGCCATCGCCCGCGATCCGCGCCTCGACCGGGCCGCGCGGATCATGAAAGACAACGGACGCTAGGAGGAGACCCCGATGAAACCAAAGAAGGTCGCGACGACCCCGATCGACGGGCAGAAACCCGGCACCTCGGGGCTGCGCAAGAAGACCCGCACCTTCATGGAACCGCATTACCTGGAAAACTACATCCAGGCGACCTGGAACGGCATCGGCGGTGTGGAGGGAAAGACGCTGGTGCTCGGCGGCGACGGGCGGCATTTCAACGACCGCGCGGCGCAGGTGGTGCTGCGCATGGCCGCCGCCGGCGGGGCCGAGCGGGTGATCGTCGGGCGCAATGCGCTGCTTTCGACCCCCGCCGCGTCGCATCTGATCCGCAAGAACAAGGCCAGCGGCGGCATCATCCTGTCCGCCAGCCACAATCCCGGCGGACCCGATGGCGATTTCGGGGTGAAATACAACGTCGCCAACGGCGGCCCCGCGCCCGAGAACGTGACCCGCAAGATCTTCAAGGCGACGCAGGAGTTGAAGAAATACTTCATCCTCGACGCGCAGGACGTGGACCTCGATACGCTGGGCGAAACGACGCTGAGCAAAACCGTGGTCGAGGTGGTGGACCCCACCGCCGACTACCAGGAACTGATGGCCGAGCTTTTCGACTTCGACGCGATCAAGGCGCTTTTCGCGGGCGGCTTCCGCATCCGGTTCGACGCGATGCACGCGGTGACGGGCCCCTATGCCAAGGCCATCCTGGAAGACACGTTGGGCGCGGCCCCCGGTTCCGTGGTCAACGCCACCCCCCTGCCCGATTTCGGCGAAGGTCACCCCGACCCGAACCCGATCTGGGCGAAAGAGCTGATGGACGTGATGATGGGCGAGGATGCGCCCGATTTCGGCGCCGCCTCGGACGGCGACGGCGACCGCAACATGATCGTCGGGCGCGGCATCTACGTGACGCCCTCGGACAGCCTTGCCGCCATCGCCGCCAATGCCAAGCACATCCCGTCCTATGCCAAGGAGATGCGCGGCGTGGCGCGGTCGATGCCCACCTCGCGCGCGCTTGACCGGGTGGCCGAGGCGCTGGAGCTTGACTGCTACGAGACCCCGACCGGCTGGAAGTTCTTCGGCAACCTGCTGGATGCCGGGGCGGCCACGCTCTGCGGCGAGGAAAGCGCCGGCACCGGGTCGGATCACGTGCGCGAAAAGGACGGGCTCTGGGCCGTGCTCTTCTGGCTCAACATCCTCGCGGTGCGCAAGATTTCGGTGGCGGACCTTATGGCCGATCACTGGAAGACCTATGGGCGCAACTACTATTCCCGGCACGATTACGAGGCGGTGGACGCGGAAGCTGCGCAAAAACTGGTCGATGACCTGCGCGACCGGCTGGACAGCCTGCCGGGACAGGACTTTGCCGGGCTGACTGTGGAAACTGCGGATGAATTTGCCTATGACGATCCCGTCGACGGGTCGCGCAGCGAAGGCCAGGGAGTACGGATAACCACGTCGCAGGGCGGGCGCATCGTGCTGCGCCTGTCGGGCACCGGCACCGAAGGCGCGACGCTGCGCGTCTACCTCGAACGGGTGGAAACGGACCCCGCGCGCCTGCACGACGACCCGCAAGAGGCGCTGTCGGCGGTGATCGCCGCCGCCGAGGCCATCGCCGGCATCAAGGACCGCACCGGGCGCGACGCGCCCGACGTGATCACGTAAGAACGACAGGAGGCCCCATGGCCCTGCAAGACCGCATCATCTACGACGCCGACGCCGCCGCCGCACGCGCGGAAGAATGCCAGGAGATCCTCACCACCACGCCCAAACGCTTCGACGCCGAACAGAAGGTGGCGCGCTACCTCGGCGGGCAGGTCGAGGGCGACATGGCCTATTTCGGCTTCTGGATTCCGGATCTGCAGGACCTGCGGGTGCCCTCGGGCGACATCTTCCTCGAACTCCTGGACTCGGTCGAACCAATGGACCTGACCGTGGCGCATCAGGACGTGCCGTTCGAGCGCGTCTTCGTGCCCATCGTGCGGCTCGACGCCTATTGCTTTTCGGCGGTGCGCGGCATGCGGCCCGGACGGCGCGACCAGATCGGCGATTTCTACGCGCTGGTCTGGCGCGACAGCGAAGGCGTCTGGCACCGCATCTTCGATCCGCTGGCCATGTCCCTGCCCTTCGGCGCCATGGCCCCGGCGGAGCTGTATGACGTGGCCGCCATGCAGGAGGCGCGCGGCGACAAGGACTACTGGGCGACTTTCGCGGGCGACGACCCGCACAAGTTCGGCCCGCCCACCAACATCCTGCAGATCCACGTCCCCACCGCCACCGCCGGTGGCACCATCGCGGCGTTGACGCGGCATTTCGAACGGCTCGCCGAACGGGTGGCGCGCGACCTGCCGCGGGAACCCTCGGACCGGATCTTTCTGGGCTACGACGCGGTGCAGCTTTTGCCGGTGGAGCCCACGACCGTCTACGAGACCGGCCCTGATTTCTGGACCGAATCCGATGCTACCGACGAGCACCTGACCGTGTCGCTGCTGCGGCCCAATACGACCAACTGGGGCTATGACATCGTCATCTCGGGCATGGGCACGGTGAACCCGGTGCTGCTGGAAAGCGGCCGGCCGGACGAGCTGGTGGATCTTGCGGCGGTGCTGCACAACTTCCCGACCCGGCCCAAGCGTCTGATCTTCGACGTGGTCTACGGCCATTCCGACAACCAGGGCCTGCGCGCGCTGTCGAGCCACTTCTTCGCCGGGCCGAACATGTACGGCCAGAACCTCGACTACCAGAACCCTGCCGTGCGGGCGATCCTGCTGGAGATGCAGCGCCGCAAGGTGAACTTCGGCGCCGACGGGGTGCGCGTCGACGGGGCGCAGGATTTCAAGTTCTGGGATCCGTCCGAACAGGTGCTGAAGCACGACGACGATTACCTGCAAAGCATGGCCGATATCGAACAGGAGGTCGCAGGCACCCGCTACCGCCCCTGGTTCATCTTCGAGGACGGCCGCCCCTGGCCCGACGAGGACTGGGAACTGAGCTCGACCTACAGGTCGGTGATCGAAAAGCAGCGCGACGACGACGTGTTCCAGTGGGGGCCGCTGACCTTCGCCCACAACACGCCGTTCCTCTACACCTTCTGGCTGGGCAAGTACTGGCGCATCCGCGAATGCCTGAACGTCGGGGCGAACTGGATTTCCGGCACGTCGAACCACGACACCCTGCGCCGCGGCACGCAAGTCAGCCCCAAGATGAACATCAACACCCGGCTCGGCCTCAGCCGGATGGAGATTCTCGACAAGGCCTATGACAACCCGGCGGTGCATACCCTCACCTATGCCGCCCTGCCCGGCGTGCCGATGGATTTCCTCAACGCCATGGCGCGCGGGTCCTGGGGGTTCATTCGCAACCAGGACGACAAGTACGGGGTCAAGGTCGTGGCCGAGGAAGCCATCAGCCTGAAATGGCAGGTGGACGAATACGCCTATTCGATCCCCTACAACTTCCGTCGTCTGAAAGAGTTGGGCTTCGAAACCCGCGACCAGCTGGCGCGGTTCTGCGAATTCCTGCCGGCGCTGGTCGAGGTAACCGAATACGACCTCGAGGACATCGCCCGGCTGCTGAACGCGACCGATCCGAAACTGGCCGGACCGCATTACACGGTGAACACCCTGAAAGAGGTGGCGCGGGCCTGGATGGATGACATGCACGACTACTGCAACATCGTCCATTCGCTGCCGGGGCTTGACCCGGTGCAATGCGCCTTTACCCACAATTTGCGTGAATTCCGCCGCGCAAGGCCCTGGTTGCGCGACAATTTCGGGCCGAAAGACCATTTCGGATACATCGAGCCTCTGGACGGGCGCACGGTCTTCACCTCGCTGCGGCACGGGCCGGACGGCGAGCAGGTGTTCTCGGTCATCCACATGGAAGGCAAGGAAACCGCCGATGTCGATCCTCTGCGGCTGGGCATTCCCGGCACCGAAGGCTTCGGCTGGGAGTGCGTGTTGCGCACGCCCGGCATCGGAGAGGATTACGTGAGCGGCCCGATCGTGCTGCGGGATTCCATGGCGCTGGTTTTCGCGCGAGCACCGCAGTAGCCGCTGCCCGCAGCGACCGTCTGGCAGGGCGTCAGCCCTGCCAGCCTTCCAGGAAGGACCTGAGGTTCGGCCCAAGCTCGGGCTGGAGATAGCCGCCCTCCTGCACGATCACAGTCGGCAAGCCCAGCGAGGCAATCCGCGCTGAAACTGAGGCAAAGCCAGAGGTTGTGACCGCAAGCCCTTGAAACGGATCGTTTTCATGGGCGTCGAGCCCCAGCGCCACGACCAGCGCGTCGCAGCCGAAAAGCTCGATCCGTTCCAGCCCAGTTTCAAGCGCGGCGAGGAAGCCTTCGTCGCCGGTGCCCCGATCCAGGGGCAGGTTCAGGTTCGCACCCTCGCCCGGTCCGCGCCCGCGCTCATGGGCATGGCCCCAGAAGAACGGATAGAACCGCGCCGGGTCCGCATGCACCGACACGGTCAACACCTCCGCATCGTCGTAGAAGATGCCCTGCGTGCCATTGCCGTGGTGCACGTCGACGTCGAGGATTGCCGGACGGCAGCCGGCGCGCAGCAGCGCCTTGGCTGCGATGGCGGCGTTGTTGAGGAAACAGAAACCGCCCGCCATGTCGGAGAAGGCGTGATGCCCCGGCGGACGGCAGAGCGCGTAGACCACCTGCTCGCCCGACAGCACCGCCTGGGCGCCGCTCATCGCACTCTGCGCCGAAAGATAGGCCGAGGCCCAGGTGTGCGGCCCGATGGGACAGGCGGTGTCGGCCATGTGCCAGCCTGCCTGGCCCACCATGCCGTCGGGGTAGCTGACCCCGTGGCGATTCGGATGCACGTTGGGCACGACTTCTTCCGAGGCGCCGTCCATACGTTGCCAGCGCGCGTGAATGTTCTGCAAAAACGCAAGGTATTCAGACGGATGCACGTCGGAGATGAAGCCGATACCGTGATCCTCGGGCACTGAAAATTCGCAACCCGCGGCAACCGCGGCCTCATGCAGCACTTCGGCGCGCCGGGGTTGTTCCGGGCTTGGGCGCAGCACGCCGTTGGCCAGGAAGGTCTTCGGGTCATGGGCCGTCTGGCCGGGATCGAAAAACGCTTTCATGCGTTGAGCAAACCACGCCCTGCGCCGCTTGTCACCCGTTGCGCGGTCGGATGTCCGCCGAAGCGCGCGCCGGCCGAACAACTTACCGGAGTTTCCCCCGATGCTCGACCTCATCAACCCCGCCATCGCTCTGCTGACCGTTGCCTTCGGTCTCTTCGGCTTTCTGGCGCCCCGCTACACGGCCGACGTGCTCGACCTGAAGCCCACCGACAGCAACATGGGGCTGAGCGAGCTGCGCGCCTCGGCTGGCGGGCTCTTCGTGGCGCTGGGGCTGGGCTGCCTCGTCCTCGGCACGCCGATGGCCTATGCGATGCTGGGGGTCGCCTATGTCGGTGCCGGGACCGGTCGGCTGGTGTCGATCGTGCTCGACAACCCGCCGCGCGGCAAGGCGCTGCTCTACTTCGCCTTCGAGGCCGTGCCCGCCGCCTGGCTCATCCTCTGGAATCTTTGACCCGACCTCACAGGCCCATTGAAACCGCCGCGAACGGGGCCTATGTTTGCCCTGTCTGGAAACAGACTATGGACATAAACGCGCTCGTAATAAGCGGATCGGACCCGGGGGCGGTACCCGGCCACTCCACCATAACCCGTTCATTTGGCGGCCATGGGGTGGAAACAGGATCGACGAACGTCTAAAGGGGTTAGCTTTGTCCCGGCTGTCTGCCACCGTTACCGGCGAAAACAGTACAATTGCAAATGACAATCGTGCTCCGGTCGCTCTGGCTGCGTAAGCAGTCCGAAGACCGAAACTTAAGCCCTTGCGCCTAGCAGCGTAAGGCGGGGTTCGCAGGCACCTGGCAACAGAAGCCTGCACTTTCCTCCCCCATTTCGCGAAGACCGGGCAACGGCGTTGCGAGCAACCGCCGCGCCTCTGCATGCAGACGGCGGGCCGTGACCCGCCGTCTGGACTTGTCATGAGGCGCCGCACCCGTTCGGGGCACGGCGCCGATGTCGTCAGGTGAAGAGGAAATCGTCCGCCGCGGTCAGATCGGCGGTGGTGACGCCCTTCACGATGATCGTGTGGCCTTCGTAATCCATCGACACGGAACTGACCCCCTGGAAGGTGACGTCGGTCAGCGCCAGTTCGGCCAGAGGATCCGCAGACCCGGCAAGGCCCTGGAAGACCAGCGTGTCGATCCCGTCCTCGTAGTCCAGCACCGCGCTTTCCCCGGCCCCGAGCGTATCGTTGAAGACGAAGTGATCCGCCCCCGCACCGCCCGCAAGCAAGTTGTCGCCCGACCCGCCGATCAGCGTGTCGTCGCCGCCCCGGCCATAAAGCCGGTCGTCGCCTGCGCCGCCGTCCATCATGTTGGCCCCGGCATTGCCCCGCATGTTGTCGGCGAACTGGGTCCCGATCAGGTTCTCGATCGAGTCGAAGGTATCGCCGGCCGCATCGCCCAGGTTGATGCCCGGGGTTTCAAGATCGACCCGGACCAGGCCGCTGGCCGAGGCATAGGACGCCGTATCGGTGCCCGCGCCACCGGCGATCAGGTCGGCGCCCGCGCCGCCTTCGAGCGTGTCGTCGCCGCCGCGTCCATAGAGCCTGTCGGACCCGGCGCCGCCCATCATGACGTTGGCCGCGCCATCGCCCCGCAGGTTGTCGTCGAAGCCGGTGCCGATCAGGTTCTCGATGGACAGGTAGCTGTCCCCCGCCGCATCGCCGAGGTTCACCGCGGCATTTGCGAGGTCGGCCCGAACCAGGCTCGTTGCCGTGGCATAGCTCGCCGTGTCGGTGCCCGAGCCGCCATCCAGCGTATCCGCACCGCCCCGACCTTCGAGCGTGTCGTCGCCCAGGCCGCCGGTCAGGCGGTTGGCCCCGGCACCGCCGGAGAGCATGTCGTCAAAGCCCGACCCCAGCAGGTTCTCGATCGACGCATAGGTGTCGCCCGCGGCATCGCCGGTATTGGACCCCGGCGCCACCAGATCGGCGGTGACCCCGGACATTGCCCCGGCATAGGACGCGGTGTCGGTATTGCCGCCACCGGCCAGGAAGTCGGCCCCGGCTCCGCCTTCGAGCGTGTCGTTGCCGCTGCGGCCGTAGAGGCTGTCGTCGCCCGCGCTGCCCGACAGAAGGTTGGCGGCACCGTCCCCGCGCAGGTTGTCGGCGAACTGCGACCCTGCCAGGTTCTCGATGCTCACATAGCTGTCGCCCGCCGCATCGCCGGTATTGATGCCGGGCGATTGCAGATCGGCCAGCACGCCCGCCGCGGCGCCCGCATAGGACGCGGTATCGACACCGGTATCGCCCACGAGGATGTCCGCCCCGGCGCCGCCTTCCAGCGTGTCGTCGCCGTCCCGACCGTACAGCTTGTCGGCCCCGGCCCCGGCGATGATCACGTTGGCAAGCGCGTTGCCCCGCAGGTTGTCGTCAAAGGCCGTCCCGGTCAGGTTCTCGATGGACGCGTAGGTATCGCCCGCCGCGTCGTTGAGGTTCACACCCGGGTTCGCAAGGTCGGCCCGGACCTGGCTGGACGATCCGGCGTAGCTTGCCGTATCGGACCCGTCGCCACCGTCCAGAGCATCCGCCCCGGCGCCACCGATCAGCGTGTCCGCCCCGCCAAATCCATTGATCGCATCCTCGTCCGCGGTGCCGGTCAGGGTCTCGCCCAGCTCGGTCCCGGTGACGGTGTTCACACCGCCTGTGATCGTGACGGAAACGTCCTGGGTAAAGCTGGCACCCGCCGCATCCTGAAGCGTGACCGTGTAGGTCTCGACGATGCTTTCACCCACCGCCAGGAACTGTACCGCCGCGTTGTCGACGCTGAAGCTCCATGTGACCTCTCCGCCAAGGCCGCCGACGGTCGCCGCGGTGACGATGGCCGACAGGTTGCCCAGCTGACTGCTGTGCGTGCTGCCTGCAAAGACCGCGGATGCGAGGTGTGTATCGCTCAGATCCACGTCCGAGAAGCCGATGACACCGCTGTCGGTCAGCACCGGATCGGCGATGTCCTCCACCACGCTGCCCTCGAGGTCCGGCGACTCGCCGAGGACTGGCGCGTCGTTGCTGCCGGTGATGGCGATGGTCAGCGTCGCATTCGAGCTCGCACCCTCCGCATCCACAATGGTGTAGGTGAAGACGTCCGAGGCGCTCTCGCCCTCGGCCAGGGCGTCGGTTGCCGACAGAGTGTCGTCCAGGACGTAGCTGTAGTCGCCCATCTCGCTCACGGTCAGACGACCATAGGTCCCGAGGATTTCGATGCGAATGGTGCCTGCATCCTCCAGGTCCGCGCCGGTGTCGCCCGCGGCGACCCCCACCACGGTCTTGCTGTCGCCGGCATCCACGTCGGTGTCATTGGCGAGCACGTTGCCCGTGGCCGAGGCATCCATGTCCTCGACGACCGCATCCTCGGCGTTGGTGTCCGCCACCGCAACCGGCGCGTCGTTGCTGCCGGTGATGGCGATGGTGACCGTGGTGCTCGAG
>Ga0114903_1000358_pt1 | contig 28161 bp, 25 predicted proteins | sample MalvirDeepMed_s2_FD_87289 | JGI IMG/M metagenome (GOLD analysis project Ga0114903, IMG submission 87289) | Marine viral communities from the Global Malaspina Expedition - Malaspina viral metaG DeepMed_s2 | ecosystem: Environmental > Aquatic > Marine > Oceanic | place: Mediterranean Sea... | reverse complement strand
TCGTGATGCTGGAGAAAGTAATATGACAACCCAAACATCAAGATTGCCTAGCCAAGAAAACAAAAACCGAGGTCAACACAAAAAGGTTTGTGTGGCAATGGTAAATGAAGAAGGTCTAGGAACCATATTCGGAGAGTTTGCTGATGAAAAAGAAGCAGAAGACTTTACCAAAGATTTTTTGAAGCCTTCTTTTCCAAACGAAGAGTTTGTGGCTCTTCCGCTTATCATGGCTTTAAGACTAGCAGACAGCGGTGAATACTATGTAATGGACGAAGATGTTTTTGAGCGTAAAGAAAATGAGTGAACCAAACAAAATGTCTATTGACGACATCAACAAACTCCCAATATTAATGGCTATATTCAGAGAACATAAACTGAGTCTGGTTGAAGCAAAAAAAATCGCCGATACTGTAATACGTAAAATAAACGAACAACAAAAAGAATACTGGGAGCGGTCTGAATGCTCCTAGAAAAAGAGTTTAAAACTTTCGTGAACATGATGTTCAGCGAAAATGTTGTAGAAAGACAACACCAAAACCAAAAACCATTCAAAAATATTTTCTGTTACTACCGAAAAAATAGAGATTTCATAATCAATAAGTACCTAGAAAAACCTTTTCTTGCTGGAAAATATCTAGGTGCTCAGACCAAGCTCTCTTTAAAAGACTTTGCAGAACAGCTCGCAAAAGTAGGAAAACTAACTGACGAAATTACTTTCTATTTACAGAAAGACGATAGATCCAGTTTGTGTGAGCTTGTAAAGGTTTTTCCTGTATTAGGAGATAACGGAGAATGGGAAACAGAAATTACACTCAAGGAAAAAATAGATCCAGAAACCGGGGACGTTCCTTACAGACTTGAACCATGAAAAACGTACTTGAGCTAATGCGTCTTTTATTTGGAATGGAAGAATTTTTAGACGAAGACGAAGAAGTTGAGATCATCTGTAAAAAGCATGGCTCTTTCTTTGTAACCCCAAAAAACCACCTTGGTATGAACGAAGAAGGAATTGCCTATGGTTGTCCAAAATGCAGAAAGGAGAAACTACATTGAAACCAGAGTCTAGTAAACCAAACGAAGAAAAAATAAGAAAGAAAATAAAAAGGATGACCAAGATTATTGCTTAGCTGATACCTAGATTTCACAGAGGACTTTCAGATCCTAAAAACTACGAAAAACTAATAGGGAGAGTAGAATAAATGAGCTTAATTAAAGACGCACTGATTGAAGCCGAATATGCGGTATGGGAAGTAGCCGAAGAAGTAGCTAAAAAATCAAAAAACAGACACGACTTCTATCAAAGAGTTATATCAGAACTTTTGAAAAGAGGAGATCCACGAGCAGTTAATATAGGGATTGGAGATGCTTGTAGCAGAGTTTGGGATGAAATATGAGCACAACTATTGAAAAACTAAGAGTATTAGATCTTTTTAGTGGTATTGGAGGCTTCTCATTAGGACTAGACAGCACAGGACATTTTGAGACTGTTGCTTTCTGCGAAATCGAGAAGTTTCCATGCCAAGTATTAAACAAACACTGGCCGAATGTGCCAATATATAACGACGTAAAGGAGTTAAGTTATGAAAGATTACAAACAGATGGAATTATCTCTGACAGAAGAAGAATCCACATTATCTGTGGAGGGTACCCATGTCAGCCGTTTTCCGTTGCAGGACATCAAAAAGGTGAAAAAGATCCGCGTCACCTCTGGCCAGAATATTTTAGACTCATTAGAGAACTCCGTCCAGATTACGCCATTGGAGAAAACGTGGGCGGGCATATTCGACTCGGTCTTGATTCCGTTCTCTCGGATCTGGACAGCGAGAACTACTCCACAAGGTGCTTTAGTGTTGAAGCAGCGAGTATCGGTGCCCCGCACAGGCGCGAAAGAATCTTCTGGGTCGCAGAAAATGTGGGCGACACCGAACACAATGGATCACCTTCCACAAAGATCAAAGGAAGCATTACTAAGACAAGCGACAACAACAAGAAAAGGACGCACGAAACCTTCAAATTTGAGAGAACAAGTGAATCCACAGACAATGAAACTCTGGCCGACTCCACAAGCAATGGACGGAATGAGGAGCGGACAGATACGGAAACGAGAGGAGTTGTCAGAGGCAGCGAAAAAAGGCGGTTGCTCAAACCTGAGGGAAGCAGTACACAACCCAGAATACGAACAAATGTGGCCGACTCCGAGAGTGAGCGACACCGAAGGGGGACTGGTCAAGAACGTGGAGCTGAACAACGGCTCGTTCTCCCGGAAGAACAAACAAGGAGTGAGATGGGGAGTGAAACTGAAAGACGCAGTGAACCACATGGAAAAACAAAAGATGTGGCCGACTCCAAGGGTGAGCATGGCAAACGGTCCGAGTCAGAAAGAAATAGACGAGGGCAACCCAAAAAAACGTCTGGAAACGGAAGTAATAGTCAGGAAAATGTTGCCTTCTCCAGCGGCGAGAGATTGGAAAGATACAGGAGAGAACACAAACTACGAGAAAGTAGCAAAGAAGGGAAAACTAGCGGGAGTAGTAATGGTAGAGGAGCAACAAAAAATGTTTCCGACACCGAATCAGGGAATGCACAAGATGGACGTTCCGAACAAGGAATATCACCAAAGGAGAAAGGATCTGGGCAAACAGCTGGATCTTCCGGGGGAAATTCATTTGAAGAAGAAACCATCAAAAATCACGAAGCATTTAAATCCTTCTTGGGTGGAAGTCTTAATGGGGTTTCCTCATGGCTGGACGGATCTTGGGAACAAGGAATCCCAAGAGTAGTTGAAACAGATAAAACTAGGGTTCCAAGACTAAAAGCACTTGGAAACGCAGTTGTCCCCCAGCTCGTTTACTACGTTGGACTGGCTATAATCACATCAAGAAATGAGGGGTAAAACCCAAATGTCGACTTGTGAGTGTTGCACTACTTCTCCCTCCGTAAGAACAAGATTAGTTAGAGGAGGCGGTGGACACGGAGCTTCCATGTCCATGTGTGCACGTTGTTATAACCTAAACGATGGTGAAGTGTGGACAGAAATGACAAGACATTTAATAAATAGAATAAATGAACAACGCTAACGTTAAAATAAAAAAAATAAAGAAGGGTGCAAAAGGACTTTTCGCTAATCAATCTGTTAAAAAAGGAAATATAATACTTATGTTACAGGGAGAAAAGTTTTCTAAGCCCAGCAGAACTTCTATACAGATCGGAGACAAGCACATTGAAGATCCAAAAGGGGGATACATGAATCATCATTGTAATCCAAGTGCTGAGATCAAAATAAACTCAAATTTTGTGGGTTTTAATCCAGTTGCTCAATGTGAAACAAACCAAGTAATACTGGTGACTGCGAAAAGGGACATAAAAAAAGGAGATGAAATCACTTTTGATTACGAAACCACAGAAGAAGAATTAATTTATTCCTTCAAATGTGATTGTCACGGACGTTGGATAAAAGGAAATAAACTAAAACATATCTGAGAAATGAGCCCAAAAGACTTCATAATTATTGTTGGTCCACTGTTCATACTTTGCCTCATGAGTTTAGTGGTTTATTTATTAAAATAATATCAGGAGCGATTATGAATATAAAAGATCAATTTGGAAAAGACCACGAACAACCCGATATGGTTAATCATCCCCCACATTATAATCAAGGAGACATTGAATGTATTGATGCAATACGTGCAATGCTTTCACCCGAAGAATTCAGAGGATACTTACGTGGTACTAGCTTAAAATATCGTTGGCGTTATCAATACAAGGATGGTATGCAAGACATAGACAAAGCAGAGTGGTATGAAAAACGTTTTAAAGAGCACGAAAAAAAATTTACTAGTTCTCGTGTGTAAAACTACCGTCTTCTATCTCCAACAAAGGCTTATAGTCTCCCAGTAGTTTTTCAATTCTACTTTTAATTTCAATTTCACTAAGAGATTCTAACTTCCCGGTACGAACTTCTTTTCTTTCTACATAAAGACCTGCTGCTCTTCCTCTTTGTACTTCTGCTGAAACTGCAGCTGTTAGGTTTCCTTTCTCCAGAGCATGGTCACGAATATCGGCAAGCTTCCTAACATGTCTAGCAAAGGTAACTTCATACTTTTTATCTACTTCTTGCTGAAGCTCCCGGACAAATCTAACTACAAGTGGATACCTCTTAGGATTTAAGAGTTCAGATGCACGTACTTTTGCAGAACTTTCTGCGTATCCAGCAGCAAGCGCACACTCAGTCTGCGTTTTAGACCCATCGTTATAAACAAACTCCTTCGCAAAACGAATTTGCTTGTGTGTCAAATGTTTTTCATTACGCCCTGAGATATTTCCAGATGTTCCTTTTGGCATTGTTATCTTCTGCTTCCCCCTCCAATATAGAGTCCAAACCAAGCAGCTCCAGCGCCAACAACCACAGATACAAAAGCACTTTGGGCATTAGTTGGATCAGGCAGTGTCATAAACCACTCAGTTGTTCTGTAAAAAGCCACTCCATAAAGAGTGATTAAAAGCCGGGGGAAAACACGCCATTTATCAAATCCTTCAGCGTAATTATACCAAGTTGGCGCATCTGGATTTATTATAAACGTCGCTGTGTTTTTTTCTCTCTCATCCATTTTCTTAGGCAAAGTATACCACAGTAAAATGAAGTATCTTCACATAACCTACATAACCTCAAACGCACCTCTCTCAGGTTATGTGGGAAACCCTATATAACAAGGGTTTCAGTCTAAACGCACCTACGCACCCGACTTTTTGAAATAAAATTTGTATTTACTTTTTGAAAAATCTCAAAATCTCAGGTACAGGTTATGTAAGTATTGTTATATAGGGAAAACTAAACCCCTTGATTCTAAAGGGTTTCAAGGCTACCATGTATGCTAAATCACATAACTTTTACATAACTTCTACGGATTTTTCAGGTTATGTGGAGAAACTGACCAAAAACCCCTAGAAATAATGAAAAACATCATAGAAACGCACGAACCAGCGATAGAAGCAAAGAAAAACCACGAGGAACCGACAAAAATCAACAAGAAAAATTGGACCTTCATCGGCATAAAAGAGCTACAAGCGTTAAACAACACAAAAATTATGTTTCGTATTTTGTTCGGTTATTTGATCTTTGATCTGCTACTTCATTGGGGAGTTTTTGCGTAATTTTATCTCTGTAAGGAGGAACATGTTTATGCCCACACCAAGGACAAAACCATGTCCGGTCGGCCTTTATGTTTGTAGCAGCAACACTCCACCACAGATCACACTTTTCACAGGTAAAATGATGGATTATTTCAGTCGAGTAGTCCAAGGTCCTTGGTCCAAGGGCACTAAGTATACGTAGTGTATTTCCTACGCTTTTTCATCACCTTTCCGCAACCTCTGGCTATTTTCTTTTTTACCTTTTTCTTCTTTTTAGTCACAAAAACTACAAAAGTCCTCCATAGGTTCTCTTTGTTCCAATGTTTCCAGCACCTTCATATGAAGATCCCTGCCCCGGTATCCTTGGGAAAACCAGTATACACTGAGTTCCTCTGGGGACTCAGAGAATTTTTCTTCCGTAGCTTCCATAATTCATTACATGATTGACCGCAGGTAAAACCAAACCACCTTCTTTCATACCTACAAAACCCCCAGCGGGTATTAATTTCTCTCGTAAAGGCGCTATTTCCAATCTCCACACACCGGGGTTCCCAGCAGTTCCTTCTATGTGTTCAAACTCAAGATCAAACTGCCCTGCGATCTTTTTAGCTTCTTTTATTGCATCTCTGTATGGTCCCGGAGGAGCATTGCTGTAGCCTTTTTCCGGAATCCAAATATGAGTTATATCAGGTCGAGCACGAAGCATTTCCCTAATAGTGGTTATAACAGCCATTCTGGGCCATGTGGCTTTGAAAGGATAATCGGGAACAGCATGTCTTTCGTCTACTGCGACGTCTTTTCTAGCAGCTTGATACTGTTCTCTGGTCGGTGCGTTTTTATTAGCGTACAGCAAAAGGGAAACTTTGGGAGATACTGCTGCCATTTCTGGAGCCAGCTCTCGCATCGCTTCCTGTGATTCCTGTAAATAAGCACGGTTTGCTTTTTGCTCCATTTCCGTTCCGGCTTCCCATACCTTCTCAAACACGGCGAGAGCTTCAGGATCTCCAGCCTCTTTTAACGCCTCAATATCAATGTCGTGCTTGTTCATAAGAAAACGTTTAACATTCTGCCAAACATAAGTTCCAGCTAGTTCGTTTATTTCTGTTTTGCTTAGCTCCACTCCCAGCGGTCTAAGAGGCTGGTTGGATTGCAACCAATATTTAACAAGAGCTTTCTCTTTTTTCTCAACTTTAGCTTTAAACCTGTCTTCTACTTTTTCTATCTTTTCAACAAGTCGGTCAAATCTTTCCTGTTGTGGCGCTTTTTTCCTTTGGTCTTCTCGGATGGCGTTACTTATTGCATCTGGGTCGAGAGGATTTTGAAGCTCCCCTCTAAGTGGTTCAACGCTTTCCTCTTGTAAACGCGTCATACCGTTTCTTGCACGAATAAATTGAAGGTCCAAAGGAGTTATATAGCGAGTTTCGTGAATAGCATCATCAAAATTAGCCGGTAAGCCTTCTTGTGGATCAGAAACAGCTTCCAACAAAAAACGACGAAAACCTTTTTTATCTTCTTTGCTCTGCTTTTTAGCAGTTTCTATTCTTTCTTCCATGGGCTGATCTTCGTTCCATCTTGATAGTTTAACGTTCTCATCCGGGGGATCTTCTATCATACGATCCATAGCTGTTCTCAGATTACGTCCATGTCTCCGGTGTTTTATTCCTTCTACACTTGTCTGTCCCTGTGTTTGTTTTATAACACTCGATCTGTATACTCTTTGTCTATTTGGATCTTGGGCATAACCATGCAATTTGGACTGTATTTCACCCAACAAAGCACCAACGCGTCCTTGCAAATCTTTTATCAAATGTCCTCTTACCCAAAAATTTGTAGCATCCCCAGCAGCTGCGTGCATATCGTCATCTTTATGAATCTCTTTACTAGCCTGTTTTATTTTTTCCTTACGCACTGGAAAATCGGTGTCGGCTAGTTCTATTTCCTCCTCTGGAGTCAGTTTGGCATCATACTTTGACCAAAGCTCAAAATTATTTAGTATACCTCCTTCCATAAAATCAGAGTATTCCCATTCAAACTGATAACCACCTCTATGGCGTGTGCCAAAAGGCTCTACGCCTACTTCTCCCCAATTCCCTTGTTCTGGGTTTCCACTGGTAACAATTCCAAGACTGGGAAGCATTTCCGCATATTTCTCTTCCAGAAGAATTCTTTCCTCAACTTCGTCCTTTGTTGGATCTTCGTTTATGATTTTTTCCACTTCCTTGTCCATTCTGGCTTCTATTTGTGGGCTGTCTAAAGTGAGCTGTGGATAATCTGGGTTTAAAGTGTCAGAATACTCATCAGCTCTAAGTGGAGTATCAAAAAACAAAAGGGTTTGAAACCGGGAACGGTGATCTATTAGCTGATCCAACAGATCCTGTTTGTTCACTGTTTCTCCACGCAGTCTTTTTCCCTTTAATAGACCGGCAATCCCGGAGTCAATAGCTTGATCCGATAAACGTTTTTTACTGGATTTGAGCTCTTTGAACCAGCCTCTGTCTTCCTTAAACAAAGCCAGATTCTTGATCATTTTTGCAGCAGGAATATTTTTATTCCCAACTGTTTTTATTATGTACTGTTCCAAAGGGCTGTGTGTAAGAAAAGTGGGTTCAATAGTCCCTTTACTACCCTCTATCAATATTGCTTTTTGTTGGGGAGTAAGTTCTTGTTGGACTGTGCCAACGGCTTGCTGGTTTCTTGAACCAGAGATGTCACGCATAGTATGCTCATACCACACAGGTCTTTTACCATAAAGATCGTCCAATTTTTTTATGGGGTCTTCATAATGTAGAATATCCTGTTCTACAGGCGAGCGTTCTGTGTCTTGAAGACGAGCCACAGTGGTATCAACTAAACTGCTAGTATTCTGATGCGCCAAATCGACAGACAACTGATACAGCGCTGGATCAGCATTAATTTCGTTTATAACCTCCGCCAGAGCTTCTTTTCTTTTTTCTGCTACCTCAGGCGTAGGCTCAGAGAGTTGTCTACCGATTCGTTCTTCTATCTCAAGTATCTGAGGCTCCAAAGTATCCAAGGTTTGTGGCTGTAAAAACAAAGCCTCTTCAACAGGAACACGTTTAGTTGTTTCTGGATATTTTTCTGTCAACTCTAGCCGTTGCTGTTCTACTGGATCCTCTTCTATTTCTTCAACAACAGCTTTTTCTATGGGAAACTCTTCCGTTATTTCTTCCCCAGCAAACTGTTCTCCTCCCAAGGATGGATCAATTATGTCCCCCATAACCGCTTCTAGTGTTGCTGGAGCAGTTTGCGTAGAAACCGCAGCCCCTGTTCCCAAAAGTCCTTCTCCTATTGCTTCTTTAAAACTTAGTGCAGTATGTGCAGCTGGTGTTCCCGCCGAACCACCAATTTGTTCTGAAATAGATTGGAGAGTTTCGGTACCTCCTTCTGAAATCCCGGCTTTTCCTATTGATTTTGCTGCTTGTTTTACACCAGAACCGCCAATGTTGTTTAGAACCCCTACATTTCTTATACCAAAAGCATTAAGAGCCGCACTAAAAGCAGTGGCTGGCAAAGCGTGCTTCCAGTCTTCCCAAGTAGGGTCTTCTCTGCCACTGTTTCTTGCGTGTTCTAAAGCAGTCGGACCCGCTATCTGTATTGCCTCAAAAGCCGCAGGGCCAATAAGAGCTCCAGCAACAGCACCTAAAGGGTTTGCAGTAACCGCACCGCCTATAGCAGCACCAAGTGCTCTAGTAGCTAAACTTCCAGCTATTTGTCCTAGTTGTTCAAAGGTTGCTCTAGGAAAATATCTCCAATCAAACTTATCGCCTTGTGCATTAATGAATTTTGCTGCTGCAACTTCATAGTTTTCTGGTTCTTCTATTAAATTATGCAGAAACTCTTCTGTGTCATGCCAACCTAAAGCCTTAAATGTAGCCGCTGCATTCTCAAACGGTTGATCTACAGCATGTCTAAAAGCTGAACCTAGAGATGTATCTTGTTCAGGCATCTTAATGAATCGTTGAGGAAGCGTCTTGTTCTTCAGCTGGACGCGTGTCTATGGTAGTTATTAAAAAGGAGAGTAAACCCACTAGAACATCTTTTTCTAGCCGGGAAGCCACAGACAGTCCAGAAAGCTCAACAATTAAAGCCGTTGCTACTTCCCAATGGGAAGCGCCAGTTTTCTCTATTGCTTTTTCTATTACTGGATGTATTTCATCAAGGATGTCTGCTACTTTGTCTCTCATCCTTCAATTATACATCATTTGAACCAAGTGCGAACTTCCCCTAATATTTCGTTGCTGATTTTTACTTTGTTCAACAGATTTTTTAGTATTCTTTCATCAACAGTATCCTTGGACACTAGATCAACGTAAGTGCAACTGTGTTCTTGACCTATTCTGTGAATTCTGTCTTCGGCCTGTACACGTAGTTCCAAATCATATGAGTTGGAATAAAAAATCATGGTACTGGCACCAGTTAATGTGATTCCTCTGCCTCCTGTTTGGGGATTGCTTACAAAATATCTTAACTCACTTTCTGGTTCTTGAAACTTATCTATGATCACTTGTCGTTGGTTCTGTGGCGTTTTACCAAAGTAGGAAGCCACTGATTCATTACCAAAACGATTAGCAATAGCTTTTTCTAGTTCTTCTATGTCTGTTTGAAAAACAGCAAAGATAACTACTTTTCCTGATGTTTCTTCCAAAAGATCCAGAACAGCTTGCACACGATTGTTTTTCAGGATAACTGTTTCCCCCTCATGGTTTCTTAAACTCCCGGCAACTACTTGTTGTAGACGCATTAACTGCGTAAGAACATTTACAGTAGTAAAGAGTTCTTCTTCCAGTATCATCAGTGCTTTCTTTTTCATGGTGTTGTAAGCAATCTTTTGTTCTTCTGTAAGCTCTACATATCTTTTGACATAAACCTTTTCTGGAAGATCCAAACACTCTTCTTTTCTTTTTCGTATGGAAAACTCCTTGATAGACTCCTGAAGTTCTTCCAGTTTTCTAAAACCTACTATTTGTTGAAAAGAATGCGTACCCATTCTGCGTGCTTGTACAACTGCATATCTTGATCGAAAGGCGTAATAGCTACTAAAGCCCAATAGATTAGGGGATAAAAAATAGCACTGGGAAAACAAATCCAAAGGAGCTTTAGTAACAGGAAACCCAGTAAGAATTCTCCTGTAGTCTGCTAAAGGTCCTAGTCTAATTAAGTTTTTTGTTCTTTTGGCTTTTGGATTCTTTATTGTGGTGGACTCATCAATGGCCATCATTGCGTCGTGTGTCACTAAAAACTCTTCAACAAAAGTACACGCCTTTTTGGTCGCAAAAGCTTCCACATTTATCAGAAAGATATTCAGAACCCCGGTGCTGTCTTCTTCTACCAGCTTCCTGAAGTCCTTGGTCCATCGTTTTGTGTGATTAGGCTGCCATACTAAAATATTTCGTTGGATTCTATCAGGCAAATGCTTGCTTATCTCGTGTATATCCCAGTTCCTTAAATTACCTTTTGGTGTTACAATTAACAGACTGGAAATTTTTCCTTGCTCAAAAAGTAAGGCTGCATTATCCAAGAGGATTTTTGATTTTCCCAAACCCATTTCTAAAAACAGGGCAAAAAGATTGTGATGGGAACTGATCTCTAAAGATTCGAGTTGATGGTCGTAAGGTTCGGTTTTAAATTCATAATTTTCTAAATTCATAAGTCAAGTCCTTCATTCTTCGTTATATATTAAGATTTCTCTTGATCTTTATTATATAATCGTTGTACAATTATCGCAAGCGATGAAAAAAGAACGAAGAACGAAAATAATTGTGGAGGTTTACTCAGACCCTGCCGATCTGTATTTCATAGACATCATAGAAAAGAAACAAACCAACGTCATTGGACCTTTCAATAGTTTGGATGAAGCTCTTAGATATGTCTATTCGGTACTAGACGACCCGGAAGGAATAGTAAATGTAGCCTCAGTGTCTACTGGAGAATTTTCATTTAAGGCAGAGTTTAGTCTCACACCTTCTTCTTTTTCCACAGAAACCAAAGAAACCAAAGAAACCAAAGAAATAAAAGATAACGTAATTCCGTTTAGGAGGAAAGAATGAGTATCGAAGACCTATTTGAAAAAACAGTAACTAAAGCAGTAGAAGAAATTGACGACGGTTCTATCAAAGAACTAAGTCTGCTATGCAAAAACCTTCTTGAAATCGAAGGGCGAATTGGCAATGCCGAGGAAAACCTTAAAAGATTAAAAGAAAAATACAGAGAACTATCTGAAAACCAGATACCAGACAAACTTATGCAGTTGGGAGTGAGTGACATTAAATTAAACGATGGCTCACGTATCTCAGCTGAACCTTTTTATAGCGCTCGCATCACGGCAGAGAAACTAGAAACTGCTCACGAATGGCTAAGAGAAAACGGTCACGGTGATATGATAAAAAACACCTTAACGTTGACTTTTGGTCAAGGTGAAGATGAGATCGCGAAAGAATTGGCTGAAAGGCTTTTTTCAGAAGGACACACTCCTAAACAGAAAGAAGCAGTTCATCCAAGCTCACTTCGAGCCTTCGTAAGAGAAAGGATCGAATTGGGAGATGGCGCGTTTGACGTTGAAACACAGAAAAACTTTTCTGTCTACACTGGCAAACGTACAAAAATAAACCGTTGAACTTAAGGACGAGGAAATAAGATATGGCAACGAAGAAAAGTAATGGGGCAGCTTTAATGTCCCTTTTTGAGAGCACCGAAGAAAAAGGATTTGGTGAAATAGGAGCGGAAGATCTCCGTACCCCACGCGTCAGCATTATACAGGCACTGTCTCCCCAGAGACAAAAAGCCTCACCTGATTATAATGAAGATGCAGAGGAAGGAGATCTTTTTTATTCCGGCAACAATACCGTTATAAATGGTGACGATGGCTTGATGTTTCTCCCGGTTTACTACAACAAAACTCTAGTAGAGTGGCGTTTACGTGAAAAAGGGGGAGGCTTGGTAGCCGTCCATCCAGCCAGTTCAGATCTTTTGAATAGATGCACACGCGATGGTCAAGGTAGGCTGATATTGCCAAATGGTGAAAACCAATTGACAACAACTGCAAACCACTATGGCTACGCGCTCGTTGACGACGTAACACAAAAGTGCGTTATCAACATGACAGGAGCTCAACTGAAGCATTCTCGTAATTGGAATACCACAATCCAAAATACTTTTTTGGAGGGCAGCAAGGGCAAATATGAAGCTCCTGCGTTCACCCACTGGTATCGTCTGAGGACTCAAGTAGAGTCCAATGACCGTGGTACTTGGTACAGCTATAGTATCAGCCAAGAACGAATGTTACAGGAAGACGAAAGAGACCTCTATGTAGAAGCAGAAAACTTCTCCAAGTTTTGTGCTACTGGAGGTATGGACCAACTGCAAGGGCCAAAAGCTCCTGCTCTGGAGAAAAGCTCTTCTGGTTCTAAGGACTGGGAGGACTAATTGGATTGGGTCTCATTATGTCTTTAGGGGTAATGAGGCCCTTCCTTGAGGCTTGTGGAAGAAACAGCGCAAAAATTTATGAAGGTATTTTCTGGGCTAGAAAGAGCATACGGTATATATGAAATAACTGGACAAAAGAACACAGCCAAAGGAATAAAAAAAGATGGTCGGGGCAGAACACTACAAGAGCCCGTTTCTTTGGAGCTTTGGCAAAGACACCTGAAAGGAGAAATATCCATCGGAGTCATTCCTTTAAAAGATGATGAAACCTGTATGTGGGGATGCATTGATGTCGATGAATATCCTATTAATACCAAACAACTTTTAAAAAACATAAGGGAAATGAAACTCCCTTTGGTACCCTGCATGACTAAATCCGGGGGAGTGCATTTATTTTTGTTCACAAAAGAACCTATTCTGGCTTTTAAGATACAAAACAAACTCGAAGAAATAGCAGCAGCCATGGGCAGAACTGGAGATGAAATTTTTCCAAAGCAATATGAATGGTCAAAACAACTACCAAAAGAAAAACAAACAGGGAACTGGTTAAACATGCCCTACTTTGCTGGTGACGACACAACAAGATATGCACTAAACGCAAAAGGAGAAGCAGCTGGAATAGACGAGTTTTTTAGAATTGTAAAAAGAAGAGCAGTTACCGAAAAAGACATAGACACCTTTACACCAGTCAGAAAAAATAGACGCAAACAAATAACTAATGGCAACAGCATATGGAACGAAGCTCCTCCTTGCTTAGTTCACATGAAACTCAACGGCATTCCAGAAGGAATGCGTAATAATGCACTATTAAACTATGGCATATTTTTAAGAAAAGTTTACCCAGAAGGAGAAGAATGGAAAGACAAATTACAGGAAACAAACAAAAACGTTTGTGCAAGACCTCTGTCTCACAGCGAACTCAATTCCATCATTCAAAGCCTAGAAAAAACAGACTACAGATACCAATGCAGTAAACAACCTTTGGTAGATTTTTGTCAGAGCGGTGTTTGCATAACCCGACGATATGGAATTGAGTCTTCCCAGAGGGAACCAATTTATGGAGGGCTTAGAAAATACATGACGGATCCTCCCCTCTGGCACTTGGATGTAGATGGTCAAACTATTGTCTTGGAAACAAAACAACTTCATAATTTTTCCATGTTTCAGCAAAGATGCATAGAAGTCCTTAACACATGTCCCCCGGATATTAAAAAAATAGACTGGGTTTCGCGACTAAACGTTTTATTACAAGACGTACAAATAATAGATGTACCATCTGACATGACGAAAAAAGGTCTTTTAAGAGAAGCTGTTTTAGAGTTTTGCAGACTTTCAGAATCTTCTTCCAGACTCGCTGTTGTTTCTAGTGGTGTCTACAGACACGAAGACGAAAAAGTCAAAGAGTGGTGGTTCACTGGTAGAGATGTTGTTGTATTTGTACAAGAATTTAAAAAGATGAGACAAATTAAAGAGGCAGAAATTTTTACTGGCCTAAAAGAAATGGGAGCCCTTAACGTTCCCAAGTGGATAGACAAATCAGTTGGCAACAAAAAAGTCTGGGTACTAAAAGTTCAAGAAGTTAGTTCTGACTCTGTTTCTTTAAAAGACTTTGAAATAAAAGATTTTGAAAAAGAATGGGAATAGAAAACACAACTAAATATTTCGGTCCCCCCGGAACAGGCAAGACTACAATCTTGCTTAACATCATCGAGGAACACATAGACCAAGGAGTTTCTCCAGAAAAAATAGCTTTTATTTCTTTTTCTGTAAAAGCAGCAGACGAAGGAAAAAACCGTGCTCATGTACGTTTTGGTTTGGGCTTTGATGAAATGCCTTATTTTTGTACAAGCCATGCTTTTTGCAAAAGAATCATGGGGATTTCCAATGTTATGAATGGACGAGATATATTTGAGTTTCTTGAAGAATACGAATTTAATCTAACAAAAAAATATGGCACCAATGCAAAAGCTCTAAGGTCCGTGGTCCAAGATCCGTATTTTGAAATCATAGAACGCTCAAAAACAAACTGTCAGTCCTTAAAAGATGAACGTTTATCTTTGAGTCCAGAACAAAGGAAAGGAGTGGTTACACATTTATTGGATCCCATTGCCGAAGCTTGGGAGATATTTCGTGATTCCAGAGTGCCTCCTGTCTATTCTTTTGCAGACATGATAATAAAGTTCTTGGACGATGGAACGCCACCACCATTAGATATTTTAATAGTCGATGAAGCACAAGATTTGGCAGAGCTAAACTGGAGACTTGTTGACAGACTAGCAGCCAGCGCAGAAAAGACCTATATAGCTGGTGATGATGATCAGGCAATATACGAATGGAACGGAGCTAGACCTCAGAGATTTGTCCAGTATCAGGGTAAAAAAGTTGTGCTGGATCAGTCATATAGAATACCGGGGCTTGTGCATTCCATAGCCGAAAGAATTTCAGAACGAATTGGATGTCGTGAACCAAAAGAATACAAACCGAGAGAAGAAGAAGGAACAGTAAACAACGTTAATTCAATAGAAAGATTACCGTTGGATAAAGGAGAATGGTTGGTTTTAGCTTCCTGTGATTACATGCTAACAGACACCTCGAAAGGGTATAATATACGGAAGTTTCTAATAGACAACGGCTATCCTTTTTCCCACAACCACTACAGGTACATTCCCTACAAAATGATTTCAGCAATTGATACATGGAAAAAACTAAATAGCGAAGAAAAAATTACCTTATCTGAATTAGACGATTTATATAACTATCTTGGTAAAGGCGGAGTCAAACGAGGCTTTCTTACTAAAGCAGGTCAGGCACCCAACAAAGGACAAACAGTTACTTTAAAAGAAATAATCGATAACTATGGACTAAGAGAAGAAATTCTAGGCAAAAATTGGAAAGAAGTCTTTGAAAAAACAATTGATGTGGAAAGAAGAAGCTTTATAGAAAAAGCAAGAGCGAGAAAAGAAGACCTACATGAAGAGCCACGTATTGTCATTTCTACTATTCATCAGGCAAAAGGTGGTGAAGCGAAGAACGTAGCTGTGTATTTGGATTTATCCCGTGCACAGAAACTATCTTCTGTACTCCAACCAGATGGGCTACACAGACAATTTTATGTTGCCATTACTCGTACCATAGAAAACCTGTATTTGATTCAAGCCCAAGATGATTATTACAGGTACGTCATATGAGTTTTGTATATAAGCCTCCAACAGAGTGGATACCCCCGGATAAATTTCCAACAAAAGAACTTTGCGAAGCCAAAGAAATTGCCATTGACCTTGAAACACGAGACCCCAATCTAAAAAAGCTTGGTCCCGGTTATATTAGAGGCGATGGAGAAGTTGTCGGTATTTCTTTTGCAACTGAAAGTTTTGCAAACTACTTTCCCTTTGGGCATGAAGCAGGGTTTAATTTTCCTAAAAAAAGAGTTTTAGAATTTACCAAAGAAATTTGTGCAACCAATAGCGATAAAGTATTTCACAATGCTCCCTATGACGTTGGCTGGCTGGACAAAGAAGGGGTTCCAGTAAAAGGACGTATTATAGACACTATGGTAGTTGCCCCTCTTATTGATGAAAACCAGTTCTGGTTTTCCCTTAATGCCTTGGGGAGAACTTATGTAGGAGAAGGAAAAACAGAATCAGAACTTTATGCAGCTGCTGAAGAATGGGGGCTGGATCCAAAAGCAGAAATGTGGCGTTTGCCGTCTGCTTATGTTGGTACTTATGCAACTCAAGATTCTGTGCTTACTTTAAAACTTTGGAACCAGTTCAAGATACTACTGGAAGAACAGAACTTGTGGAATGTTTTTAATTTAGAAATGAGTGTGCTTCCTATACTTATGAAAATGAAAAAGAAAGGAGTACGTGTAGACCTTGAGAAAGCAGAAAGACTGAAGAAAAAACTGATTGCCAGAGAAAGGGAAATAGTTAGAAACATAAAAAAAGAATCGGGAGCAAAAGAAGTACAACTTTGGGCAGCCAATTCTTTGTCTAAAGTTTTTGATGCTTTGGATTTAACTTATTTAAGAACTCCGACAGGACTCCCAAGTTTCACCAAAGCTTTTTTGGAAAACCATCCACACCCTGTTGCCCAGTTGATCAGAGAAGCAAGAGAAGTAAACAAAACACACAGCACTTTTATTGATTCTATTTTAAAACACGAGCACAACGGCAGAATACACGCTGAAATAAGACAGCTGAAAGGACAAACAGGAGGAACTGTTACAGGAAGACTCTCAATGAGCAATCCTAATTTACAACAGATTCCTGCACGTAATAAAGAAATAGGGCCATTAGTGCGTTCTTTATTTCTACCAGAGGAAGAAGACAAATGGTGTTCAGCAGATTTTTCACAACAAGAGCCAAGAATACTAACCCACTATGCCAGTCGTTCTCATTACGAAGGAGCGGATACGGTTGCGGAAGCATACTGTAGTGGAGACGCAGATTTTCATCAGGAGGTTGCAAATCTTGTAGGAATTAATCGCAAGACCGCAAAAACAATTGGGCTAGGAATTATGTATGGCATGGGAAAAGGCAAACTAGCCGATCAGTTAGGGGTTACAATAGAAGAAGCAGTAGAAGTTTTACAAAAATTTAATACTTATGCTCCTTTTGTTAGACAACTAGCAGACTCAGTAATGAGAAGTGCTAATCAAAAAGGGTATATAAAAACAATTTTAGGAAGGCGTTGCCATTTTGATATGTGGGAACCTTTAAAATATGGAACCGGGAGACCGCTTAAATATAAAGAGGCGGTACATGAATACAACGGTGAAATAAAAAGAGCTTTTGTCTATAAAGCACTCAACAAACTAATTCAAGGATCAGCAGCAGACATGACTAAACAAGCAATGGTTCATTGTTACGAAGAAGGCTATTTGCCTTTGTTACAAGTACACGATGAACTTGTTTTTTCAGTCAAAGACAAAAAGGAAGTTAAAGATATTTGCCGTATTATGGAAGAAGCGGTGCCTTTGGAAGTTCCAAATAAGGTAGATGCTGAACTTGGAAAAAATTGGGGAGACTCTATGGTATCTCCTAAGAAAAACTAGGATATGTCTTAATTTTTAATGTATAATAAACCAAAAGGGAGTAATCATGGACATTAACAAATGGAAAAGCGTAGCAATACGCAGAGAAATTGTTGAAATGGCGGCCGACATAGGCAAAAAGACAGAAAGACCAACCAGCAATGTGTTCGCATTTGCAGTTAAACGGCTAAAAGAAGATCTTGATGCCGGGCGACTGAACGACGTACCGAAACAGTAACCAAAACAGGGACATGAAGAATAAAATACTTTATGAATCTCCCTACGAATACGGCATTTTTTCCAGTGAAGACAGAAAAAATGGTCGTTTCTACGACTGTGAGGGCCAGAAACTACCTTCTGTAACAACTATTTTATCTGGAACCAAAGAAGGGGACGGACTAAAGAAATGGATTGCAAGGGTAGGAGAGGAAGAAGCGGAACGTATTCGTACCGAAGCGGCAACCAGAGGCAGTTATATGCATAATATTCTTGAAAAACAGATTGTCAACGGTGAAATTTGGGATTATAAACCAGAAAATGCCGAGCAAAAACGTGCTTATAAAATGGCTTGCACGGTCATGGACCAAGGGTTCCCTAAAATTTCACAAATCTATGGTTGCGAAGTTGCTTTGTACTATCCAAATAAATATGCGGGAAGAACAGACGCTATTGGCATACATGAAGATGAACTGTCGATCATGGATTTCAAGCAAACCAACAAACCCAAACGCAGACAATGGGTCTGGGACTATTTTCAACAACTCGCAGCCTATGCACTGGCACACAATGAACTCTATGGCACCGAAATAGAGAAAGGAGTTATCCTGATGTGCTCAGTTGATTGTTTATATCAGGAATTTATTCTTGAAGGAGATGAATTCAAACGAGCTGTGGATCAGTGGTTCGAGAGAGTGGAAAAATTTAATCTTCTTCCCAAGGAAACGGAAGTTCAGAATTCCCAAGAAGACTAATTTCGCTTTCTTTTAAAATGTCATAAAAAAAGTCAAGATCTTCTTCTGGCCAATATCTAGTAATTAAATTTGGATCTCTGCCGTCTTTTATTTGTTTTTCTATCATCTCCTCCGTATTTTCTTCAAATTTTTCTTTATAAAAATCAGGCATTTTCCAAGGAGTAAATATTCCATCTTCAATATTTTCAACAAAATCCTTGCCCATTCCTTTAAAACGTTTCATTTGTTCCGTATACACTTCTTCATTAATGTTTAGTGTTTTAACTGCCTGTAAAAGTTCATAAAGTCTTTGTTGTTCTATGAACCAAAAAGATTGTGCGTCTTTATAATATTTAAAGATTTCATCTACAGGCATTGGTCCTCCCCCAATTGCTTGCTGCATCGTAGGCTGAACCGTAAATCTTCTGTAATTAAGAGTGTTAGAAACGATATAAGGCATACTTTCAGTGGGATCAGAAAGAACAGGACTCAAACCAGAAGTTTTCATAATAGCTTCTTTTTTATCAACAGTTCTATTATTTTTATCAAACCGTTCCTCTCCTTTAGCAAAGGCACGACGTAAAGTTTTCCCTTGGAAATAAGCACCAAAAGCCACATCTTTCCACGCATAACTTAATATATCTTTTACTATTTCTCCAAGAGGAGCATCGGGATTGAAGATTTGATCTCCATTATCAGGATCTCTATTGTTTCTAAGAGCGCGTTGTGTTTTAACAGAAATTGCTTGTCCTAAATATTGATCTGTGTACTCTGCTACCCATTCTACAATTCCTTCCATGGTTCCTACTGTCCAATCATCGTTTCCTAGTCTGTCTGCTTCTCTAATATTTTTTTCAATAATAGGCCATAGTTTTGATATTTCGCTCCAAGGAAGAATATAATTACCATTAAGAGCTGGAAACCCTCCTCCATCTTCTTGGGAACGCACAGAACCTATAGGTATTAATAAATCATTTTGAGCCCATTCAGCACTAATTAATCTAGCTGCATCAAGTTCATCATCATCAACATCAAATATAGCTTTTCCAGTTGCTACTGCTATAGAACCTAGTCCTCCTGCAGCTAGGCTAAAACCTATTCCTTTTTCAAGACTGGAAAAAGTAAAAGGTTTTAAGTTTCTTTCCTGAGAGCCTATTTGTCCGTTGGAGTATCTGTATAAAATAGTTTCTTTTCTTAGACCATATTTTTCCATGGTCTTAGGAGAAACTTTAAAAGTGGCTTGTTTCATTGCTATCTGTGGAATGTTAAAGGACACCCTAGCCATTTCTGTTGGGAAGGCAATAAAGTTTCCAACCACAGCTATTTGTCTCCATGTTCTCGCAAACCTACCCACATAGTCGTAGTTGGGTATTCCCATTCTTACATGATAAGCTGCAATTTCATCCATCAAAGTTTCGAGATCTGTTACATTTCTAAACGCAGTTTTCATGTTTTGATTATGTACTGTGCCGTATGTTTTCGTAGTCAATGTTTCAGCATACTCCATTAGAATATCCATTTTCGCTTGTTCAGATAACGGACCATCAGAAAAACTTTCTGCTTTTCTTAAACCCTCTTTGAGCTTTATGCGTTCTGCCGCAAAAGCAGCTATTTTCCAAAAGTCATCTGCTGCTGCATAAAATTCTTTAGCCGTTGTAAGTATTTTTTCAAACGGAGCACTACCTATTTTTCCACCTTTTGAGTTCTTTATTACATAAAGAGCGTCTACAAATTGATTATAAGAATTATATTCACCGCTTGCTGCACGACCAAAAATCCCTAATATATCGTTCATTCTTACGTTTGTGTTTACTATCATTAATCTTTGCATGGCTCTATACATTCTTTCTGCTCTTGCTCCTTTGTCGGTAAGAACTCCTTTATTGTAGTATTTACCTTCTTGTCCGGGTTCAAGAACCCAATCTCTTATAATTCCTGTTCCAAACAACTCTTTGGCTACTGCATCCATGGCTATGGGAAAAGAACCCAGTCGCCAATGTCCGTTTCCTAAAAACATAATTGCACCACCCATAAAGTTTCTCATTTGGGTAGCAGGACTTAGAACTATTTTTCCAAACTGCACTGCTGCTTTTGGAGCTAAAATCCATGTTCTATACCATGCTATAGTATCTGTATCAAAAAAAGAGTCGCGTCCTCCAGCTATTTCCAGCTCGTTAGCAAATTCAGGAGTTGTGTAATATCCTTGTAATGGATTCCAGTCTCCAAGAGCACTTATTGGAACGCTGTAGTTTCCATAAGAAACAGGGGAGAAATGCATTTCTCCCGGCATTTCATTTATTTGTTTCATTTCTTGGTAAAATTTTGCCATTTCAAGAAGCTTTCCTATTCGAGAAACAGAAGTTGCTATAGCCAGTGCGGGATCGGTTTCCTCGCCCATGAGTTTTTTAATAGCATAAGGGATTTCATATCTTTCTCTTAATAAACCTGTTTTACTAGGAAGTCCTATGGCTTGATCAGCACTTACTGCTTTAAGAATACCGGGCAAACGAGCAACATCAGAGGCAGAAGAAAATTTCTCCATTTTTAATATGGCATCTATTTCATTTATAGCATCCCCATAATTTTGAACTATCCCTTTTTCATTAACTTCTTTTTTGTTCGTTCTCCATGCAAGATTGTTTTCATTTATTGCATCTAAAGACACAATAGCATTATCAATAAGTTTTTGATGTTCTGGATTCCATGCACTAGAGATTCTAGGGTTCCATCCTAAAGAAGGCTCAAAAATACGGAAAGAAGAAGTAAGGTATCTTCCAAGATTTTCTTGCACTATTGGTCTTTGTTCAGTGGGTAAAAGCTCTTCTGGTATTTCTTTTAATATACGCTCTGAAAGAGAATCCACGGTTTTTCTTGAACGCAGAGCAATTTCATGCAGACTTTCTGGAAGTTGTTCCAATGCGATTCTTCTTCTTTGTCTTGTTTCGCCTCCTTCCAGCATAAATTTTTGGGTTTCAATGTCGCTTCGTAAGTTTTCATAATCAGTGGTTCCAACATACAAGCTACCTAGTTCCATCTCCATTCTTTCAATCTCATTCTTCCAGAGTTCTTTTTCTCTAGCAGTTACTTTTCTATAGGATCCTGTTTTTTTAAGATAAGCCATTAATAATCTATTGCCGTCTTCCAAGCCAGAAATGTCTCCTTGTTGATGTGCATAAACCATGGCTTTTCCTATTGCTACTCCTAAATCTTTCGCTAAATTATCTATGACTCTTGTGTTGGCAATCATTTGTCTACGTGCTAATCCCCCGACTAATCCCATTGGACCAAAAGGTCTAAAGCGGGTGGACAAAAAAGAAAGGAACTTATTAGTAAATTGTTCATGCATTAATTGCCCTTTAGTAATACGCGCAGTGACAAGCTCATATTCATTCTCGGCTTTTGTGTTCATAAACTCATCAAGAGTCATGCCTTGATATAAAGGATGTTGAGTCGAGAGCTCTCCTCCACGCCTTCTCTTTTGTTGGATGAAATCCTTTTCTTCCTGAGACATTTCTCGTCTAGGCATAATGCCTTCTTGCACCGCTTCTGTTTCGTTGTATATATCAAAAGCAGTTTGTGCAAACTCTTCTCGGCTTCTTTGAGGGAGATCCCTACTGTATTCTGTTTGTTCCTTGTCTACTATTTCTCTTCCTTTTATTCTTTCAAATTCCGCAGGTCCATATCTTTTAAAAACAATTGTATCTAACCGTCTTCCGGGAGACCCCCTTGGTACATTAGGATCAATTACATCAACAGAAACTTCGTGAGCGTTTCCTTGAACACCAATCAAATCATTAAGTTTCATATCTGTAGGCGCTCCTGTACCCATCATATTAGAACCATCTGCTACTTTTTCTTTGGTTATGGTTCCCATTTCATCTGTTTGTAGGTTTATAAGAAAGGTTTGTTTACTTTTAGCGTCTAAATAAGGACCGAGTTTTTGTCGTTGTAGTTCTATTTGTGCTTTTTCTTCTGCAATATGAGTAGCCAGCTCAAACTTAGTCATTTTTTGTTCTTTATTAGTAGAACCGTACATGTCTGCTAATTTAGCAATGGATCTTAGCTCTGCAAGAGTGTATTTTTCCATAAGATCATTTACCCATTGATTAAACTGAAACAAACCTAGTTTACTTACAGCTGTATCTCCTTTTTGTTCCATTATCCTATCGGCCATGTCTTCAGCCATAGCTTTTTTAATTTTTTCAATTTCTGGGTGTAGAAAACCAGAAGCAGTTGCTCCACTTATGTCTTGCTCACTCATACGATCTATGCCATGCTTATCCAACCAAATATTTAAAGTATCTGGAGTATTTATTCCAAGGGTTGTTCCTAGTTTGATAACTAATTGCTGAGTAGGATTGGCATAACTAATATCATCAAAAAAGGACTCGACCATGAATTCTTCATCAATGATCGATGCAACTTCGTTAGAGGTCATTTCGTCAAATTCAGAAAGATATTTTCTGATGAGTTCTTCTCTGGTTACATCAGCTAAAGTGTCCTTACTGACTTCCTTGGCAAGAACATTTCCCCAGAGCTCTTCGCGTTTTAGTGAAAGAATTTCGTTTAATACCTCTTCTCTGGTGGATCCGGGTGGAGCAATAAGTTTTTCTTTTGTTTCTCCTTCCCAAAAATTACGTAATTGATTGGCATCTAGGTTATCTAGTCCTTGCTCTGGTTGCGCTGCTTTCCACTCTTCTACTCCTCTTTCTACTTCTTCTTCCCTCGCGTCTCTCCAACCTTCTATTTCTTCTTGTTCTGCGGCCATCTTGTTGTGTTGCACGGCGGCTATGGTTTCAAATGTTCCTCCTCCAAGGATTCCTCCGACAGCTCCTTTAGAGCCAGCGTTTATCATCATGTCGATTTTTTCTTGGTCAGTTGAAGCAATTCCTGTTGCCACTTCTGCTATTAAATCAGCTATATATTCTTGAGAGGCTTCAGTTACACCTTCAACAGGCATGTTTTTAATCGCACTGACTGTTGCCACTTTTGCAACATTCTTTTTCACTCCTTGTTTTACCAACTGATCTACTACAGCTTTGGCACCAAATTTTTTAACGGCAGGGGATATAATTGGTTTAAGTTGAAGAGCTAAAGAAGCAGCGTCCAATAGTGCTATTGGAATTCCGCCTATAAGTGCTTGTGCTGGAGCTTCAAAATCCTCTCCTGCTCTTTCTTTCATAGTTACGTCTATTTCTCCTACGCCTAGAACATACGAAGGAAGAAGCATTCCAGCAGCCATACCAACACCAACACCAACCGCTCTGGCTCCCGGTATAGGAATAGGTGCCGCAATAGCACCGCCTATAGCAGCACCAGCCCACATAGACGAGGCAGAAACAACCAAAGGAGGTACAACATCTCCAGCGGTTTGTCTTAACCAAATACCTACATCTCCTATTTTTAGGTCTTCGTCTTCTGTATTGAATTTTTTTAACAAGTCGGTAGCTTGTATGGTCTCACCTTTTTTGGCATATTCTGCCATGTCTTGCTTTTGTTGTTCTACTCCTGCTCGTGACCATTCCTTTAATCTGTCCCACTCGGTTGCTTCTCCAATAACTCCAGCAAAGGAATATCCCATTTGTTGCATTGAGTCCACAGAACGACCAAGCGTTTCTAAAAACTTTAAAAAGTCTTCTTCGTCTTCGGGAGTATTAATGGATTGCGACTGGTAATCTATTGTTGCTTGATATTGCCGTCTTAGTTCATCAGCATCTGGATACGTTTGATCAACCTCGCCTTCTGTAGCTACAAAAGGTTGTGCTGCTGTTGTTTGTGCTTTTAATAATTCGAGAAATTCTTGTTCAAGCTCTTCTGCTGTTTGTGTAGCCATGGTACATTATTGTTACGTAGATGCTTTTAGTGTTTGCCATTCTTTTTTAGCCAAGATCCATGCATATTCCATAGGCATAACCGTTCTATTTGATTTCTTTACAAGACCTGTTTCCACATCTGGTGTGTTTTGCGAAGATTTAATCTTAGACCATTTATCTCTATAACTAGGCAGTTTTGTTTTGAAGTAACTAGCAAAATCTATTGTGTTCCCCGCCATCTCTATAGTTCCTCCTAAACCATGAGGCCCTATAAACACAGAAGGCACTGCTGCAAATGTATTTATAAAGTTACCTAAGTCATTAAATGTGTTTGTTCGTTCAGTGCCAATTTTTTGTCCTCTTTGAAAATCCTCCCATGCTTCATCAACATCTGTTTGAGTAACATCTGTGGGAGCCAGTGTCTCATACAAATCTGTCATCACAGCTGCGGGCATTTTTGTAACGCCTCCTGCTCCAGTCATTGTACGATTAAGGGCGGCAAGTTCATCTTTAAGTATTGCATCTTTTAACATAGCTTCTGCTGCCTCTGGATCCTGAGTAAGGTATTTTAATTGATCTGCGTATGTACCTTCTTTGGTTGCAGCTATTGCTCCTCTAGCGGCAGCATTTTGAGCAAGAAAACTGCCAAACCCTCCTCCTTTTGTGACAGCTTGTGCACCAGCAGCAGCTCCTATGTCTCTAAGATGTGCTGGATCCCGTCGTTTTTCAAAAATGTCTTTTATCTGCTGCGCCTGTGTTGTGGTAGCGCCAGAAATTGTTTTAGCCAAGCCTTGTCGTTCCCCGACAATATCACTAATTCGATTCATTAAATCAGTTTGGGCTTGAGTCCCTTGCTGTTGTTGTGCTGTCATCAGACTAAAAATATTTATAACTTTTTGTTTTGCAGTGGGGTCTTTACGTATTTCCATCCATCTATCTAGTGGTAACTGTATACCTAGATCTTTTATTTCTTTTAGAGCTTCTAAACGCTCCAACATAGCAGATTCTGAGTCTTTAACCACTGATCCCGCTTGCATGGCTGGAATCGCACTAGAAAACAATGTTTCTAGTTCTTGAAGAAATTCTTCAGTTATCAATTGGTTTTCGGCGGTAATTTCTTGTCCCGCTTCTTTTAGTTCATTGGCATAAGCTACTTCCACTTTTTTTACCTGTTCCCAAAGCCTTCCAATTTCCTCTTCTGTTTCAGATAACTGGGAAGCATATTGTCTTAGAATATTTTTATACTTTTCCTTTATGTCCATGGTCCTTGGTTCTTCGCCCATGGTCTCTCTTTCAAAGGAAATTTCTTCTGAAAGTTGCCCTATAGAAGGACTGGTTGTGCCCACCATGTTATTCAGGGCCATGTTAATGTCCTGATCGCCTTCTTCAAATAGTTGTGTTGGCATGATTTCGCCGCCCGTTTGATAACGCTTACCGTCCATGACTTTTTCTTTTTGTCCTTGAGTCATTTTGTCCCAAATGGTAAACATTCTTTTGCGTTCTCTAGGGGTTGCACCTATTATTCCCCCTCCTTCGTAACTGGGATAAGGAACGCCTCCACCTTTTGTCATATTGATGGGAGAGAACATTTGTCTGCCTTTCCAGTTCATTAGATCATACCCGACTGGTATAACCAGTCCCATGCACCGGGCTGTTTCTGAGCTCCATAAGTTGTTTGAGATATTGTTGGAGGCAACATTCCCAACATACCTTGATACGCTTGCATTCGTTTCCAAGGTTCTTGTGCCATTTGTTGAGCAGCGCCATATTGTGCACCGAACATTTGATTCTGTATTCCTCTTCCAGTTTGTCCAAACTTATCAAAAGCACCAATTTGATTCATTAATCCTTGTTGTCCAGTCATGCCAAGTTGTCCAAAGCCTGTTCCAGCTTGACCCATTGCCTGACCAAGGTTTCCATATTGTCCACCAATTGCTCCAAGCCCTTGACCGAATTGTCCAAGTTGACCGCCTAGTTGTCCATACTGTCCACCAGTGCTTGTTAGTCCTTGACCGAATTGTCCTAGTTGTCCGCCGAGCTGTCCAAGTCCTTGTCCGAATTGTCCAAGTTGTCCACCAAGAACTCCAAGTCCTTGTCCTGCTTGTTGTGCTTGTTGCTGTGCACCGGCATATCCTGCTTGTCGTAGACCACCAACCGCTTCGGCTGCACCACGACCAAAAGCTCTTTCGCGTTCCTGTTCCATTAATCTTCCACGCGAACCACCAAAAGCACCTGAAGAAACTGCCCGTGCTCTGTCTGCTTGTCCTTGTTGAAGGTTTGACCTTTCTAAATCTCGTAGCGTTTGCTGTACTACATCTTGTTCATAGGGATTGTAAAACTGTTGTGCAGCACCGGGACGATACATCTGTGCAGCTTGACCTGTCATGCCCGCTGCTTGTCCATACATACCAGTACCTTGTCCTACGAGTCCTGTTCCTTGTCCATACATTCCTTGAGCTTGACCCAGAACATCGGCTCCTCGTCCAACCATTCCAGCTCCTTGTCCATACATTCCTTGAGCACCGCCAAGGGCTTCTCTTCCTTGTTGCATGGAACCAAACCCTTGCTGTGCCATTTGTGCGCCTTGCTGTAAATAGGGAGTAAACCCTCCAAGACCACTGGCCATTTCACGAGCTCTCATTTCATAAGGATCTAATCCTGCAAATTTTTGAACAGGAACGGGTATAGGCTGTTGTGCGAGCCCATGGGCGGATTCCAAGAATCCACGACGCATTGCTCCTGCATACGGCTCTTCGTATTGGGCTATTGTTTTCGGATCTGCGTAACTAGCCACTTCTACCTCTTCCCATATTATTAATTCTTTCTAGTGCTGGAAGACCTACTTTATCCACTGCTTCCCTTCTGATCACAAATTCACCGGGTTCCAATTTGGCTAAAGTAATGTCTCCGGGACCCTCTAGAGAAGTTAGACCTCCAGTTTGAAAACGCTCTATTGCCCTTGCTGGATTCTCGCTGAAGTATTTATTTTCCAAATCTTGAAATTTTTTCATTCTTTTGGTCAACTCATCTATCTCTGTTTGCAGTTCTTTTTTACTTATTGGATCTAGTTCTTCTTTTATCTGTTGCCTTAAACGGTACCGTTTTGACCCAAGATCACTAATAATGCTATACCAAGGACTGCGTCCGGGAAGTTCACCTATGCCTGTAACTATTTCTGCATTAGCCGATGGAATCATAAGTTCCATTAGTCCAGCTAGTCCACCTTGCTCCATGCCTATTGGTTGTTGAGGTTGAGCCATATTAGCGTAACCTACTCCCGGCATTAAAGCGGGTTCTAAATTCGTTACTCTGTAATCGGGCATATTGTAAGCCTCAGGTGCACCATAAGCTTGTTGTCCTATGGGAACTAGACTAGAGGGAGTTTGTTCGTCCTTCATCAAAGACTTAGCCATCAAAAAAGCCATTAGTGGATTGCTACCGAATAAGCCTCCAAGTCCTCCGCCTTCACCGCCTCCGCCAAGGAGGGTGCCCAGTATACCGCCTCCGCCTTCACCTGATCCTAAGAAAAGATTTCTTAACCAAGGACCAAATTGACCTCCAAAGGGTCCAGTTTCTGGGTCTTCGTCTGTTCCCGTTCCTGTTCCCGTTCCTGTTCCCGTTCCTGTTCCTGTTCCTGTTCCTGTTCCTGTTCCTGTTCCTACTCCCGTTACTGGATCATATGTTGCTTCTGGTAAAGCACCTCCGCCAAATGCGTCGAAAAGATCATCAAGGAAATAGTCTCCGTAATTTACTCCCGTAATAGGATCCCCTGTTTCCGAACCTACAGGAG
>Ga0114903_1000351_pt1 | contig 28578 bp, 35 predicted proteins | sample MalvirDeepMed_s2_FD_87289 | JGI IMG/M metagenome (GOLD analysis project Ga0114903, IMG submission 87289) | Marine viral communities from the Global Malaspina Expedition - Malaspina viral metaG DeepMed_s2 | ecosystem: Environmental > Aquatic > Marine > Oceanic | place: Mediterranean Sea... | reverse complement strand
GGATGACGGGTCTTTCTCCATGCCCCGCTAACTGAGGGGCGGGGCGCGCGATGACAATGTTTTAATTCGCGCGAGAGTGCCTGCTGGGGAACCCTTGCGGGGGCGCGGCACCACGACCGCGTCGTTCACCAAAGGAGACCTCTGCGATGAATTTGCCCAAGCTTGCGCTCGACATCCTGCCAGACCTCACAGATGCGCCGGGGCTGGTCGGCAGCCTGTCCGACATTGCCAATGCGGCTGCCGATGATCGGATCATCTACCTGATGGTCTATCTCTACGATACCTATCCCCCCGATACCCTGCTCGGCTTCTGAAGCGCGGCCATGCATGTCGATCCTGCGTTGAGGGCCCTTGCGGCGGACGGAGTGGCCCAGGCCGAGGCGCAGGATCGCGTGTTGGCCGCACGTGATGGCTGGCAGGCCTTCGAAGATGTGGCGCGCATCCTCGCCGATTGCGAAGCCTATGCCGAAGGCGCGGCCCTGCCCGAATGCGCCGCGCTCGCGGAGTTGATGGCCGGGCGGTGCGCCCCCGGGTTCGTGCAGGGCTGGATTGCGGACATGGTCCGGGCGTGGCGTGCTGCGCCTTTGGCGCAGCTTCCTTTCCGCCACAGCTATACGAACGGAACCGGCGTAATCCATTTGCACCGCACGGGCCGGGTAACGCTGGCGCTGTTGCTGATCGAACCGCGCGCTGCGATGCGCCCGGTCACGATCACCTTCACCGACTGCGAGCGCCGCGAGGTCGTGCTGGCCGGAGAGGGCGCGGGCATGGCGTATCGTTTCGACGGTCGCGTCGCGCCGATCGCCCGCCCCCTTGCGCTCTCGCCGGGAACAACGCTCGCCTGCGATGTGCGCCATTCGCGTGCGGTTATCGCGCTGGATACGCCGCTCGTGGTGCTGCGAGTCTCCCGCGATCCGGTAGATCCGCAGACGACCCGCGAGGTCGAAATTGCGAGCGGGCGGATCGTCCATCGGGCCTCGGCCAGCCCGGCGGAAGGCCGCGCCGAACTGGCGGCGGCGCTGCTCGGGGCGATGGGGCGAGTTGATGCCGCACCGGTGCTGGCGCGCTATGCGCGGGGTGCCTGTGGAAAAGCGGGCGAGGGTGCGCGCTGGCAGGCGCTGCGCAACGCGCTCGCGCTCGAGACGGCGACCGGATTCGCGGCCTTACGCGAAATTGCCGGGCGTGAGGACGATCCGCTTGCCTGCCAGGCGGGTGCTCTACAGAGGCAGCTTTGCACAACTTATCCACAGCTTGCCAACATGGTGGAAACCCATGCCTCGTGAGCTGAAACCATTGGCACGGACCCCACTAAGCCTCGCAGAATGCGTCGCGCGGATCGACGCAATGGGTTTCGACGCTGGAGACGAGACATCGCTCCACAATGCGGCCGAAGCGCTGGCGGGGCTGGCTGCCAACCGCACGTACCTCGGCGATATGCTGATCGATCAGCTCGCTGGCGCGATGACCGGGACGATGACCGGGGCTGCAACCGCCTACGGCCCGCAGGCGCTGATGCTGGCGGGCCCGCGCAACGGCTATTTCATCAGGGCCAATATCTGGCCCGCACGCGGCGATCCCGCTTATCGGGCAAGCGGCGCGGCGAGCTTCGTCTACGGTCTGCCGCACGATCACAATTTCGACTTTCTGACGGTCGGATATTTCGGGCCGGGCTATGTCAGCGACTATTGGGAATACGACTACGTGTCGGTTCGAGGAGATGTGGGCGAGCCAGTCGACCTGCGCTTCGTCGAACGCTCGGCGCTCGGCGAAGGCCGGGTGCTGCACTACCGCGCGCACCGCGACGTGCATTGCCAGCATCCGCCGCAAAGCCTCTCGGTCTCGCTCAACATCTGCGCCGCCTTCCCGGCGCAGGGATGGCTCGACCAATACCGGTTCGATACAGATGGCAAACGGATCGCGGGCGTACTCAACCCGAGCGCGAACGAGGTAATCTTGCGCGCAGGAGTCGCACTGGGGAACGAGAATGCGCGCTCGCTGACGTGCGATTTGGCGCGGCACCATCCGAGCGCGGCGATGCGGCGGGTGGCGTCCGAGCTATCCCGGCAGATTCGCTCGGGATGAGCGGCTCGTAAAGCTCAGAGAAGAGGCGAGCCCGTTGCCGCGTCGATCGCCGCCTGAAGGATGATCGCTGCCGCTTCGGCATCGATCCGCTCCGCGCGCTTGCGGCGGCTGACATCCAGCCCGATCATCGCGTCGTCGGCGCTCTTGGTGGACCAGCGCTCGTCCCACAGCAGAACCGGCAGCCCGAAGGCTTCGGCCAGATTGCGGGCATAGGCGCGGCTCGCCTGCGCGCGGGGGCCCTCGCTGCCGTCCATGTTGCGTGGCAGGCCGATCACCAGCCCGCGCACGCCGCGCCCTTCCATGATTTTGCGCAATTCGTCCCGGTCGCGCCCGAACTTGCCGCGCGGCAGCGTCTTTAGCGCGGTGGCGAAGCGCCAGCCCGCGTCGCATACAGCGATGCCGATGGTCTTGGTGCCCAAGTCCAGCCCGATGAGCGCCCCCCCGTCGGGCAACGCTTCGGCCAGGCCGGCGGCACTTTCCCCTACGAGTTCTCCGCCGCCCATTCGCGCACGCGCGTCACGACGTCTTCCTGCACGTTCCGCCAGAACAGCGGGATGTCGTAGACGTGATAATTCTGCCCCGGCAGCACGGCGGAGCCCATTTCGGGCGGATCGCCGATGCGCAGGATGCCCTGTTCGTCGCACCGCGCACCGACCGCGCCCGCAACCAGTCGACCCGAGGCGAGGCTTTCGTCGGGCACCAGCGTGCCCTTGTTGTCGTCCGCCGGTGCGGCGCTGTTCTGGAAGCCGGTGATCGGGTTGACGCACAGAATCGCGCCGTCGCCGCGCGGCTGCCCGTCGAATCCGGCGCTTTCCTTGAACCGGCTGAGCAGTTGGGTGGGGTCGCCATCATCGGCAAAGCTCGCCCAACTGAGGATACAGCCCGACTGATTGGGGCGCTCGCAGCCCGGCAGCGGCAGAACCGGCAGGTCGCGGTCCATCGAGATCGGCCAGCCGACGGCGTAGACGGCAGCAATGCGATTCTCGAGCTCGGGGCGGCCCTTCACCCGCTCGCGCAACAGCCGCAGCAGGTGGAGCGAGCCCTGGCTGTGCCCGGCGAGCACGATCGGGCGATCCTTGTCGACGCTTTCGAGGAAGTAGTCGAACGACTGCGCCACGTCGCGATAGGCGGCGTCGATCGCCTGTTCGGCCTCGGGCTTGTCGGTGATGAAGGCGCCCACGGCGGCCTGGCGGTACTTGGGTGCCCAGATCTCGGCCGCCCGGTTGAAGGGGCTGGCTAGCCCGCGCAGGAACAGGTCCGATCGCGCCTCGGTATCCTCGTCGCCCAGGCTCGCATTCCACTGGATATCGCGGTCGACATTGGTCGGAATGTAGCTGGTCGGATGGATGAAGAAGACCGCGAAGGGCGGCGCTTCTTCCTGCTCTTCGGCAGTCATCCGGCGCGATCCGGCCTTGCTGGCCTGCTCCACCAACGTGCCTTCGCTCTCGCTGCGCGGCAGCGGGTTCTGCGTTTCGGCAATTGCGGGTTGATAGCGCGAGGGATCGTTCGTGCCGATGCCGGGGCGCGAATACCACATGTCCGGATCGCTATAGGCGTTGTCGGCGAGCGCTTCCTGCTCGACGAACTCGGTATTGGGCACGAAGGCAAGCTCGGTCGCCTTGTCGGACCAGTAGTTAAGGGCGAACAGCCCGATGATGACGAGCACGATCATCGTAACGATGAAGTAGAGAAAGGCGCGGACCATCTCAGGCTCCTTGAGAAAGTTCGGGTGGTGTCAGTTCGGCAGGCGGAACGCCGACCCTGGCCTGCTCTTCGGCGCCAGCAGCGGCCTGCGCCGCATCGTTCACCTCGGACCGGCGGACCAGCGCGACCTTGAGCATGGCGAGCAGCGGATCGGCGAGCAGCAGGCCGATGATGCCGAACAAGATGCCCATGACCAGCTGCGCGCCAAGCACCAGCGCGGGCGGCAGGTCCACCGTCTTGCGCGCGATCATGGGGATGACGACGTAGCCGTCGAAGGTCTGGACCACGAAATAGACGACGATCGCGGCGATGCCGGTCTCGACCCCCACCGAGAAGCCGACGATCGCCATCAGGATGCCGGAAATGAGCGCGCCGAGATTGGGAATGAAGGCGAGCAGGCCGGTCAGGATGCCGAGCAATGCGGCCATCGGCACGCCGAACAATTCGAGCGCGACCCACGTGAAGAAGCCTTCGAAGACCATGCCCACGACCCGACCGGCCATGAGCCGCCGCATCGTGTGCGCCATTTCCGCCAGCGTCTTGCGAAGCTCGCTGCGGCCGTTGCGCGGAGCCATCCATTCGACGCCGCGCTCGTACAGGTTGGGCTCGATCGCGATATAGATCCCGATGACGAGGATAATGACCGTGGTGCCGACCGCGCCCGCGATCCCGCCGATCGCGCGGGTGACGGTGCCGACGCCGCTGAGCACCTGGTCGAGCATGGATTGCGCGTCCGACAGCGACACCGCCATGCCGTTATCGCGGGCAAGCTGGATCAGCCGGTCGAGCTGGTTCTCGACGATTTCGGGCAGGGTCGCCGCCTGAGCGGTAATTTGCGACCCGGCGAAATAACCGAGCCAGACGAGAAAGCCGACCGCGCCGAGCAGCACGATAGCGATCCGTACATTGCGAGCGAGGGGCAGATAGCGCCCAAGCAGCCGCGAGCCGCCGTCGATCAGCGAGGCGAAGACCAGCGCGGCGAAGATCACCAGCAGCGCCTGCGAGATATACACCGCGAGCGCGAACGTGCCGATCACGCCGACCCAGATCAGCGCCTTGCTGACCTCGTGCCGCAGCCGGGGGTTGGAGATGTAAGCCGGGCTTGCGCCGCCCCATTCGTCCATTTCGGCCCCACCGAGGGGCGTGTTCGCATCAACCGTGGCGGGCGTTGCCGCGTTTTCTTCCGAAGCCATCCCGCTCCCCGTCATCGTCAATCAGATCACTCGGTCTCGGCCTCGGACACGACATCGGTCCGGGTCGGGCGCAGGGTGGTGAAGGCACGGTCGCCGCGCATCGCACCGAACCAGGTGAACGGGTTCCAGCTTGCCGTCCCGTCGAGCGAGAAGGTGATGAATTCCGCACGGCCGCCGATATTGGCGAGCGGCACGGGACCGCCAAGGCCCTGACGCGCCACGCTGGCGCGGCTGTCGGCCGAATAATCGCGGTTGTCGCCCATCACGAACACCGCGTCTTCGGGCACCAGGATCTCGTCGTAATTGTCCAGCGGCTGGTCGGGCAGGGCTTCGATGATCGAATAGCTGACGCCGTTGGGCATCGTCTCGCGCATTACCGGCACCTTGCACTTCTGCGTGCCGTCGGGCCCCGTCACGACCTCGAACTCAGGCTCGGTGCACGGGGTGTTGAGATCGTAGGGCAGCAGCATGTCGGGCTCGACCTCCTGCTTCACCGGCACGCCATTGAGGATGATCTGCCCGTCGCGCACCGCGATCCGGTCGCCCGGCAGGGCCACCACGCGCTTGATGTAATCTTCGCTGCGCTGCGGATGGACCGGGATCACGATATCGCCATACTCGGGCGTGCCGCCGAAGATCCGCCATTCGCCGCGCGGCAGCAGGTGGAAGGTGATCGACGCCCACGAATAGCCGTAAGGATACTTGCTGACGATCAGCCGGTCGCCCACCAGCAGATTGGGCATCATGCTGGTCGAGGGGATGTAGAACGGCTTCGCGACGAAGCTGTGAAACGCCAGCACGGCCAGCAGCATCAGCAACAGCCCGCGCAGTTCGGCGAACCAGTTGACGTTGTCCTTATCGCCGTCCTTCTTTGCGGTTTCGGTGTCGCTCATGCCGGTAACATTGCTCATTCGGGGAAAGCCTCGATAATCACGAAGGCCTGGGCCCATGGGTGATCGTCGGTGAGGGTAAGGTGAACGCGGGCCACATGGCCCGGCGGCGTGATTTGCGCAAGCGCCTTGGCCGCCCCGTGTGCCACTTCGAGAGTGGGCGCGCCAGAAGGTAAATTGGTAACGCCGATGTCCTTCATGAAGACGCCGCGCCGGAAGCCCGTGCCCACGGCCTTCGAGAACGCCTCCTTCGCCGCAAACCGCTTGGCGTAGGTGCCCGCGATGGTGAACGGGCGTTTACGAGCTTTCGCGCGCTCCTTATCGGTGAACACGCGGTTCTCGAACCGCTCGCCGAAACGGTCGAGCGAGTTCTGAATGCGCTCGATATTGCACAGGTCTGAGCCGAGACCGATGATCATAGAGCGCGCACCACCAGGGCCAGCAGCAGGGCCAGCGCAATATAGTGCAGGATGACCTGCACCTTGACGAGATCGTGCGAGGGATCGCCCTTCGCCATGCGCAGGGTCATCGTGTAGCCAAAGACCTGCAGCAGCGGCCACCCGAAAGCGAACATGGTAAGCGCGCCGGAATTGAGCGAAATGCCGAGCAGCAATATGCTCAGGAGTAAGGGGATAGCCCCGGCAATGAGCCAGAAGTGCTGCGCCCTCGTGAATTGCGCCGACTCGCTCACCGTGCTTCGTCCATCAACTCGCGCATGCGGCGGATCGCGGGTTCGAGGCCGGTAAAGATCGCTTCTCCCACCAAATAATGCCCGATGTTGAGCTCGGCGAGTTGGGGAATCGCGGCGATCGGCTGGACGTTCTCGAAAGTCAGGCCGTGGCCCGCATGGGGTTCGATCCCGTTCTTCGTCGCCAGCGCCGCCATGTCCGCAATCCTCTTCAGCTCCACCGCGCGCTGTTCGCCATCCCCACGCTCGTGGGCATGCGCATATTCGCCGGTGTGGAACTCTACCACGGGCGCGCCCAGACGCATCGCCGCTTCGAGCTGCGACGGATTGGCTTCGATGAACAGCGAGACGCGGATCCCGGCGTCCTTAAGCTGGGTGACGATCGGCGCGAGCTGGTTGTGCAGCCCGGCCGCGTCGAGCCCGCCTTCGGTCGTGCGCTCCTCGCGCTTCTCGGGGACGATACAGGCGGCGTGCGGCTGGTGGCGCAGCGCGATCTTCAGCATTTCCTCGGTCGCCGCCATTTCGAGATTGAGCGGCAGGTCGGTCGCGTCCTGGATGCGCTTCAGGTCGTCGTCGCGGATATGGCGGCGATCTTCGCGCAGATGCGCGGTGATTCCATCGCCGCCGACCGCCGCGACGATTTCCGCCGCGCGCACCGGATCGGGATGGTCGCCGCCGCGCGCGTTACGGATCGTCGCGACGTGATCGATGTTGACGCCAAGGCGCAGTCTTTGCGTCAAGCCTTCCGGCTCCCCGGCTTGGTCACGGGGATAGCCTTGAGCTCAGCCGGAATCTCGTCTTCCGCAAAGGTGGGGAAGGACAGCTGGATCAGCGGGAAGAACGGCACGCCGAGATCGACCGTGCCGGACGAGCGATCGACCAGCGATGCCTCGGCGATCACCTCGCCGCCTTCACGCGCGACCGCGTCGATCGCTTCCATGCTCGATTTGCCGGTGGTGACCACGTCTTCCACCATCAGCACCCTGGCGCCCTTTTTCAGAGCGAATCCCCGGCGCAGTTCGAACGTGCCCTCGGGCCGTTCGAGGAACATTGCGTTTTTCCCCAGCGCACGGCCCATCTCGTGGCCGATGATCAGCCCGCCCATCGCCGGGCTGACGACCACATCGATCTGGCTGCGAACCTCGCGCGGGATCTTCTGGCTGAGCGCAAAGGCCATGCGGCCCGCGCGTTCCGCATCCATCAGCACCCGCGCGCACTGGAGGTAGTGGGCCGAGTGGCGGCCCGAGCTGAGGCGGAAGTGTCCTTCCAGCAGCGCATCGCAGCCGCGCAGCTCGCCGATGATCTCTTCTTCCGTCATGCGGGGAGGTGGTCCTTCGATTAGGTTTCGCAGGTCTTGCGCGATACGCATTGGACGACCCGCGATTTCCCGTCTAGAGGCGCTTGAGACTTGCGGCAAGCGCGCCTATAGCGCGAGCCCAAAATGACGTGCAGTGGCTGATTTCGGCCAATCTGTACGGTTCCCACCAGGGTTTGAAGGAAAGCAGACCGATAATGACCATCGCTGTCGTCCATCGCGATATTCGCCGTGTAGTCCTTGGCTTCGTAGGTATTCTGGCGCTTGCCTTCATGGGGCAGGGTGCATTTGCCGCAGCGCCCGATATGGCGGTTCCGGAAGCTGCCACGCAGGCCGATGCCGGTACGGACGCTACGGAAACCGATGCGGCGGCCGGTGGCGACGCAGCTGAAAGCGCCGAGGGCGCATACGAGTATTACGGCCCCGACATGATCAAGGGCCAGCCGACCTCGTTCGAGGAGGACCCCTGGAAGAGCACGCAGTTCCAGGATCAATACACCGAGAACGGCAAGTACGCGATGTGGATGAACAATTGGATCCTCGCGCCGGTGATCGTTTTCATCAGCGCCTTCGTGTTCATCCTGCTGCTGGTCGTGGTGGTCCGCTATCGCCGCCGCGAGGGGCGTGAGCCTTCGCGCACGACGCATAACACGCTGGTCGAGGTGATCTGGACGATCGTTCCGGTGATTATCCTCGTCATCATCGCGGTCCCGTCGATTACGCTGCTGGCCAAGCAATACAAGACGCCGCCTGCGGACGCGATCACCATCAAGGCGACCGGTTACCAGTGGTACTGGGGCTATACCTATCCCGACCAGGGCGGCTTCGAAGTGATTTCGAACATGCTGCCCCCGGAAGAAGCACTGTCGCGCGGCCTGCCCGACCAGCTCGCGGTGGATAACCGCATGGTCGTACCGGTCGGTGTGCCGCTGCGTATCCAGACCTATGGTGCGGACGTGATCCACTCGTTCGCGGTGCCGAGCCTGTGGTTCAAGCTGGACGCGGTGCCGGGCCGTCTCAACGAGCGTCTGCTGACGATCGAAGAGCCGGGCATCTATTACGGGCAGTGTTCCGAACTGTGCGGTGCGCGTCACGCTTACATGCCGATCGCGATCGAAGCGGTCCCGATGGAGCGTTGGCGCCAGTGGGTCGCCTCCAAGGGCGGCAGCTTCGGCGACGATGCGGAAACGAGCGAGGGCGTGGATGTCCAGGTCCCTGCCAGCGCAGCCGAAGGCGCCCCGGCGGCGGGCGAGGGCCTGACCGCGGCGGACGATGCGGGCGGCGCGCCGTCCGTGCCGCTCGACGCGGCGCAAGCGGATGGTACCGAAAGCACCAATTGACGGGCCCGCGCCTGCAAGCAAGTATTTGACCGATTAGCAGAACCGAAGAGATCAAGAGCGACATGGCAACCACCGCTGACACCTTCCAGGCCCACACGGACGAGCATCATCACGATGCCGATCACAAGCCGAGCTTTTTTGCTCGCTGGTTCATGTCGACGAACCACAAGGACATCGGCACGCTCTACCTGATCTTCGCGATCATCGCGGGCCTGATCGGCGGCGCGATCTCGGGCGTCATGCGTGCCGAGCTGGCCGAGCCGGGTATCCAGATCCTGAATTTGGTGGCGCCGTGGCTCGGCGCCGATCCCACGCAGATCGACCAGACCCTGCACCTGTGGAACGTGTTCATCACCGCGCACGGTCTGATCATGGTGTTCTTCATGGTCATGCCCGCAATGATCGGCGGGTTCGGCAACTGGTTCGTCCCGCTGATGATCGGCGCGCCGGACATGGCCTTCCCGCGCATGAACAACGTTTCTTTCTGGCTGACCGTGGCGGGCTTCTTCTCGCTGCTGTTCTCGATGTTCGTCCCCGGCGGCATCGGGCCGGGTGCGGGTACGGGCTGGACGGTCTATGCGCCGCTTTCGACCAGCGGTTCGGTCGGCCCGGCGGTCGACTTCGCGATCTTCTCGCTCCACCTTGCGGGCGCAGGCTCGATCCTGGGTGCGACCAACTTCATCACCACCATCTTCAACATGCGTGCGCCGGGCATGACCCTGCACAAGATGCCGCTGTTCGTGTGGTCGGTGTTGGTTACCGCCTTCCTCCTGCTGCTCGCGCTGCCGGTCCTAGCCGCGGCGATCACCATGCTGATCACCGATCGTAACTTCGGTACGACCTTCTTCGATCCGGCCGGTGGTGGCGACCCCGTGCTTTACCAGCACCTGTTCTGGTTCTTCGGTCACCCGGAAGTCTACATCATGATCCTGCCGGGCTTCGGCATGATCTCGCAGATCGTCGCGACCTTCAGCCGCAAGCCGGTGTTCGGCTATCTCGGCATGGCCTACGCCATGGTCGCGATCGGCGTCGTCGGCTTCATCGTCTGGGCACACCACATGTATACCGTGGGTCTCGACGTGAACACGAAGATGTACTTCACCGCAGCGACCATGGTCATCGCGGTGCCGACCGGCGTGAAGATCTTCAGCTGGATCGCCACGATGTGGGGCGGCAGCCTGGAGTTCAAATCGCCGATGGTATGGGCGATGGGCTTCATCTTCCTGTTCACCGTGGGCGGCGTGACCGGTGTCGTGCTCGCCAATGGCGGCATCGACGACAACCTGCACGACACGTATTACGTGGTCGCGCACTTCCACTACGTGCTGTCGATGGGTGCGGTGTTCTCGATCTTCGCGGGCTTCTACTACTGGTTCCCGAAGATGAGCGGCCGCTGGCACTCCGAACTGCTCGCCCATATCCACTTCTGGGTGTTCTTCATCGGCGTGAACATCGTGTTCTTCCCGATGCACTTCCTCGGCGTGAACGGCATGCCGCGACGGATCCCGGACTATGCGCAGGCCTACAGCTTCTGGAACGAGGTCTCGACCATCGGATACTACATCGTGTTCGTGTCGGTCCTGATCTTCTTCGTGAACCTGATCTACGCCTTCACGGCAGGCCGCCGCGCCGAAGGGAACTACTGGGGGCCGGGCGCAACCACGCTTGAGTGGACGCTGTCCAGCCCGCCGCCGTTCCACCAGTTCGAAACGCTGCCGGTGATCGAGGACCACCACGATTACCACAACCACCTGCCGGGCGAGGGCGAGAGCAAGCCCGCGACGGCGTGATCGAAAAGGCGCCGCTCGCGCTGAGTGTGCGGGCGGGAACCATCACCGGGGATTCGGCGTGGCGTCATGCTGCTCCGGATCGCCCGCTATAACGACCGAGCAATGACCAGTACGACGACCCTTCTCACGCCGACCGCAGCGACGCCGATGTCGAGCCATTGGCGCGACTTCTATGCGCTGACCAAGCCGGGCGTGGTGCGACTGGTCGTCTTCACCGGCCTGTGCGGCCTGGTCGCCGCGCCGGGGACCATCAATCCCGTGCTGGGTTTCACCGCGATCCTGTGCATCGCGCTCGCCGCCGGGGGCGCTGCGGCGTTCAACCAGTGGTACGAGGCAGAGCTCGACGCGCTCATGAAGCGCACCGCTAAGCGCCCGATCCCTGCCGGTCGGGTCAGCAAGAACGACGCGCGCGATTTCGCCAGCGTGTTGTGCGGAGCATCGATCCTCACCATGGGCCTTGCGATCGGGTGGCTGGCTGCCGCGATTCTGGCCGTGTCGATCTTCTACTACGTCGTCGTCTACACGATGTGGCTCAAGCCGCGCACGCCGCAGAACATTGTGATCGGGGGCGGGGCAGGTGCCTTTCCGCCGCTGATCGGCTGGGTCGCGGTGTCGGGTGACATCACGCTCACCCCGATTCTGCTGTTCGCGATCATCTTCTTCTGGACGCCGCCGCATTTCTGGGCGCTCGCGATGTTCGTGAAGGGCGACTATGCCAATGCGGGCGTGCCGATGATGCCGGTCATCCATGGCGAGCGCGCGACGCGCCACCAGATTCTCGCCTATTCGCTGTTCATGGTCCCGCTGGCCGCTTCGCCCTGGTATCTCGGCGCGGCAGGCGCGGTCTATGGCGTCGCTTCGCTGGCGCTGACCGGATTCTTCGCCGCGCTGGCCGTGCCCGTGGGGCTGCGCAGTTCGAGCGAAGGCGACACCATGAAGCCCGAAAAGCGGCTCTTCGCCTATTCGATCGTCTACCTCTTCGCGCTGTTCGGCGCGCTGGTCGTCGACCGCGTCCTGCAGGATTTCGGAGTGCTGGTATGAGCGATGGTCCGCCCCGCATGACCCCGGAAGAGGAAGCGCGCTTCAAGCAGGCGCGTAAGGGCCGCAATCTCGCGATCGGCGGCGCTCTGCTGTTCTTCGCGGTGCTGTTCTATGTGATTACGATCGTACGGATGGGCGACTGATGGCGAGCGCGGTCGCATCCCTCGAACAGAAGAACCTGCGCGTCGGGCTTATCGCGCTGGCGGTCGCAGCGGCGATGGTTGCGCTCGGCTTCGCGGCGGTGCCGCTCTATCGCCTGTTTTGCCAGGTCACCGGTTTCGCAGGCACCGCGCAGGTCGCGAGCGAGAGCGACGCGAGCATTGCCGAACGTCTTGCTGCCAGCGGCGCGACCAAGCCCATTTCGATTCGCTTCGATGCCAGCACCGCGAGCAACATGCCGTGGACCTTCGAGCCTGAGCGGACGACCGAGACGGTTCAGGTCGGCACCCGCGACCTCGCCTTCTACATCGCGCGCAACAATTCCAGCGTGCCGATCACCGGCGCTGCGACCTTCAATGTCGAGCCCGAGCAGGCGGCGCCTTATTTCAACAAGATCCAGTGTTTCTGCTTTTCCGAGCAGACGTTGCAGCCGGGGGAGGAAATGCGCATGCCCGTATTGTTCTACGTCGACCCGGCGGCGCTGGACGATCCCAACATGGATGGGGTGGAGCAGATTACCCTTAGCTACACCTTCCACCGCAAACCGCCCGAAGACGGCTGACCCTCTGGACCGCGACACTTCGCCTCGGTAAGGGCGATGCCGCTGAATAGGAAAGACGAAAAATGGCCGGCGCCAAGAACCACGACTACCACATTCTCGCCCCCGACATCTGGCCGTTCATCGGTGCAGCATCGGCGTTGACCTTCACGACCGGCATGGTGTTCTTCATGCACCGCGAAACGATGGTCGGCTGGGAAGTGATCATGGGCCTTGGCATCGCCGGGCTGATCGCGACCTTTTGGGGCTGGTTCTCCAAGATCGTCAACGAAGCGCAAGCCGGCGACCATACGCCGGTGGTGCAGCTGCACATGCGCTACGGCATGATCCTGTTCATCCTTTCCGAAGTGATGTTCTTTGTCGGCTGGTTCTGGGCTTTCTTCGATTTCGCGCTGTTCCCCGCGCCGCTGCAGATGATCGACGAGGGGATGTGGCAGAACATGCTGGGGCAGGACGGAGCGGCCATGCTCGCCGTGTTCCCGCATGAGGGCCTGCACGTGATCGACCCGTTCGATCTGCCGCTGATCAACACGCTGATCCTGCTGTGTTCGGGCACCACGGTGACATGGGCGCACCATTCGCTGATCAATGGCGACCGTGAGGGGCTGAAGCTGGGCCTGTGGGCGACCATCGCGCTGGGCGTGCTCTTCACCGCCATTCAGGCTTACGAATATCTGCACGCGCCCTTCGGTTTCGGTGGCAGCACCTACACCAGCGCATTCTACATGGCGACCGGCTTCCACGGCTTCCACGTTCTGGTCGGCACGATCTTCCTGATCGTCTGCCTGCGCCGCGCGTATCTGGGCCACTTCACCCCGCGCCAGCACTTCGGCTTCGAAGCGGCAGCGTGGTACTGGCACTTCGTCGATGTGGTTTGGCTGTTCCTGTTCCTCAGCGTCTATGTCTGGGGTGGCTGGGGCGCCGAAATCCACTGATGAGCGCCTGATGTCCGACGAACACCGCGAAGCCGGTGCGAAAGGGCAGTCCGCATCTCGCGAGACTGCCCTTTTTCGCATGCGGGATGCCGCCATCGACCTGCTGCGTCGTCTGCCGGTGATCCCGACGATCATCGTCGTTGCGGCAGTGGCGATCATGATCTGGCTCGGCTTCTGGCAACTGGGCCGGGCGGACGAGAAGGAAGCCCTGCTGGCGCGCTATGCCGCCGCAGGGTCGAGCGAGGAACTGGTCGCGTGGCCGGGCGACAGCGAGGCCGCGCTGGAACGCCGCCTCTATCGGCGCAGCTCGGTCGAATGCGCGCGGGTCACCGAACTGACTGCCGTGGCCGGGACCAATGCGCGCGGCTCCAAGGGCTGGGCGCAGATCGCCGAATGCGAGCTTTCGAACGAAGATGGCAAGCGCGGCGGGCAAGCGCGCATCGCGCTGGGCTGGACCCGCGTACCCGAGGGCCCGATCTGGAACGGCGGCGAAGTGACGGGCATCATCGCCCCGGGCCCGCGCCTGGTGGCCGATCCGCCGCGTGCGGGGCTGTTGCCGCTGGAGCGGCCCGACCCGTCGGACCTGCCCAATAATCACATGGCCTATGCTTGGCAGTGGTTCCTGTTCGCGCTGACCGCGCTGGTAATCTACGTGCTGGCGGTGAGGAAGCGCGTGCTGGGTCAGCGCGACGAAAGTACACCGGAGACAGTGTGATGCGCTACGTTTCGACCCGTGGTCAGGCGCCCGTGCTCGATTTCGAAGGCGTGACGCTGACGGGGCTCGCCAATGATGGCGGGCTCTATCTGCCCGAGGAATGGCCGCAATTTTCGCATGACCAAATCGCCGCGCTGCGCGGGGTGCCCTATCCGGAACTGGCGGCCCGGATCATGGCTCCGTTTACGGCGGGCTCGCTCTCGCAGGACGATCTGCTGGCGCTGTGCCAGCAGGCATATGGCGGTTTCTCGCATGCAGCGGTCACGCCGCTTGTCCAGCTGGACGAGCAGCACTGGCTGCTCGAATTGTTCCACGGGCCGACGTTGGCGTTCAAGGATGTGGCGCTGCAACTGCTCGGTCTGCTGTTCGAGCGGTTTCTGGAAAAGCGGGAGCGACCGCTCACGATCATCGGCGCGACCAGTGGCGATACCGGCTCTGCCGCGATCGACGCCGTGGCGGGGCGCAAGAATGTCGAGATCTTCATGCTCCACCCCGAAGGCCGGGTGAGCGATATCCAGCGCCGCCAGATGACCACGGTGAGCGCGGCCAATGTCCACAATATCGCGATTGCCGGCAGTTTCGACGACGCGCAGGCGATGGTGAAGCGAATGTTCGCGGACCGCGCGCTGACCGACACGCTGGACATTGGCGCGGTCAATTCGATCAACTGGGCGCGGCTGATGGCGCAGGTGGTCTATTATTTCGCCGCCGCGCTCCAGTTGGGCGCGCCCGACCGCAAGGCTGCTTTCAGTGTGCCGACCGGAAATTTCGGCGATGTCTTTGCGGGCTATGTCGCGCAGAAGATGGGCCTGCCGGTGGAGCGGCTGATCGTCGCGACCAACAAGAACGACATCCTCGCGCGCGCGATCCGCGATGGCGACTATTCGGTGGGAGAGAGCCACGCGACGATCACGCCCTCGATGGATATCCAGGTCAGTTCCAATTTCGAGCGGCTGCTGTTCGAGGCGAACGGGCGCGATGCGGCCTCGCTCGCGGCGCAGATGGATGGGTTCGGCAGCAGCAAGACGTTGCCGCTCGACCCCGCGCAGCGCGAGGGGATTGCGGCGATGTTCTCGGCCGAGCGTGCCACGCCCGAGCAAACGCTGGAGGCCATGCGCTGGGCGCACCAGGCATGCGGCGAGGTGATCGATCCGCATACTGCCGTTGGATTGCACGCTGCGCGAGAGCAGAACGCGCTCGACCCGGCGGTGCCGGTCGTCACACTCGCTACGGCGCATCCGGCAAAGTTCCCCGATGCGGTCGAGCAGGCGATCGACCTGCGCGCCGATCTTCCCAAGCGGGTCGAGCGAATCATGGAGCGTGAGGAGCGCTGCGAGACCCTGCCCGCCGATTACGATGCGGTGCGCGACTATATCTCGGCCAAGGCCACCCGCTGATGGCCGCGCTGCGCCTCGAACCGCAGCTGATGATCGGCGATGCGTGGGATGACTACGCGCTGGTCGACAGCGGTCATGGCCGTAAACTCGAACGCTTCGGCCGCTACCGCTTCATCCGCCCCGAGCCGCAGGCGATGTGGTCGCCGCGCGAGTCGGACTGGGAGGCCGACGGCGAATTCGTCCCCGGCGCGGACGAGGATGGCGGCGGACGCTGGGATCTCTCGCCCGAGGTCGCCGATTCATGGGAACTGGCATGGGACGACGTCCGCTTCCGCGCGCAATGCACGCCCTTCCGCCACCTCGGCTTCTTCCCTGACATGGCCCCGGTGTGGGAATGGATGCGTGGCCAACTGGCGGGCAGGCCGGACGCGCAGACGCTCAACATGTTCGGCTATACCGGCGTCGGCACGCTTGCGCTCAGCCAGTGCGGCCCGGTCACCCATGTCGATGCGAGCAAGAAGTCGGTCGCGCAGGCGCGCGACAACGCTGCGCTGGCCGGGATGGAGGACAAGCCGATCCGCTGGCTGGTCGACGATGCGGCCAAGTTCGCTGCGCGCGAGGTCCGGCGGGAGAATCGCTACGACGGGATAATCCTCGATCCCCCGAAGTTCGGGCGCGGCCCCAAGAACGAAACCTGGCGGATCGAGGAGGGCCTCGCGCCGCTGATCGCCGATTGCCGCCGCCTGCTGGATGACAACAGCCGCTTCCTGTTCCTCACCGTCTATGCCGTGCGCATGAGCAGCCTGTCGCTCGCCGCGCTGCTCGACGAAGCCTTTGCCGATGCGCCGGGCGTGGTCGAGCATGGCGATCTGGGCGTGCGGGAAGAGGGGGATGGGCGCGTCCTGCCGACCGCGATCTTCGCACGCTGGCGCAATCCCGCTTGAAGGATGGAAATGACCGACACACTCACCCTGACCGTGGCCGACCTCGAAACCGATGTCCTGACCGGTATCTATTCGGAGGAAACGGGCAAACCGCAGCCGCTGCGGATCACGATCGACGTGCACATGCGCCCGCAGGATCGCTACGATACCGAAACCTCGCTCGATGCGAGCAAGAACTACATGGATCTGAAGCACGCGGCGACCGAGGGGCTGCCCCCGGGCGTCCATTTCAAGCTGATCGAGGCGGTGGCGGACCATATCTGCGAAACGCTGTTCCTGCAGGATGCCCGCATCGACGCGGTGACGGTGAAGATCGTCAAGCTCGCGATCGGTATCGGCGGCGAGAAGATCGGCATCACGCTCCATCGCGATCGGCCCTGACATGAGCGCAGGCGCACCAGCGATCATCCGGGTCGGCGATCTGCCCGAACCCGCGCTGGAGGCTGTCGCCGCCTTCCATGCGCGCTGGGCGGAGGATGTGCGCAATGCTGCCGTGCAGGGGAGCGAATGCATCGTCGTGACGATGCGTCCGGCGCCCTTCGACCATGCCGACTGGCGCCGTGCCGCCGCCCGCGATCTCGCCCGCGCGCACCCGGATCACTGCATCAACATCGTGGCCGGTTCGGACGCCGGGGCGGTCGCGCGGATGGTCGAATTCCTCGGTCGCGCGCCCGCGATTACCGGGCAATATCTGCCGCTGGCCGAAACCGGCCCTTGCGAGAGCGGGGCCGACGACCGACATGCGGACGATGACACGGAAGGCTGATCGTCTCGACCTGCTGGAGCGATCCGCTCCGAAGCCGCTGATCGACCGGCACATGCGTCGCATCACCTATCTTCGTCTGTCGGTCACCGATCGCTGCGATCTGCGCTGCACCTATTGCATGCCCGAGCGGATGCAGTTTCTGCCCAAGGCCGAAATCCTGTCACTGGAAGAGCTCTATCTGCTGGCGCGCAGTTTCATGGCGCGCGGCGTGCGCACGATCCGCCTGACCGGTGGCGAGCCGCTGGTCAGGCGCGATGTCGTCGATCTGGTGCGCGCGATCGGTTGCCACGTCGGATCGGAGCTGGACGAGGTCACACTGACCACCAACGGCACGCAGCTTGCGGGCCATGCCGATGACCTGGCACGCGCCGGGGTCCGGCGAATCAACGTCTCGCTCGACACGCGCGACCCGCAGACCTTTGCCCGCCTGTCCCGCCGCGAGGCTCTGCCGCAGGTGCTGGAGGGAATCGCGGCGGCACGCGAAGCGGGTTTGCAGGTCAAGCTCAACACGGTCGCCATGCGCGGCGTGAACGAGGGCGAACTGCCCGATCTGATCGCCTGGGCACACAGCGAAGGCCACGCCGTCAGCCTGATCGAGACCATGCCGCTGGGCGATGTGGACGAGGCCCGCGAGGATCGCTTCCTGGCCCTTTCGCAGGTGCGCGAGACACTGGATGCGCGCTGGTCTCTCACCTCCAGCGATGCGACCACGCCCGGCCCGTCGCGCTATTTCGACATTGCCGAGACCGGCGGGCGAATCGGTTTCATCACCCCGATGAGCGAGAATTTCTGCGAGGGCTGCAATCGCCTGCGCGTCACCGCGACGGGCCAGCTCTACCCCTGCCTTGGCGGGGGCGAGCGGGTCGATCTGCGCGCAGCCTTGCGCTCCGACGCGCCCGAGCGCGCGGTGGCCGAATCGCTCGACCAGGCGATGGCAATCAAGCCTTTCGCGCATGATTTCCGCATCGGAGAGGGCGAGGCGCCTGCGCAGCCCCGGCACATGTCGGTGACCGGCGGATGAGCGTAACCGTCCTCTTCCTCGGCCCCTTGCGCGATATGGCCGGCGCTCCCGACGCGCAGTATCCTGCGCCGCTCGATTGGGAGGGGTTGCTCGCGTCCGTCCCGCCCGCCGTTGCCGAGCAATTGCTCGAGCCGCGTGTGCATGTCGCCTGTGCGGGCAAGGTGCTGGGCGACAAGGCCGCGCTCACCGCGCAGGATGGCGACGAGGTGGCCTTGCTGCCCCCCGTGAGCGGCGGCTGATGGCGCGCCTCTCGCTCGAAACGCCCGCCGATGTGCGCCTGATCGATCGTGGCATGTCCGTCGGCGAAGCGCTCGCCGCATTCAACGCCGCGCACCCGGCTGCGGGCGGCATCGCGACCTTTCTCGGCAAGGTGCGGCCCGACGACGATGTGCAGGTGCTGGAACTCAGCCACTACGAACCGCTGACCCTTCCGGGCATGCGCGATCTTGCCGATAGCGCGCTCTCGCGCTGGCCGCTCGACGGGGTGCTGGTGTGGCATCGCATCGGGGTGATGCATCCGGGCGAAGGGATCGTGCTGGTTGCCGCCGCCGCCCGCCATCGCCGCGATGCCTTCCACGCGGTCGATTTCCTGATGGACTATCTCAAGAGCGCGGCGTGGCTGTGGAAGCGTGAAAAGCGCGGCACCGAATGGCACTGGGTCGAGCCGCGCGCGCAGGACTTTGCCGACCGCAATCGCTGGGAGTGATTTTTCCGCGCGCGATTTGATCGAGATCAAGGCGCGCTGCGGCGGATCGGCGCACATCGTTCCTCAAGACAACGAGGAGTGATGAAATGTCCGAACGTCTCAACAGCGCCACCGTCGCCGACAAGGCGATTGTCCATGCCGAACTGCCGAAGCGGCGGGTCGCTGCGCACGACCTGTTCGAGAAGCCGGGCATTACGCTGGGTCAAGCGCTCGCAACGCCCGCCGCCGAAGCGCAGCCGAATATCCGGCAGGATGTCGACCGCAGCTTCGAAATGCCGACCGCGCTCTACGGGGCCACCGTGGCGCTCTATCTCGGCTTCATCGCGATCCTAGGCCTTGGACTGTCGACGCCCGAGCTTGCGCTCCCGATGGCGATCTTCGCGATCTTCATCGTCGGCCTGTTCGGCGCACCGGCCTTGTGGCTGCGCTCCGGGGCGAATGCGCCCGAGGCGAAGGCGAAGAGCGTCGGCGCGCTGATGCGGCAGGGCATCATGACCAACACGGGCCTGCTCAAGGGCCGCGACGCGGCAGTGCAGATGATGATCCTGCCGGTGCTGATCGTGGTTTGGGCGATGACCGTGCTGGTCATCGCGGGGATGGTCGCCGCCTGACAAGCTTTCCGTAGGGGGAAAGAAGCGCGCGGGGTCGATTCGATCGGTCCCGCGCCTTTTCGTGTGCAGCTAGCGCGGTGCCAGTTCGCTCAGTACGGCGTCTTCCCGCTCGATCATCTCGGCGACTGCATTGCGTGCGCTGACGATCTGATCGACCGGCTCTCCCGCAACTGCACGCGTGGCGGCCAGCGTATCGAGATCGGCGAGCGCGATCGCGGTGCGCGCCCGCAGCGAGCGCAGGTTGGCGTAGGCGACCTGGGCACGGCCCCAGCTTTTCGAACCTACCGCACCGGCTCCGCGCAAAGCTGGCCGTGCGTCCGGCACGGTGCGTTCGAAATCGGCATGGTCCTCGCGGGCCTGCATCAGCAGCTGGTCGACCCGTTCGACGACATCGTTCGAAAGCGATGGCGGTGGGGCAGGGGGCGGGGCAGGCGGGCCCGGCTGGAATGTGCCCTCGACTGGCGAGGCTCCATCCGCACCGACACAAGTGCCCGTGGGTGCGGGATATTGGCCGCTGGCGCGCTCGGCATCGCGGATCGCGAGCGAGGGATAGGCGCGGTCGGGCGCGGCGGCGCAGGCGGCGAGGGGCAGCGCGCTGGCAAGCAGGATCGCAAGGCGGGTGACGTTCATGCTGCGCTTCTTAGCATGGCACGGCGCTGGCGGTAGAGGCGATGGAGGATCGAGCATGGCCATCTGCGTTCACAGGCGCTATTTCTCGCAGCCTCGGCGTTGACTTTGCGCCATAGCTCGCTTAAGCGCGCCCTTCTTTGGGGGGCGCACTTCGTGTTGCCCGCCGATACGGCGTCTCGTCAGGGGCGGCGTCATAGCAAAACGATTGAAAGTAGAACCGATGTTCGCAGTGGTGCGCACGGGCGGCAAGCAATACCGGGTTGCCGCCGGAGACAAAATCGCGGTCGAGAAGCTCGCAGGCGAAGCCGGCGACACGATCACGCTGGGTGATGTGCTTCTGGCAGGGGAGGGCGACGATCTCGCCGACGCCGCCAAGGTGTCCGTTTCGGCGGAGATCATTGCACAGGCCAAGAGCGAGAAGGTGGTGGTGTTCAAGAAGCGCCGTCGCCACAATTATCGCCGCAAGGCCGGCCATCGCCAGCAGATGACGCTGCTTCGCATCCTCGACGTGGGCGAAGGCAGCAAGAAGGCTGCCGCCAAGCCCGCCGCGAAGAAGGCCGATGCTGCCGACGACAAGGCTGCGGAAAAGGCTCCGGCCAAGAAGCCGGCAGCCAAGAAGGCTGAAGCGGGCGACAAGCCCGCCGCCAAGAAGGCCGCGCCGAAGAAGACCGCCGCCACCAAGGCTCCGGCCAAGAAGCCTGCTGCCAAGAAGGCCGCTGATAAGGATTCGGGCGACGCGTAAGCGCGCTGCCCAGCGAAAGTAAGGACGAAGAGCAATGGCACATAAGAAAGCAGGCGGCTCGTCGCGCAATGGTCGCGATTCGGCAGGCCGCCGTCTTGGCGTGAAGAAGTTCGGCAGCGAAGGCGTCGTCGCGGGCAACATTATCGTGCGCCAGCGCGGGACCAAGTTCTATGCAGGCAGCAATGTCGGCATGGGCAAGGACCACACGCTGTTTGCGCTTACCGACGGTATTGTACGCTTCCACGACGGGAAGCTCGGCCGCAAATACGTATCGGTCGACATGCTGGCGCAAGCGGCAGAATAAGCGGACGGTTCACGAACAGGGCCGTCCAACGAGGCGGCCCCGCCGGAGGTAGCATCCGGCCATCGAGGGAGAGGGGGCCGGCCCCGTCTCCCTTTTTTCGTCTCCCTTGTCGGTGTGGTTCTTACAGGAAGGACCGCGCCTGGGGAGACGTCACCATGTTTCACAGAAGCGAGCGGCTGCTGTTGCGGCCACCCTGGCCCGAAGACTGGCGCGCGGTGCGCGGGGCAATCGCGGACGAGGGTATCGTACGCAATCTCGCCAGCGCGCCGTGGCCCTACGCCGATTCCGACGCGCAGGACTGGTGCGCTACCCCCTTCGCACCCCACGCCCCGCGCTTCCTCATCACGCTCGCCGATAGTGGCGAGGTGATCGGCTGCATCGGTATCGGCCCCTTGCCGCTCGAAGACGGTGGCGGGGATGGCACGATGGAGATGGGCTATTGGGTCGCCCGCCCGCACTGGGGCTGCGGCTATGCCAGCGAGGCGGCGCGCGCCATGATCGAGATCGCGCGCGCAACCGGCCACTCCCGGATCGTTGCGAGCCATTTCCTCGACAATCCGGCGTCGGGCCGGGTGCTGCGCAAGGCGGGGTTCTGCCCGACCGGGAAGACCGGGCGGCATTTCAGCCTCGCCCGGGGCTACGAAGCACAGACGGTCGGTTACGCGTTCGATCTCGAAGCGGACCAATCCCTGCCGGCGGCCGCGTAAAGCCGACCGCCGGCGCCCCTGACGGGCTTGTGCCGCTTCAGGCGGGGAGCAGCGCGGCTTCGTAATCGCCTTCGTACTTGCCGATCAGCGCGCGGTCGTCGTGGTCCCACGGGTGGAAGCCGGGCTTGAAATAGCTCAGCCATGCCGGGAAGCAGCGGCGCAACACGCCCGGCGTCCCGAACAGGTACTTGGCGAGGCCCCAGTGCGCGCGCAGACCCGTGATCCCGTCCTGCGCGAGCAGCTCGATCGCGTCCTTCCAGCGGTTGTTAAGGAAGCGACGGGTCACTTCCAGCATGATGATGCTGCGACGCAGCCAGCGCTGGAAGTCGCTCCATTCGCGCGTGGCGTGGTTCCATACGTCGTAGGCGACGCCCTTGTGCTCGATCTCTTCGACCGCGTGCCATTCCCACATCTTGCGGACCTCGGGGTCAGAATCCGCGAAATGTTGCGGATTGGCGAGGAATTCGTGCGCCATCATCGCGGTGTAGTGCTCCAGCGCCATGGTCACGCCCAGCTTGGCGATCGCGGGGCGCCCCTTCGCCAGCTCGAGCAGTTCGGCGGTGCGCCGGTCGATCATGTCCATGTCGTAGCCTGCATCGGCGGCGAGTCGGTTGAAGGCGACATGTTCGCGCGTGTGGTTGATCTCCTGCTTCACGAAGGCGCGAATCTCGCTCGCCAGCTTGGCATCGGTGCCTTCACGGAAGGCTTTTACCGATTCGATGAAGAAGGCTTCGCCGCGCGGGAACGTGCCCGACAGCGCGTTGTGCCAGGCGGTGCCAAAGGGCTCGCCCGCCCACCAGCGCGAGGGCGTGCTCTCGCGGTTGAAGCGTTCGTCGCGAACCGTGATCGCGTGGTTGGCGGCAAGGGGCTGGTCGTGAGCGGTCATGATCTGTGATCCGTGTTTCCGTAACGTCTAGGGTTTCGGCTGCATAATAACTTACACCAATGTCAGTAGCATGAACAGTCGTGTCAATAGGAGGTTCCTTGCTGCGCAGGCTCGGTCGGACTACCAAGCCGCGATGGCCACCCGTAAACGTTTGAGTCCCGAGGAATCGCGCGCCGGAGCGCTGGAAGCTGCGCGCACTCTATTGATCGAGGCAGGCCCGCAGGCGGTCACGCTGAAGGCGGTGGGTGCACGCGTGGGCCGCACCCACGCCAACCTGTTGCACCATTTCGGCTCGGCGGCGGGGCTGCAGCACGCATTGGGCGCTTTTCTGGCGCAGGACGTATGCGACAGGATTGCGGCGACGATCCGCGCGGGCCGGGTTGGCGCTGCATCCCCGAGGATGATCGTCGACCAGGCTTTCGATGCCTTCGATGGCGAGGGCGGCGGCGCGCTGGTCAGCTGGCTGCTCGCCACGGGTCAGGAGGATGCGCTCGAACCCTTTGCGAAGGCGATCCACGAGATGATCGAGGACGTGCATCGCGAAGGCGAGGCTGCGGGGCACTCGGCGGATGTCCCCGCGCTGCAGACGACGCTTACCGTGGTGCTGCTGGCGCTCGGCCAGTCGCTGATCGGCTCTCCCTTGGCATCGGCGCTGAAACTGCCGGAAAAGACCGCACGCGACATTGCCGAGCAGTTCGTGGTCGATTCGCTGGAGAAGATGGGCCGGCCGGCAGTTTAGGCTTTTCGCCTCCTCCCAAAGGCAGGGAGGTTGGGTGGGGCGACCAAAATCTCGCTGTGCCCCGGGCCGCATTCATTCGTCATTCGTCACCCTGAACTTGCTTCGGGGCCCCGTCCGCCCGCTGCCCAGGAAGACAGGATGATCCACTGGATGCTGAAACATGTTCAGCATGACGGCTTCTAGCTAGTCGGTGGCCGCTTCCAGCCGCATCCATTCGGGCACCAGATCGGCGGGAATATCGGCGACCCGCAGATGGTCCACCGCAAAGCCAAGCTCGGGATATGCCGCCTTGCGGCGCTTCTCTTCCGATCGGTCGAGTGGGACGACCACCAGACGCCGGTTGACCTTCTGTCGCCAGTTCATTCGCGCGGTATTCTCTTGCCCGATATAGCAGCCTTTCGAGAAGCTTACGCCGTTAAGCTCGACAGCGTTGGTCTCCAGCCACAGGATATCGGCCAATTCGGCCTGACCCTCGGGCACGCCGTGCGAGAGGCGAAGGGCGAGCCATGCGCCATCCGCCGCTTCGCCATCGCCTGCGGGCGCGAGCCAGCGCGAACCCAGTGCCGCGAGGCGCGGGTCGAGAGGATGCGCATCGCTGCCATCGGCACTCCAGTGGATCGACAGGCTTTCGTCGCGCTCGATCGCGATCTTGCGGCGCAGGCGGTAGAGCGACAGGCGCTTGGCCAGATCGTCTGCCACAGCCGCTTCGCAATCGAGCAGGATGGTCTCGCCATACTCTCCCGCCGGGCCCGGCCACACGATCATGTCGAACATCGTCTTGCCCTGCGCGCTGAGCAGCGCAGCGTAGGCGGGCAATTCGCCGGTCACATCATTGGTCAGCAGGCCTTGCAGGAACGCGGCGACATTCTCGTCCGGGTCGAGTGGGCTCAGCCGGATCACGGCGCGTTTGGCGAGAAGGGTTGCGGTCATGCAGCGGAGATAGGAGCGGTGCCTGCCCGATTCCAGCCGCTGTCCTACATCTGTGCAAGCACTTAACGTCGCGGAAATGTCCATTCGTCCGCCTCGCCCCGCAGCTATTCGTTACCTGCCGGAAGGGACCGGTTTTTTCGTCCCAGGACACTGTGTCAGGTGTGTCAGGGCTCCCAAGAAGAGGTCTGTTGGGCTAGGGCGCGCCGCATGACCGACACGCTCACGATCCGCCGCCCCGACGACTGGCATGTCCACCTGCGCGATGGCGCGATGCTGCAAAGCGTGGTTGCGGCCACCGCGCGGCAGTTCGCGCGCGCCATCGTGATGCCCAACCTCACGCCCCCCGTGACGACCGCCGAACTCGCGCGCGCCTATCGCGAGCGGATCATGGCGGCCGCGCCCGAGGGCATGGATTTCACGCCGCTGATGACCGCCTACCTGACCGACGATACCGATCCGGCGGATCTGATCGGCGGTTTTCGCGACGGCGTGTTCACTGCGGCCAAGCTCTACCCCGCGAATGCCACGACCAATTCCGCGCACGGCGTCACCGACATCGCGCGGCTGCACCCGGTGTTCGAGGCGATGGCAGAGGCGGGCATGGTCCTGTGCGTCCATGGCGAGGTGACCGACGCCGAGATCGACATCTTCGATCGCGAGGCGGTGTTCATCGAGCGGATTCTGGCGCCGCTCCATCGCGATCTGCCGCAGTTGAAGATTGCTTTCGAGCATATCACCAGCAGCCATGCGGTGGATTTCGTCGAAGCGAGCGGGGAGAATGTGGCTGCGACGATCACGCCGCACCACCTCCATATCAACCGCAATGCGATGCTCGTCGGCGGGATGCGGCCGCATGCCTATTGCCTGCCGGTTGCCAAGCGCGAAGAGCACCGGCTTGCTCTGCGCGCCTTTGCGACCTGCGGCTCGTCCAAGGTCTTCCTCGGCACTGACAGCGCGCCGCACGAACAGCACGCCAAGGAAAGCGCGTGTGGCTGTGCGGGCATCTACAACGCGCCGCACGCGCTGGAGGCCTATGTGCAGGTCTTCGAGGAAGAGGATGCGCTGGAGCATTTCGAGGGCTTTGCGTCGCTCAACGGACCGCGCTTCTACGGGCTGCCGGTGAACGAGGGTACGGTTACGCTGGAGAAGCGCGAGCAGGCCGTGCCGGACAGCATTCCGGCGGCGGGCAGTCAGGTGGTGCCCTTCATGGCGGGGCAGACGATCGGCTGGAGCCTCGCCGATTGAGCGGGCGCTCTAGCTGACCGGCGTGGGTCTGCGCGCCCGTCGCTTGGCGAGCAGGTCCCACACGAAGACCGCCGCTGCCAGCCAGATGCAGCCGAAACAGAAGGCCTGGGCGGGGCGCAGCTCCTCGCCGAACACCGTCAGGCCGAGGATGAAGACGATGCTGGGCGCTAGGAACTGGACGAAGCCGAGCACCGAGTAGTCCATCCGCCGCGCGGCGATCGCGAACAGCAGCAGCGGGATCGCGGTCAGGAACCCGCCGAGGATGATGGAGAGCGACAGGCCGAGCGAATCGTCGAAGGAAGACCCCTGCGGGCTCGCCCAGTACCAGGCGGCAATGCCGAGCGCGGGCAGCAGCAGGATCGCACTCTCGATGGTCAGTCCCGGCAGCGCGCCGACATCCACCTGTTTGCGCAGCAATCCGTAGGTCGCGAAGCTGAAGGCGAGAGTCAGGCTGATCCAGAGCGATGCCACCGCGCCCGCAGCGAGAGTCACGATGCCCACCGCGGCGAGGGCCACCGCGACCCACTGCGCGCGGCTCAGCTTCTCCTTCAGGACGAAGGTGCCGAGCAGAACGTTGACGAGAGGATTGATGTAATAGCCAAGGCTCGCCGCGAGCACGTAATTGTTCTGGATCGCCCAGACATAGACCAGCCAATTGATCCCGATCAGCGTGGCAGTGGCGCTCAGGATCAGCAGGTTGCGCGGGCGGGAGAGCGCCTCTCGCACCGCCGGGAGCTGGTGGCGAAAGAGCACGATCATGACGCAGATCGGCAAGGTCCACACGATTCGCCAGCCGACGAATTCGAACGCGGGCACCTGGCGCACCAGCAGCAGGTAAAGCGGCAGAAAGCCCCAGATCGTATAGGCCGCAACTGCTTGCGGCAGGCCGGAGGGCTTGGGTGCTTCGGGGATTTGGGGAGCGCTCACCCACGCGCCCTAGTCCTGTACGAAAGCCCGAACAAGCGTTGCATGGCGTTCAGGTTAGTGCCTCTATTTATGAACGCAGTCGATTCGGAGGCGGCATCTCGCTGCACTCCGGACACGCGAAATTATCAGACGATCTTTGGCTTTCCTATGGGAGGGTCAGGGCGCAGCGTCCCACCAGCGCTGTGGAAGACGCCTCGGCACCACCAGTGCCGGGGCGTTTTCATCTCCTTCGCCTTAATTCGTCTTGAAGCCGACCCCCAGGGCTGCCCGCGGCTGGCCGATCTCGCTGCTGGCGACAGGGTAGGCACAATAGTCGGCGGCGTAGTAGGCCGCGGGGCGGTGGTTGCCCGACAGGCCGAGCCCGCCGAACGGCGCCTTGGAGGATGCGCCGTTGGTCGGCTGGTTCCAGTTGACGATCCCGGCGCGGATGTTGGCCCAGAAGTGATTATAGTCCTCGGGCGATCCTCCGACCAGCGACGCCGACAGGCCGAATCGCGTGTCGTTCGCTTCGGTGATGGCGGCATCGAGATCGGGCACCTTGATGACCTGCAGCAACGGGCCGAACAGTTCGATATCGGGGCGCTCTTCCATCGCGGTGGTGTCGATCAGCGCCGGCGCGACGAATGGCGCATCCTCGCGGATTCGCTTGAGGTGGCGGATCGCCTTGCCGCCGTTGGAGAGCAGGTAGAGGAAGCTCTCGGTCAACTGGTCCGCCGCCTGATTGTCGATCACGCAGCCCATGAAGGGCTGGGGGTCGGCAAAGGGCTCGTCGACGATCAGCTTGCCCATGACAGATTTTACCGCATCGATCGTCGCATCGTACACCTCTTCGGTCACGATCAGACGCCGCGCGGCGGTGCATCGCTGGCCCGCCGTGGTGAAGGCGGAGCGGATGATGATCAGCGCCGCATCCTCGACCTTCGGCGTTTTGGTGACGACGATCGGGTTGTTGCCGCCCATTTCCAGCGCGAGGATCTTGCCCGGATTGGTGGCGCATTTGCGGTTGATCGCGATGCCTGCTTGCGCGCTACCGGTGAACAGGATGCCATCGACGCCCGGATGCGCAACCAGCGCCTTGCCTTCGTCGGGCCCGCCAATCAGAACCTGTACCGCGTTCTTGTCGATCCCTGCACGGTGGAAGCATTCGACGAGCATTGCGCCGACCGCCGGGGTCTTCTCGCTTGGCTTGAAGACCACCGTATTGCCCGCGATCAGGGCGGGCACGATGTGGCCGTTGGGCAGGTGCGCCGGGAAGTTGTAGGGGCCGAGCACCACCATCACGCCATGCGGCTTGTGGCGCAGCGCGGCGGAACCGCCGAGCGCGCTGTCGAGCTTCTTCTGGCCGGTCCGTTCCAGATAGGCGGTGATCGAAATCTCGACCTTGTTGATGACCGCTTCGACCTCGGTCTTCGCTTCCCAGTGCGGCTTGCCGGTCTCGCGGGCGATCAGCTCGGCGAATTCGTCGGCTGCGGCCCGGACTTCGTTGGCGAAGCGGCGGAGCACTTCCATCCGGTTGGCGACGGGGCGCGAGGCCCAGGCGGGAAAGGCTTCGCGCGCGCGCGCGACCGCCTCGTCCACATCGCCGATGGATGCACGGAACAGTTCCCGCCCGGTGGCAGGTTCGTAAGACACGATGTCGGAAAGTGGCACTCCAGGCAGTCCTCGGTTCCTC